>Ga0172371_10012269_pt1 | contig 11308 bp, 10 predicted proteins | sample Lak12m_FD_114543 | JGI IMG/M metagenome (GOLD analysis project Ga0172371, IMG submission 114543) | Freshwater microbial communities from Kabuno Bay, South-Kivu, Congo - kab_022012_12m | ecosystem: Environmental > Aquatic > Freshwater > Lake | place: Democratic Republic of the Congo: South-Kivu...
AGGATGGGGTTGAAAAAAGAGCCCATCGAAGTTGGCAATCTGGATGCCAAACGCGATTGGGGATATGCGCCGGAGTATGTTGAGGGCATGTGGAGGGTACTTCAGTGCGACAGGGCATCGGATTATGTGCTGGCGACCGGAGAAACGCATAGCGTGAGGGAATTCGTTGAAGCCGCCGCCGTGCTTATGGATTTTGAAATTGAATGGCGGGACAGCGGCGTCAACGAAACGGGCATTGACAAGAAAACTGGAAAAATATTGGTTCGTGTCAATAAAAAATACTTTAGGCCAAGCGAGGTAGACATTTTGCGTGGCGACTATAAAAAAGCAAGGGATTGCCTTGGCTGGGAGCCAAAAATCAGGTTTAAAGAGCTGGTAAGGATCATGGTCGAGGCGGATCTTAAACGGGTTAAAAATGGAGAAGTAATTTACTAGGCTTGTGATTGGCATGGAACCATCAGATAAATTTTGTTGGAATGATAAAAATATGCTGGTGGTCACCCATTTTTATGCCACTGGCCCGGCCCAGGAATTCAGGGACTACTTGCTGAAAAATAATTGCACGTTCACATATACAGAATTGCCATTATTCAACTCGGACAGGAATTTTGCCCGCACAATCAGCTACAAAAACAGAAAAATTTTGAAGAAGCAAGATGGAGTCGGGCTGCCAAAATTAGAACTTCTATATCATTTTCGTGATTTCATAACGATTATCTTTGAACATGCTCACAAATATGACATGGCATTTGGTTTCGATAACCTCAGCGCGTTTTCACTGCTAATCCTGAAAAAAGTGGGATTTATACAAAAGGTCGTTTTTGTGACAGTCGACTATAGCCCTGTCAGGTTTGGTAACCCAGTTTTAAATTTTTTTTACCATTGGGTGGACAAGTATTGCTGCTATAACGCCGATGTCATCTGGAACAGCTCGGCAAGAATGAATGGCGCCAGGGCAAAGTTCCACAACATCGATATTGCAAAAATCCGGCCTTGCCTGGTCGTGGATGATGGAAATCCATTCGCCAGCCATAAGATTAAACCATATGGATCAGTAGATAAATACCGGCTCGTATACATGGGGCACCTAAGAAAAAGCCAGGGGGTCGAGATGCTGCTGAAGGTTTTTTATGAATTACACGCTTGGAACAGCAAAGTTACACTCTCGATATTGGGCGATGGCGAACTATTAGAGAATTTGAAGGAAAATGTCGCTAAATCCAAAATGAGCGATTATGTGTTTTTTTCAGGCTATTTGAAAAATCACGAAGATATCTTGAGGCATTTAAGGAAATGTTACTTGGCCTTTGCGCTTTATGAGGACGATGTCAATAGCTTTAGCAAATATTCGGCAGTTGGCAAGCCTAAGATATATTTGGGGTGTGGGGTGCCAGTATTGATCACAGATGTCCCAGAGATAGCAAAAAAAATTGACGATGCCGGAGCTGGCAGGATTGTGAGCTATAACAAGGGCAGGATAGTGGAATCTGCAAAAGAATTGATTTCAGGCAAAAACAAATATTTAAGAATGCGGGAAAATGCAATCAGGTTCGCACGTGAAAACACTTGGGATGGGGTCTTTGCAGCAGCTATCGCCAAGACATCAAAAATAATGGAAGGGTGAATATTTTGGAATATTCGAAGATTTTTGTTGCCGGCGGAAGCGGTTTCCTGGGTTCACGCGTCGTGCTTGGATTGAAGGAGCGCGGCATCGGTTGCATCTCCGCGTCCAAGAGCAGCGGCGTTGATTTTAGGGATCTGAGGAGCCTCAATGAATTTTTTGAGCGCGAGCGGCCGGATGCGATGGTCAATTGTGCAGCATATGTGGGCGGCATCCAGTTCGGAATGAAGCATGAGGGGGAGATATTCTTCAATAACACCCTCATCAACACGAACCTGATAGAATGTTCCAGGGTACATGGAGTTCGAAAGATCGTAACGCCAATTGCAAATTGCTCCTATCCAAATGTGTCTGACAAAATTCTGACGGAAAGTGGATGGTGGGATGGCCCCCTCCACCCGTCAGTCATGGTTTACGGCTTTGTCAAGAAAGCCACGTGGATGCAGACTTACGCATATAACCGCCAATACGGAATGAACTTTACGAATTTCATTGTCCCGAACATGTATGGCCCCGGCGACCATTTCGACGAAGAACGTTCGCATGCACTTGGCGCGTTAATCATGAAAATCGTCCGCGCCAAGGCGCGAAATGAGAAGAATGTCGTGGTGTGGGGCTCTGGCGCCCCGGTAAGGGATTGGCTTTATGTGGATGACTGCGTCGAGGCAATCGTAAGGTCGCTGGATATAACCACTTCGCCGGACCCAATCAACATTGGGCAGGGTTCCGGCGTGTCTATTAAAGAACTTGCTGAAAAAATCAAATCCGCGGTCGGGTATGGTGGAGAACTGGCCTATGACAAATCAAAGCCGGATGGGGCGCCGTACAAAGTGATGGATATAACAAGATTGAGGGGGTTGCTTAAGTGGGCCCCGCCCACGCCCCTTGACGATGGCATAAGGAAAACTGTGGCGTGGTATTATTCGAATGTGGCTGCCCGGGGGGTTTGAGATGATTTCTGACATTTATGACGGCGATTTGCTCATTGCAAAAATTATCCATTGCGAGGAGTGGGATGGTGGATTGACGTTTTATTCAAAAGAAGGCGATTTCCTGCAGGTGGCCACGTGGAATTATGGCAGTGGGAAGCACCTCAAGGCGCACGGCCACAAGGTCTGTGGGCGCTCATCAAACCGGACCAATGAGCTCATCTACATAAAATCCGGAAAAGTCAAATTGCACCTTTTTAGTGAAAATGACATAAAAATCAGAGAAGCCATCCTGGTTGGGGGAGATGTTGCAATTATTTATTGCGGGGGGCACGGCTATGACATCCTGGAGGACAAGACGCAGGTGTTAGAGGTCAAGAACGGCCCCTACCCAGGCATTGAGAAGGACAAGAAAGTCATTGAGGTTTAGGTGAATTTTATGCAGAATACCTCTGCTTCCATTCCAAGAAGCTTCATACCCCAGATGGAGCCTTGGCACGGCAAGGAAGAGAAAGAAGCCATCTGCAAGTACCTTGATTCCGGCGGATGGTTGATGGAATTCAAGAAAACCAGGGAATTTGAAAAATCCATATGCGATTACACCGGCGCAAAATTCTGCTCGGTCTTGCCAAATGGCACGGTGAGCCTGTTCATCGCGTTGACCGCACTTGGGATTGGAAAGGAAGATGAAGTCATTGTGCCGGATTATACGATGATAGCCTCGCCAAATGCGGTCAAGCTGGCGGGGGCGCGGCCTGTGTTTGTCGATATCGAAAAAGAAAACTTATGCATGGACGCCGCCCAGGCTGAGGCCGCCATTACGGATAAAACCAAGGCGGTGATGCACGTCTCCATAAACGGGCGCGCGGGCAGCCTGGACAAGCTTATTGCGCTCTGCAAAAATCGCGGCATTTATTTGGTAGAAGACGCCGCGCAGTCGCTGGGTTCTTTTTACAACGGCAAGCACCTGGGAACGCATGGGGCGGTCGGGAGCTTTTCATTTTCTGCGCCAAAAGTGATTACAACGGGCCAGGGCGGCGCGCTAGTCACCGATGACGAATCTGTTTTCAAGAAGATAAAAAAGATAAAGGACTTTGGGCGCATCGCAGATGGGGTAGATATCCATGACGAGATGGGGTGGAATTTCAAATTCACCGATATCCAGTCGGTCATCGGCATAGAACAGATGAAAAAACTGGCGTGGAGGGCAAACCGGAAAAAAGAGATTTATGCCAAATACAAGGGATTGCTGCATGGCATTAAGGAAATTCAGTTCATAAATACGGATTTGGCCGAGGTTAGCCCGTGGTTCATAGATGTCCTTGTGGAAGACAGGGAAAACCTGATTAAATACCTTAAAGAAAATTCCATCGGGAGCCGCCCGTTCTACCCCCCGATTCATTCGCAATCAATCTATGCGCACGTGGAAGGGAATTTCCCAGTCACAACGGAAATAACGAATAGGGGGCTGTGGCTGCCGTCTTCCAGCAAGCTTGCCGATGACGAAATAGAGTATATTTGCGGCAAAATGAGGTGTTTTTATGGCTATTCTTAGGTTTTTCTATTCCGTTTCAAGGGCGCTCGGCAATCTGTCAAAATTAGTATTCATGAACAACTACTCTGCCGGAAAGAATTTCAGTCTTTTTTTGGGCGGGGGGATTATCGGGGATAAGACCGCTATCCACATCGGGGACAATGTGGAATTGCACGGCTGGCTGATAAGCGATGGCGGCAGGATCACCATAGGCGACAATACCGTAGTTCATCATGGCGCGGTTATCAGGTCGATGGAATCTGTTGAGATTGGCAGTTATTGCGATATAGGCAACGACGTGTATGTCCAAGACCACAACAGCATGTCCCTAGACCATCTGGAAAGGCGCGAAAAAAATCCCAAAAAAGCGGCAATTTTGCACAAGCCGATAAAATTGGGAAACGATGTCTGGATTGGCAGGCGTGCGATGATTCTTAAGGGAGTACGTCTTCAGGACAAATCAATTGTTGGGGCTGGCGCAGTAGTTACGAAGGGAGCTGGCGCCCCCGGTTTATTCGTAGGCAACCCGGCAAAAAATGTGCGTGCATTGGGTTAGCGTTGCAGTGCCCCATAACGGCAACCGAGCCCAGCCTTGCTCAGAATGTAGCTCAAAGAGGCGACTTTGTGAGCAAGCAGGACTTCTTGAGCAAGGCTACCGAGCCCGAAACATTAATAACCATTCATTGGACTATAGGCGGTATGTCTGCATTGTTGAAAGTCTTAAATGCCCTTATTTTCGGCATTGGCAAGCTCAGAGCCAGGTTTTATGGCGCTGTTTTTATGCAAAAAGTCGGGCAAAACACAATAATCATGGGTGGATTTGTTGTCAGGGGCCCAAAGGGGATATCAATTGGGGACAATACGCTGATTAATTACCGTTGTAGTTTGGACGGCAGCGGCGGCCTAAAAATCGGCAGGGACGTCATGATTGGCCAGGGAGTCATTATCTTTAGCGCCGGGCATAAATTTGACCGACTGGATATCCCGATGATACAACAAGGCTATGTTCTACGGAAAGTAGTCATAAACGATGATGTTTGGATCGGCTCAAATGCCATTATCTTGCCAGGGGTAACTATTGGAAAGGGCGCTATCATAGGGGCAGGGGCAGTTGTGACAAAAAACGTTGAGCCTTACGCCATTGTTGCGGGGGTTCCGGCAAAAAAAATCAAAACCAGGCGATAAAACGCGCAGATTAAGTTGATAAAATGGATCTTTCCATCGTGATTACAACAAAGAACCGGAAACATTACTTGCTAGGCTGCCTGGCATCTATTTTCCAATCAAAAAATATCGACTTTTCTTACGAAATAATCGTGATCGATGACATGTCCAGTGACGGCACTGAAAAACTTCGCGAAACGGATATGCGGCGGAAATTTCATTTCAGACACCTGTTTATCCGCCACGAAAAGATATCGCTAAAGCTAGTCAAGGCACGGAACCTTGGTGCGCGTTTGGCGAGGGGCAGGTATGTCCTTTTCATTGATGATGACAATGTCATTCACCCAGAAATGATAAGTATTCTCTTTTCGTTTGCATCGGACAATCCTGCTTATGGGATAGTCGGGCCAGCCATGCATTTTTTTCACAATAAGAAAAAATACCTTGATTACCAAAAAATCAATCTTTTCGCCGCAAAGACATATGGGGTGATTGAGAACAACACAGATAGGGCCTATCTTTCTGATGGCATTCCGAACGTTTTCCTTGTAAAAAAAGAAGTTTTCAAGAAATGCGGATATTTTGATGAACTGATGATACAAACATTCACGGAACCAGATTTTTCCCTGAATGCAAAAAGGCATGGCTTCGAAACAGCAACCTGCCCAAACGCGATTACTTACCATAATGTCGCTCGGATCAATGATCCGGGAAGAACCATCGGTTCTGTTCCAGCCAAAGCTTATTGCCTCATCAGAAACAGGTTCATTATTGTAAAAAGGTACGGAAATTTTCTCAACAAGCTTGTTTTCCTCTTGTTTTTCTCATGGATTTGGCTATTTATCTATTTGTTCCTTGCCTTGCGCGCAGGCCGCATTGACCTCATTCCGCTGTATTCGGCCGGTTTTTGGGATGGCCTGTATTTTTTCTTTACAAACAATATTAGAAGAAGCATTGCTCTGTAAGATTGATGGGGTGGACTATGTGCGGGATATTGGGGTATATATCAGCTGCACCAGTCAGCCAAGCCATTTTCAAGAGGGCTCTGGACACCATTTCCAGGCGGGGGCCGGATGCAGAGGGGGTGCAGGAATTCCACACCAACGGCTATCAGATCCTGTTTGGGCACAAGCGCCTTTCCATCATCGACCTGAGTGCGGCGGGAAACCAGCCGATGTCGGATCCCGCCAATGAATACACCATAATTTTCAACGGCGAAATATACAACTATGCGGAGCTCAGAAGAGAGTTGGAGAAAAAGGGGCATTCTTTTAAATCAAAATCAGATACCGAGGTCTTATTGCGGGGATATATAGAATACGGTCAAGATATAGTCAGAAAGCTGGATGGGATGTTCGTTTTTGCAATTTTTGACAAAAAGAGGCGGGTTCTGACCTTTGCCAGGGACCATCTTGGCAAAAAGCCATTTTTCTACTACCTGGATGGAGAGAAGCTTATCTTCAGCTCGGAGTTGAAAGCCATCTTGGAGTTCCCAGAGATAAGGAAAAACATCACACCCAATAAAATGTCAATCTTGAAATTCCTGGTCTATGGTTTTATCCCCTCCCCAAACAGCATCTTCACCCAAATAATGAAATTAGAGCCTTCAACCACCTTTCAGTTTGACCTCAATGATTGGAAAATTAAAAACAAACATTGCTATTGGGATTTGGAACGCATAAAAATATCTGAAGCTTTGTCCGAAAGCGAAATAATAGACAGGCTGGATGCCCTGGTTCAGAAGGCCGTAAAAAAGCGGCTTATCTCGGATGTTCCGGTCGGTGTTTTCTTAAGTGGCGGCCTGGATAGCAGCCTTATCTCGGCCCTGATGGCCAATTGTTCAAAAGACGTAAGCAGTTTCACAGTTGCATATACCGATTATCCGGGGGATGAGGCGGTTTTTGCAAAAAAAGCTGCCGATTATTTGCATATCCATTCAAACATCATTACATTCCATGCAGGAGACGTCAGGAAGTATTTTTTCGAAATGTTGGATTATATGGACGAGCCTTCCGCCGATCCTGCACTCGTGCCACTCTATTTTATTTCAAAACAGGCAAAAAACAAGATTACAGTAGTTTTGAGTGGGGACGGGGGAGATGAAGTTTTTGGAGGCTATTCCAAGCACCTCGCACAGGCATATGCCGGCCGGTTTAAATTGCCAAGAAAGTTGATTGGCGCCCTGTCTTTTTTTACACAGAACAGCACGCACAGGCGCTTTCTGGAGGGGCTTGACCTGCCTTGTTATGGAAGGCAGTTCTTTTATGGCTCGGGCGGGTTCCATCCTTCAGAGGCAATGAAACTGATGAAAATGGATTCCGTCCCAATTGACGAAATATTCAAGGAAGCAAAGGAATACTACTTGAAATTCAAGCAAAACGACGGCATAAACTCGTCACTGTATCTAGATTGCAAGATATTGCTTCCAGACTGGTATCTTGCCAAAGGTGATAGCGCTACAATGGCGGCATCCTTGGAAATGAGAAATCCATTTTTAGATAAGGACCTGATCGAATTCGTCTTCAGTTTGGCCGGGAAGTGGAAAGTTAGGAATTGCGAAACAAAATACATTCTGAAAAAATTGGCGTGCAGATATTTGCCCAGGGAAAACGTTTATCGGGAAAAAACAGGCTTTGCCGTGCCTTTGCAGAGGTGGCTATTCGAGGTTCTTGACAAAGACTTTAGGGCAATATTGATGGATGGACCCGACAATCTGTTTGACATGGCGTATATAGAAGAATTGTATGCCGCTCACCGCCACAATGACAAAAAGAACGAATTCATGCTGTTAAGGATTTTTGTTTTGAAGTACTATCTTAAAAGATTGAACTTCATTTAAACTCAGGTGTTAAGCGTATGACATACCTTGTCACTGGCTGCGCAGGATTCATTGGAAGCCATGTCACTGAACGGCTTTTGGCCAGAGGCGAAACGGTCGTCGGGATAGATAACCTTAATGACTATTACGATATCAACCAGAAGAAGGCCAATCTCGCAAGTTTATCGAAATCTGCCGATTTTTCGTTCAAAAAGATTGACATTTGCGACAAGGATGCGCTCAACGGCATCTCATCATCCATAAAATCGCCAAAATCAATAATCCATCTTGCCGCGAGGGCGGGTGTTAGGGCGTCCATTGAAAATCCTGAAATTTATTTCCAGACAAACGTCATAGGCACCTTAAACATGTTGGAATTGTCCAGAAAGATAGAACCCAATCAATTCATATGTGCATCCAGTTCCAGTGTTTATGGCAATAACCCCAAGGTACCGTATTCAGAATCTGATAGGACCGATGCGCCAATCTCGCCATATGCGGCTTCCAAGAAAAGCGCAGAGCTGCTTTGCCATGCATACGCTTCCCTTTATTCAATGAATATGGTCTGCCTGCGTTTTTTTACTGTTTATGGCCCAAGAGGCAGGCCGGATATGGCGCCATTCAAGTTCATGGATGCGGTCTCTAATGGAAGGCCCATAGACGTTTATGGCGACGGCACCAGCATGAGGGATTATACGTATATAAATGACATTGTAGAAGGCATCATTGCAGCAGCTGACAAGGAACTCCAATTTGAAATCATCAATCTGGGCAATTCATCGCCAGTTTCCTTGGATGAATTCATATCCACAATCGAGTTCGTAGTGGGAAAGCGCGCCAGCTTGATTCGGAAGGCAGAACAGCCCGGTGACGTGCGGATGACTTTTGCAGACATTTCGAAAGCCAAGGAGTTATTAGGTTTTTCTCCCAAAACCACCCTTAAATTTGGGTTAAAGAAGATGTATGAATGGTATCGCGGTCGTTACTGATTCCTCGGATTACTTTCCGACCCACATGGTTTTGGCGATTCATCTATGGTTGAGAAAATAACAATCCTTTGCCTAACCGTTCTACTGTGTGCGGCAATGCTCATCAATCCCCCGCCAGGATATGTATATGGTGTTGGGGATTTCACACAATTCATAAATCTCGATTCATTCGTCTCCAATACAGTAAAGTACACGTGGACTTCCCACGGGGTGGGCGGCCCAAACATTATTTTTCCATACTATGCGTTTTATTCTTTCTTTTCAATTGTCCAGAGTTTCGCCAGCCCGCAAAATATGCTGATTTTCTATTCTTTGTTTTTCCTGTTCGGCAGCTTCTTCTCATTCATGTTTTCGCTCAGGGCATTGAACCTCTCCAAAGACCCATATGTCGCAAATATCACATCAACGGCTTATGCACTTAACATATACACATTATCCCGTTTTTTCAATCCTTCCCCGTTCTATAGCCTGTATGTCTTCTTTCCGGCCCTTTTTGCCTTGGCCTACCTGTTTTTTCTTTCAAAACGGGGGGATATGCTGTGCCTGGCTGCCTTTGGAATTGTCCTTTTTATCGCAAACATGGCGTTCGGCAACGCCAGCTATTTCATTTCCCTAAACATCGTGTTTGCATTGCTGGTCTTCCTGGTATATCTGCTGTTTAAACCCGGGGCGGTGCGACTCGCCTTTAAAGCCGTCTCTTTTTTCACGGTAGTTTTTCTCATATCTTTCGCATCACTTGCCCCCCAAATACCTAACTTAATGGGCCAGTTTTCAAAATTTCAGAGCCTAAAAAGCGCCTCCAGCTTGAATGACTGGCTTTTCCAATCTGCTTCTTTCAAAGATATGCTCATTTTTTCCGACAATATCCAAGCTGACATCAGCACGTTTGGGATTCCCATAATGTTTAGTGGGGCAATCATATTCATCATCTCAATTTTAGCATTGGCGAACCAGCTAGCGGGCTCGAGAAAGCATTTGCTGCTTTTAGCAGTGATGATACTAGCCATGCTTTTCTTGACTAATAAGGGGAATGGCATTCTTGAAAAAAGCGCCATTATTCAGTTGTTTGCGGGCAATCCGGCACTGGCCTCTTTGAGGAGCTTTGACAAAACATTCATCTTTCTTCCGTTTTTCTGTCTTCTTACAATTAACTATTTTTTAATCGCCAAAAAAAGTTCGATAAAGTGGGCTGTGTTAATACTCATTGTGCTTTCATTTATCCCGCTGTATCCAGTATTCCAAGGCAATTTATTGAAGAACTATCTCGGAATCGACCCTGGAAAGGATTATACGACAAGCAGTTATTCCCGCATAATCCAAATACCCCCAGAATATTTCAATCTGGCAAATGATTATGCTTATGATAAATTTGACTATAGGTTCCTGAGCCTGCCTTACAATTCATTGGCCTTTGAGGGTTGGTCTATTTTCCCAAAATGGAACTATTTTGGCGCGGATATAACCCGCCAGCTATTCGCTCAATCTATCCTTACAGTTGACCAGCCCAGCCTGCTGGGGGAATGGAACTATGGCGCCGCCTGGAACCTGCAGGATGCCGAACGTTCTTGGTGGCTATTGCCTTATTCTGGCTTCTTCAATGCAAAGTTTTTGATATACCACAACGACACGGCACCAGCATTGGTCAACCAAACATACGACAAAATCAATTACTACGAAAAAAATGGGTATATCAGAAAGGTTAATGACACCCCGTACTTCTCAATCTATGAAGTGAACGACACGTACTTTCTTCCCCGTTTTTACTCATCAAAAAACGTTATTATCGTCAATGGCACACCCAGCCTCTTTCCAAGCATATCCATGTTAGCGCGGCAAGAGGGGGCGCCAATCTATTATTTTGAGGGGTCATCTATGATCTCCGCGATATCAAAGTTAAACAGCTGGTCTGTGATGACCTTCGAAAATTCATCCGTGATAAAAATATCCGGCCTTAGAAGCGTGGATTGGTCGAATAATGTGAATGTCAGCGATTGCAGCAAGGACATGGTTGGCGCCCCAAAAATCGGCATGCAGGTGTCACCAGACGGCATCAGCCCCGAAGGCTCGTTGGAATTGTTTTCAAAGAACCACTATGCGTGTGTTGGAACAAGCTTCCCAGTAAATATTACTCGAGGCCAATTTTATCAGTATACGATATACTACAAGAATGTCATAGGCGGAAAAGTGAGTTTCAGCTTCTTATTGCATGGAAAAAACCGATCGTAAACGTATACTGAAACATCCAATCCAACA
>Ga0172371_10012270_pt1 | contig 11308 bp, 9 predicted proteins | sample Lak12m_FD_114543 | JGI IMG/M metagenome (GOLD analysis project Ga0172371, IMG submission 114543) | Freshwater microbial communities from Kabuno Bay, South-Kivu, Congo - kab_022012_12m | ecosystem: Environmental > Aquatic > Freshwater > Lake | place: Democratic Republic of the Congo: South-Kivu...
ATAAATGGGTCATCGATCCCACTCATTTAAGGGAATACGTTTCTGATAATAATCTCTTGAGTTTATTTAATAAAAATAAATTTAAATTATTGGAAAATACTAAGCGACTTCACTGGTTTCCAATAACTGATTTTTTTATAAAAAGAATGAGTTTAAAAAATAGAAAATTATATGAAAATTATCTTATGAAATTGGTTAGAAAAATAAAAATACCCGTTTTGGGATATTATCACTGGGAGCTAGTTTTTAAAAAAATAGATAATTAAATTATTTGGATGTATGAATGAAAAAATAAGTGTCTGTATTCCAGTATACAATGGATCAGAAACTATCTTACAAACAATACAAAGCGTACTGACACAAACCCTTAAGGATTTTGAATTAATAATTATTGATAACGCATCAAGTGATAACACTGTTAAATTAATAGAATCTCTTAAGGACGATAGACTTCGGCTGTATAAAAATTTAAGTAATTTGGGTTGTGGAGGAAATTTGAATGAGTGCATTAAAAAAGCCACTGGAGATTTTATTTTTTTTGTTTGTGCCGATGACCTTGTTGATAAAAATGGCTTACAAAAAGTTTATGATGCTTTTCGGGAGTCTGAAGATATCGGAGTCGTTATGAGGCCATATTATTGGTTTGACGAAGACTATCTTAAGCCAGTAAGAATGACTAAACAATTTGAAAGGAATGAGATAGTTTCATTAAATTCTTCACATGAACTAATTAAGGATGTTCTTGATTTATCAGGTCAGCTTTCCGGAATTGGCTTTAGGAAAAAATATATGAATTATTTTTTTAGCAATGAACCTTTTATTGAAACAGCGTCAATGGTAATTGAGATATTGAAGTCAAAAAATATCATTATTTTAAAAGACAATATTGTTGCCGTACGTATAGGTCATAGTAATGCAAATAGTTATTCTGTTTATAGCAAATCTCCTATGCTAGCGTGGTATAATTTAACTACTAGGGCTTTAGCCAAAGAGGAATTTAAGCCATTAAGAAAGTACTTGATTAAAAATTTTATAGCTAATAATTATATAGGTTTGATACAAATTAAAAACTTTGGGAGTTATCAATTTTTATTTAGAGAAATTTGGTATTTATTAAAATTTCGTTGGTATAATATTTTTAATTTTAGTTTTTGGTTTTTTGTTGTTGGAACAATAATAATACCTAGGTTTATTTTAAAAAAAATTGTTGTATTATATAAAAATAAGATTAATAGTCAATTATTAAAAAATTTAAGCATAAAATTAAATAATTAATTATGAAAGTAATAATACTTTGTGGAGGAAAAGGAACACGAATAAGTGAAATATCAGGCAATATTCCCAAGCCAATGTTAGAAATAGGTGGAAAGCCTGTGCTTTGGCATATAATGAAAATATATGCTCATTATGGTTATCGAGATTTTATTTTGGCACTAGGACATGGTGGAGAATATATAAAGGATTACTTTCTTAAACAAAAACATTATGCTTCCAACTTTGTCTTAAATACAAAGAAAGGAGAGGTTTTAAATATTATAGATAATAATAATCATGAACTGGACGATTTTAATATAACTTTTGTTAATACTGGTCTCGATACTCCTCATGGAGAAAGAGTATTAAAATTAAAAAATTTGGATATTTCAGATATTTTTATGGTAACTTATGGTGATGGTGTTGCGAATATAGATATAAATGATCTGATAAAATTTCATAGGAAAAAAGGTGTCGTAGCTACAATTACAGGCGTTCATCCAAGTTCCAGGTGGGGATTAGTTGGATATAATAAAAAAAGTGGTCTAGTTACTGAATTTGCACAAAAACCACTCTTGGGTGATTTTGTAAATGGCGGTTTCATGGTTTGCAATAAAGAATTTTTTAAATTTTTAAAAAAGGGAGACATGATTGAAGAAGCGTTTTCTAGGTTAATACCAAAAAAGCAACTTGCTCTATATAAACATGAGGGATTTTGGTATGGAATGGATACACCGAAAGACCATAATGAACTAAATAGACTTTGGCAAGAAGATCCTAAATGGAAGTTGTGGAAATAAAAAACACAATAAACCTATTACTCGTAGGTAGGTTTTATTGGTTATTAAAATGTTAGATTAGTTAGCGTTGTTTACAAAAGTTGTTAAAATAGTTAATAACAATTAAGTAAACAACTATGGTTATTCACAAGAAAACTCGTCTAACCCCGATCCAGAGAAAACAGCTGGCTGATGAGTATTTCGTAGAGCATGTGCGACCGTGCGACCTAGGTAGAAAATACCAAGTTACACCGCCGACTGTCTACAAAATAATCAATAATGCCAGAAACAATGATTATAGCATCCACACAAGCGTAAACAAGCGTTTCCGGTGTCTCCAATACGGACTTAAACGATTAAGCAAGATAGAAAAGCAAATCGAGGATAAGCTTAAAAAACAAGCCAAGCGCTACAACAAAGACTATCCGGGAGAAATGATGCACTTTGATACCAAAAGGCTGCCATTGCTTAAAGGAGAAACTCCTAAGGCCACGCACGAGCATCTTTTTATCGGGATTGATGATTTTTCAAGAGAACTGTTTGCCGGAATCCTTTCTGACAAAACCCAGTATTCCAGTGAGAAATTTCTGACTCAAGTCATGGATGAATGCGCCTACACGATTGAGCAAGCCTATTCAGACAACGGGCTGGAATATCGCGGTTCGGAGAAGAATCACGCTTTCATGAAACTTTGCAAACTGAATGGCATTGAGCAAAGATTCACAAAAGTGAAACACCCTCAGACTAACGGAAAAGCGGAACGAGTAATTAGAACCACTATGGACATGTGGCACAACAAGACTGAATTTAAAAACAGAGAACACAGAAAACTTGAACTAGTTCGATTTGTAAATTACTATAACACTGTGAAACCTCATAAAGGGATTAACAATCTAACACCGATGGAAAAACTGATTGAATATTTTTATCCTACAAAACTGTAAACAACGCTCTAGTTTCTAACAATTAAAATTTTTAAATATTTAACTAAACTTATAATAATGGAAATTAAAAATAAATATGAGTTAAAAGATTGGGATAAATATTATGATACGGAAAGAAAAATCCACATTAAGCCCAAGCGTGGTTTCTTTTCTTTTTATGATATTTTTCTCTGTGATTCTATCCTTGAAAAATATTTGCCAAAATACAACGATAATCCGAATCAACGTCCTAGAATTTGTGAAATAGGATCTGGCGATGGAAGACTAGTAAAAAAAATAGCACATTTGTTGGGTTATAATCCTTTTGGTATTGAATATTCAAAATCTGGAGCAAGGGCTGCGCAGCTGGAGGGAGTTGAAACAGTAATAGGTGATGCTTTCGATAAAAATTTATTGGAAAAATATTTCGAAACTTTCGATATAGTTTTTTCTTATGGATTTATTGAACATATTTATCCACCTCAAAAAGCAGTGAATATTCATTTGTCTATGTTGAAAAAAGGTGGGTATTTTTTTATACAAATCCCTCGACTTAGAGGTTTTAATTATTGGAAAGCTAAAATATTCCGTCCTGACTTACTGCCACTCCATAACCTAAAACTTATGGAAGAAGAGGCTATGAGAGAAGCTTGTCAAAGAGAGGATGTAGAAGAAATATTTTGTCGAAAATATGGTACACTTAAGCTTCGGGTACCAACAGAATACAAAAATATTCGCTGGTATATTATTAAATTGTTATCCTTAGTCGAACTTACTTTAAGTCCTGCTCTTAGATTAATGTTTGGAAGAAGAGGCTTTGAAACAAAATTATTTAGCCCTAGCGTAATATTTATTGGTCGTAAAATAAAATAAATTATAAGTATAATAACAACTAAAAAATATGGGATTACCTACACCATCATTAAAATTTCTTTTAAGAAAAAGTAAGCAATATAATTTTACTGGACCCCTTCTTACATTAGGCAATCAGGATATTTATGCTACTGCCAAAGATATAAAAAGATGGGCGAAAGAAGAAAAAATCCACTTAAGTAACCCGGATAAAATTTTATATTCGACAAGTAGTGATGTTCCTAAGGTGAACAAAGAGGCACTTGATTATATTCATGCTAAAACATTTTTTGAATTTATGGGAATTAATGAAGAAGATTATTACGATATTGATAAATTTGATTTTGATAAACCCAGGATCATCCATGATCTGCAACTCCCCATAGATGCAAAGTTTCATAATTCTTTTAATTTAGTTATAGATAGCGGAACATTAGAACATATTTTTGACGCAAAATCAGCGATGGAAAATATTGTTAAGGTAACAAAAATAAATGGTTTTGTTTTACAAATTATTCCTGCCCAAAATTATTTAAATCATGGATTCTATCAGTTTTCTCCAACATTTTTTTATGATTTTTACGCTGCTAACGGTTTTGAGATTGTTGAATCATATATTATTGAAATAAAAGGATCGATGAACAGATTTTTTTATTATGATCAAACCAAGGATTATACTGGATTATTTTTTAGTCCAGTAAATAGACTAGCTAATTGTTTCTTGGTTAGAAAGAAAAAGAATGTTGAAAAAATAACTGTGCCTGATCAATTTTTTTATACAAAGCTATCCGAAGACTCTAAATCTTTAACTAATGATTTTAATAATAGTAAGCTTGATAGGGTTGTTTCTTATTTAAGGAAAATTACACCCATAAAATTTCACGGAATATTTTTTGGGTTATGGTGCTTTCTTAAAAGAATGACTACTGAGAGAAAATATTTTGATATAAAAAAATAAATGATAGTCCGTCACTCAATATATAATAGTAAAATATTTAATAAAATAATTTTTTGGCTGTCGAAGAACTGGATTTGGCTGATTTTTTTATTTTTAGCTTTGATTTTACCTATAATATGGTTTAGCACTAATTTTTTATATGCTCCCGAAGAAATTCTTTTCACTAATTATCAAATAATTTTTGATAAGTTTCTATTTTCGTGGGGAGATAAACTAAATTATGGAACACCAGCTTCACCTGAAATTGCCTCTTTGGTTTTCCCCAATGCAATTTTCTATAAATTGTTAAGTGCCATTGGACTCAATAATCACATCATACAAATATTATACTTGCAATTTTTTATTTTTATCACATTTTTATCCATAAGCTATTTTCTCAAAATATTCACATCTGAAAAAAGAATAATATTTATTGGATCATTAGTTTATTTTTTTAATTTTTATACGTATCAAACTTTTGCATACTCAGCAAAAATGTCTCAGATGATTCTTTGCCCATTATTTTTTTATTTATTATATAGATATCTTCAAACTAAAAATTATATATATATAGCTATAAATTTTATTGTTTTTTTTATTTTTCAAAATATTTTTACCAACCTTCCTCAGGTAGCTTCTACTATTATGGTTTATTTTATTGCAATAGCATATTTTATTTTTACTGAAAAGTATAACTTAAAATATTTTTTAATTAAATATACAAAAAAAATAGTATTATTTTTTACATTTTTATTGCCAATTGCTTTATATCATGCTTTGATATATTACTTTTCCATAATTGAAAATATGGATAAAATTGGTAAGCTTTTTGGTTTTTCAGCAATTACTTCACCACTTCACCTAATTTTTCAACTTAGAGGAAGTTGGTGGGAATATGGAGGCGATAGCGGTGTTTCTTATAACCACTGGCTTTTATTTTATGACAATTGGTTGATTATTTTTGCTGCTTTCTTTATTTTTTTTATTGCTTTTTTGCCTATGCTTTATAAAAAAATAAATAAAGCCTATTTATTCTGGATTGTTGTTTTTTTAGTTTCAATTTTTTTAACTAGTGGATCAATTTTTATTCCTGATTTATTTTTATTAATTTATAAAAATATACCTTTTTTTTATATTTTTAGAGAGCCATGGGCAAAATTTATGCCATTCGTTATTTTATCTTTTTCTGTTATAATAGTTATTATTTTTAATTTGAATAGAAAAATAAACAAAAAAATATTTTATATTTTTTTGTTTTTAATTTTAATAAGATCATTAAATTTTTTTTCTCCAAACTTTTTTGACCATTCTAACGCTAAATGGAAAAAAATATTTATTAAGCCACCGGCATATTGGGATGAATATTTTAATTGGACAAAAAAAAATACTGAAAAGTATGTTTTAAATATGCCTTTTTTTGATAGTGAGAATAAGGGATTCAAATACAATTGGTACGACCAAGACCCAGGTAACTCAAATGTATCAATAAATTTTATTTTTGATCAAAGTAATGCGATTAGGGAAAAACCTAGTTATTCTCGCATTAGTAAGTTTAATGATGTTGCTCAATATTTTGATAAAATTCATAGCTTGGATTTCATTAAATTGGGCACGGTTGATTATTTATTAAAGCAAGATGATTTTGTTGTTATTGGAAAAAAAGAAAATGAAATGGGTTTGGAATCCATTGGTAAATATTTTGAAGAAAAACCAGAATATTCTTTTGATAAATTAAGTTTATACAAGATAAAGTCAGAATATTATACGCCTCACATTTTTATACCAAATTCAACTTTTACAATAAATCGCAACATTGATTATTTATCAAAAACAGTTTCCAATAAATCTTATGATTTTAAAAGCGTAGTATTTATAAAAAATCAAAACACATTAAAGGAAAGTTTAATAAATGAAATTAAAAATTATAGTAAAAATAATAAATTAACATTGGAATTTAAAAAAATAAATCCAACGAAATATGAAGTAAAAATAAAGAATGCAAGTGATACTTTTCCTGTAGTTTTTTTAGAAAATTTTAACCATTGGTGGAAATTTTATTTGGTTAAAAATAATTCAAATAATAAAAACATATTTGAAACTCTTTTAAAAAAACCGATCGATGATAATAGCCATACCATCGTAAATGGTTATGCTAATAGTTGGATTATACAAACAGAAAAAATTTGTGATAATAACAAAAATTGTGCTAAAAATTTAGATGGAACATACAATATTGATGCAATAATTGAATTTTGGCCACAGAGACTTTTTTATATTGTTTTCTTTTTTTCCGGAATGACTTTATTGGCCTGTTTCGGATATTTGGGCTATTCTTTTTACAAGAAAAAATATGCTGCCAAGAATTAAAAAAATATTAAAAAATAACTGCCTAGCTCTATTTTTATTTTTTATTTCCATTGTTATTTATAACAGCTGGCTTTCTTTTGATGTTTTTAGTAGCGGGGATTATTGGTTTAACTTTAGTGAAACAACTGAAAATTTTTTAAATTATTCAGTTTGGTTGAATAATATTAATATTGGACAAATAAATTTATCTGCAAATATGCTTTTTTGGAATTTTTTCCCAGGCATATTCGGATATTTTGGATTTGATTCAAATGTTTCCGACAAATTTTTAATATTTTGGCCTTTTATTTTTGTAACTCCTTTGGCCAGTTTTTTTCTAGCGAAAAAAATACTTAAAAATAACATTGCTTCAATAATCAGCGCTTTGGTCTACTGTTTTAATACTTATTTTTTGGCTATAAATACCCAAGGTCATTTTTCATTGACTTTAGCCGCAACTTTTGCTCCGTTAGCTTTGCTATTTTTTATGGAAGCTTTAGATAGAGAGAACATTAAATATTCACTACTGACGACAATTTTTCTTTTCATAGTCGGCTCTTATGATTTTCGGATATTCTATATTGAAATTTTTATTATTGTTGGTTATTTTATTTTTCATCTTTTTAACTATAAGCAGTTTGAGAAAAAATCCACCTTAAAAAAAACAAGGATTTTTTTGATTATGGCTATTTCCATAACACTTTTAAATGTCTATTGGATGTTACCTATGGCTAAAACCGGATCACTAACAGAAAATCAAGTGCTTTCTCGCGATCTGATACCATTTTCTTTAGATATTAAAAAAACATTGACTCTTTTTCATCCATTTTGGACTGGGTCAATACCAAAATGGTTTGACGATCAAGAAATACACAGTTATTTTTGGTTGATTCCAATTTTCGCTTTCGCAGGGCTTTGGCTTAATCGAAAAAATAAGAAAATATTGTTTTTTGGCTTCGTCGCCCTCGCTGGAGTTTTTTTGGCTAAGCAGGAATCAGGCCCCTTTGGAGATTTGTATACCTGGCTTTTTAAAAAGTTTCCCGGATTTAACGCTTTCCGGGAGGCTAGCAAATTTTATTTTGCTATTGCTTTAAGTTATAGTATTTTAATTGGAGCATTTGTAAAATGGCTTTGGGAAGAAGGCGGCAGCTATAAATTTCGTAAATTTTCATTAGATCCCTCGCGGAGTTTATCCGCCTTCGGCGGGCTCGGGATGACAATGAAGTATTTTTTTACCATTTTAATTGCCTTATTATTTTTGTGGAACACGCGATCGATTATCAGTGGCAAAATGGACACTGTTCATACGCCTAAAATCATTTCTAAAGATGATATGACTTTAAGAGATTTCATGAAAAGCCAGCCTGATTTTTTCCGAACACTCTGGATACCTTCCGAACCACGTTGGACTTCTTACGGCAGTTTACATCCAAAAATAAACGCGACTGAAATGAAAAGAGGAGCGTGGAGTAAGTTTAGTGAAAACTATGAACAAGGTGAAAATTTGGGAATAACGCAAGGAATAAATCATATTTTAAACCAGCCTTTTTCCCAAAATCTTTTAAATAATAGCTCCGTGCGCTATATTATAACAGGCAATGCTAATAGCATTTTCCTAAATACTGATAAGATTGACTTGAAAACTCAAAATTCTGTAGTCCTTGAAAATAAATCATATAAACCGCACATCTATATAACCAAAAAACGCGAGACAATCCACCAAAATATAACCTTTGAAAAATTAGAATTTGAATCCATAAACCCTTCCTGGTATAAAATTAGGTTAAAAAATCTTAGGGAACCTGTATATTTAAATTTTTCCGATAAGTATCACCCCGATTGGAAATTGCGGGCTGGAGATTTTAATTGGTTTTCGGCCATATTGAAAAATAATTATTTTTTGGCGGATAAAAATCATTTTGAAAGCGATGCCCGGTTGAATTCATTTTTTTTGGATCCGGAAAAAATTTGCCAGCCATACGCCTGTGTCAAAAATAATGATGGAACTTTTGACTTAAATTTGACTCTCTATTTCAAGCCGCAAAGTTATATGTATTTAGGGTTGATACTTCTGTTAATTACTTTTGTAGTTATTATTTCCTATTTTGCCAAGTCTTTAATAAATAAAATTAAAAAATAATTTAAATATATGAATTCATTAAATAAAGCAAAGGAATTTTTTAAAAAAAACAGTCGCTATATCATAGCAACCCTTATATTATTATTGGTATTTTTAATAAACCGTGGTCTATTTATCAAAGAAACCATAACAACTGAAGATTGCTCAAAGGGAAATTGTCCAACCACTGTGGTTGAAGAACCGAGCTTAAGCGACAAGAGCGCCTTTTTTTACATTGATGATTTGATGCAGAATAAGGAAAAAGGTTATTATCGATTAACCTTTAAGGCTCGTTCGAACGAAAATTCTTCGATGATACTAAAACTGGTTGATTTTGCTGAAAATGAAGCCTCTATTAAAAAATACTCATTGACCAAAAATAGCAAGTACTCTTACGAAGAGTTTAATTTATATTATGATGGCAATTTTCCATTAATATTATTTGAAAAAGAAAATTTTAATGATAATTCTAAAATTTACATAAAAGAAGTGGGAATTTCCAAACTGAATATTACAAACGAAGCTGAATTTAAAAATCTAAAGCCGACCATAATCGGCGAGACTGACTTTGACGCAATTGATCAAAAGCAAATTGATGATTCTTCCTACAAGCTGCCATGGCTCAAGGAAGAAAATACTTCCATCGGACAGATTTTCAAAGCGGATAGCGAGTATATTTCAGGAATTTCTTTTAAGCTCGATATAACCAAAAGCATTGATCCGGGATCAAGAAAGTATATACTAAGCCTTCAGAAAGTTAGTTATGATGGAAATTCTATAAAAAAAGCGAGTGATTCACTGACTAGCCTCAATTTTTCTGTCGCTAGCAGCATTGAAAAATACCGACAAGGCAATGGTTCATTTCTTTTTCCTATCTTCGCCCACCTAGAGAAAGGCAGTTATTATTGGGTCAGTATTAGCAATTCAAATGTAAACGTCAATGATTTTGATTTTCTGACCTTTCGCGGATCAAAAAATGAAAACAGCTATCCTGACGGAAGCGCAGCCATGAAAAAGGGCAAGGAAATATATACTATTGACGGAGACTTGTATTTTATCGTGCACAGCGCTTCTTTCCGGAGCGAGGGGAGTGAAAGAATTTTATCCGGAGCTAAGATAGAAGATTTAGGAAAAGGACTCGGAAGTTATTCCTATCAAACCAAGGGCACCTCCAGCGATGCCTTGGATCTAGATCCTTCTTCTTCGGATGTTAATTTTGATGGAGAAAGAAAAATTTTAAGAGCCAATGTTAAAGAGGAAAATAGCCTGATCTATAAATTTTCTACCATTTATCCCATTATTCAATTTTATTTCAAGGGACAGCAAATTAAATCCAATTGGAATAAAATTAAAGTTTTTTATTCTCTGGATAAAGAAAATTGGATTGCGTTACCCTTTATTGAAGAAAATGATAATTTTTTAACCTCACCAGATGTTAGCGATAATTCAAATCAACCGGCGAGCAAAGCTAGTGATGAGGAAACACCAGTCCCTAATGATGAATCTCAAAATAATGAAAATATTTCAACAAAATCGGTTCAGACTTTTGATTTCGTTGAAAAAATGAAGCAGAAAACCAGCAATGTTTACATTAAAATTACTTACGATCCGGAAAGTCCAATTAAATCCAAGTATTTCGGTATAAAAAATCTTTCCTTTTCGGCTGATCTTAATATAAAATAAAATTATGAAAAAAATTATTACGCTTATTTTGAAGAAAAAATTTGATTTAATCCTGGTGGTTGTTGCTTTAACCATCGGCATCTATTTCAAATGGGAGCTTTTGGATTTGTTTTTTTTCCTGCTCTTTATCTGGATAATAATGAACCCCATCCAAAGCCGCTATCCGGCTTCGGGCGCCCTGGTTCTTTTGGTTATTTGCCCATTTCTGCTTATTTTTAAAAAGAACGATTTGGCCGAACAATCGGCTGTCTATGCTTATTACTTTTTGATTTTTACGGTAATAATGGCTTTTTATGAATTAAAAAAAGAGGACAAAGCGTCTGAATAAATCTTGATTTTGGTGTATAATAGGAATATACTAAACTAATTAAAATTTAACTTAAATTTATGGGAGAAAAACCATATCTTTCCGTAG
>Ga0172371_10012272_pt1 | contig 11307 bp, 8 predicted proteins | sample Lak12m_FD_114543 | JGI IMG/M metagenome (GOLD analysis project Ga0172371, IMG submission 114543) | Freshwater microbial communities from Kabuno Bay, South-Kivu, Congo - kab_022012_12m | ecosystem: Environmental > Aquatic > Freshwater > Lake | place: Democratic Republic of the Congo: South-Kivu...
CGTATTTTGGTATCCTTTAGAAATCTTTTCTTCTGCTTTCTGTATAGTAGGAGAAGACGTATTTTGGTATCCTTTAGAAATCTTTTCTTCTGCTTTCTGTATAGTAGGAGAAGACGTATCATAAATTTCCTTTATTTTTTCTACAGCTCCAGTTTGTAATTTCTTTATAGCGTTTGAAAAAGTTATGGCATATTCGGAGTTTTTGGTATAATCACTAACTGCTTCGGATGTTTCTATAACCTTATCTTTTGCTGTATTATATAGAGGTTTAATTCCATCGACTAGATCTCCAGTTTTGGATGATATATTAGCAAAAGAAGATTCTATTTTAATAGCAGTTTTTTTCATTAAATCTAAGAAAGAATCTGTTGATAATGAAGATTTTTTAGATTCTTCTAGTAAAGAATCAACATAATCATTATATATCTCTTTTGTTGGATCCCCAACTATTTCTGATAGAGAACCTTGTTTAATTCCTTTAAAATTATCTTTTTGAGGATTAATTAAATCTTTTATTCTTTTTCCATAATCTTCTTTTCCAGGAAAGTATGATTTTTCTCCAGTAGAATATCCTCTAAGAGTTCTAGTTGGAGGTTTACTCGGACCGTTGTCATACACTGATACTGTTTCTATACCCTTCTCATTCGTTTTTACTGTATATTGGGTTTCATCTCCCAGACCATATTTTGCTCTATACATATCGCTTATGAGAGATTTTAACTGTTCTTTAGTATCTTCTTTAGGCCCCTGTACTTCTCCTAAACCATACATTTCTGGAGTTTCATATCCACCTTCAAGAGATTTAAACTTTTTCTCTTTCAATTCTCTAATTTTTATATCTTGCAAGGTTCCGTACTTTTTCGAATAGGTTTTCTCATAATCTTCTGGAGATATATAAGCATTAGCCCCTTCTTTAGAGGAAGGCATTAAAATTTTATTATAAAATTTACTAATATATTCTTCTTTTTCTTCCGAAGACATCCTTCTAAATTTCCTAGCTTCTTCGCTTGAATATCGAAATATGCCCTTTTTCTTTGTTATTTCGCGTAATTTAGAGTATTCTTTTGGAAAAAATTTTTTTAACTCTTCTTCTGTTAATCTTACTTGTTTAGGTCCTTTATTGGACTTTGATATCATTTCTTTTATTTTCTCAGAATGAATTTCTTCAGATCTTTTTTCTTTTTCAATTTCAAATTGTTCTTTTCGTTCTTTTCCTAAATGGGAAGTTTCTATAAGACCTCTTGCTAGGGCTTCTTGTAATGGTATAACAGCTCCGCTATTTAATGTAACTAGACTTTCCGGAGAATTTTCTACAGATTCTAATGGCTCGTACCCAACATCTTCGGTTCTGTTATATGTATTAAAAAATCCTCCGAATCCAGATACAGTTCCAGAATATTTTGGAACTACTTTAGTTATTTTTTTTTGTCCTTCTATGGGACGACCTTTCCAAACAGGTTTATCCAACATCTTCATTGTAGATGCATAATGTTCATCTATCTTTCTATTTACAAAATTTACTGAGTTATCTATAAATGTTCCTACGGATTTTCCGACACTTTTTAATACCCCGCTAGATATGGTAGCTAATACAGTTCCTGCAACTCCACCAGCTATAAAACCAAATGGACCTCCTATAGTACTTCCAATTAAAGATCCCAGGTTCGCTCCAGCCATTATTCCACCAAACATACCTAATGAAGCAAACACTGCTTCTCTTGGGGAAGATTTTGCAGAGAGTTCCTTCTTAAAGGTATAGTATGATGCTATAGTGGCTGTAGGAATTCCTAATATTTTACTACCAATTTTTCCTAGAGATGATGTGCTTGGGTTTGCGACTCCCAGAGCGCCATATTTTATTTTTTTCATTGAACTCATTCCAGCCCAAGTCCCCGCTTGTGAACCCGAATCGTCTGAAATAAATCCAAGAAACTTTTCCATTTTGCCCATTTGGACTGATGGATAAAACTCTTCACTGTCTTCATTATACTCTAACGGAACATTTATTCCATTAAAAATTTTATACGGTACTCCGTAATTATCCACACCGTCCGGAACTATAGATTTCTCCCCTATCACTTTCTTTGTTGCACTTTCTGTAAGATTTCCCAGGGTTCCTAAACCTAGTATTCCAGCTATACCGCCAACTCCTTTTAAAAGAGATTTGGTTCTAGAAAATTTTCCTATTTTTATTATTTCGCTTATTGCTTTTGGATTTAGTGTAGATTTGTAATTCGAACTACGAGGCCAAACTGGTTTTGCTGGTTTCACGGTTTCTTGTCCATGTAACCAAGCTAATGTTGGTTGTGTTGGAGAACCTGGAACCACCCCTCCTTCAGCATATTGAGGAATTTCTCCACTATCTGTCAGTTGTTTTATTAAATAAGAACCTCCCAAAGCAGCCAACCCAGAGCTGATTAATTTTCCTTTGGGTCCCATTTTACTAAATATATTTTTTCCAAAAGCTCCTATTTTAGATAATATTCCTTTTTTAGTAGATGTTGATGCTTTGTCTGTTCCTGCTGTTCTGAATAACTTACTAGAAGCGGATTTTATAATTTTTTTCCCTAGATATCTTCCACCATAATAAGTTCCAATTCCACCAGCTATTGCCCCAGGTACTCCAAATTTATCATATCCCATTTTCGATGGTATAGATAAAACCTTAAGAGCGGTCTTTCCTAGAGAATAAGAAGTTCCTTTTCCAAATATACCATCTATAACTTGTTTTATAACAATAGCTATACTACCAATACCCGTTGCTATAGCTATAGGTAAAGCTTTACTACTAATATAATTTAAAAACGTCCATTTTTTAATATCTTTAAGCGATTCAGTATTCTCCTTATCACTTTTCTTTTTATCTTTCTGCATCTTTTCTACTTCGGTATATTTAGTCCCACCAGTGTTCAGAATTATATTATCCAATTTAGATAGTATTTTTTCAATATTAGTATCTATATTCGCTATATGAGATTTTCTAGATGGAGTACTAACTTCCCCAGGAATACCACCCCAAGCTTCCGAAGCTCTTTTTCCTATACCAAGAAGCTTGGATGGGTGTCTTAGTAAATCTATAGATTTGTAAGAAAATTTTACAGTATCTTTTATATCCAAAACCCAACCATGAGCAAAATCTAACCAATCTTCAATAGTCTCCCCAAATCCCTTTACTCTAGGAGTTCCTCCTTGTAATCTTACTAATTGATCTGTATTCTGTCTTATTTCTTTTAATTCCATTAATTGCTCGAATAATACGTTTCTTTTAGTTTCTCTATACGACTTCAACATTTTAAATCCAACAAAACTAGCAGCCAATGATGATAAATATGGATTTTGTAACATCAAGGAGAAAAGACTTCCAGCTCCACCTCCAAATCCCCCTATTTTTCTAGCAACAGATAAAGTTTTTAGAGGGTTTAATAAAGTATATGCTTTTAGCATCGGAATCATATTCTTTTTAGAGAATAGGGATTCCGCTGCACTAATCATAGTTGGTCGTATTATATTTTCCCAAAGAAGACCTCTAGTAAATACTTTTATAACCAGATTTTTCCAAACCAATTCCCACAGAATATTTTTAGCTATACCTTTGAGAAATACATCTTTAATTACAAATCTTGGAAGTTCATAAAACAATCCTTTTATACTAAAATCAACATTTTTTATTCCATTTTTGATATCGAATATAGCATTTTTTACAGGGTCGGAAAACATTCTTGCGATCGAATTACCAAAGTTTAAGATATCACTAATATGTAATAATTCGGATACCTGTTCTCTTCTAGTTTTTTCTAGAGTAGAAATAGTAATTCTTTGCATTTCAACCATCTCGTCAAATTTGGAATATAGAGCGTCAGAAGATGTTTTAAATGGAGAGTCGTATGGAAGAGCTGTAGATTTTTGTTTGTTATATTTTATAGATCCGGTAGATTCTTTTGGAATGTTTTTAGTATATTCTTTATAAACTTTCGAAGTTGGAGGAATTATCTTTTCTCCTCCGTGTATAATAGCTATTTTAGGTTCCCCTAGACTCCCTGGAACTTTTTTTGTTCCTTTAGCATATTGGGGAATATCTTCATATTCAGAATCTGATCCTTTTAATTTAGAAATTGCGTTTTTTATAGCTTGTCCCATAAAAGATGCTACATAACTACCAACTGGGCCACCAAACCCAAGACTCATAGTTTCTGTAATACTTTGTTTAAATTGATCCAAATCGGATTTAACATCAAATCCGGTAGGTACTTGCATTTGATTTGCTGCAAAATTAGTAACAGATCCGATTATTTTAGCGCTAGTTTTAGCAGTATCTTTTCCTATTTGTACAGTGGATTTTAGTACTTTACTTAGTGTAGAAGAAGAGTCTCTGTTTGTATCCTTTAATTCGTCTATACTACTTCTTACCTCATCTAAAGAAATACCAAAATCTTTATAACTGTTTTCTATAGATCCGGAAGATTTTTCAATTCCGGACCCTAGATTATACATCTGAGATCCTAAAACTTTATTTGATTTTGTTACCCCCTGTAACGATTTGTATTCTTTACTTGCAATTAAAGATCTAGTAGATTTTGACTTTATGATATTAGGGGGTATACCAACCATTACATTCATCATCTTAGACAAGTTTTGTACGGAGTTGTTTAAATTAGTTACATTATCCGTGTTTTGTTCTATAGATGATGATACGACATTCAAATTTTTTATAAATTTTTTCTGTATCGATGCAAAATCTTCCGGTTTCTTCTCTGATCTTTTAAAAGTTATATTGGGTTCTTGCTTATCTGGACCATTCATAGTAATCTATTTTCCTTCATCGGAGTAGAGTTTATAACTTTAAGCATGTCTTCTCGTATTTCAAATTCATTCGATACAGCTGTTACTTCTGATGGAAATCTGAATTCTTGGCCTGGTATTGTTGTATTTTTAACATCAAGACCATATATGAAATCATAAGAATTATAATAATTTATAGCAGATTTCATAGCTTGATCTATATAAGTAGATTTTAATTCGTCTGTAATAAAGGCATAATAAGGCATAGCTAAAAATTGTGTTATTTTGATAGAATCCTCTTTATTATAAACATTATTTAATAATCTTGCCCAAACCGAAAATGTTGCGGGATTATGGGATTTTAACATAGCTAATCCTTCATTCAATTGGGATAATTTTTTGATAGATTCTTTAATCTTAGAATCATTTATTTTCTCGCTTTTTGGAGCGGTATCCATCAGAAGTTTTTTATAAAATGGGAGTAAAGAATCGTTCATTGTATTGTTCAAAAAAGTGGTGAAATTTATATCTGCGCAATAGTGACATAGTTCATGTGTTAGTTTTACAGGAATCTCTCTTATTTGTTTTCCTATTATATTTACATTATCATCTAGCAGAACTATTACTTTAAAAGAAGCTGGATCATAGAATCCTAATGTTATTATATCTTTTCCACTTATTTTTCCACCCCTAAACATAAAGTCTAAATAATTCAAATAGTGTTTTAATCTTTTCCAAAAAAAAGAGATTGGTTTTACCGAATATCCGACTATTATTGTTTTTTTATCTAGTCCTTCTTCTATTTTTTGAGCTATAGACTTTGTTATAGGATGCTTATAAGTAAACTCTTTTACAGCAGTTACTATTTTCTCACTAGAGCGTATAGGTAGACCAACGGCTTCTCCATAAACTGAAAGATTAAATGGCATTAAGTCAAAAAATTCATTTAATAATTTAGATTCTATGTGCTGGGACATATTGCATTATACCTACCAATTTAATTTATAGTTTGTCCTCAAAATATGGAAATTATTAAATTTAATTATATATATTAAACATTGAATATGTTTATAAACTAGGAAAGGATTATTTAATTATGATAAATATAATAGACAGTTCTAACAGTTTTGTTGGAAAATTTTTTAAATGTATAAGATATTTTGGTTTTTTGGAGGGATTGTCTATATATATCAGCTATCTTATACATACGTCCGATATAAGCAATCATTATAGGGTATTAAGAAGAAACTATAAGTGTTATAGGTTTTCTTTAACAATTTTTAATAATAATGTTTTACTATCTCTGATCTATATTATTGGGAAGGGTTTATCCCTTTTCTGTATAACTGTTGTTATTGTGTCATTTTGTCTTTATTATAGAGATACCCACGAATTGGTACTTAAGTGTTTGATGAGACCGATTATGAGAATAGTTTTACATGTTTTTGATATTAGGAAAAGAGAGTTAATATAGTAGATAAAATGAGAGGATATACTTCCTAATTTTAGTATATATAAAAGATTGTAATTGTTAAATTTAATTATATATATTAAACATTGAATAAGTATGTTTATAGAAAGGAATGGAAAATGATTTTCACAATTAACGAAGAGAGTTTCAATCCCCGCACAGAAGCGGGGGATGGTAACCATTGCGCATATTGCGGAGCGGCAATGTCGGTTGAATGTGCACCATCGTGGATTCTCACGGGGGCTGATGGAAGGCAATATCGTTTCTGTTGCCTTCCCAAAAAGGCGAACGAAGAAGAATTAGTCCCCGTTATCGGCAGGGAGTACTTTCACTCCCACTTATTGCGGATTCCCGTTGAAGTGCCCAAATGGGCAGAAAGTAAGAGGCGTGTTGTTAAAGGCAGCCTTATGTATTGGCGGCCTATAATTCAATGCGCCTAAACCCTTCTCTAGCCGCCCGCCATCTGCTTAGGCGCTGGCGGGCGGCTTGGAAAGATCCACGAAATTCTCGGGAATCTATCAACCTGCGGCCTACACTAAAGAAAGGAAATTCTACGCCTGCGTAATTTCATTCCGAATTTTTTTATATCAGTTTCTTTTATTTTATTACTATCAGCACAGTTTCATAAATGGAAACTTGGATCAAAAATATGAGAATATACTTCCTAATTTTACTATATATATAAAAGATTGTAGTAGAGGTATAATAAAAAACTAACAGTGGAGGGAATCAAAAATGGAAGAGATAGTAAAATCATCGGATAAAATTTCCGATAAATCACCGCGTTTCGATGCGGTGAGAATTGGAGCCTGGATAGGGGGTCTTTTAGTCGGGTTCCTTGGTTTGGTAATCCGATTCTGTCATGGAATAGTGAAGTCCATGACAGAGGCTCGCGCTGAGCATTTTGGGGTCAAGTATCTCGTCTGGTACTTGATAAACATGACAATATTTGCCGGCTTATCCTACTGCATAGTATATGCAGTAGCTGGGTCTTTACAGACCCAAAGTAATGCAATGCTTAATAGGGAACTCCTTTCCGCCGGTTTGATAGACGGAAAGGTTTGTATTGTGAAGGATAGATTCGGATCCTTCACAGAGAAATACACTGGAAGAGCGCTTCAAAGTTCGAAGATCAAATCCCTCTACAAAGAGGGTGCTCAGATCTTCGTCGATGAAAATGGGGATGGAGTTTTATCTCCATATACTCCATCTTGGTTGGAATGGGGTTCGAGGATGATAAATAAACTCGCCATTTGGCGAGTATACCAATTAAAACTTGAATAGAAGGGTTCCTAGTGTGGGGTTAGTGAAACAGTACGTTTCGATGCCCCAACCCTTTTTTAACCGAATATAGAATTTTCTCCCCATATTAATTTAATAGGATCTACTATTTTATTCTGTTTAATTTGACTTTCTATATATTTTTGCATATCCCTTTTAAATGCTTCTGGATTTAGAGATAGATCTCTCTTATCCAGTATTGGTAAATTATTCATTTTTTGGATTGATTGATATATTTCTTTTATTTCTGAATTTTCTCCAATTTCTTCCTCTAGTATTATATTCTCATTGTAATATTTTTTTACATAACAACAAAATCCAAGAGCAAAACATAGATCGTCATTTGCTCCTTCATCGGCTTGTACTTTACCAGCTTTGTCTACTAGAGCTAACAATTCTCCAATAAGTCTATTTGATTTTATTTTTTCAGTTTCGCTTACAACATGTTCATATAGAGATTGAACAACTAATGGTCTTGTTTTAGTTGTGGTAGATAAACCAGGAACCCTATCTTGTTCCATTTTGTTATTTTTGTTTTCCTGAAATATATTATAACTTTCGTTTTCGTCATACTGTAATTCGTTAAGAATAGTCAACCCATAACCACCGGTAGTTTCTATTATAAGCAAATTGTTAGGAACTAGTTTACATATAAATCTAATTACATCAGCAAAAGATTTCGGATTTGTTTTACCATTATATTCCATAACTTGTCTCATAGACAAATAATCTAATACCTCTACGGCTGAATTATCTTTTCCATAGGAAGACGCAGTATCTATTCCAATAAGATATAATCTCAATGGAGTTGGTTCTTCGTATATATAAAGCTCCCCACCTTGAGCTAGTCTTAATGTTCTTTTTGGTTTTACTTGTATAGATTGCAGTTTAGTTTGTACTTCTTCTGGAAATAGAGTATCTCCAGATCCAATAAATTTAAGATTTAATTCTTGCGCTATTTTTCTAGGATCATTATTATATCTCTTGCATTGTTCTTTATACCAAGTTGGACTATTTTTCAATTCTGATATCTCAGACCAATGTATTTTATATGGTCTAAAATTATTTTTTTGTTCATTTGCGCCAGACCACATTTCAAAAAAGAACTTTCCTATCCCAGTAGTTCTATTTGGAGTACTTAACAATATAGTTCCATAAGGTATTTTATTAGTTTTGGCTCTCATCTGTGCTATAGATAAGGAAGCAGCTACACCAGTCCACGCCTCATCAGCTTTTTGAACGTGGGCTATTTCATCCATGATTAATAAACATATAGATTTTCCTCTAAATAAAGCTCCGGGATTAGCTAAGGAAATTGCAGATGATATTAATTGAGTTCCATTCTTTGTACAGTAATTTTGAATATTCTTCCATTTATAACCAGGATCTAACCATTTCGGAAGTTTGTCTAGAATATCACAAGTTTTTCTACAGAAATCTGATGCTTCTGCTCCATCTCTAGAAGTTATACCTATTATAACATTTTTGTAAAATACAGATAGATGTACGGATATCATTTGCCATAAGGTAGAGAATCCACATTGTCTAGACTTCAACAATATCATATGATTCTCTCCATGATAGAAATCCCTAACAATGGCTTTTTGAGGCTCGTATAATACTACTAACTTATCTCCACCAGTTTCTGGAAGATAACAACACTCTTCCATAAATACTATAGGATTTTTTTTATAAAGCAAATATTTTTGAGCTTTTTCTATCTGAGATTGATTTATCTTCACAATTTAATTCTCCTAGTTTATATATTCTGGAAACATATCAAAAACTAAACTATCTTTTTCTTTTACATATTCTATTAATTCTTTATCGAAAAAGGTTTCCCACTTATGCTCTTTTTTTCTTAAGTGTAAATCATCAAATGGTAAAATTTTTGGTTTGTCTCTTATAAATTCTAAAGAAGAATGATCGAAGTTACAATTATTCAATAAATAGTTTATCAATTCTTCGTTTAAATTTTCTTGATGTATCCATGAAATTTTATCAAAAAAATAAGTTTTATATTTTTTTTCTTTTACATATAAAATAGGATCGTTTTCAAATTCTTTCATAGATTCTTCTATATTTTTTGAAAAGAAAAAAATAATACTTTTTGAAATATTTGTAGATTTTCTATCTATCAGTTCTTTTATCGGTACATCAAAAGGTTTGTTTATATATTTAGACAACCAATCTATATCTTCTTTATGCTGGTTTCTCCACCAACTTCCATAAAAATATATAGACACATACCAATCGAATGGATTTCTAATTATAGACAATACTGGAAGATTTTTATATTGTTCTGGAATCTTACTGTATGGACAATGACATTTGTAAATAGAATCCTCTAGATAATAAAACTTTAAATTAGGATATTTAAAATATAAATCTTTTAATGTATTATCTACAAATGTTCCTCCGGTTTTATATACATGGATAAACGAAAAATTATCTGTAATAATCATATATGAAGTTTCCTTTTAATAATTTTAACAAAAAAGAGACCGAGAAAGTCTCAACAATTTGTCCTATTATTAGATTTCTATATCGTAAATAAGAGTTTTTTGAATATTCAAAACTATAAGAATAAGGCTTTCAATCCACTTATCCAACTAACTTAAATCTATAACAATCCAATATCGGACGACAATAGCAAAGTGGACATATGTAACAAGTATAACAAAAGTGTTTTTTGGATCTCTAACTAATTTTCTTAATATCTTAAAGAAATTCATATGTCATCTTCTTCATATTCTTCGTCCATATTCTCATATTGACTTTCCTCGTATTGATTTTCCATTTGTTTCTGAGATTCTTGAAAGAATTTATATCTTATTATATATGAATCGATTAAGGTTAATATTACTAGTAGCAATATTATGGAAAATAACAATATTTTTATACTAAATATTGATAACCAGATTAGAGTAATTAATATAGAATTATATAGTAGATTAAATAAATTAAATTCTATTAATTGTTTAATCATTACTGGCAATATCAAAAAAGATAAAAATATATACGCCGAGAGAAGAATAGAACTAAAAACCATAAAAGGAATCTCTATTATTTGTGGATACTTGTTTATTATATAACAGTATATAAAATAATTTAATGTTGTTAAAGCTATGAGGGAAACATATTTATCAAACTCGAATCTAAATCCTTTATCTATATTTTTAATTAATTCTGTACATTCTTTGGGATATTTACGAAATATTAAAAATATTCCTCCTACAATAGAAATAATAAATATATTTAAAACAATGTGGATGTGCATTTTATTGTTCTACTATCCTTTGTATCTAAAATTGAATAATAATTGAATATCATTTCTATCTTATCAAATCCTTCCGCTGTAGTTGGAATAGACATACCATATAAAAATTTATCTATTATGTCTTCCCCGACTGTTTTGCTTGTTCTCATAATATCGTTTTCTATACAAAATTGTCTGGTATTTAAAACTATTTTACATCCTACAATATCATCATCGCCAAATATTTTTTTAATAATATGTAGTACGAACTTTCTTTGTTTTTCTTCCGTGTTTGTATTGCATATAGCAAACCCGTTTTCTAAAGAATTTTTATTTTCATTAATCTTTTTTTCGAGTAGGGATAAAAGATTTAGTCTTTTTGTCCTTTCAAATGCATTTATATAAAATTCTTTTTGGTCTTTAGATACTATACTTTCTTTCATTCTGATTTTATCTTCCAAAATAATTTTATTATATTCTTCGAGTCTTATTTTGTCTAAAGAAAATATATTCAAGC
>Ga0172371_10012276_pt1 | contig 11303 bp, 7 predicted proteins | sample Lak12m_FD_114543 | JGI IMG/M metagenome (GOLD analysis project Ga0172371, IMG submission 114543) | Freshwater microbial communities from Kabuno Bay, South-Kivu, Congo - kab_022012_12m | ecosystem: Environmental > Aquatic > Freshwater > Lake | place: Democratic Republic of the Congo: South-Kivu...
CCGGGGCCGGTGCCGACAATGTAAAGCTTGCCAACTCGGTGAATCGCCATGGCTCGTAGAGGTGAATGGGTGAATCGGCGAAACTCTGCAATAGCCACTGTTACATTTCCTTTCTTTTGTTTCCGCACGAGCAGTTTATCTGCGCCTGATGCGAGAATGGCTGCAGGTTCTGCAACCGCATAAGCGCCCGTTGCCTTGAATGCAGCAGAGGAAATGCGGATTTCAGATTGCGCTTGCCCGCCGAGGAGGGGAGTGCGGAATAGGGTATTAATTTTATCGGCAGAGAATGTTTTAATTCTAAGATTGTATTTTTTGGCAAAGGCGATTAATCCCGGTTCATTTCCTTTCCTGTCAATTGTTGCTATTGAATGAATGGAGAGAAAAGAAAGATTATTCTCTTTCAGAGTCTTTTTTATTGCAGTTTCAATTTCTTTTTCAGGCGTCTTGCTGTTACAGCCGATGCCGATGACAAGGTTTTTAGGGCGAAGATAAAGACCGGTGAATCGGTGAATGGGTGAATCGGTAAATGGGATATTTTTATTTGAAATAATGATATCTGTAAACTCGGGCTCATCAGTTTTTTGAAACTCCTTAGGCAATTCAATTTCAATATCTGAGTAAACCTTCAACTCTCCGCTATTTAAAAACCTTGTTGAAACTTGCGGGAGCTTATCCCAGTTTTCTATAACCAAGTCATTTTCTTTGGCCCACAAATCAATTGACGGCAGGTTATTTATATCCGATGCTGTTGTAATGACAGCCTTGCCTCCCAAGAACCCCGCGATCCCATTTGCAATCTTGTTTGCGCCTCCGAGATGCCCGCTCAAAAGGCTGACTGCATATTCCCCTTTTTCATCAAGCACAACAACAGCGGGATCTATTTTTTTATCTTTTATCAATGGAGCAATCGTCCGAACGACAATTCCGGATGCCATGATGAAGATAAGATTTTTGAACTTGCTCCATTTTCCTGAGACGCTATCCGCCTTAAATTTTGTTATTTCCGCGTCGGGATAAAGCCCCTTAAGCCTTTTCGCAAGGGCAAGTCCGTTATTAGTGATATAAAATATGAGCGTCTTATTTTTCATGGGTAAATTTTCCATACCAATTACACCAATTCCGAAACAGATGAAACTCTTTTATAAACAACATCCTCAAATTTCTTAAAGTGTTCTGCCCCGCACTTTATTTTCAGTTTTTCGCTGCCTCTCAACTCCTGATCTGCGCCTTTTGTTTCTGCAACGAAATATATCTTCTTTTCACCCTTAAAAACTATTGCCCAGTCAGGGTTATATGTGCCTATCGGCGTGTTTATTTTGAACCAGAAGGGGAGTTTGAAATAGAACTCTATATTCTCGCTGCTCTCGCAATCTCTGGCAAACTGATTTTCTACCGTCGAATCAAGCGGGATGTAGTTTTCATAAATAGTTTTGTCCGTGTCATTCACCGCAAAGGTGAATGGGTCGATATATATTTGAAGCTCACTGTCTTCAAACAATTGCATTTCATAAACCTTGTTGCCGATTTTTTCATATTTAATGCCTTCCACCATTAGCCTGTAGAGCTCCGATTTTATAGCGGCTACCGCATTATCCATAAAGAGCTGCGGATTGAGCAGCATTTCGTTCAATCGTCCTGATCTCTGAAGCATTTCAAGAACTGTGTGTCGGGTCAATTCGGTTTTTGATTGGATATAAGCAAGAGTATCCGGTATTTCAAATCCTTCTCCATAATTATCATTGACGCTATCACTCACCAATAATCCATCAACCCCTTCGCCTGTTATTAAAACTCTTTTCTTGGTTGATTTAATGGCCGGTCTTTTAGTTTCCGGCATCTCTTTCACAGCCTTTGCAGCTAAGGTTATTAATTCGCCGGTTTTATATTCGACACGGTACCGGGTATGAAATTTAATCTTCTCCCAAATTTGAAGGAATTTTGGGTCTGCCTCAAAACCTTTTCTCAAGCTAACTCTTTTTCTATCGCCCTTGTTCTTGACCCTTCCGGTAAAATCTACTCCGCAGTCTTCCTGTATTTCTTTCTGCAATGCCTTTGCAAAATCTTCATACCGTTCATTGGCTACCACAGTCAGTTTGTTGATATTGCGGTCGAATATGCGCTGACCGTCTCGATTAACCGACAGGCGCAAACCCCTGCCTATTTCCTGCCTCTTTTTGATCTCCGATTTAGTTTCGTTCAGGGTGCATATCTGAAACACGTTCGGATTGTCCCAACCCTCCCTTAATGCGGAATGGCTGAATATAAAGCGAAGCGAAATTTCGGGATCGAGGAGTTTTTCTTTATCCTGCATTATCAGTTTGTATGCATCATAGTCTGCCTGACTTTCTCCCTCGGTATCCTTCAGCCTTCCCTTGCTGTCCTGCGAAAAATAGCCGTTGTGAATCTCTTCAACAGTATAAGGCAGCAGATTGCTGAAAGCCGGTTTGGCAATCTCCTGCCGATATATCTCCTCAAACCATTGGGCAAATCTGCCTTTTACCGGATTCCCTTGAGCGTCATATTCCCGATAGTTCCTTACCTTATCAATGAAAAAGAGAGACAGCACCTTAATCCCCTTGTCTTTATAAACACGCTCTTTTTTGAGATGTTCTTCAACGGTCTTGCGCATCATAAATTTCATGACCTCATCGGTCATTCCTCCCTGCGTCTCTCCCTCCGAAAGCATCAGTCCATTGGTAAGAGTGATGGTGCGGTTGCCTGCGTCAATTTCATCAATGATAAAACCATCCTTGTAAATTTCTCTCTGTTTGCTGAGACTATAAATGTCATCTCCGGCCTTGACGGTTAAAGCTTTTTTAACCACGCCTTTGTCGGAGTTGTAATCAATCTTGATCTTTGCCGTAATCTTTGTTTTGCTTGCGTTTATGCCTTCCAATTGAATAAAGGCTTCATTCATAGTATTTTCGCTTACCACCGAATCAACTTCTATCTGCTTCACCAGTCCCAGATCATATGCCTTTACAGGATTCAGGGAATAGACAAGATTGTACAGGTTGGTATGTGTTGCCGAATACCGCAAAGTGCAAAGCGGATTTAGATTTGCAATCGCTTTCCTGCGGATGTCCGTTTCCATATTCTGAGGCTCATCCACAATAACGATCGGATTGCTGCCTTGGATAAATTCAATGGGCTTTTTGCCTGTAAGCTTATCATTGGGCTTGTTGATGATGTTCTCATCCTTAGCAAAGGAATCGATATTTAAAACCAATATCTGAATTGCATTTCCGGCCGCAAAGCCCCTGAGGTTGGATACCTTCTTGCTGTCATAAACATCATAATCGAGCTGCACCTTGTCATAAAGAGTCTGGAAGTGCTCATCGGTAATTTTAAGGTTTTTTAAAACACCTTCGCGGATTGCAATTGATGGCACTACAATTACGAACTTTTTGAACCCATAAAGCTTATTTAGTTCATAGATAGTCCTCAGATACACATAGGTCTTGCCTGTGCCTGTCTCCATTTCAACAGAGAAATTCATTCCCTGTAATTCCGTATTCTCGGTCTTTATTCCAGTGCGCTGCTGTATCCTTTTAACATTTTCCCAAATCTGTTCCTCGGATAATGCTAAGAGATTGCCGGTCCCGTTCTCAGAAAGCAACGCGCCTGTTTCAGAGAAAGAAAATTCAAAGTCGCCGCCGCTCAAAGGCTGACCTTCAAATATATCTGTTATGGCCTTAATAGCCTCTAACTGATATTCCTGATTGCCGTCAAAATAAAGTTTCATAAATTTAATTTTTTTTTAAGAAACCACACAGGCTCCTTATCTATTTGTTTTTTCAGGATTTAATCTTCAATCTCTCTTAAATCTCTCTTAAATCTCTCTTAAATCTCTCTTAATTAAGTCTCCACTCTGAGTAACCAATGTTACTTATTTTCCCATTCATTCTTAAAGCTGACAACAAATTGCCGATCTTATTTTTCTTCTGAGAATCAGTCAAAATCGAAGGTAATTTGTCCCAGAGGAATTGTTCAATACTTTTTCTGGATGATTTTTCGAATTTTTTTAGATACTCGATAATTAATTTCTTATAGTGCTCATCGTCAAGCCCCCGATGCTTAATGTACTGGGCTTTTAATTCCTCGTTGGAAAGTGCGGCTGTTACTTTTGCGGAAATAAAATAATTAGGTTTTCTCCCCTCTATTAAGCCAAATGATTTGAGATTCTTGATTTCCTCGGGCGAGAGTTTTTTTCGCTTCTGAACTTTGTCTAATTCAATAATCTGCTCTAACGAAAGATTAGGGTTTCTGGCTAATACCCTTGCAAAATCTATATCCAACACCTTGCCTATTACCGTTACCTTTACTTTTCCTCCCGACAAGTCATATTCCGGCATTGGGAAAAATCTTTCCCTCTGGTAATTAAACATTTTTCTTATGCCACCGCCTGCGGTATCAACCATCTTCAAATTGAACATGGCAGTTGCCAGAAACCTGTTTCGATAATGCTCTTCAGGCGCATCTTCCTTCACTACTCTTTCAACTGAACCGGGGATAAAACTGCCGAGATTGGTAAATATCAACTGGTCATCCATTTCCACCACATTAATGCGGCCGCACTTAGTAAAGTCCTGATGCGCGATACAGTTGTTTATAGCCTCGCGGATTACAAAAGGCTCATACTGGTCAACCTCGTCAGGGAAGAGAGTGCCGTCTTTGATATAGCGGTATTTAAGATTGCGGATTTTTGCATATATTTTATCAACCGCCAGAAGCAGCGGACAGCTTTCAATGTGATAGTCTTTGTCATTGCCTTTTGAATCTTTAAGCAGCCAGCGAATTTTTGCTTCAGCCGGACTAATGAAATGCTCCGATTCGGTTTTGCCCAAGAGGATTATCGCTGTGCGCGTAAGCTTATCCTTTATTGTAACTTTGACTTTATTTAAGAAGGTTGTATCAGCCCATTGATCAACGTCATTTGCATGTTCAGGAAACTTGTTCTTATAGTTTTCACGCGCTCTTGCAATAGCCGCTGGGTCAAGATCGTCAATTGTGGCCTCTGGCACAATGACAGCGCTCCAATCTTCTGCGATTGCTTGTGCTCTGATACGCTCTATTTCCTCCAGATTCAATGGCGACAATTCCTGTCCGTCCCTGCCATAATAATGCCCATCAAATGCAATAGGGATTCCTTTGGGTGCGGCAGGAATCTGAAACATAAGTACCCGGCCCTCCGGCAAATGCAATTCATGGATTTCGATAAATGTAATTCGGTTTGTGGTCTTATTTGCAACTTCTCCCTTAAGGCTGTCAAGGTCTTTACGGTTTAGGCGAAATCGGCTGCCGACTATAGTTCTGCCCTTATCTTTAATACCAAAAACAAGCCATGCATAAGGTTGGCTTTTAAGATTTGCCTCGTTTGATAGCGCAGAAAAATACTTTGCCAATTTTCTGAAATCATAGCCTTCTTTAGCTTCCTTAAGCTCAAACACCTCTGTTTCAGCAGGAAATCTACGTAGCTCAGATAATTTATTGTGTAAGTCTTGTTCGTTCATATCGTCTTGAAATCCACTCCCGCATCGCGCATTTGCAGGACTGTGTTGGTTTTTAACTGGTCATTGCCTGTGAACAGGCTGTCGAGGGTGATGACCTTATGAGGTTTAGAGGCAATGATTTGCTCGATTAGTTTTTCATTCATTGCATCGAGGGCAATAATGAGTTCATTATTGTTGATGCTGTAAAAGCCTGCAGCCCCTTTTCCCTTGCCTTGGCTTACGTATTTAACTGGACTGGTAAGCTCATAGCCTGCCTTGAGCATAAGCTCAAAAAGCATATTTCCCTTTTCTGCTCCGGGCTTGACGGGATCGGTGAAGGCGTCAAGCTGCTCAAGCAGTTTTTCCTCACTGTCAATATCGTTGCCTCTCCATATCTTGAAATTGGAAGGGGAAAGTTTGAAAACCTTAAATCCCCCCTCGCCCCCCTTTGCTAAAGGGGGGATAGTCTGTTCCCCTCTTTGGAAAAGAGGGGTTAGGGGAGATTTTGTGGGAGTTTTCTCCTCAGCTATCTTCTTAATCACCCTTCGTATCCGCTCCTTGCCAATATCGGCAATGGTTTTGTAACCGGCCTTGAATGCCTCGCTGTCTTCACCGCAAGGCTCCGGCATCTGCACCAAAATAAATTTGCGATTGCCTTTGTCTTCCTTATTGAGTTCTAATACAGCCTGCGCGGTAGTGCCTGAACCGGCGAAGAAATCGAGGATAATGTCTTCCTCGCTAACATTAACTACACTTAAAATTTTCTTTGCAGTACCGGTTGGTTTTGGAAAATCAAAGAACTTTTTATCATCAAATAAAATTTTTAGTTCGACTGTGCCATTTTGATTGTTCAGTTCTTTATCAAGCCAAACAGTATTAACTTTTCTTGATTTTTCGTCACCTTCTTTTTCTAAATAATCTCGTACAAATACATCATATTCATTTCTGCGTGAAATAAGTCTCGCTTCAACTAAATCAATATTGTCCGCTATTTTCCTGCTTGACCACATCCATCGTCCATCTTCACCGTTAGACTTCTTAGGAAGCACCTCAATATAATATGCTTTATTTTTAGCAAGAGACACTTTATTGTCTGAAGGATTCACATATATCGGAAAATACATTAACGGCCTATCAACTCTTCTAGATGCAGCACCCCTTTGTCTTAATCCTAATAACCTATATTTCCCTTTGCTGTCTTCGTATTTGAACTCTTTTATCTGCTCTTCTGAGAGCGACGCACCCACTATTGAACATAAATTAATATTCTTAGCATACACAATCAAATATTCATGGACTGTGGCAAAGAATTTTTCAGATTGTCTCCCTCGTGGATTGCTCTGAACGCTTATTTGCCCCACAAAATTCTCTTCCCCATAAATCTCATTCATCATCAACCGCAGATTGTGAACTTCATTATCGTCAATGTGAACGAAGATAACGCCGTCATCGCGCAGGAGGTTTTTAGCAAGAAACAGCCGGGGATACATCATGCTAAGCCAGTTGCTGTGAAAGTGGCCGCTGTCTTTGCTATTCTTGCGGAACAAGCCCTCTTTCATCAAAAAACCTTCTTCGTCCTTTTCTCCGATGCGCTTTAAATAGTCTTCTTTTTTCTCGCTGAATTTATCGGGATAAATAAAACTGTCGCTTCCTGTATTGTATGGCGGGTCGATGATGATGCACTTTATCTTTCCGTAATATGCCTTCTGAAGAACTTTGAGAACCTCAAGGTTTTCTCCTTCGATAAAAACGTTTTCTGTCATGTCAAAGTTGACGGATTCTTCAGGCATAGGTTTCAAGGTAGCTGTTGTCGGCTGTTGCAATATCCTGAAGGCATCGGCCTTTCCTGCCCAATTCAATACATAGCGCTCATTCGCAAAATTGATGTCATCGCCGAAGGCTGACTTTAGCTTCTCCCAATCTAATTGATTTTCAGCAAAAAGATCAGGGAAAAGCTCTCTCAGCCTTTGAAGCCTTTCCTGTTTAATATCTGTTGATTCTCCGTCCATATTTTCCCCCGTATTTTACCAAAACTTATAAAGAACCTGTCTTATTTTCTGTATTCATGTTTAAAATCTTTATCGTAAAGTTTCGACTCCTTCCCCAATGATTTTTCTGATGCCCTCAGGGATTTTCCAACATAGATCAGCGCGGTCTTTTTAATTCCGGCATTTTTGACAAGCGAATCGAGTTCTTTCAAAGTTCCTCTTATCACTCTCTGCTCAGGCCATGTCGCCTTTTCAATAATCACAACCGGAGTATCTTCTGTATAACCCTCTAAAAGCTCCTCTTTCACTTTTTCTATCATTCCGACGCTCAAGAATATGACCATCGTTGCCTTGTGCTTTGCCAATTCGTTTAACTTTTCGGTTTCCGGCACAGGGGTCTTGCCTTCGAGGCGCGTAAATATAACTGTCTGGCTGATCTCTGGTATTGTAAGCTCCTGTCCTAAGATTGCCGCCCCTGCCATTGCGGAGGAAACCCCGGGAATAACCGAATATTCGATATTCAACTTTCTGAGCCTTTCGATCTGCTCAGATATCGCACTGTAAAAAGATGTGTCTCCTGTGTGCAGCCTTACTACAGTCTTTCCTTCCGCAACCGACTTTCTAATAACCTCAGTAGTCTCATCGAGATTCATCGATGCGGAGTTGTAAATCTCAGCCTTTAAACCGTCAAGATGCGCCGGATTCACAAGGCTTCCCGCGTAGATGACGATGTCTGCCTTCTCAAGCAGCTTCCTGCCTTTTACCGTTATCAGTTCCGGATCTCCGGGCCCGGCTCCTATGAAATAGACCTTACTCATTCTTTGCCTTCTTTTCCGCAAATTGGTTCAGATATTTTATCGCTTTTTGTATATCTTTTGTATCCGGCAGCCCTAATGCGACCTTGTTTATATAATCCCTTTGCAGAAGCAGTCTGAATGATGTTGCGAAGTTCAGATCGAACAGCCATGATAATTGCAGCAGCTTAAGGTCGTTTATATTTTTTATGTCTCCGTGCGATACGACTTTTTGCGAATAGAGGCATGATAATGCGTTGTCGGAATACCCCGGAGTATCGGGCAGGCCAAGCCCTGCCGCTGACGCCTTTTTATCTTCCGGGTTTTCATAATATTCCGTAAATACACGAAAGATATCGAGTTTATCAGCGTCCCGGATCAATTTCAAAAATAATATAGTCCGGTCATTTTGAATGTCCGGCACTCTAAACGCATTATGGAATTTTACGGCCTGAATTATTAAGTCCTGCTCATCCTGAGGAATATTTTGAATTATTTTATTTTCAAGGAGAATATTTGCGCCAAGCAGGCCGTGATTAACCGAAATACTGTCGTTAAAGGTTTTGTATTTTGTATACTGCGGAAATCTTCCTGCATCGTGAAACAGCGCTATTGTTTCGGCTGTCAGCATGTCTCCTTCATTTGAAAACAGCCCGTCTGCGACAGCAATAATGTTCCCGCATACCCTGTGCGTATGTATTTCTTTAAGGGATATGTTCCTCTGATCATCTTCGTTTGCGGAATAAAAGGTTTTGCAATAATCCGAGAACCATGCCTTAAAATTATCCAAATCCTGTCCGTTCATTTTTTTATTATCATCAGCGAAAAGTAATTGAGATCGCTTTCTTTGACATCCTTTATGTTTTTGAATATCCTCTCGTCGTCCATCCCTGCCCGTGAGATATAAACCGCATTGTCCGCAAGGCCGGCTTCGATTAGTATATTCACGACATTGCCGAATACCCTGTGGACTTTCATAAGAACAATCGTATCGAATTTTTCGAGTGTTTCTTTTATGCCTTCCGTATATGTTGCGGGCAATATCGCTATCTTCTCATCTGCAAGGGCTAAACACATGCCCGCCTTTGCGGCTGCCGTATTTATTGATGATACGCCCGGAACGATTTCTATGTTCAGTTCGGGATTGAGTTCAAGAAGTTTATCGTATAAATAAAAAAATGTGCTGTAAATTGTCGGGTCGCCTATAGTTATAAAAGCCATATCGATGCCTTTATTCAGCCTGCTGTAAACGGTCTCGATAGTCTCCTGCCATTTCGTATCGAGTTCGCATAAATCATTTTTTTCTTTCTGACCGCTGACCGCTGACCGCTGACCGCTTTTTGTTTTTTTCATCGGGAAATGCGCCTCAATTATCTCCTTGCCCTCAATGCTTAATGCCTTTTGGACTATGGACAATGCAAGGCTGCTTCCTTCTTCCCTGCCTTTTGGAACGCAGATGCACGGAACTTCCGTGAGAATTCTTACTGCCTTTAGCGTAAGCAGTTCAGGATCGCCGGGGCCAATACCTATAACATAGAGTTTCCCTGTCATCTTCTTTCTCCAACAACGATAAATACCGGATTCAATGCGCTCATATGTTTTTTGCCTGCAATGCTCTTGGACCTTGAGATAGAAATCTCTGAAACCTCGACTCCAAATCCATTGCCCTCAAGATTTTGCACCGCCTCGTTTAGAGTATCTATTGTTGCCGCATTAATTACGATAATTGATGTTTGTGTCTTGGCGATTAAGGCTATTGTCTCTTTGAGCCTTCCGCCGCTTCCACCGATAAAAACCATGTCAGGATGCGGAAGGTTCGGCAATACATCAGGCGCGCTGCCTTTTATTATTTCAATATTCCCGGCATTGAATCTAATTTTGTTTTCACTGATGTTTTTAATCTGCTCATCGTCCTTTTCAACGGCAAATACTTTCAGTTCAGGATATAACCTTGCCGCTTCTATGGACACAGAGCCTGAGCCTGCGCCGATATCCCAGAACACGCCCCTCTGCGGAAGCCTTAATTTGTGAATAGTTACAGCCCGCACTTCATCCTTGGTAATAAGCCCCCTTGAATGAGTAATTTCATTTTCCTTCAATCCAAAATTAACTTCTGACTTCTGACTTCTGACTTCTGACTTGATAATAGCTACATTCGGCGTCTCAAAAGTCATCCCCGCAATTTCTTCAAGCGTGCCTTCTGTAATTCTTTCATCATGATAGCCGAGCCTCTCGCAAACATACATTCTAATAGCTGATAGCCCATGGGTCGTAGACTGATAGCTGATGGCTGGTGGCTTCAAAAATTCTTTGGCAATCTCTGACGGATTATTTTCTTTGTCCGTAAGAATCGCGATTTTACTGTGTTGTTGGAGCAACGCAGGAATATCGGTTATCTCATACGGCAGCCTTCTTCTTTTTTCAGGGTCAGGGCCCCCGTGAAGGCTCATTAAAAATGCGTCATCCCACGATTCTTTTATCCTTGAAAATGCGATTTGTATGCATGACATATCAGGGATTATCTCAACCGCATCTTTGCCGAATTCTCTTACCGCCCTTCTGCCGATGCCAAAGAAAGTCGGGTCGCCGGAAGCCAATAAAACAATATTGTTAATTGCGGAGTGCGGATTGCGGATTGCGGAATGAATAAATGCAATAGTTTCATCCACATTATTGATAACTTTAACTTTATCCCTAACTGCCTCGTAGTCCGCGTATCCCTTAAAGACCTCGGCAAGCCGCTTTGAGGCAAGGATGATTTCAGAATTCAAAATAATCTCCCGCGCATTTTTATCAAGGGGCTTATAGCCGATGCCTATGACATAGAGTTTATTCACCCATTCTCCTTCTCAGGATGTAAGCATCCATTATCCAGCCCTTTTTTCTTTTTGCCTCCGTTATGGCCTTTTTAATTTCTCCTTTTACAGCATTCAGTCTGCCTGAAAGCAACACCTCATCTTCACTGCCAAGATAGCCGCCCCAATAAATATCAATGTCCTCATCGTCAATATCATTGAAGCTCGCATGCG
>Ga0172371_10012278_pt1 | contig 11301 bp, 15 predicted proteins | sample Lak12m_FD_114543 | JGI IMG/M metagenome (GOLD analysis project Ga0172371, IMG submission 114543) | Freshwater microbial communities from Kabuno Bay, South-Kivu, Congo - kab_022012_12m | ecosystem: Environmental > Aquatic > Freshwater > Lake | place: Democratic Republic of the Congo: South-Kivu...
GTTTCACTACGGCCATCTTCAGTTTCTTAAAGACTCATCAAAATTGGGAGATTATTTGATAATAGCTTTAGAGTCTGATGATTTTATAAAAAATAATAAAAAAAGAGAGCCGGTACATAATCAAAATCAAAGAGCAGAAATCTTAGCCAATATTAAATTAGTGAATTTAATAATTAAACTACCTTTATTTAAGAATAATTTACAATATACGCAGTTAGTTAATAAAATAAAACCAAATATTATTGCTGTTACTACTAAAGATCCTAAATATAAGATTAAAGAAAAACAGGCTAATATGGTTGGGGCAAAGATTGAGGAAGTGACAATACTATTAAATAAATTTTCATCAAAAAAAATATATGAGATTATTTCTAGCAATTGAAATTTCGACAAAAGTTAAGAATGAAATATCAGAAGCTCTTTCTGATCTAAGAAAAGATTATCCTCAGTTAATTTGGACAGAACCAAATAACTATCACCTCACAATATTTTTTATAGGTGAGACTGACAAGGTTGAGAAAATAAAAAAGGCTATTGAAGACCTAGTCTTTGATCAAGAAAGTTTTTACCTTTATAGTACTAATTGTGGAATTTTTATTAAAAATAAGATTATTACCTACTTAAACTTTAGAAGAGAAAAAAAACTTGAAGAATTAAATAATAAAATATCAGACCATTTTTCATCAATGCAAAATTCTCAATTAAAGTTTGTTCCTCATCTAACTTTTGCACGCGGTAAAGTTCCATCTAAACAGCAGTATTTTGTTTTAAAAAAGAAACTTGAAAATACAGATATAGATACAGAGTTTTTAGTTGATAAAGTTGTTTTATATGAAAGTATTTTAAACAGTAAAAATACTATTTATAGAAGAATTGCAGAATTTCCTCTTATAAAAAACTAACCCCGCCAATTAAAGACGGGGCTAGGGTTAAATATCCTATTTAAATAAAATATTAAGCTGCACCGATTCTATACATTCCGGTTCCACAATCTGGGCATTTAGCTTTCATTGCTGGTTTACCATTTTTCATGGTTACTTTTTGTGGATTTGCAACTTCTTTTTTTGCTCTACATTTTACACAATACATTGATGCCATAATTTGTTTTCACCCCCTTTCAAGAAACAAAACCTTACTTAATCATCGTAGCAAAATATAAACCAATTTCAAGCGCAATGATCAGAGAGATAACAAAAAGACTTTTTTTAAAGTCAGAAATAAAATATTTTTTAGTTTCAATATCTTGCTCTGTTTCTTTTTCGATAACCTGAGGTTTTTCTTTTTTTTCATCTTCTTGAACTGTTATATTTTCCTGAAAGATTGGTTTTACTAATTTAGGATTATTTTGTAATAATTTTATTTTTTGTCTATATTGAGCGATGATTTTTTCTTGTCTCGTTTTTTTTGGCATAACATCATAATTATATCTAATTTTATTTTTTTGCAAGTAGATTTTTACTTTTGATTATTGACAGTAATTGGTAAACCGACTACAATGATAAAAAAATGTTAACAACAATATTTCTAATAGTAATTTTAATTTGGGTAGTGATTATAACAATTGCATTTCTTCGTTTAAAAACACATTACAACAATTTAATCACTCGTACAAAAAAGGATAAAATCGATGATATTTTGGATTTTTTGATAAGTCGTAATAAGAGTTCTGAGGAAGAAATAAGTAATATAAAAAAAGAATTGAAACAACAAATTAATTTATCAAAATTACATTTTCAAAAAATTGGATTAGTGAGATTTAATCCTTTTGAAAGAACCGGTGGAGAACAGAGTTTTGTTCTTGCTATACTAGATAGTAGTAATAATGGTTTAACTTTAAATTTTATTAATACAAAAGAAGGTTTAAGAGTATATACTAAGAGGATAAAATTAGGATTAGGAGATGAATACGAGCTTTCGGTCGAAGAAAAGAAAGCAATTGAAAAAAGCCATTAAAAATTTGTTTGATATATATGATTAATAAAAAAACTGCTTGGATTGTTATTATAATTATTTTCTTGTTATCAGCAATTACATCTTATGGATTTTTTGGTAATAATCAAAATACTGAAGGATTCTTGTCTCCTTTATCCTTTTATAAACCACCATCTTCAAATGGTAGCGTAACGACTCCTCCTGAAGAGCCCAAAACAGAAGAATGCCCAATTAATGGTGAAATGCTTTCAAAAACACAAAAGAGTAAATGGGTTAGTCGAAGACCAATGGGAATTATGGTTGAAAATCATAAAGAAGCTCGTCCTCAGTCTGGTTTATCTTCTGCTGATGTAATTTTTGAAGCCGTTGCAGAAGGCGGAATAACAAGGTTTTTAACAGTATTTTATTGTAAAGATTCTTCATATGTAGGGCCAGTAAGATCAGCTCGAATTTATTTTGTTAAATTACTTGAAGGTTTTGGTGCTTATCCACTTTATGCACATGTTGGAGGCGCTAATACTCCAGGTCCTGCTGATGCTTTAGGTTATATAGGCACACTCGAATGGTCTTCTTATAACGATTTGAATCAATTTTCAGTACCTTTTCCATATTTTTGGCGTGATTACGAAAGATTACCTAATCGTGCTACTGAACATACAGTTTATACATCGACTTCTAAGTTATGGCAGTATGCAAAAGATAAAAGAGAACTGACTAATGTTGATAGCGAGGGTGAGAAATGGGATGAAGATTTTATTAGTTGGAAGTTTCAAGATGATGCAAAATTAGAAGATAGGGGAACAACAACAAAAATAGATTTTGGATTCTGGGATTCGTTAGCCTCTGATTTTAGCGTTACATGGGCATATGATAAGACAAGTAATTCCTATGTTAGATCTAATGGGGGTGTTTCCCATATAGACAAGGTCACTAATAAACCAATTACGTCAAAGAATATAATCGTCATGTTCGCTAAGGAATCACCAGCTAATGATGGTTATGAAGGCGGCCATATTTTATATAAGACGACTGGTGAGGGAGAAGCGATTATTTTTCAAAATGGTAAAGCAATTAAAGGTAGTTGGAGTCGTGAAGATGAGACAACCTTAATAAATTTTTATGATAATAATGATAAAGAGATTTCTATGGTTCGTGGACAAATATTTATTGAGATATTGCCTGTTGGAAATAAAGTAAACTATTAATATGTTATTACATATAATTCCTTCGAAAGCAAGAAGAAAAATCTTGGAATTTTTTTTTCATCGTCCAGGAGAAACATTCTATTTAAGAAAGGTTGTAAGAGAGATAAATGAAGAAGTTAATGCAGTAAAAAGAGAGTTAGATATTTTAACTGATGAAAAACTTTTAATTCGTGAAAGAAGACTTAATAAGGTTTATTATACAATCAATAAACACTATCAATTTTACGACGAATTTTTGAGAATCTTTACCAAAACGACACTTCTTGCGAGTTTATTATTAAAAAATTTATCGTCTTTAGGCAAAATTAAATACATAGCTATTTCGACAAAATTTTCAAAGAATCTAATTATCAAAGAAGATGAAATATATTTATTAATGGTTGGAACAATAGTTGGAGCAGAAATTGAAAGTATAATTAAAGAAGTCGAATCAAATTACGGTCGACCAGTAAATTATACAATAATGACCGAAGATGAATTTGTTTTTCGAAAGAAAAATAACGACCCATTTATTTGGCGTTTTTTAAAACAACCTAAGGTAATGCTTGTTGGAGTTGAAGATGAACTTCTTAAGTGATATTATTTACCAATAATGAAAATAATTAAACAAATATTACTAATTCTTATTGCTCTGCTTGTTATCTGGATTGATCTACCTGAAAATTTTAAAATAAAATTTAACCTTGGAAAAATAAAAGTTGATCAAACTATAAATCCATTATCAATTAACACTAAACTATTCGGACTCAATATAAAAAAAGAATTTAAAACAAAACTTGGACTAGATCTTAAAGGCGGAAGTCATTTAGTATTTGAAGCTGATACTTCAAAGATTAGTCAAAATGATATTAAAGATACTCTAGATTCAAGTCGTGATATTATCGAAAAAAGAATTAATTTTTTTGGTGTTTCAGAACCAACCGTTGCAACATCAAAAGCTGGTAAGAACTATCGAATAACCGTTGATTTGCCAGGAGTCGATAATGTTGATGAAGCAATTGCTTTAATAGGGAAGACTGCCTCCCTTTCGTTTAAGGAGGAGGTAGTTGATCCAAAATCAGGAACAACCTCAGCTGTTCTTAAAGACACAGGTCTTACAGGAAAACATATCAAAAAATCCAGTGTTACATTTGATTCACAGACAGGAAAACCTCAGGTTGCCCTAACTTTTTCTAAAGAAGGGACAAAACTGTTTGCTGATGTGACTAAAAGAAATATAAATAAACCAGTGGCAATAGTCGTTGATAATTTTGTCATTTCAGCACCAATTGTTCAACAGGAAATACTCGAGGGTAACGCTGTGATTACAGGTAATTTTAATACAGACGAAGCAAACAAATTATCAATAGCTATTAATTCAGGCGCCCTACCTCTTTCAATAAAATTAATTGAACAAAAAAATATTGGACCAAGTCTTGGTGCTTTAGAGGTAAAAAAAAGTGTTTATGCAGGTTTAATTGGTCTATCTATGGTACTTATCTTTATGATTATTTATTATGGAAAACTTGGATTGATTGCTTCTTTAGCTTTAATTATTTATAGCCTTATTTCGCTTGCAATTTTTCGATTAATACCTGTTGTTTTGACTCTTCCAGGGATTGCTGGTTTTATTCTTTCAATCGGTATGGCAGTAGATTCAAACATTTTAATTTTTGAAAGAATTAAAGAAGAATTGAGAGCAAAAAAAGATTTTTCAGTTGCGGTTAGATTAGGATTTGGCCGGGCAATTGACGCTATAAAAGATGCTAATATTACCACCTTAACAGTTGCTTTTATTTTATTTAATCCATTAAACTGGGAGTTCTTACCGCAGTTTGGATTAGTACGTGGATTTGCGTTAACTTTAGCTATAGGTGTTGCAACGAGCTTATTTACAGGAGTAGTGATTACAAAAAGGTTAATAGAGGTTTTTTATAAAGAATCAAAATAATATGGTAAATTTTTTAAGGTACAAATTAATTTATTTAATAATATCATTGAGTGTAATTAGTGTTGGTTTATTTTCAATATTTAAGTGGGGTTACAGTTATTCAATTGATTTTGTTGGTGGTACAAATTTAGAGTATAAAATAAATAAAAATATTACAAAGACTGATTTAACTAAATTGTTTAAAGATCAGAAAATAAAACTAATTGATATGAAAATAAATAAAAACAATCTTGTAATTCGTACAGAAGCTCTTAATGAAAAAAAAGAATCTCTATTAAAGAGTGTTCTTGAAAAAAAGATTAGCGGTAAAATAACCGTATTAAAATCAGAAACTGTTGGGCCTATTCTTGGAAAAGAAACAATGAATAAAACTTTAACAGCTTCGCTACTTGCCATTTGCGGAATATTAATATATATGAGTTTTGCATTTAAAGGATTTAATTATGCTTTTTCAGCTGTTATTGCGATGATTCATGATTTCTTAGTAGTTATTGGTTGTTACTCTATCCTATCTCATTTTTGGGGCGCTCAGGTTGACACAATGTTTGTGACCGCTGTCTTAACAACAATGACATTTTCAGTGCATGATACTATAGTTATTTTCGATAAGATAAGAGAGTATATTAAAGAAGAAGGAAAAGGTAATATTGAAGATTATGCTAATAAGGCTCTTACTCAGACTATGGTAAGATCTGTTAATAATTCTATGACAATTATCTTCATGTTACTTGCTTTATCATTATTAGGAGGGGATACAATTAAGTATTTTGCTCTTACTTTGTTAATTGGCACTATCACAGGTAGTTATTCATCTCCTTTTGTGGCAACACCAATACTTGTCTGGCTTGAAAGAAGAAAAAATAAACGCTAATTTTGTAGATTATAGTCCATTGACATTTATTAAAGAATTATTTATTCTACATTAACATATTAAATAATTAACGAATCATAAATTGTTAATACATTTATTAGTTTATTATTAATTATTAAATTTTTATGAAAACAGATAAAAAAGAAGAAAAGAGTCAGAGTGCTGAGGACGTATGTCCTAAATGTGGTTCAGTATTAGGAGAAATAATCGAAACTAAATCAGGAAAAAAACTCCAACGGTGTTCAACTTCTTCATGGAATGCTGAGACAAGATCAAATGAGGGTTGCGATTATGTTAAATGGTTAAAAGTTGAACCAACCACACTTGAGGAAAAATGTCCTAAATGTGGATCTCCTTTACTTCTAACAACAACAAGATTTGGAAAAAAGATGAAAAAATGTTCAACCGCTACATGGGATCCTAAAACAAAGACCGCCGGTGGCTGTGATTATATCGAATGGTTAAAAGGGACTACAGAAGCATTGGACGAAGACTGCCCAAAGTGTGGAGCAAAATTAGTTTTATTTACAACAGTTGCAGGAAAGAAATTAAAAAAATGTTCAACTAACCAATGGGATCCAGTCAATAAAGTAGCCACAGGTTGTGATTTTGTCGAGTGGCAATAATCGAATAAATGCAGATAAAAAAATTTATTTTAGGAAGTCTTCAGGCAAATTGTTATCTACTTATTAATAATAAGGAGTGTTTATTAATTGACCCTGGTGATGATGGTTCTTTATTACTTGAGGAAATACAAAAACAAAATTTAAATTTAGTTGGGATTATTGCAACACATGGACACTTTGATCATATAGGTGCCGTTGGCGAGATACAGCTTTCTTACAAAGTACCATTATTTATCAGCGATAAGGATAAATTCTTAATTGATAGAGTTGAAGAGACAGCGACATATTTTTTAGGAAATAAACATAACATAATCAAGCCAATTACAGTTAAGTACTTAACTAATAGTATTTTTACGATTGCGGATTTTAGACTTCAAGTTTTAAAAACACCCGGTCATACTCCTGGTAGTTTAAGTTATTATTTTAAAGAAGAAAATGTTATTTTTACTGGTGACACTTTATTTAAAGACGCCATTGGTCAATATGATTTTACCTATTCGAGTAAATTAGATCTAAAAAAATCTTTAGATAAAATATTAAAATTACCTCTAAAGACTAAGATATTATCTGGTCATGGAGAAGAAACTTCAATTGCTTTAAGTAGAGATTTTTTATCATTATCTAGTTTTTTTTCTAAAACTTGATCAAAAAGTTTTTTTAATATTTGACCTACTTTAGGACCAGGTTTAATTTTTAAAGCCTTCATAATATCATTACCATCTATCTTTAAATCAGAGATAGAAAAAGGTTGTTTTTGAACATCAATGAGTCTTTTTTTAAATAGTTCAAGTCTCCATGAGGTTGGAGTTGCCCCAGAACCAATACGATCACCTGTTCGGACGTCTAGCATATCATTTATATATTTTTTCCCAATGTTTTTTATAAATCTACGCACAGCCTTATCTGTTTGAATTTCTGATACTGTAAATTGGTGATACTTAACTAGTTGTATTAATTTTTCTTTTTGGTCGTTTGAAAGCTTAAATCGATCAGCGATTATTTTTGTTAGTTTTGTCCCAACGACCTCATGATTGTAAAAAGTAATTAAACCTGTTTCATCTTTTTTAAATGTCTCAGCTTTACCAATGTCATGAATTAAGCATGCAAAACGAGTAATAGGATCTTTTGAAGGGCAGTTTTTCAAAGCCATGATTTGATGCGTGCCCACATCATATATATGATGCCTTTTAGGACTTTTTTGAGGGATAATAAAACAAATATCAAGCTCAGGTAGGATGTGTGTAAGTAAACCGGTATTTTTTAAAAATATCACACCTTCTGATGGATAATCACTTTCTAATATCTTTAAAAATTCATCTCTAATTCTTTCAAAACTTATATTTTTAATAAGTAAGGAATTCCTTTGAATGGATTGCTTGGTATTTTCATCTAATAAAAAACCTAGTTGAGAAGAAAATCTTATTGCTCGTAGTAATCTTAAAGCATCTTCTTTAAATCGAATATCAGGATCACCAACTGTTTTTATAATTTTCTCTTTTAAATGTTTCTGGCCATCATATAAATCTACGACTTTATTATTACCATAGGCGATTGCGTTTATTGTAAAATCTCGACGAGACAGGTCTTCTTTTATTGTTTTAGCCCAAGAAATTGTTTTAGGATGACGGTTATCAGAATAATCAGATTCTTTTCTAAAAGGGGTTACCTCAAAAATTGATTTATTTTCATCCTGAGGGATCGATACTGTGCCATACTCATTATGATAAAATGATTTGGGAAACATGTTTATTATTTCGTTAGGAGTAGCTGATGTAGTAAAATCCCAGTTTGTCACCTCTTTTTTTAATAAAATATTTCTTATTGCACCACCAACTAAATAGATAGCATATCCATGCTTTTCAAAAACATCCATAAAATCAGTTATTTTTTTTGGTAGTTTGATCATTTTATTATTATAATGCCTTAAACAACCCATTTATTATTAATTTGTAATCAACTCTTGAAATAATCATATTTGCGTCTTTAATATTAAACCACCTACCCTTGTAAAATTCATTTTTATCAATCTTAAAATTTAAAATAGGGGATTTTACATAATACCAAAGATCGTAATGTGTTTTGCAAGGATAAGAGCGAGGGTTTTTGGAAACGTCAGTTATAGATATATCAAATAAGACTATTTTTTCATTTACGATTTTATTTCCAAGTTCTTCATTAAACTCTCTTTTTACTGTTTGAATTGGTGATTCTTCATCTTCCATATGTCCGCCCGGAGGGATATAACAATCAGCTTTTTTATGATGAATAAGAAAAAGTTTTTGCTCTTGAAAATTTACAGGTAAAAAAAATATACCAAAATGATCGAAACTATTAGTCGTTCGACTAACCTTTTCTTTACTTATAAATTTAATAAATTTATCACTAAATTTATTTTTTGGGTTGTCTTTTTTAAAATCTATAATAATTTTTTTTAGTTGATAAAAATAATTATTACTCATACATATTTTTTAATATGTCAATATTTTTTTTATCAGGACCTTTATTATCAAAACCTGGAGTTTCAATAATAAAGGGATAGTTTTTAGTTATCTTATGATTAAGAAGTGTTTTAAATTCATTAATGCTTAGATTACCTGTACCTATATTAGCATGACGGTCATGACCAGAGTTGAAAGCATCGCGACTATCATTTACGTGCCAGCATTCTAGTTTGTCAATTAGTTTAAGTTTTACCAATTTTGCTAAAAAAGTATCTAATTCTTTTATATTTTCAAATTTATAACCACTAGAAAATAAGTGACATGTATCGAGACATAATCTTACTCGATCATTATTTACATCTTTTGTAATCTGACTAATTTCTTCAAGACTTTGGCCTATTTTTCGATTTCCAGAATTTTCAATAATAAAGAGAGAGTTTTTAGGGGTTTTTTCCAAAACTTCTTTTATGTTACTTATCAACGCTTGGTATTTATTCATATTCTGCTCTTGGGGAAGATAATTCTTAAACGAACCCAGATGGATAATAGAACCACGTATTTGTAGTAAAGAAGCGATCTTGAATTCATTGATTAAAAGGTTTTTTGATAATTTACCTATTCTATCGATATCGGCAAGATTAATTAGATATGATGCATGAAAATAGATAGGATCGATTTTTAATTTATTTTTTAATTCAATAAAATCAACAACTTGTTGCTGGTTAATTCTAGTAAAACTAAAACTTCTTGGAGAAGAAGAAAAAATCTGTAGGCAGTTACCGCCAATATTCTTTATTCTTTTAAGTGATTCGACATATCCTTTAGCTATGGATTGATGAGCGCCTATTTTTATCATAAGATCTGCAAGACTCTTTTTTTAATATTTACAGGAAATTTAAATTTGTCAATTTCATTCTTTTTAATCCAACGATAATCAAGTAGTTTTTTTTCAAGCTTAACTTTTTTATTTATTGGCGTACAGAGAAAATGTTGAGCATGGTAATGATAGCCAGAATTTTCAAAAACATCTTCACCAATCCAATCAATAACCTTAACATTAAGACCAACTTCTTCTTCAATTTCTCTATGTAGACCGTCAATAATTGCTTCTTTTTTTTCAATTTTTCCTCCAGGCACAACCCAAAGTCCACCATCAACCATTTCAAGCGGTGACTTTTTTACTATTAATAAACGGTTTTTATCATCAACAATAAAACCAGTAGCAGCTAATATGACATAATATTTTTTTAGCATGCTTAATTATAACATTTAAAAAATACCTCTTGACAAATTAGCAGAGCTCATTTATGATTGCTAATATCATATGGAAGACTTAACCCAAAGACAGGTAGATATTTTAAAAGTAATTATAAGAGAATATTCGGAAACCGGAGTACCGGTTGGTTCAGAGATTCTTGAAAAAAAATATAAGCTTGGAGTATCACCAGCAACTATAAGAAATGAAATGGTCGCCCTAGCTAAAAAAGGTTATCTAAAAAAATCACATTTTTCATCAGGTAGAATTCCCTCAGCAAAAGGTTTTCGTTTTTATATAAAACACTTAATGAAACAAAAAGATTTGTCAACAACTGATGAGGTTACGTATAAGAATAGCATCTGGGATGAAAGAAAAGAGGCTCATCGATTATTATCACAAGCGACTAAAGTACTTTCACAAAAAACTGGGCTTTTATCTTTGATAACAACAAACTTTGGTGATGTCTATTATTCAGGAGTAGCAAATTTATTAAACCAACCAGAGTTTTTCGACATACACCTGTCTCGTAGTCTTTTTGGGAGATTAGATGAGTCAGGTTTTTGGGGAAGAATCCTTAACGATTTTGATCGTGTTAATGAACAAGTGATTTGTATGCTTGGAGAAGAGGATTTTCATGATCCAGATTTTGATTCACTAGCTTCAATATGGGGCGAGTTTGAGGGTAATAAGATAAAAGGTATGGTTGGTGTAGTCGGATCAAAAAGAATTTATTATGATTCAATTATTCCTCAAATTAAGTATTTTTCAAGTTTAATAGGCGATATATTAAAAGAACAAGGATTATAAATTAATTTTATAAAAATGGATAAGAATAAAAATAAAAAAACAGAAAAAAAAAATCAAGAAAACGAATCAAAGAAAATTGATTCTGAAAAATTTATAAAAGAAATTGAGTCTTTAAAAAAACAGGTAGATGATTTTAAAAACAAATATCTAAGAGCCTTAGCAGACTATCAAAATCTTGAAAAAAGGGTTAACGAAGAAAAAATTAATATAGTCATAAACGCTAATCGTCAA
>Ga0172371_10012279_pt1 | contig 11300 bp, 6 predicted proteins | sample Lak12m_FD_114543 | JGI IMG/M metagenome (GOLD analysis project Ga0172371, IMG submission 114543) | Freshwater microbial communities from Kabuno Bay, South-Kivu, Congo - kab_022012_12m | ecosystem: Environmental > Aquatic > Freshwater > Lake | place: Democratic Republic of the Congo: South-Kivu...
CGTATTCGGCGCAGCCCGGTCACCAGCCCGCGGTCGCCACCACCCAGATCGCCTTTCCCTTTCCGCACAGCGTGTGCAGTCCGACCGTCTCCCCGTTGCAGTTCTGGAGCTTGAAGTTCTTGATGTTGTCGCCGAGCATCACGCCCGACCCCTTCTCCACGCAGTAGCTCTGCTTGAACGCGACTTCGGCAGCGAACTGGTACCCGTCCAGGCACCACGAGGCCCCGCCCGGCACGAACGATACCGCCTGCGTGGCTTGGTCAATGACGGCTTCCTTGACCACCACACCGTTGAGCGAGCCCGAGAATGTCCCTCCCGCCGGGTTCATCGACTGGATGGTAATCGTGCCTTGGGTGGGTGCGTAGAACCTGGTGTAGCCGCTGCCGTTCCAACCCTCGATCAGGTAGACCCGCAGCCCGCAGGTCCCCATGTTCTTGCACTTGATGTCGTAGGTGCCAGAACTTACCGGGCCGCCCAGCGGCGGGCCGCCGTCCACCTCGATGACCACGCCGTTGAGGGGCAGGTTGGTCGACGAGATGCCCTGGTAGTGGATAAAAAACCCGCCGTTGTCCTTGGCCTCCCCTTCGGCAGTCTGCTCGACGGGAGAGAACCCGCTTACGCTGCACTGCACGGGCGGGTCCACGCACTGCCCGATAGCCGAGCACGTCTGGGTCGGCAGGCAGGCGCCGCACGAGTTGCCGCAGTTGTCGGTGCCGCACACGTGATCGCCGCAGGAGCACTGCGCGGCAACTTCCTCCTGTCTGGTCTCCTGCATCACTAATCCGTCGGGCCCATCGACCCCGACATTGCCGGAGTCGTCGCCGCCGGAGTCCTCCGCTCCGACATCCTCGGCCGCGTCCAGCGCCATCTCCGGTCCGTCGTTGCTTCCACAGCCCGCGAGGAGCAGGGCCACGGCAATCGGCACGACCAGCATCTTGCGCGGAATCATCTGACCTCCACAAAGCACTCCCGCCCCCAAAAGGCTCGGAGCGGAAGACCCAGTGTACCGCGTCGGGCGCCAAGGCTGCAACAACGGAACTTTATCCGAGGTCGTTCGTAGAGCGAGGTTTCTTCCGCCTCCCGCACAATGGGCAGCGGGAAAAGGAGACACGATGATCAGATCGAGTGCATTCGCAGTGGCGGTAGTGGTAGCGGCATCCATCGTCGCAGGTGCGGTTGGGGATGCTCACGGCGCCGGATGGGAATGGAAGAAGGGGTCGGGAAGCTCGAAGAAGGGGCTGAAGCTCGACGGCACACACTGGGTGGGTGCGGCCTTCCAGGTTGAAAACGTCACGCTCTTCGCCGTCTACGGACCCGACGAGCTGGACCTGGGGAAGTTCCTCACGCTCGACGAGGCGCTGGCCAAGGGGAAAGCGGAGGTGAGGGAGAAGAGCTCGAGCGGCACCGTGAACACGCTCGTCATCCAGAACAACAGCGCCTACACGGTAATCGTGCTTGCGGGCACCGTCGTCATCGGCGGAAAGCAGGACCGACAGATCGGCCAGGACTTCATCATACCTCCTTGGAAGACGGTGCCCATCGACGCGTTCTGCGTGGAGCACGGCCGCTGGAACGCTGCACGTGACGGCGAGAGCACCGGCGGCAAATTCGGCTCAGCCGGAATGTTGGCAAACCAGAAAGTCCGCGCTGCTGCCCAATACAAGGGCGATCAGTCGGGTGTCTGGGACGAGGTGAGCAAGGTCAACGCAGAGACCCGGAAGGAAGCCGCGACCGGAACGCTGCTCGCCACCCTGGGCGACAAGGAGGTCGCAAGCGCAAGGAACCGGCTGACCGACGAGATGGAGGAGCACCTGGATGACGTGGACCACGCTGACGAGCTGGTCGGCCTGGCCTACGCCATCGACGGAGAGGTCCGCGGGGCACGCTGGTTCGGCGCACACGCGATCTACGAGAAGTTCGAGCCTACCCTGCTCAACACCATCGCTACCGAGGCCGTGACTGCACAGGCAGCTGCCAAGGCCAAGGGTCACGATGTCGTTACTACGGAGGCAGAAGAGGATGAGGTCCAGGACTTCGTCCAGGATCTCAAGGAAGCGAAGGTGTCCGATAAGAAAAAGACCTCAGGGGGAAACGAGAACAGGTACAAGGAAACCGGCAAGGGCTACTCTTCCGAGTGCACCATCGACGTCGACGGCGAAGCCCAGCCCGTCACGACCGACTTCCTGTCCAAGTAGCCGGCCCGCGCCCAGGCATGTTCTCCGTCACGAGGCGCTTGCGTCGCGGGAGCGGCGCGTCCGTCAGGGCCGTGCGGGTGGTTTGGGAAGGGTAGCAACGACCTCTCTGGCCTTCTCCCGCTGGCTCTCGGCCTGCTCTTCCAGGATGACTTTCTTCTCCAGCAGCGCCTCTATTCCCTCTTCTGCGCTCAGGATATCCGCCAGCATCTTGTCCAACGCGGGGTAACGGCCTCCCACCTGCGGGAGCGACTTGAGGCTCTCACGCTTCCTGTCGAGAGCTTCTCTGAGCCTCTGGATCCGCTGCGACGTCTCGGAGCCCTTCCGGTCCAGATCCTCCGCTGACCCCACAAGGACCATGAGCCTGGCGATGACTTCGCGCTGTGCATCGGTGAGCTCCTTGGCAACGGCAAGGGGCTCCAGCGACCTGGTATCGAGCTGCGGCTCAGTCATCACTCCCTCCTCCACGACGACCCGCTGGCTGCACGTCTGGCGGCCGGGGCACGTCAGCATCACGAGCCGCTGCCCGCCCTCCCCTTCCGTCGAGCCATCCGGAGACGCTATCCGCCCATTTGCTCTGTGTGAGACGGCAACTGCGACCCGCCTCTCCTGGCCCGCGTCGTTCGTTACCGAGTAGTCGGTGACTGTGGTGCGCAGGTCGTGGCGCTTCAGCCTTGAGCCTACCGCCTCGATCGCAACAAGCGCAGAGGTGACCTCGTGCTTCGACGTCCACGACACGTCCGGGTCTTCGCCGAAGCACCACACTTTGACGTCGCCCGGTTCCGTCCGATCGATCTGCGCCTGGCCTCGGAAACGCCCTGCGATGTAGAACGTAGCCACGCCGGATTGGAGCACCAACCCGCTGTCGTTACGGGTCCGTACGCACGTCTCCTGCCCGTAGCCGCTCCCGATCAATGTGAACGGTTCTCCGTCCAGCGCCCTGCGCATCACGGGGACCATGCTGGACGAGCGACGGGGGATCGACACCGGCTGCAAGGCCGTGTAGGTGGATATCTCGCCCTCGACCGCGGCAGCCGCCTGCTCTTCCGCAGCTGCCGTCCCCACTTTGACAAGCGAGCTGTCGGCTTCGCCCGCGTGGTAGCTTCCTGACCCGCCCGATCCCAAGCTGAATCCCGCGGCGCTCCGCGACGATCGGCTCGCGAGGGCTGCCCCACCGTATCCGTAGCCGGCGCCGCTCAAGTACCCCACCGCTTCGGTCACTGACCACTCGTAGATGAGACCATCGGGGGTCTTTGCGCCGAGCTGCGGAAAGAGGTTCGTTCCGTCGTCCAGCGGCAGAAGGTCCCTCGGTGCATAGCGGGGCGAGGACATCGACAGAACGTACGACCTGGGGAGGCCTGAGACGAGCGTCATGTGGACGTCGTTCCAGTCCTCGGTCGTGTCGTTGTGTACCACTGCCCAGGCTTCCAGGCTGATTCCTTTCTCCTCGGCGGTCACCTTGTACGACATCCTCCAAAGGGGGACCTGCCTTACGTATCCCGCGGCGAGCCTGCCCGACGACCCGGGTGCGGTCTGGACCCGGACGGACACCTCCTCGAATCCGTTGGCTTTGCCAAGCTGCGACGCGAAGGCAGCCATCGCCTTCTTCTCTCGCTGCGAGACCGGCGCAACGCTCTTGAGCTTCGACAGCGGGTACCACGCCAGCGCCCCGTCATCCGACACGAGCACCAGGCGGGGAGATGCGGCCTCCACCGCCGCACTTTGCTCTCGGCCGGGACCGTCAGCCCCGGGCTTCTCCGTCGTCAGGGCTCCCGCCAAAGCCACATCGCCCGGCACGCACGTCATGATTACTCCAACCGCGCTGCTGCCGTCACTGGTCGTCACCTCCACCCTGCTGCCTGTCATCGCCTTCACGTACCCCTCCAAGTCGGTGGGAAGGACGACCCCGCCGGATTCGTCGGAGAGCGCGTTGCCGAGTGCGCTGTCGGAGCGGGCTTGTCCCATGTTGCTGACCGCAGGGTAGCGGATCGCGGAGACCTTGACGCTGCCGTCCGTTGCGACAAACAGCGTGGACAGTAGATCGTCGAGATGCGCGAGCGTGAGGTTAATCTCGAGCTCCTCCGCACCCTTCACCTCGGCCTGCCTCTCGAACTGCCCGACCCCGTTGTCGTAAAGCGTGAGGTGCGTCACCTTGAACGGCACGGGCTTGGCAATCGCAGCAGATGCGCACGACGCCGCTGCAAACGCGGTAACAAGCTCGACGGCGAGCACAGACCAGTCCATTCCTGTAGCGCGTCTCATCTTCACCTCCTGTCTCGTGAGCATCGACACCTCGATGCTGCGGAGGTTCCCGACTACTTTCGCTCCGGACTTGCACCCGATAGCGGGTGGGCCTCGATGCCCTCGATCGGAAGCCATGGGAAGAAGTGCGGCGCTTTGCCAAAGCGCTCTTCGTGGAGCCTGGAATGTAGCATCAAGCCCGATGTGAATGCGGTCGACAGCGCGGTAAGCACCCCGGAGACCGGTGTGACGATGTTGCCCGCGGCCACAACGCCCGGGACCCCTGTGCTTCCCCACTGGTCCACTCGCACGTAGCCGCGGTCCAGGGCCAGGCCCGAGCCTTCCAGGAACCGGGTTGCCTGGGTCGCGGTCGTGTACGAATTGTAATCCACAAGGATGAACCTGCACTCCCTTCGAGAGACCTCCTTGCGGTTCGCGTCCAGCAAGACCACGACGACGCTGGCCGCCCGCTCGGCCTCGATCCGGATGAACCCGTGATGCACTGCCAGGTCGGGCTGAGGTTGAAGCACCGGAGCATCACCGTCGATCACCGCGAATACCTCCAGGTCGGCTCGCAGCTCCCTGAGAAGCCTTGCCTGGTTCAGCACGGTCTCGCCTCGCCCGAGGACCGCTACCGGGAGCCCCTCCCCCTTTGGCACCACGGTGGATTCCATGGTCATGGGGCTGAACATCGGGCGCACGCGGCGATGGTGCTTCATCAAGTTCCCGTGAGGGAAAAAACCGGTGGCCACGGCCACCGTCCTGGCCTTGAAAGCACCCTTGGTGGTCTCCACGGTCTTCACGTCTCCCGAGAAATCTACCGCGGTCGCCTCCGCGTTCGCCACCAGATCTATCTTCGCGAGCCGTGCTTCTTCCGCCAGGTCTCGCACCACTTCAGGCCCCACGAGGTGCCACCTGTGCGTGAGACGCAGCTTGCCGAACTTTGCGAACTGCCCGATATCGAAGCGGTCGATCACCAGCCCCGAGAAACGCCTTGGCGGATTGATCGGGATTCCCCCCACCGCGGTCAACGCGCACATCAGGCCGGCAGGCCCCCCTCCGATGGACACGACGTCGTAGACACGTTCGTTCATTCTGCGCACCTGGTCATCATGGTTTCACGGCAGGGCGAAGGCAGGGCTCCCCGCCGCACAAGCAGTAGAGCAGGCAGCGGCATCCGTGTCAAGCGTCCGTAAATTCAGCATGTTGCGATAGCCACTTGACGGCGGGCAAGAGAGTGCGTTTAATCCGCCCACCTGAAATGGGAGGTTTGTCATGTTGTTGAAGCTGGGAAGGCTTGTATCGATGATGATGGTGGTGGTGGGGTTCCAGTCCGTCGCGTTCGCACAGGGTATGTGCACTGACGACTCCGAGTGCGACGAAGGGATGTACTGCGACACGGAAATGGGCATGTGCATGCCCGAGAGCATCGGGAGCTGCGAAGTCGACTCGGACTGCGATGCGGGCGAGACCTGCCAGTTCGGTTACTGCGTGCCGGGGGGCGGCCCCGGCTGCACCTCGGACGATGACTGCCCCGACGGCTGGACGTGCAACGACGGCACGTGCGAAGACGCCGGTGAGGACCCTGCCGAATGCTCCGATGACTCTGATTGCGCTGACGGCCAGGTCTGCAACAGCGGCATGTGCATCGGCGGGGACATCCCGGTCGAGGGTTGCGAGTCCGACGCGGAATGCGGCCAAGGCGAAGCGTGCTTCTACGGGACATGCGTGCCTGGCTCCGAATTCTGCGACGACGATGCAGACTGCGAAGAATACGAAACCTGCGAATTCAACTGTATGGACGAGGCATGCGCTGAGAAGAAGGGTTTCTGCGTGCCCAACTTCGACTCCATCGAACCCACTCCCGAGTGCATCGCATTCTGCGAGGCAATCATGCCGTGCGTGGAAGGTGTCGAGGAAGGCGAAGGCGGCGAGGACATCGATGACGGCGTCACCGACGAGGAAATCGACGATGGCGTAACTGATGAGGAAGGGGAAGAACTTCCCGATGACGGCATTCCCGACGATGACGACATTCCGGCAGACGACATTACGGAGAGCATGCTCACCGAGTGCGCGACCTTCTGTGCCCTGGGCCTTCTCGAAGAATCCGCCAAGGCCGGGATGCAGTCCCTCATGACGTGCGTCACTCAGAACTCGACCTGCGAGGATATGGAAGCCAACTGCGCGGACGAAGCTGCTGCCGCTGGCGAGGACGTCCAGGCCGAGGCGACCAAGGGCGAGCCCGATGCCGCGGGTGCGACCGAGGGAGACAAGGAATCACCGGCCCCGTTCGAGTTCAAGAAGTCCGGCGACAGCGGCAAGAACGGCGAGACCGACAGCAAGGACGACAGCAAGGACAGCGGGCTTGGCTGCTCCACCACCGCGGCCGGCAGCGGCGCCGCGATCCTGCTCCTCTGCCTCCTGCCCCTGGCCATCCGCGCCACGCGCAGGTCGCGGGTAACCCTCTAGCCCCCCCTCATCCTGCCCTCCCCCACCAGGGGGAAGGGGATTGATCTCACTTGCCCCGTGGCCTCCCCTGCCAAGGGGAAGAGATGGATCACGTCTGCCCCGCCCTACCCGGCCGTTGCGTGTTCGAGAGCATGGCGGTATCCTGACCTCTGTGGGCATGGCACTTCGGCCGTGGGACGGTCGGCGCGGGGGTCGGGCAATGCGAAATGTCGTTGTATTTCTGCTCTTGGCAGCGGTGGCGGGCGCATGCGGAGGGGAAGCGGCCTCTGGCATCAATGCGTATCTGGCGGACGCTGACTCGACCCGTGCGGAAGCGGTCGAGGGACAAGAGGACGCGGATACGGACGTCCGGGACTGGAAGAGCCTCTCGGACAAGTCGGGCAGCGACGGGTATGTCTTGCCCGAGGCGGAGACCAGCGGGCTTTCGGGCTTGGGAGAGCCGTGTGCCGAGAACGCTGAATGCGAGTCCGGTTGGTGCCTGACGGGAGACGAACGATCGATCTGCACCCAGACATGCGTGGAGGAATGCCTGCAAGGTTGGCGCTGCGTGACCATGTACGGCTTGGGACCGGACGTCGTGACCCTCTGCGTCCCATTGGCCTGGCTGCTTTGCGACCCTTGCGAGAGCGACGACGAGTGCGGCGGAGGCTCGGACCGCTGCCTCCCGGTAGGGACATCGGGAACGTGGTGCGCTGCCGCGTGCACGGCCCAGGATGACTGCCCTGCGGGGTACGAATGCAAGGATTTCCCGGAGGGCGCCCAATGCGTGCCGGTGACCGGCTCCTGCGTTTGCACCCCGGAGTTGCTCAATACCACCCGGGACTGCACCGCGGCCAACGAATGGGGCACCTGTGCCGGCATCGAGACATGCACCGGCCCTGCGGGCTGGGAAGGCTGCACCGCTCCGGAAGCAGCGGAGGAGACGTGCAATTCCGAGGATGACGACTGCGACGGAAAGATCGACGAGGGGCTGCCGGAAGAGATCTGCATGGTCGGCAATTTCTGGGGTTCCTGTCCGGGAAGTACGGAGTGCATGAACGGGAAGAAGGTGTGCCTTGGCATCGAAGCGACGATGGAGGTTTGCGACGGCTTGGACAACGACTGCGATGACGACGTCGACGAGGGCTTCCCCGCGATCGGCACAGCCTGCGACTCGGACGATCCCGACCAATGCGCTGCAGGAGTATGGGAGTGCTCGCCCGACGGAATGGCTGCTGCCTGCATCGAGGCAGTCGAAGCCCCGGAGCTGTGCGACGGAATGGACAATGATTGCGACGGCGGGACCGACGAGGACAACGCGGCTGGATGCGTCGTCTACTTCTCCGACGGCGACGCCGACGGCTTCGGCATCGCGGACGCAAGCGTTTGCGCATGCGCGGCAAGCGACGCTTATCCCACGGCCGCAGCGGGTGACTGCGACGATTCCGACTCGTCGGTGCACCCTGGAGCGAAGGAGACGTGCGACCAGCAGGATGAGGATTGCGACGCGGTCGTGGACGAGGAGGCGGTCGGCTGCACTCTGTGGTACCAGGACAGTGACGGCGACGGCTTCGGGCAGGACGGGAGCAGCACCTGCGCTTGCGCGGCGTCGGGGCAGCACACTGCGGCTCAGGCGGGAGACTGCCTGGATTCGGACGCAGACGTATTTCCATCGAACACGGAATCCTGCGACGGCAAGGACAACGACTGCGATTGGCTCACCGACGAGCCGGATGCGGAAGGCTGCTCCATCTACTTCCCGGATGAAGATGAAGACGGGTTCGGCCCGGAGGCTCTGGGGCTCTGCCTCTGTGAGCCGACTCTGGAGAACAACATCGGCGTCGGCGGCGACTGCGACGATACGGAACCGGGCGCAAACCCCGATGCTGCCGAGCTGTGCGATGCGAAGGACAACGACTGCAACGGCCAGAAGGACGACCCTGGGGCGGACGGCTGCGTGATGTTCTACAAGGACGAGGACGCCGATGGGTTCGGCACTGCGCAGGCGGGGTTCTGCTACTGCGATGCCGTGCCGCCCTACACGGCCCTCTGGGGAGGCGACTGCAACGACTCCAACCCGCAGGTCAACCCTGCGTCGAGCGTGGAATGCGTGACCGACGTAGACTGTTGCGCCGGGGCCGAGGCGTGCTTCGCAGGGCAGTGCATTCCCATCCCGTATCCGTGCCTGGACGGGGACGGCTGCATCAACGACACGGCATGCGAGGAGGGCACGTGCGTGCCGTTCGACCATCCCGCGGTCGACGACAGCTTCCCGGGATGTACCAGGCCCTACAACCCCGGGATCTTCCTGCCGTCTGTCCAGTGCAAGTGGGAGACGCCGCCTCCTGGCGACCCTTTCCCGGCCAACAAGCAGGTGCTGTCCACCGCGATGGTGGCGGACTTCGATTTCGAAGGGATCAAGGAGTCCGTGCGTCCGTCGGTCGTGTTTACCTCGTACAGCGGCTCTGACGGAGGCTTCCCCGCTTCTTCGTCCAACGGAATCGTGAGGATTCTGGACGGGCAGACGTGCGAGCAGATCTACGTGATCACCGCTGCCACGGTGGTCGGTGCGTCGCCGCCGGCAATAGGGGACATCGACCTGGCGCCGGATGGGCGCCCCGAGATAGTGTCGTTCGCCCAGGGCGGCGGCATGGTCGCGTTCAAGTTCGACCCCGCTGCCGGAGCGTGGAACCTGCTGTGGCACAGCACAAAGGCGAACGGTCAGCCCAGCGACCTTGCAGCAGGCGAGCACAGGTGGAACGGCCCTGCGATCTACGATCTGGACGGAGACGGCACGCCGGAGATCCTGATGGGAGCGGTCGTCCACAACAACAACGGGAAGATCGTTGCGGAGAACCTCGGCTACTATCCTTATTCTCAGGGGCACCTTGGAGTCGCGGCGGACGTGGACCTGGATGGGAAGACCGAGCTCGTGATGGGCAACGGCGTCTACGAGTTCAAGGGCACCTCGTGGCAGAAGGAAAGCTACTTCAAGGCAGCTCCTTCGGACGGCTTCGTCGCAGTGGCCGACTTCGGTGCATTCCCGGTGCCTGGGCTTCCGGCAGGCATCGCTGAGATAGTCGTGATCTCGTCGGGGCAGGCCCGCGTGATGAAGCTATCTGGAGAAACCGTATTCGGCCCTTACGCTTTGCCAAGTTTCCCAGTGGGCACCACGGGCGGTCACGGCGGACCTCCCACGGTCGGTGATTTCGATGGAGATGGGAAACCCGAGTTCGCGCTCGCGGGCAAGGGGTCCTACACGGTCTTCGACTTCGACTGCGCAGCGACTCCCACTCCGTGGGGCTGCCAGGCCCCGGGCATTCTCTGGGCCATGCAGACCCAGGACTACTCGTCTTCGGTAACCGGCTCGTCGGTGTTCGACTTCGAGGCTGACGGCCTGGCCGAAGCCATTTACGCCGATGAGTGCTACACCCGGGTTTACTCGGGGTTGTCCGGTGAAGTGCTGTTCTCCCAGCCGCGAACGTCCTGCACTTGGTACGAGAACCCGGTGGTCGCGGACGTGGACGGCGATTTCAAGAGCGAGGTCATCGTCGGCTCGAATACTAACTGCGGAATATCATGCCCCGGCGTCGACCCGATGTTCAGGGGTATCCGGTGCAAGACCGATAAGGACTGTCCGGGTGGGCCCGGCTCCTGCAAAGTCGGCTACTGCCGCTGCGCCGGAGACGCTGACTGCGGTCCTGCCGACAGCGGATTCGCATGCACGGACCCGCTTCCCAACACGCCGGGGACGGGCAAGGTCTGTCGCACCAAGCACTGGGGGGCCAAGTCGGGCATCGTCGTATATCGGGACCAGTCCGACGCCTGGGTCGATTCCCGGCGCATCTGGAACCAGCACGCGTACTTCGTGACCAACATCGACGAGAACGGGCACGTCCCGCACGTAGCCAAGTCGCCGCAGAACTGGCAGGCCCCCGGCCTCAACAACTTCAGGCAGAACGTCCAAGGAGACTTCGCTGGTGAGAGCGCTCCGGACCTTACCGTCGAGCCCGGCTTCCTTACCCTATGCACGGAGCAAGGGCTTGATGTCCCGGTCGCGGTCTGCAACAGGGGAGCGGCGCCGGTGGACTCGGGCGTCGCAGTGGCGTTCTTCCTCGGCCCGGCAGGGCCCGGCGGCAAGATTCAGTGTCTCCAGGAGACCGGGAAACAACTCTTCCCCGGCGAGTGCGAACCGATGTCCTGCACCGTAGCGTTGTTCCCCGGCTCCGCACCTGCCGACATCACGGTCTTTGCGGACTTCGGTGGAGAGAAGGGGGAGCACACCGAGTGCTTCGAAAGCAACAACTCCGCGCTGTACCCGGCCGTGGACTGCGGAAGCCTCTGGTAACCCTGTACCCGCCGACGTCTCTCGGGCTCCGTTGCGATGGACTGCCTACAAGTCGATGTCCTGCTGGC
>Ga0172371_10012282_pt1 | contig 11300 bp, 5 predicted proteins | sample Lak12m_FD_114543 | JGI IMG/M metagenome (GOLD analysis project Ga0172371, IMG submission 114543) | Freshwater microbial communities from Kabuno Bay, South-Kivu, Congo - kab_022012_12m | ecosystem: Environmental > Aquatic > Freshwater > Lake | place: Democratic Republic of the Congo: South-Kivu...
CCCAGCGGATCGGGTCATCGGCCCGCCAACCCACGATCCGGTGGCCCTCGACGTACACACCCCGGCGGTTGTCGAGGTCGACGAAGGCGTAGTCGAATCCCAGTTCCAGCGGGCCGGGCCTCAAGTCGCCGTTCCAGTCGAAGGGGTGTTTATCGTCGCCGAAACCGAGGTGCCACTTGCCGACTACGCCGGTGGCGTAGCCCGCTCGCTTGAGCAGCGAGGCCGTCGTCAGGCGGTCGGTTTCGATCAGCAGCGCCGCCCCGGCCGACGCCCAGCACAGCGACTTGTTGATCCGCCAAGGATAGCGGCCGGTCAGCACGCCGTACCGCGTGGGAGCGCAGACGGCCGACGGCGTGTGCGCGTCGGTCAACCGCACGCCCTCATGCGCCAGCCGGTCGATGCCGGGAGTCCGCAGTCGTTGCGCCCCCTGGCACGACAGGTCGTTGTAGCCGAGGTCATCGGCCAGGATGAGTACGATATTCGGCAGGCCGGGAGCTGCAGTGCGTTGGGCTTGGACCTGGGCGCCGGCAAACCATTCCGCGAGCGCGAGGATCAGAACGAGCGCCGCAAGTCCTGGTCGGCAACGAGCGGGCAGCTGGGGGACGCACGGGGGGGCCGGCTGAGGCGAACGAGCGTTCATGGTGGGGGCCTTGGTGTTATGCCTTGCGTTTCTCCGCAATCCGCGCCTCGATGGCCGCCATGAGCGTGTTCTGGTCGGGGATCAGCGAGCTGAACGCGACCACGCCATCCAGGCAGATCGTGGGGATGTTCTTGACGCCCAGCCGCGTCATGGTGCCGATGCCTTCGCGGGTCGAGATGCGGTGCTCTTTTACGATGACCGGCTGCGAGAGCCGTTTGGCGGCCCGGTGTACGGCGTCCATCATGTACTGGCAGGGCGCACAGGAGGCCGAATCGAGCGTGATGACGTCGATGGTCACGTGGGATTCGGCAGCATAGTCCGGCAGCGACACCGCGGCGGCGTGCTCGGCGCTCTTGGCGATAATCGTCCGCTTGGCGACCTCGCGGCGATAGCTGTCGTGGACCATCGTGGCGATCGCCGCGAGGTTCTTCTCGGGGGTGGCGAAGGGCAGGTCGCAGCCCGGCGCGAGGACGAACCCGCAGCCGCCGCCGACGTCGATGCAGCGGATCGCATCGAGCTGGGCGTCCTCGTCGTCGCCCAGCAGCAGGACGCTGGTCAGCTTGAGGTTGCCGCCGAAGGATTTGTTTCGGCCGCGGGTAAAGTCGCGGATCCGCTCCAGGGCGATGTTCTCGTCAATGCAGATGTTGTCGCACTCCGTCCGGCACATGACATCCAGGTTGCGGGTCGCGTCGCCGCAGACGAACAGCGAGGACAGGGCCTGGCGATCGCGGACGAAATCGAAGATCTGGTTGGCCGCCGGCGCGACGAACTGCTCGAAGTGCTCCGGCGAAATCTGGCTGGTCATCGGGTCCACCACGGCGATCACGTCCGCCCCATGCTCCAGGTACGCCTGGGCGACCTTCTGCCCGACCGAAGCGCAGAAGCCGATCACGGCCTTGACGTAGTCCGGATGGTCGAACATCTGCAGGAAGATGTCGTTGCCCATCAGGTGCAAGGCCAGCGTGAACGGCCCGCACAGCAGGCCATACAGCGCGACGTCGTTGCCGATCTCCTGCTTCAGCCGGTCGAGCGCCTCCATGACCAGCGGGAAGCGGCCCATCCGCGCGTCGAACACGGGCAGCGCGAGCAGCGACTTGCCTTGCTCCAGCGGGTGCGTGCAGACCGACGGCGGCGTCTGGTCCGACCAGCGCAGCTCGCAGCCCAGCACTTCGGCTTCCAGTTGCAGGTCGAACACGACGGGCAGTCCGTCGGGCTGATACAACTCGTCGGCCCGCCGCAGCCCGGCTACGATCAGATCGCTGGAATGCAGGTACTCGCGGGCCGATTGGCCGAGCAGTTTGGCGCCGTGGACGCCCACAAACGGCAGCCACGCGGGCCGCGGCGTCGGTTCGTTGCAGAGTGCTTTGCGTAACAGATCACGTCGGTTCATCGGGGACTCCTGGATTGTTCGATGCGCACCGGCCCCAACAGGCCCGAGGATACCAGTTCGGCCGGCTTGCCGGTCCGCTTGCGTTCCTCGCACTGCTGGCAGCCGTACGTGCCGCTGGTCAGTGCGTCATAGGTGCGGACATTCGTCACGGTTCGACGCCGGTCCGACGGCAGCGTCGCGTCGCCGATCAGCCGGTTAGGCCACAGATTGGCGACCTCGATTTCGAGTTCATTGGCGCCCGGCTTGCAAGCTCCGCTGATCTCGGCCCGCCAGGGCGCCGTCCAGACCACACCCAGCTCGCGACCGTTCAGCCGGACGCGGGCGACGTTCTTGACCGTGCCGAGATCGAGAAAGACGGCCGCTCGGGGTTCTTCGAGCGGAGCTTGAAAAGTCGTGCGGTAGGTGGCGAGGCCCGAATAGTACTTGATCGCCTCCTCCGGGCGTTGCGTCCAGTCTTCGAGTTGCTCAAACACCACCTTCCCGCCCGTGCCGTTGTCCGGATAGAACCAGGCCGGATCGAACTGCACCTGCCAGGGCCCGCCGATCTCCTGCAGCACTTCGAGCGCCGAAAAATTGTTCGCGTCGGTGGCCTGCTTCGCCGCTTCTGACACTCTCCGGAACACCACGAACCAACTCTGCCGCGGAGCAAACACCAAGGGCACCACGGTGCGACCCGCTTCCTCGCGCCAATCCGGCAGGTCGCGAATCGCGCCGGTCACGGCGTCCCACAGTTCCGGCTGCCGGCCGGCGACGCGGAACACGACCTGGGCGGTCGTGTCTTGCGAACTTTGGTTGCTGACAAAGTAGATCTCCGTCTGGCCGCTGCGGCGATGAATCCAATCGAAACCGGCTCCGGCCGAAGGCTCGCGGAACTCGACATCCGGCGGCAAGCCGTCGGCGGCCGCCACGGCCTCCCAGGGTCCTTCGCGGAGTTGCGGAACCGCCGCTGCCAGCGATTTCGGGCCGATGACCGCCACGCCGGCTGCGGCCAGTTCCTGGACTTTGCCCAGCGTCGCGGGCGAAAGGACCGCCTCGGGCTGGGACGGCAAGATCAGGTAGCGATAGCTCATCCCGTCCGGCAGCGTTATGCGGCCGTCGCGGGCCGAGACGCGGGTCAAAAGCACCTCGGCGTTCAGCACGTCATAGTCAAAGCCGGCGAGCCGCTGGCTGGGCCGCGGCGGCAGGAAACCGGGAATCGCCTCGTCCTGCAGGTAAGCCACGTCGGCGACGAACAGGCCCTGCCGCAGCAGGTGCTGGCAGCGGGCCAGATACGTCAGCCACGCGCCGCTCATCGGCCACCACGTCAAGTGACAATCGAAGTGCGTGCCGACGTGGGCCCACTGGAACCCGGGCCGGGTATCCAGACGGGGCTGATGAACCCAGAAACACAGCACGTTCCGCGTCAGCCCTTCGCACAGGGCCGCGTCGCCGATGTCCTTCATGCTCCACGGGTCGTCCTTCCAGTCGCAGCCGAACGACGTATAGGCTTCGGCCTGGCAGTCCTGCTTGCCGTAGATGTGCATGGCACAGGCCGCCTGTTTCAAGCTGGGGTTGTGCTGGTGCGTGATCGGGCCGTCCGGCTCGCGATTGCGTTTCCAGAACTCGCCCATCGGCACGTCGTTGATTCCCAGGCATTGCAGGGCGTCGATCCAATGCGTGAAGAAGGGCCCGCCGGATTCCGGGTGGATGCCGCGCAGGCCGCCGCGGACGGTCAATTCGCGCAGCCGGCCATAGTAGTTGGCCGCAACCAGGTCGGCCGCCGTCCGCCGATAATCCTGCAGGAACCGCCGCGTCTCGACGGCACTGTCCGCGGTTCGCCCCAAGACGGCCGGCAACCAGACCAGGGGATCATAGCCGCGCCGCCGCTGGAACTCGTCCCGCATCGCCGGCGTCCATGTCGGCTGGCCCAGTTCCCAACTGTCGATGTGAAAGTACTGCAGCGACTTGCCGGCCAGCGGCCCGGCGTCGGCGATCAGCTTGGCGCCCGTCTCGGCGAAATGCGCATCCATCGCCGCGGCGCTCATCGTATCGATCTCCAAGCCGGTGGGCCCCGAGCCGACGCACTTGATCGGGTTGCCGTGCAGCGTGCAGCCGATCCGCAGCACCTGCCAGCTGCCCGCGGGGGCTTCCCAATCCAGCCGCCCGTCTTGATCCATCATGCGCGTCACGTCCACCGCGCGACGGGCGTCCCACAGGAAGCGCGACGCGGGCATCGGGTCCGCCAGCCGTTCCTTGGACAGCAGGGCGATCTCCGCCACCTGCACATTCCAGTTCTCGCCGCGATAAGGCTGGGACGAGCGGAACAGAATCCGAAAATGCTGGGCGCGAGTCTCTTCGAACGCGAGCGTCCGCGGAGCATGCGGTTCCAGCGTCGCCTGCAGAAGTGACCGAAACGTCGTGCCGTCGTCCGAGCATTGCACCTCGACGTCTTTCGGACCGCAGTCCGAATACGGCTTGAGGTAGACGCCGGCGGCCGGCCAGGGAGCGGCGAAGTCGAATTGCAGGAATTCGGGCTTCTGGGGCGTCGGGCCCATGCCGGGCTGGTCGCCGTTGGAGACCCAACGCGAAGCCTCGTCGCCGTCCTCCGCCAAGCCCGGGGCATAGTCGCGATACTGGGAACTGGCGACCAGCGTGCAACTGGCCAGCCCATCGTCCGGAACCGGCGCCGCCAGGACGGCCACGTCGCGATAGCAATCCTGCACGGCTTGAGGCTTGGGCAGCGTCAGCGTGACGCGCCCGGGACCTTGAACCGCAGCCTGGACCGCGACCAGCTTCTTGGCTGCGTGCTCCGGCGTCACCCAAGGGCCGCCGCAGTTCCAGCCGCTGCACAGGTTCACGCCCAGCGCGATCCCGCAGCGGTCGGCTTCGCGCACGGCATGCTGGTACAGTTCGCGCCACGCCGGGCTCATGAACGCCGGCCCGCGCGGAGCTTCCGCCCCGGCCTCGCCCGCATCGAACAGCAACGCACCGGCGATCCCTTGCTTGCGCATCTCCTCCAAGTCCCGCGTGATGCCCTCCTGGCTGGCCGCTCCATTGAGCCACCACCAATAGCACCAGGCTTTCGCCGAATCGGGAGGCGAAAGGAATTCCTGTCGCAGGGTGTCCTCGGCGCCCCGCGAAAACGAGCCAAGGAAGAGAGCCGCGCACACGGTCAGACGCACTGTCCATCGAGTCATGGCTGTCTCGCTTAACGGCAAGCCGAAGGCTTCGGCGAAGGAAATACGCAGTCGCCTTCGGCTTGCCGTTCGACGAAGGCATACTGCGTTCCCGACAGTGTCGGTTCTCAGTTCCCAGATTGCAAGGTTACGGGTCCCAAGAGCCCGGACTCCAGCAGTGGCGAGTCGGCGGTGAACTTGGTGATGTTGGTCGCCGTGCGCCGCTGCTCGGGCGGCAGCGCCGCATCGCCGATCAAGCGATTGGGCCAGAAGTTCACGACCTCGATCTCCAACTCGTTGCCTTCGTGCCGCACCGCCCCGGTCACCTCCACGCGCCACGGCGGGCACCATACGACACCCAGGCTTTGTCCATTCAAACGCACCTCGGCCAACTCTTTGACCACGCCCAAATCCAGGAACAACGGCTTGCCGGCCGCCAAGGCAGCCTGGCCCTGCGGCGGCAGAGCGAAGGCCTTGTGATACACGGCGGTTCCGGAGTAGTGGCGGATGCCTTCTTCCGGCCGCTGGGTCCAATCCTCCAGACTCGCGAACGTCGCTGTCGCCGGGCCGCCCCAGCGCGGGTCGAACGAAACCTGCCACGGGCCGGCGAGTTCGGTCAGGATGGACAGCACGGGAGGAAGGCTCGCGGGCATGGCTTGCGGAGCGGCCTGCGGCGTGCGGAAGACGACGAACACGGACCCGTAGGCGGGCAACTCCAGGGGAACCGTCGTCCGGTCGCCGGATACGGTGAATCCGCGCGCGTTGCCGATCTTGCCGGAGACGGGGTTCCACAGTTCGGGCTGGCGTCCGGCCACACGGAACGCGGCAAGAATGCCGGCGCTGGTCGCGCCTTGGTTGCTGACAAAATAGATGTCCGCCTGGTCGGTGTGACGATGGATGTAGTCGATGGCCGGAGCAGGCGTCTGCTCCGCGGCTTGGCTCAGAAACTCCGCATCGGGCGGCACGCCGTCGGCCGCCAGGACTTGCCGTGCGGTCAAGCCGGAGATGACCCGGCCCCGGCCCACCAGACGCACGGCCGCCGCTTGCTCGTCGGCCGGCCCCCAGAGTTCCGCCGCGATGGCCCGGACTTCGTCGTCGCAGTCCGGAAACCCCTCCAGTCCCGTGGCCATCTGCGGCCGGAGCCCCAGCACCGTTGCTCCCGCCTGGACCAACTGTTTGACCTTTCGCAAGACCGGCAGCGAGACATTCGTGCGGTTCGGCAGGACCAGTAGCCGGTAGCTCATTCCATCGGGCAGGACCAGGCGGCCCTCGTGAACCTGCATGCGCGTCAGGACGACCTCGGGCGTGGCCACGTCATAGTCGTAGCCCGGCAAGACGCGGGCGGGATCGGACGTTTTCAGCTGGGCAAAGTTCGGGACGTGGTCGCCGTAGTAGTAACACACGTCGGCGACGAAGAGTCCCTGCTGGAGCAGGTATTGGCAGCGGTTCAGGTAGGCCAGGAACGCGTGCGACTTGTCCCACCACGTCGAGTTCGGATTGAAGTGGGTGCCGGCGAACATCTCCTGGCCCGGCAGGCCCTGCTCCGCAGGCGAACAGGTGACCAGCGTCCAGAACAGCCGGTTCAATCCCTCGCAGCAGGCCCGATCGAAGGACGGCTTCAGATTGTCCCACAGGGTCTCTTGCCAGTGGGGGCCGATCGTGGTGAAGCCTTCCGCAGCCACCAAACGCCGCCCATAGGTGTGCGCGGCGGAAGCGGGTTGCTTGACGAAGAATCGGCTCTCGTCGCTGACCCGATGCCGCCATGATTTGGCCCAGAACTCGGACATCGGGATCGCGCTCAGGCCCAAGCACTGCAGCGAGTCGATCGGCGCCCCGTGCGGGCCGCCCGACTCAGGATGAATCCCCAGCCCATGCCGCTGCGCCAGTTCCTGCATCACGCCGTAGTGGTTCTCCGCAATGCAGTCGCCGATCGTCCGCCGGAAGTCGGCCAGGAAGCGATGGGTGGTCTCCCGGCTGTCGACGATCTTGCCCGCCAACGCCGGCAGGAAGGGCAGCAAGTCGTAACCGCGCCGCCGGCGGAACTCGTCGCGGAACCCGGGCGTCCAGTTCATGCCGCCGCACTCCCAGCTGTCGGTCTGGACGTACTTCCAGGTCTTCCCCACCGCCGGGCCGGCGTCGTCGATCAGCGGCTGGACAACCTCCTGCCAGTACCCGCGCAGGGCGTCCGCGTCCAGGTAGTCCAGCACCAAGCCGTTCCAGCCTTCGCTCGATGTGCTGACCTGAGCCCCGGAACAGGTCGCTCCCAGGCGCAGCACGACCCAGTCGCCCGGCGGCGTCTGCCAGCGAAGCCGGCCGGCCGCGTCCAGGTGGGCGGTCAAGTCGAGGATCTCGGCGCTGCGGCAGTCCTCTTCGCCGGGCACCGCAGGCACGTCCTCCAGCAGCACACTGCCATCGGGCGCGGAGCCGCCCAATTCGTGCGCGGCCAGCTTATATTCCAGCCGGGTGATCGGCCGATGGCGAGCCAGCAATTCCCGGCCGTCGTCGGCCAGCAGCCCGAGCTCCGCTACCTGGACGTTCCGCGGGGCGACAGCCGTTCCACGATCGTACGCCTGGTGGAACATAAAGCGAAAAGTGGCGCCGCGTACGGCGTCGAAGCGAACCTTGGTTGGCGTGCCGTCCGGGCACGACAGGCTGCAGACCGTCTGCCAGCGGCCATCGGCGCCGGCCACTTGCAGTTCACCCTGCCGCGGGCCGTAGCCCGGCCGGCCGGCGACCCACGCGCCGCTGACGGCGAGCGGCGCCGGGAAGGTGACTTGGAGCCATTCCGGCCGCTGAGGCGACGGCCCCTCGCCCGGCTTGAGTCCGCCGGAGACCCAGAAGCTCGCCGCCGCGCCGTCGACTGCCAGGCGCGCCGGGAATTCGGCATGGGCTGAACTGGCAGCGATCTCATACGCCGGGTCTCGGCCGGGATTCCGATAGGCCACCACCGCGATGTCCTGATAGAAGTCGAGCCGCCGCGGCGGCTCCGGCAAGTCCACGGCCACCTCGCCCGGCCCGGCGAGCACGGTCTGCGACCAGGCGACCCGCTTGGCCGCGCGAGCCGGGACCACCGGCGGGCCTCCCAGGTTCCAGCCGCTCTGGATGTTCACGCTCAGTTCCAGCCCGACGCGTTCGGCCTCGCGCACGGCGTGCCGGAACAGCTCGCGCCACTCAGGGCTCATGAACGCTGGACCGGCCGGCACGCGTTCGTTACCGTCCTGGTTGCTGCCGTCGGCGTCGAACAGCAACACGCCGCCAAACCCTTTGTCCCGCAGTTCCTCCAGGTCGCGGGTAATGGCCGCCGGGGTGACGTTCCCGTTGAGCCACCACCAGAACGCGCGCGTCCGGGCCTCTGGCGGCGGCTCGACAAAGCCGTCGGCCAGATCGTCCGCAGCCGCAGCCCACGCAAGGCCGGGAACAACGAGCAGTACCAGGGTCAAGCGGGTGAAAGCCTGCATCGATCAGGTCTCCCAAGAAGTCGGCCAGGGTGCAAATCAGCGAGTGTGGCAGTCCGAGTTCTTCCAGCAGGTCGTACACGCGGGGGCAAGACGTGAGCCTTGCCGAGATGCCGGCAGTTTCGCGTCGGCAGGTATTCTACCGCGCCGACGGCAACGGACGCCACGTGCCACGGGCACCAAGCCGCGATCCCCCGGCAGTCCCCGAGCCTGCGATCCGTCGGGCAGGTCCGCCGCCGTCCGCCGTCAGATGGCTCTGGGCGGGCGTGTCGACGGCCGTTTCGTCAATCTTCACCAGGGCCCCGACGCCCCCGCGTACCCCCCGTTTGTGACTAGCTGGCGTTCTGGCGGACAAACCCCGCGTTGGCGCTGATCTCGTCAAAAAACCGCGGGTACATGCCGACAATGACGGCATCGCTGGGCTTGATGTTCGCCAACGCGAACCGGAACGCTTCCCCCACGGTTGCCTGGCTGGCGCACAGCCGCCCGGCGCCTAGGATCTTGAAGCCCAGGCAGGGCTGCTTGACCTGCCGGATGACGCGCGTCATCACCTGCGGGTCGTGGCGGTAGAACGGATACACCATCTCGAGGGTCTCCGGTTCGCCGTGGCCGGGGAACATCTTGCGGGTCAGGAAATAGAAGCAGGTCATGAAGAAGTCGACTTCCCAGCCTTCGTCCGCAATCCGCTGGATGGCCTCCGGGTTGTGTGCCGACACGCCGGCCAGCAGCCCCTGATCGTGCACCGCCTTGATATAGTCGTGCACCTGGCTGAACTTGCCTTCGCTCAGCAGCCGATCGGTGACGCCGCCGTGGTGGGACATCGCAACCGGTGCGGTCCGTTCGATCATGCCTGAGATGCCTTCACGGCCCGAGTGCAGGCAGATGAAGTTCATCTTCGAGCCCTGCTCGCGGGCCAGCCGCAACATCGCTTCGGCTTTGTCCGAGGGCGAGAACTGATGTGTATTGATCCCGGCGCGTTCGCAATCCAGCAGAAACTCGGCCGCCTTCTCCGCCGTAAAGTACTCCCGCATGTGCTGGTCCATGTGCGGGCCGAGGTACGAGTGGCCGCCGATCGGATTCCAGCCGGCGATCAGCCGCGTGACCTGGTAGCGGCCCAAGGCGATCGTCGGCAGCGATTGGGCGGCGGCCGCCGGCCGGGCTGGTTCCGCGCCGCGGGCCGCCGTACCGATGCCGGCTGCGGCGAGCGTCGAAACCTGGGCCAGGAACTGCCGCCGTCCGGTCACCGCTTGGTCACAACGTCGAGTCTTCATGATGGTCGCCTTTCTCGGACTATTCTGTTGCGTTTCCGAACCTCATGCAAGCTCGCGGCCTACCGCAAAACCAATCCCGCCAGGACCACGGCGAGGATCGCGGCCCCGGCGGTCAGTTTGCCGGCCGTGCCGAACAGCCGGCCCCAGAACGCGGCCCGGCCGACCTGCCAGCTGCTGTCCAGGCCGCGGCCCTTCCACCACTCGCCCAGCATCGCGCCGGCCAGGGCCCCCAGCCCGGCTCCCAAGACGATCGCGACCAGCGAGCCGATCAGCGGAATCGGCAGGCCGACTATCGCGCCCAGCAGGCTGCCGGCCAGCGAACCGGCCACCGCCATCACGGCGCTCCGCCGGCTGGCGCCGGCCCGCGCCGCGCCCGCCGCTCCGGCCGCCAGTTCCAACACCTCGCCCAGGATCGCCAGCAGCAATACGCCGCCGACCACCCAGCCGCCGATCGCCAGACGCTGGTCCGCGGGGCCGAGCCACGCATAGCAGGCGACGGCGGCCAGACTGATCCAATTGCCGGGCAGGCCCAACAGGTTCAGGCCCCACGCCGCCAAGACCACGGCTAGCAACAAGATCGCCCACAGGATACTGGTCATCGGTCGTCGCCAATCCACTCCGAGGTTCTGACCGCAAAGCGGTCGATCAAGCGATACAGCTTGCGGCGGTCGATGCCCAAGGCCCGGGCGGCGCGAGTCTTGTTCCCGCGTTCCCGCCGCAGAACCTCGACGATTTTCGCCCGCTCGATCGCGGACAGGTCGTCGATTCGCGCTGCCGCAGGCGGGTGATGCCGTCCGCCGTCGCCGCCCGACGCGGGGCCGGGATGGGCGCCGGCCGCATGGGCCGGCTCAGAGCCCTCCTCGTGCAACTCGCCGCTGTGGCCGTGGGCCACTTCGTGCGGCAGGTCGCGGACGCGGACCAGCTGGTCATCGCCCATGATCTTGGCCCGCTCGATGGCGTTGCTCAACTGGCGGATATTGCCCGGCCAGTGATACGCCTCGATCCGCTGCAAGGCCTCGTCCTCGATGTCCCAATCCGGGCCCAGGAAATGGGCGACCAGCAGCGGGATATCGCCCCGCCGCTCGCGAAGCGGCGGCAACTCGAGCGACATCACGTTGATCCGATAGAACAGGTCCTGGCGAAAGCGGCCGTCCTCGACGTCCCGAGCCAGGTCGCGATTGGTGGCCGCCAGCAACCGCACGTTGACGCGGCGCTCCTTCAGCGAACCGACGCGGCGCAGCGAACCATCCTCCAGCACCCGCAGCAACTTGGCCTGCAACGGGCCCGGCATTTCCCCGATCTCGTCGATGAACAGCGTTCCGCCGTCCGCCGTCTCGAACAAGCCCGCCTTGGCGCTGACCGCGCCGGTAAAGGAGCCTTTTTCGTGGC
>Ga0172371_10012283_pt1 | contig 11298 bp, 9 predicted proteins | sample Lak12m_FD_114543 | JGI IMG/M metagenome (GOLD analysis project Ga0172371, IMG submission 114543) | Freshwater microbial communities from Kabuno Bay, South-Kivu, Congo - kab_022012_12m | ecosystem: Environmental > Aquatic > Freshwater > Lake | place: Democratic Republic of the Congo: South-Kivu...
GAAGGGGCGACTGATAATAGCCCGGAGTTTCAACTCCGGGTATTCGGATGGCGAGAATTTCATGGAACCGAACAAGTTAAGCAAAAGTTAGCGCCTATGCCCCGGACCCCTCTTCAAAAACTCCAAATATGTTGGCGGCTCTCGTCGGTCGCCGCTTGGTCTCCGCCAACCCGAACGTGGATGCGCGAAACAGGGTGTCACTCGTGAATGAGTATTCCAATTCCGGCCACGTGCTCATCGTCGAGGACGACCCCTACAACGGTCCTTTCACGCAGCAACTGCTGCAATCAGAGGGATTCGCGGCCGATCTGGCCGTTTCCGCGGAGGAAGGGCTCGCCATCCTCGAACAAGGCAACGGAAACGGCCCGGACATGATTCTCCTCGATGTCAACCTGCCGGGCATGGATGGGCTGGAGCTCGCCGAAAAGCTGAAGGCTCACTCCGAATTCCAATACATCCCCATCATCATCTTCACGGTTCACGACACTCTCGAATACAAGATCGAAGGTCTACGGCGAGGAGGGGACGATTATCTCATCAAGCCGTACGAACCGGACGAGCTCATTGCCCGCGTCAATGCCATGCTCAGAATACGGGGGCTCTACGGTAGCCTGAAGCACGAGAGGCAGGTAAACCACCGACTCAGCCAGACCGTGGACCGCTCGGAGCGGCTGGCCAACCTGCTGGGCAGATCCGCGCACATGAGGACGATCAGCGAGCTGATCCTGGACATTACCTCCACCGACTCCAACGTGCTAATACAGGGCGAGTCCGGAACCGGGAAGGAAGTGGTGGCGAGAGCGATCCACGAGGAGAGCCTTCGAGGCAAGGGGCCCTTCGTGGTGGTGAACTGCGCCGCATACGCTGAAACGCTGCTCCATTCCGAGCTCTTCGGTCACGAAAAAGGGGCTTTTACCGGCGCCATTCGGAGGAAGCCGGGCAGGTTTGAACAGGCCGCGGGGGGAACGATCTTTCTCGATGAAATCGGCGAGATCAGTCTGCCCACGCAAGTGACCCTGCTGCGAGTCATCCAGGAACGGACGTTCGAGAGAGTCGGAGGCGAAACGACCATCCGTACCGATGCCCGCGTCATCGCGGCCACCAACCGCGATCTCAAGCAGGCGATGGTTCAGGGAATTTTTCGCGAAGACCTCTACTGGCGACTCAACGTAATCGCCATCCAGGTCCCGTCCCTGAGAGAGCGGCGGGAAGACATTCCCCAGCTCGTCACCAATTTCCTCGACCGATTCAATGACCGTCTCGCTAAGAACATCCGGTCGTTTTCCCCCGAGGCCATGGATCTCATATTCCGCCACCAGTGGCCGGGAAACGTGCGTGAGTTGGAAAACACCGTCGAGCGGGCCATGGTTCTTGCGAAAGGGCCGGTGATCCTGCCGGGCGACCTTCCGCCGGAGATCCGCGGGGACGCAGGGTCGCCGTGCAGTCGGGAATCCGTCACCGACTTGGGTCGCCTGGAAAGAGATCACATGAGCTCAGTGTTGGAGACGTGCGGGTGGAACAAGTACCGGGCCGCCAAAATGATGGGTATCAGCCGCAGCACGCTCTACAGCAAGATGAAGAAGCACGGTCTGGAAATCCCTCAATCCTCATAGAGCCATTCGAAGGGCACCGCATCCTGCTCGCTGACTGCAAACCACTAACTGCTGCGAATACTATTCTTCCTCGTCATCTTCCCTGTCAGGAGCAGCCGCACGGGGACGTAAGGTCCGACTTGAGATCCAGGTCCGCCATCTCCCACCATCGGTGGTTCACGTGGGGCGCTTCGCCGGCTTCATGGCCGCGATGCGCGGGGCACGAGCATCCTCCGGCGAGGTCATTGACCACGGTGACCGCGGCCCCCTTGAGATCTCGTGCGAGCGCCTCGATACGATCTTCGCCCGCCCCCGATTCCGCGAAGAGCACATGAAACGTCTGCACGGATGTTCTATCCGTTTCCACACATTCCCAAGCCTCCGCGGATCGGCATATATACTCGATGCCGGGGGAACGGGCGTGAATCACCCGCGCGGGTCGAGCCTTCAGGTGATAGGCCCACAAGGAAACGAATCGATCAAAGAGCCTGTAACTCAGGTCCCATCCGCGCACCGACCGAGCGATCTCTCCGGGAAAACAGAGTCGGCTCAAGTCCGTCAACGGATAATCTTCGAGCACCTCCGCTTCGTACCGCGCCAGCATCAGATCGGAGCTTTCGAGCGTCAGGACGGACCACAGATCGTCGCGATCGATGGTCCACTCAAAGACCCCGACAACGAAGAGGGACGGCGGGATAGTGGATCTGGCCTCGAAACGCGGGGTGTTGGTCGTATCGAACGATCCGTTCTCGATGAGGTGGCGTTCGACAAAGGAAAATGTCGAGAGCTCCTCACTCGTTTTCAGCGGAAAACACTTGATCGAGAAGAGTCCGTGCAATGCGCCTGCGCCGCGGGAATCGTCGGCCCATGCCTGTTCAAGGCTCAGGCAATAGGGGCCGGGCGCACCCGCAATCCAAAAATACCACGCGGGAGCATCATCCCAGACCGGGCTCACTCCGGCTATTCCCAGCATGCGGTGCAACGGTTCGACCCACGACGCGGTGGTCAGCACGCTGTTCAGCTTATCTCTGAAGATGGACGCGATATCGATGTCAAGACCATCCTTTCTTGCGCAACAGGTCCTTTACGATGTCAGCCCTCTCCCGCCCTTCAAACGCTACGCCTTCCATGCGCGCGGTCTCGATGAGGATGTCGTCCGGATAACAGAGGGTCAGCGCATAACTGGACTCGTAGGACTCGAAGAACGCATCGAGCTCCTCTTCCCGCTTCCGCTCTTCCTGGCCGCTCTCGAATGCGGCGGTCGCATTCCGGACCACCTCGCGAATCAGATCCCGGAAGAATGTCCTTCGCTTTTCATCCACCATGATACCAACTTCCCCGGCGATGACCGCCACTACGAACAATGAAAGCTCGCGGCTTCGACGAGCACTCCGTGGCTTCGCCTCGGAGATCAGCGGCAAGAGCGCATGATGCGCCATAATTTGGAGGGGAGACTCATCTCCCCTCCAAACCACCCCATACGTAGCCTCGGAGAGGGGCAATCATTTCGCGAACTTTCATAGGGCCTGAGCTGACGTCCTCCTGGGCAAGGGCCAGTTATCGAAAAAATCGGCTTGGGCCATGATAACACTCAGATAGAGCATGGTCCACACCAGCGGCGTGTCGTCGGGCTGCGCGATGCCGGGCACCTTGCCGAGCAGGAACGATGCCGCAGGGGAGTAGTAGAACCAATAGATGAGCAGTCCTCCCGCAATGGCGATCAGCGTTCTCACCAGAGCGCGCAGGAAGAGACTCTTGAGGTTCGGAACATTGTTGAAGTGCAGGGCCAGCATAAACGTGGCGAGGATCAGGAATCCACTCAGCTCGCCCGTATGCAAATATCGAAAATAGGGAGCATCCGTGTACTGGCCCCCTTCAAAGGGTTCCATCCAGTACAGATTCATCGCCTTGAGCATGACGAGGAATGTTATCCCGCCCAGGATCAGCGTTCCCAGGAGGGTGACCAGCCCCTTGAGGAAGGTCGGTTTTCCTTCTCGCTCGAGGAGCCGCCACGGGTAACCCTCCCAGAGCAGGTCCGAGACGATCATCCACGCGACGCTGCAAAGCACGAGGCCGAGGCTGAAATACGCGCTGGCCGTTCCGGCAAAGGCCGACCACCACGGTTCCACTCCTGCTTTGTTCTGCGGTGGATAGAACAGATAGCAGACGTGGGGGTGAAACAAAACCACGAAGGTAACAATGCTGAGAAAGAGGACCGCAAACGTCCTTGACCAGGCTCTGACGCCTCGACTGTCCGCGGTCCAGGGCCAGGCGCCGAACCCCACATTCCATCCGAGCGCCCACCAGAGGAACGCCGCTGCGAAGTAGATGATGGCGGTGGAGGAATTCTCCCGCGCATTGAGAGGCTCTGCTCCGGTTCCTCCGGAGGCCACGATTGAGTGCGGGCTAAAATAGGCCACTCCGTAGGTCCCGATGAAACCTCTGAGCACCCCGTAGTACACGATAAGCATGAGAGCGACCGCTACGAGGGTCAAGATGATTCCCCGGCCGACCCGGCTCGATCCTTCCGGCGTCTGCTCGGGGAACGGGTAAAAGCCCCACACTTTGCTCAAGAACACGATGGCGCTCAGGAATACAACCACGAGAGAAAAGCCGTACATGGGCGTGTACAGCTTCATGACTCCGTTGGGGTGCATGAAGTAATACCACAGGGCCCATACGATGACGAAAACGGCAGCAAAATTTATCAGGCCGAAGAGGTAGCTGAATTCTCGGTTCGGCCGGGACAGGTCACCCATGATCTTCACCTCCTCGATAACGACAGGTCAACCGCGTCGGGCATCTTTGCGGGACAGGCATCTGAAACTGTCTCAGAAACCATCCTCCAGCAAGAATCGTAGCACGATCCGGAATCAGCGAGTGCCAGGGTGGCCTGGAAGTTATACGTCCAAGTGCCGCAGGCACAAGAGGTCCGGACCTCCTGTCGCTGCGCGACCCGGACGTGTAACGTCCGGGCCACCCAAAGCAGGAGGTGGAGTTCTTCGTAGCACGATTGCCATCGAGGCCCGCGTTTGCGACGGGGCCCTAAAAGGTGATGGTGTCGCCGTTCGCGAGGTACACGTTGCTGGCCTTTGCCACAGTGGAGGTTTTCTTGTACTCCTTGTATTTGTCCGTGCCTTTCACCACGGGGACTCCCGCTTCAGCAGCCTTTTCAGCCCAGAGCCATCCGGTGCAGTGGTTGCATGCGACTTTCTGGAGCTTGAACGACTTCACCCCCTTGACGATGTCGTCGAACTTGGGCTCCCAGTTTTCGAATAGCGTGATGTGGAGCCCGCCATAGCACCCGTAGGGCTGGTATCCCTCGAAGTTCGTCCGCGCGTACGAGAACAGGGACAAGATCCCGGGGTGGCAACACCCCGTCACCGTCACGATCCCCTTATCTTTCACATTGAAGTACAGGACATTCTCGCCCCGGACTCTCAAGAGGATGGGCACGTCGAACATCCTCAGGGCCACACCCGGCATGAGACGATAGATGCCGTCGCCTTTTTCACCTTCAGGCGCGCATTCGATGAGCTTACCCGTGTGGGGGACGTCGTTCTTGCAAATGGCTACTTCCTTGCCTTCCTTGTCCTTGGCCTTGTGGTGAGCTTTCTCTCTGAGCAGCGCAATATCCTCGGGATAGTGCGTCTTGGGCGCGTAGATGGTGATGTCCGGTTTGTGCTTCAGGGTCGATTCAATTCCCCAGAAGTGGTCCAGGTGCCAGTGGGACAACATCATGAATTCGATCTCGCCGCTCTTGAGCATGGATGCAACGTTACTCTTCTCGCCGAAGATGTAGTCCATCCATTCGGTATTCCATCCCGAATCCATCAGGATTTTTCTCTCTTTTCCGTCCAGGCCGGTCACCGTGATGAGCGCGGCATACCCCCCGGCATTGTCCCACGCCCACGGAATCGTGTACTGATTCGTCATGGCCCCGCCGTAGTCCATGAGGTTCTTCTTGAAGATATCGTTGTCGAACCAGCTCGTTTCCGAGAGCACATCCACCTTGACGCTCTTGACCTGGCCAAAGTCCACTTTTCCCGCAGCCTGGGCTTCACCGCGGAAGACGCCCGTAGTCCCCGCTACGGACGCGGCCACACCCGTGACGGCCACGGATTTGAGGAACCTTCTCCTGTCCATTGCTAACCTCCTGTTGTGTTGTGCGATGGGTCTGGCATATCTGTAGGGAGCTGTGACGACGACGATTCGTCCGGTCTCACGCAGCCGAGCCTGGCGGCCCGGCGATCGGACATCGTGCGAAGGGACAATCAGAATGCCGCGCGAATCATCCGGGTTCCTTCTCCATGCCCCGGCGCAGCTCGTACAGCAGGCCTCCGATGAGCTCGGTTTGTTCGGAATTTAGGTCAAGGCCGTACTTGTGCATTGTCTTGAGCACGAGCAGCCACTCGTCCTGGGTCCGACCCGGCTTCTCCGGATCTGCCACAGAATCGTGACACAGCAGGCACTTCTTCTTGTAGATAGCGAACGCTTTCTTGTGATCGAGTTTCTTCTGTTTGTCCGCATCCGCCTTTTTCTCTGCGGCCGTGCCGAGGCCGATGCCGAGCACCAGCACGAGACAGGCAACCAGGAACGGAACCAACTTCCTGAACAGAGACACGATCGTCATGAGCCCCTCCTTTCTTCTATTGTACGAAATCGGAGTGACCAATTTTGATTGAGTCTACCTGAAAAGGCACGCGGCGGCGAGAACTTTCTGCAAAATCAGCGAGCCTCCCCGGCGAGAACAAAAGCCGCCCAGAAGAACGGGTGATCGTGGAAGTCCTTCCTGATCTCGGAGCGTGCCAGTCGAAGGGCTTCCATTTTGTCCTTGCTTTGCTTCAGGCTCCTGAAGAAGCTCTCCATCAACGCAACCGACGATTTCGCGGACACGGACCAGAGGCTCATGAGTACCGACTGCGCCCCCGCGTACTGGAAAGCGCGCCCCATCCCCATGGTTCCCTCACCGGAAACCGTCCTGCCGATTCCCGTCTGGCAGGCCGTCAGTGCAACGAGGTCGGCATCCATTTTGAGGTTGAGGACTTCGCTCATCTTCAAGAGCCCGTCCGTGCCCGGCGGAACCGCGGTGAGCGCGAGCACGGGCTGGCGGACCAGCGGATTGTTCATGCTGAAATACCCGTGGGTGGCGAAGACGATGTACCGATAGGTGGGCAGCTTCGGGGCCAAGTCGTTGAGCAACCGGGCCTTTGTGGCATCAAGGCCCTCGCAGAGGTCGATTCTGCTCGGAAAGAGGGACGAGAGCCCTTTGGCAAGCGTTTCGGTGTCGGGAAGCCGCTCGAAGCCGATCAGGCCCGAACTGGAGCTCTGCATGGCCTCCATGGTCTGAATGTTGAACTTCTGATCCGATCCCAAAACGTGGGTTGGAGCCCCCTTTATCGCGCGGGAGTCCCGCTCGGTGAACACCGGATCCGCGACGACGAGCACCCTGTCACCGGAAGTTGATTCTCGACGGTAATTCCTGGCAAGCGTCAGAGCGGTGACGGACTGACAGTAGACGATCGGGTTGCGGTCACCGAAAAAGTCGGCTCCTTTCACCACGATCCTCTCACCTTCCGCTTTGACTTCGCCCCCTGCATTGAGCACGAGCGCCTCGAAGGGAAGCGCGGCAAGGGAAACGTGGGGCACGACGGTCACGGGTTTCCCGGCCGGGAGCTTCTTCAGAGCGTCGCTGAGCAGCAGATCGGAGAGCTTCTTGCCCGAAACGAAATCGAACGACACAAGTTTGTCGTACACCACATCGCGACCCTGGACTATTTCCAGGGGGCGTCTGAAACGATTCACCAACTCGTCGAGCTCTCGCCGAGCCACCGGTTTGAACAGGGCAAGTATGAGCTTCTTTCCCCGAAAGAGGTACACGACCACTCCGGAGTCGGTGACATCGTAGGCAAGGACCCATTCGTCTCTCTTCAAGGCGGTGTCTTCCAGGTCCATGGGCTCGGGATACCTGCTCGCGGCAAAGAGCGGGTAGCTCTTTCGCAAGTCCTTGACGTAATCTTGAAGCTCAGCCTCGACCTCAGCGACGCGGAGTTTGAGATGCCGGACCGCCTGCAGTTTTCCCGTTTCCGATGCCTTCTGAACCATCTCTTTCACTCTGGCCAACCGGTCGTTGAGTTGGGCGTCTCGTTCCACGACCTCCGCGGGCACGTCGAGCCCTCGACCTTCGGTCCGCCTGGCCACCGCTTCTGCGAAGATGCGGGCTTTGGTATACTCGGAGGTCTTGAACGCATCGAGTGGTTTCTTCATCTTGAGCAGCACACGGACGAGGCCTTCGTACGGCGCGGTGCGGGAGAACCCTTTCACCTTCACATCGAAGAAGCGTTCGCGCTGCACCCGGTTGAGGCTCGATCTGAGCTCTTCGCTTTCACGAATTGCCTTGCGAAAGCATTCCTCGGCCTTCCGGTCGTTTCCGAGCATTTCGTAGGCCGTTCCCAGTCCCGTATAGGCCGCGAAAATACTGGGGACAATCCTCTCTTTCTGCGAGGTTTCCAAGAGCTTCTCGTAATAGGATAGGGCCTTCTCATAATCGGACTTTGCCAGAGCGAGCCGTCCAAGGTCCGCGGTTTGCCCCGACTCTTGAATGAACGGCTCAGCCTTGTCCACCTCTCCGGTGTCGAGGTAGAGGCTGCCGATCAGGTGCTTAGGCCACTTCGTGGAGAGACCGATCCGCTCGTAGATTTTCAGAGCTTCCCGGAGGTTCGTCAGCGCGTTTTCGTAGTCTCGCTGATCCGCGTAGGCCGTGCCAATGTACGTGAGGGTTCGGGCTTCGCCCTCTCCGTCTTTCACCTGCTTTCTCAGCTCGAGGGCCTTCCGAAACAATTCGATGGCCGCGTCGTACTGCCCGAGGTCCTGGAAAACGAGCCCTTGATTATTCAACGCAGCGGCCTGAATCTTTTTGTCCCCGAGTTTGGCGCTCATGGCCAGAGAGGCTTCGAAATAGTCGAGCGCCTTGCGCAGCCGACCCCAGCCTTGAAAGATCAGCCCGAGGTTGCTGAGCGTTCCGGCCTCGAGCCTCGAGCTGCCAAGCTTCTTGGCAACGGCGAGGGCCTGCTGGTTCAAATCGGCCGCCTTGTCGAATTCACCCCCGAACCACCAGACACTGCCGATGTTCCCCAGCCGCTCCGCTTGTGCGGTGAGGTCCTTGAGCTCCACCGCAATGGCCAAGGACGCGTCGAAGCTCTCCAGCGCTCTATCGTACTCCCCCAGGGCGATGTATCGGCTGCCCAGGCTGTTGAGAATCTCACCTTCGGTCCTCCGGTCTTTGAGCTCCTTCGACAGCTTCAGCGCCTTGACGAGGTGTTCGCCGGCCGTGTCGTATTGTTCCAGAGCCGCGTACACTTCACCCAGACGGGCCTCGACACGCGCTTCAGCCGTCCGGTCCTGCAAGACCCCGGCGAGACCCAATGCCTTCTCGTAATATTCCAAAGCCTTATCGGGCTGATCCATGTCCCGGTAGACCCCGGCAATATTCTCGAGGGCCTTGATTTCGCCGATTCCATCTTTCAATTCCTTGCGCAACGCCATGGATTGCTCAAGGAATTCCAGTGCCTTGTCGTACTTGCCCCACTTCCAGTTCGCTACGCCGCAGTTGTTGAGGGCCTGGTCTGCGCAGGTGCGGTTGTTCAATTCCTTGCAGATGCCAAAAGATCTCTGGAAATTAGCGATGGCTTCCTCGTACTTGCCGCTGTCCATGAAGACGAGCCCCAGATTGTTGAGCACGCCGGCCTGGTCCGGCCGTTTGTTCATTGCCGTGAAGATGTCCAGAGCACGTTTGTAGCGGTCGATTGCCTCGTCGAACTTGAGCTCACGGTAGTAGGCGACGCCGAGTCGTAGGAGGAGCCGAGCTTGAGCGGGCTTGAAATCCAGCTTTTCGATGCTCTTGACGGCTTCTTCGAGGTAAACGGCAGCCTCTCCGTAGTTGCCGGAGGCCGACGCGATTTCGCTCAAGTTGTGGAGCGCATCCGTCAGTGTGTCCAAATCTTTGGCTTCCCGAGCCAATTCCAGTTCCCGGGTGAATGCTTCCTTCGCTTCGGCGGTTTTGCCCATAGCCCGGTACGTGACCCCGACGTTGCCTCTCGTGACGGCCTCCAACTGCGGATCCGGAGAGGCGCTCAGCAATGAGAGGGCCTCATCGTACAGGGCCAGGGCTTGGGTGTGTTGCCCGGCTTCCGCCTCCATGAGACCGAGGTTGTTCAGTGCCCTTATCCGGCCGACGGTGTCCCTTGCAGCGGTCGCGAGCGCGAGAGACTTCTCGAACGCTGCTTTGGCTTTATCGGTTATCCTCAAGTCCCAGTACACGCTGCCAAGATCGAGCAGGGCCATAGACTGGCCTGTCACGTCCTTGTCCCTCTCGAAGACGGAGACCGCTTTGGTGAGAAGCTCCACGGCTTTCTTCAAGTTCTCGTTCGAGCGGGCATCGCCGGTCAATTCAGTTGCCTGATCGAGGAGCGCGTTGCCTTCGCGGGACACCGCGCCGCTGTCTCGGGCGCCGGGGGCCGCTGGCTGGGCCACCACGGGTTGCCTGGGAGTTTCGGCGGCATGGGAGAGAGGAGGCGTCGCTACAAACAGCAAGACCAGCGCTCCTGCGAGCACGGCCCACACGCGAGCACGATCGGCACAAGATTGGCGCATTGCATAGCTCCCGCTTGCTGAATCGGACCAATACCTGAAGTATAGGGTAGGTGGGGCTTTCGGGCAACCACCGCGGGGAGGGGAAGAGCCCGTAGGATGGGGTGAAGGCCGGTAACGCCGCGGTCGGTGATTCACCCTGTTAATTGTCGGCCTGAACCCCATCGCCGCCCGTTTCACCTCGACCGATGCGGTTCGGGGGCTCACCGAATCCTACGAGCCGGGAATGTCTGTTGACGAACAAACGGTTCTTTCGGACCACGAGCCGGGGTATAATGGACCATGGAAGTGCGGAACCGAAAGAAGATCCTCGACTTCATCGCGTCGGGAGACGCGAAAGCCGCGAAGCTTTTTCCCGCGTGGCTGTTCGACGTGGAAACCGCGGAATGGAAAACTCCGATGGACATCAAGCGGCGCCACGCAACCGCTGATTTTCTCCAAGGAAACCGAGTGGTCTTCAATATCGGCGGCAACGACTACCGCCTCGTCGCGGCAGTTGACTACCGGAGGCGGATGGTGTTGATCCGATGGGTCGGAACCCATGGACAATACGACAGGATAGACGCGAGCCGCATCTGACCATGTGAACCCGAAGACCATGGGTGTGGAGTTGAAATCATGGAAATCAAACCCATCAGAACCGAAGAGGACTACGAGACTGCTATGGCCCGCGTTGAAGAGCTATGGGGAATTCCTTCGAACTCTCCCGACGCGGACGAACTGGAAATCCTCTTGGCCCTCACAGGCGTGTACGAGAAGAAACACCATCATGTCCCCGCTCCCGATCCCTTGGATGTGCTGGAGTATCGCGCCGATCAAATGGGACTCACAGCCGAACAGATCCAACGATACATCGAGTGCCGCAAGAGATTGCCGGAAATCATCAGTCGTGAAACCGATCTCAGTCCGGAAATTATCGAATGCCTCGCGGATCTGCCCATTGAGGACCGGGCTGTATGATCAGTGGGGCCGGCTACCGGTTTTGGATTGGGACGCACGCGGACTATGACCGTCTCTTGTCTCAGCTATAGCCCGTAGGATGGGGTGAAGGCCGGTA
>Ga0172371_10012286_pt1 | contig 11295 bp, 12 predicted proteins | sample Lak12m_FD_114543 | JGI IMG/M metagenome (GOLD analysis project Ga0172371, IMG submission 114543) | Freshwater microbial communities from Kabuno Bay, South-Kivu, Congo - kab_022012_12m | ecosystem: Environmental > Aquatic > Freshwater > Lake | place: Democratic Republic of the Congo: South-Kivu...
CAGGCCTGACGAATCAAATGCTGCCGTCGCATCCTGAAACGCCTTGACCAGTTCGGGCTTGCCCTGGCTTTCCATCGGGTCGGTCTTGACCGGGATGCCCAGCACCTCAGAGGCAATGGTGTAACCGCGCAGGTGGCAGCCGCCGCGGTTGCTGGTGGCATACGCCAGGCCAATACCCTGAATGGCGCGCCCGTCGTAGGCGGGGAATTCTTGGCCCTTGCTGCTCATCGACAGTTCCGGGTGACCGTACTTGGCGCACAGGCGCTTGGAGCCCTGGCCGATTTCAACGCCAAAACCGCGGCCGTTGACGGTTTCTTCAGCCAGGAAAGCCAGCGCCTTGGCCGAACCAAACATGGCCTCAATGCCCACCTGCTCTTTGGTCAGCACGCCCATGCCATACAGCTCCATCACCGCGCCCACAGTGGCGCCAAAGCTGATCGGGTCGATGCCTTCTTCATTGCACAGCAGGTTGACATATTGCAGCGCTTCAAGGTCATTGACGCCGTTGGCCGCGCCCAGCGCCCAGGCGGCTTCGTATTCCAGACCACCGTTGGCACCGCGGTACTGCGGCTTGTTTTCGATGGTGAAGTGGCCTTCGTCCATCTTGCTGATGCGCCCGCAGGCAATGGTGCAGCCAAAGCAGGCCTGGTTGGTCACCAGATGCTTTTTGCCGTCGGTGGCGCGCGGTTTGGCCATGGCTTCGGCACCGATGTCCATGGCACCTTCAAACTGGTTGTCGCGGTGGTTGCGCGTGGGCAGGCCACCCACCTCGTTGATGACGCTCATCAGCACCTGCGTGCCCATCGCGGGCAAGCCGGTACCGGTGACGCCGTTGTCGGCCAACACCTTCTTGGCAGCCTTGGTGGCGGCCATGAAGGCCTTGGGGTCACGGATGTTGCCCACGCCCTTGGTGCCGCGCACGGCAATGGCCTTGAGGTTCTTGCTGCCCATGACCGCGCCCACGCCAGAGCGGCCCGCCGCGCGGTGCAAATCGTTCACCACGGCAGCAAAGAGCACCTTGTTTTCACCGGCCTTGCCGATGCTTGATACGCGCACCAGCGGGTCTTGCAGACCCTTTTTGATGATCTCTTCAGTTTGCCAGACACTCTTGCCCCACAGGTCGGCGGCATCCCGCAGTTCGGCCACGTCGTCATTGATGTACAGGAAAACCGGCTTGGGGCTCTTGCCCTCAAAAATGACCATGTCCCAACCGGCCATCTTGAGCTCTGCGCCCCAGTAGCCGCCCGAGTTGGAGCAGGCAATGGCACCCGTCAGCGGGCCTTTGGTGATGACGGTGTAGCGCCCGCCAGTGCTGGCCATGGTGCCGGTCAGCGGGCCGGTGGCCCAGATGATCTTGTTGTCGGTGCTCAAGGGATCAACCTTGGCATCGACTTCTTCGACCAGGTATTTGGTGCCCAGACCGCGCGAACCGATGTAGGCGCGCGCCCAGTCCATCTTGAGGGGTTCAGACTTGACCGTGCCAGCCGTCAGATTGACACGCAGGATTTTTCCAGCCCATGACATGATTGTTTCTCCTAAAGTGTTGGGGTCAGAGCACATTTGCTGCGCGAAGTGGTCTGACCCTCAAGGTTATTTGTTTTGGGGTCAGAGCACATTTGCTGCGCAAAGTGGTCTGACCCACAAGGTTATTTACACGGTAGCCTGGTTGCCCAACTTATTGGCCCACTGTTCCATCTTGCCCAGACCGGTCCAGTTGGCGTCGATGAAGGTGATGGCATCGGTGGGGCAGGCCTCTGCGCACGCTGGTTCGCCGCCACACAGGTCGCACTTTTGAACTTTGCCGGTTTCTTGCACGTAGTTGATGGTGCCAAACGGGCAGGCGATGGTGCAGACCTTGCAACCGACGCAGGTGGTTTCGTTGACCACCTTGGCGCCGGTCAATTTATCCACGGTAATGGCTTCCACCGGGCAGGCGTGCAGACACCAAGCTTCATCACACTGGGTGCAGGTATAGGGCACCTTCTTGCCCGTGTGGTGAAAGTTGAAAACCTTGATCCGCGACTTGGCGGTGGCGAACGTGCCGTAGTTCTCGAAAGAACAGGCCATTTCGCACTGCAGACAACCGGTGCACTTGTCTGCGTTGATATGCAACACTTTTTGCATGTACGTCTCTCCTGTGGATGAAAAAAACTGCGCCTATGAAGCCCAGTTCCTATGAAATTGCGTGCCTAGCATTGTTCTCAATCTGCCACGGTTGCCACCTAGGACTAACCCTGATAGCAAGCGGGTTTTCGCCGGAAATTCTCAATTTGAGACGGTGCGGGCACAGCATCAGGCGCAAAAAAACCCACCAGCCGAAAAGCCAGTGGGTTCCTGTGAATTTACCGCAAGCGCGCGCAGCGCCGCCGACGATTTGACCGATTAACGCTCGCCTTTGGTAAAGCGCTTTTGCGCAGGGCGCGGTGCAAAGGTCTTGCCGCCACCAGCCGGTCCGGCAAACGCCGATTTGCCAAAGGTCGGTTTGGCAAAGGCCGGCTTGCCCAGGGTTGGCTTGCGTGCACCAAAGTCGCCACGCGCAGGACCTTCACCGCGTGGCGCAGCAAAGTTGCGGTCGCCTGGGTAGCGGTCGTTGAAGCCGCCCTTGCGCTCATAGCTGAACCCGGCGCGCGGGGCCGAGAACGGGCGATCTTCGCGTTGACCCGAGCGTTCATAATTATCTTTTTGATAGCTTTCTGCGCTTATTACACGGGGGCCAGAAGGTGTTTTTGCATTGAAACCCCCACGACTGTCGGCACGGCCATCACCACGCCCGTCACGAAGGTCGCGCGCGCCAAACCCACCGGCGCTGGTGCCACGTCCGCACCAGCCGCGCTCACGCGTGCCAGCAAAATTGCCGCCGCGCCCGTCACGCGCCGCAAAACCGCCAAACCCGCGAGGACCCCGCGCTTCAGGCGCGCGCTGTTGCGGCTCCAGCCCCGGAATCACCTCGGCCTTGAGCGGCTGACGGGTGTAGGCTTCGATGTCAAAAATCTTGCGTCGATCGCGCAGCTCGGCAAAGGTTACCGCCAGACCATCGCGCCCGGCGCGGCCAGTACGGCCGATGCGGTGGGTGTAGTCCTCGGCCTTCATCGGCAGGCCAAAATTGAACACGTGGGTGATGGTGGGCACGTCAATGCCGCGCGCAGCCACGTCGGTGGCCACCAGAATCTGCACGCGCCCCTGGCGCAGCGCCAGCAGGCGACGGTTGCGCAAGCCCTGGCTGAGCGCACCATGCAGCGCCACTGCGTCAAAGCCAGCTTGCTGCAAGTCATTGGCCAGACCGTCGCATTCAATCTGCGTGCTGGCAAACACAATCGCCTGGTTGATGGTTTTGTCACGCAGCCAGTGGTCCAGCAGCTTGCGCTTGTGCTGCGCGTTGTCGGCCCAGAACAGCACCTGTTTGATGTTGACGTGCTTTTCTTGCGGGCTGTCGATGGTGATGCGCTGCGGCTCGCGCATGACGCGCGCGGCCAGTTGCTGGATGCGAGGCGCAAACGTGGCGCTGAACATCATGGTTTGCTTGCGTTCAATCGTGAGCTGGTTGATCTCGGCCAGGTCGTCGGCAAAGCCCAGGTCAAGCATGCGGTCGGCCTCGTCAACCACCAGAAACTGCACCTGATCCAACTTGATCTGCATCGAACACTGCAAGTCCAGCAAACGCCCCGGGGTAGCCACCACCAGATTGGCGTTTTGCAGCTTGGCAATTTGCAACTGGTAGGGCATACCACCCACAATGTTGGCCACGCGCAGACCCCGGCAATGCTGAACCAGGTCGATGGCGTCGTGCGCCACCTGTTGCGCCAGTTCACGCGTGGGGCACACAATCAGCGCACCCGGGGACGGCGCGGTGAAATGGCGCGGGTTGGTCGGGTCTTTGCGCTTGGCGCGTTTCGGGGGCGCTTCGCCCTTTGCAGCAGCGTCGGCTACCGCGCGCTCATAGGCCGCCTTGGCGTCGGCTTCGGCCTGCGCAAGCTGTTGCAACAAGGTATGCAATACGGGCAGCAAAAAGGCGGCGGTCTTGCCACTGCCGGTCTGGCTGGACACCATCAGGTCAATAAAGCGTGCTGCTGGGCCACCGTCGCTGTGGCCTTGCATCGCCAACGGAATGGTTTTTTGCTGAACCGTGGTCGGCTGGGTGAAACCCGTAAACCCCCGGTCACCACCACCCTTGCGCAGCTGAGCTGAATTTGCGACCCTTGTTGTTTTCAACAACAAGGAGTCCGACATGATGGAATCACAGCGCCAGCGCATTGAGCAGCGCCTGCAAGAAATTGCCGCCTGGCGCGCCAGTGGCCTGCCCCTCAAAACCTACGTCCAGCAGCGCGGTGAGAACCACACCCTATGGCGTGCGCGCCTGACCTGGGAGCGACGCTGGCAACAAATGCTTGAAGGCACCTACCAAAAGCCGACCCCCCACCCAGGCCGGACAGCCTTTGTCAAAGCCCTTGCCCACCCAGGCGCAGTGCCCGCCCCAACGCGCCACATCCAAAACACCGATCCAACCCACGCCCAAGACCAGACCAACGTCTGCATCGTCATAGCCGCCTGCGCACACTCTGGCCTACAAGCGCGTGTGCATTGGCCCATCAATCACATTGCGCACAGCAGCGCCTGGCTACGCGAGGTACTGGCATGATGCGCATCGACGCCTGGTACCTGGCCACGGCCCGGTTGGACATGCGCGCGGGCATGGACAGCCTGCTGGCGCGTGTCATAGAAGTCTTTGGTAGCGCCCAACCCCACAGCGCCTACGCATTTGCCAACCGGCGCGCCACCCGCATGAAAGTCCTCCTGCATGACGGCTTCGGACTGTGGTTGTGCACCCGCAGACTGCACCAAGGCAGCCTGCACTGGCCCACGGGCGAGGTGCCACAGATTGACCTCACCGAGCAACAATGGCAAGCCCTCACGGTTGGCCTGCCGTGGCGCCAACTCAGCAGTGCGGGCATCACCCTGATCTGACAAGGCGCAGCGGGGGGGGGCGCGAACAGGGAAAAAGGCCACAAAAAAGCCATAAGAAAGACCCCCAAAGAGGTCACCCGAAGAGGCCACAAAAAAGCTGTAAAAATATCTTCAAAAAAGTTGTAAAACAATAGCAAAAAGCGCTCGAATTCATTGACATTTTGGCCTGTTTCAGAGACAATCTGCGCATGTCTTTGGAAGCCCCAATCACGGCTAAATCTGCGCTCAATTTGACGGCAAAAATGCAGTCAAGTTCGCAGTCCAACTCAGCCGCAGCAGACCTCGACGGCATCCACCCCGAAACCCTCACCCCAACCCAGCTACAGGCGCTTGCCCAAAGCCTGATCGAGCGCATCAGCGCTGATGCCAAACACATCCAGCGCCAAAGTGCCGAACTCCAACTGCGCCAAACCACCATTGACGCGCTCACCCACGAAATCCGCCTGCTGCGCCACCTGCGCTTTGCCGCCAAGACCGAGGTCATGGACGCGGTGCAGGTCAAACTCTTTGAAGAGGCCAACGCAGAAGACCTGGCTGCGGCCCAACAGCGCCTGGCACAACTGCAGATCAAACCCCAGGAGCCAACCGCCAAGAAGCACCCGGCACGCCAACGCCTGCCAGCGAGCCTGCCCCGGGTGGACGTTACCCACGAGCCCGAGAACACCACTTGCGCCTGTGGCGCGGCCATGCAGCGCATCAGCGAGGATGTGTCAGAGCGGCTGGACTACGTGCCTGGCGTGTTTCGGGTCGAGCGCCATGTGCGTGGCGTGTGGGCTTGCAAATGCTGCGCGCATCTGCGCCAACAGGCCATGCCCGCGCAGATCATTGAGTCGGGCATTCCAACGCCGCGGCTGCTCGCGCAGGTCTTGATCGCCAAATACGATGACCATTTGCCGCTGTACCGCCAAAACGAGATTTACGCCCGCTCAGGTGTGGACATCAGCGTCTCCACCTTGGTTGATTGGGTGGGCGCCTGTGGTGTGGCGCTGGCCCCTGTTGTGCAGGCACTCAAGGTTCAATTACTGCAATGCCAGGTGCTGCACGCCGATGAGTCCCCGATCACCATCCTGGGGAGCAAGGGGCAGAAGAAACGCGGTTACATCTGGGCCTACGCCAGTGGTGTGCATGAAGACATCGCTGCAGTGGTGTATCAGGTCAAGGAATCGCGCAGTGGTCAGCATGCCAGGGATTTCCTGCAGCACGCGCCTGTCGTGCGATCGGTGCATGAATCGGGCAACGATCCGCCGCCCATCAAGCGCTGGGCGGGTCACCTAGTGGTGGACGATTATGCTGGCTACAAGGCGTTGTTTGGTGACGGCGGCGATACCGCCATCATCGAGGTGGGGTGTTGGGCGCATGTGCGGCGCAAGTTCTTTGAGTTGCATGTGGCTTCAAAGAGCACGCTGGCGCAAACTGCGTTGGCGCATATTGGGGCGTTGTACGGGCTCGAGCGTGAGATCAGGGATGCGGGGCTGGATTTGACGCAGGCACTCGCGCGTCGCCAGAGTCAGGCGTTGCCGCGGTTGGCAGCATTGCATGATTGGCTGGTGGCCAGTCGTGCGCAGGTGACCGATGGCACGGCTACGGCCAAAGCGATGGACTATTGCTTGAAGCGTTGGCCCGCGTTGGTGCGGTATGCCCATGATGCGCGCCTGCCCATGGACAACAATCGCATTGAGAACCAGATCCGGCCTTGGGCAGTTGGCAGAAATAATGCGAATTGCAGTCTTATGCGAACTCGTCAGTGCTCGCCTCGCGAACAACGAGGTGTATCAAGGCTTGCGGCGTTGCGAGTGAAGTCCGGACTTCACATAAAACTTGATGTCTCCTACGGTGGCAACCCCACTTCAGGAGATCATCATGGATACGTTCGAATCCTTTCATCCGGTTCCGGCGGCGTGGCTTCGCCACAGCGATCTCGCACCGTTCATACCTGCCTACGTCCGTCGTCTGGCCGACCGCCACTACGCGGCCACCACAGTGCGCATGTACGTGTACGGCGTGGCGCACTTCGCACACTGGGCGCACGGCCATCGGATTGACCTGCGACACCTTGGGGATGCGCTTATCCGGCGCTTCATTGACGAACATCTGCCCAACTGCACCTGTCCTTCACCAGTGCAGCGGTGTCGCCACCAGGTTCGAGCCGCACTACGGCAGTTGCTAGCCACACTCGTCGACGTCGGTGAACTGATCGGCAGCGATCAGCCCGATGCGATCGAAGAACAACTCCAACGCTTCAACGACCACATGGTGCACGCCAGAGGCTTGGCCGAGACCACACGGATTCGCCGACTGAGCGTCGTTCGAGCGCTGCTGCGATTTTGTGCGGCCAATGATCCCAACGTGATGGTCACGCCGTGTGCCGACGCACTGCGCCGATTCATCACGCAGGAACTCTCGCGCATCAGTCCCGCCAGCGCGAGCTCGCTTGCCTGTGCACTTCGCGCCTACTTGCGGTTCTTGAGGCTCGACGGAGTTGATGTGGATCGCCTGCTGCCGGTCATCGCGTCGCCGGCGCATTGGAGGTTGGCAACGCTACCGCAGACCCTGTCACCCAGCGAGGTCGCGCGACTGCTGGAGGCGTTCCCGCCCGAACTGCCTTCGCACTTGCGAGGCTACGCCATGGTGCGTTGTTTGGTCGATCTTGGCCTGCGTGAGCGTGAAGTGGTCAATTTGGAACTCGACGATATCGACTGGGAGGCCGGCACACTTCGCATCCACAAGTGCAAGTCCATGCGCGTGGATATGCTGCCGCTACCGCAGGCCACCGGGCGTGCCATTGCCGCATACCTGCGGTCGGAGCGCCCGACCACGGTCAATCGGCACGTCTTCGTTCGTCACGTAGCGCCGGTAGACGAGCCGATCCGTGCGGACGTCGTGCGTAACACCGTGCGGCTGGCATATCGGCGCTGCGCACTACCCTACACGCGCGTGCACATCTTGCGCCATACGCTGGCGAGCCGGATGTTGGAGACCGGCGGCACGCTCAAGGAAGTGGCCGACATGTTGCGCCATCGTGATCTCGACACCGCGATGATCTACGCCAAGGTTGACATTGGACGGCTGGCCGCCGTGGCGATGCCTTGGCCGGGGAGCACAACATGAGCCGCGCCGACACGATGCAGGCCGCCGTGCAACGCTATCTGGACGAACGCCATCGGCTGGGCTTCGCGCTCAGGAGCCCGGGCACCGAGCTGATGCGCTTCGCCCGATTCGCCGATGCCAGAGACCATCAAGGACCGCTGACGCTCGATCTGCAACTGGATTGGGCGCGTGAGCATGTCGCACGAACGAGCGCCGCCACGGCAGCGCGCAGGTTGGAGATCGTCCGACCGTTCGCGCGCTATTACCGCCAATTCGCGCCCGCCACAGAGGTGCCACCACCCTTCGTCTTGGGCCGTGGTCATCGACGACTAGCCCCGCACATCTACACCGATCAGGAGATTTGCGATCTGCTGGCCCTGTCTGAGCGCATGACACCGCCAGGCGGGTTGCGTCCCTTGACCTATAAGACACTGTTCGGGCTTATCGCTGCGACTGGACTCAGAATCTCCGAGGCGTTGAATCTGCAGGTCAAGGATATCGATTTGGCGGTGGCGACGCTCACCGTGCGCCAGACGAAGTTCCACAAATCGCGCTGCCTGGCCCTGCACGCCAGCGTTGTGCAGGCCTTGTCCGACTATCTTCATGCGCGGCAACGCTTCATCGGCTGCACGGACGAAACACCCGTATTTGCCTCGCTATCGGGCCACGCGCTGTCGTTCAGAGGGGTTCACCACGTGTTCGCCAAGTTGAGGGATCAACTGGGCTGGCATGCTCGGGGCGAGCATGCCCGGCCGCGCATACATGACCTGAGGCATACGATGGTCGTGCGACGCGTCCAACTCTGGCACGAAGCTGGCGTTTCGATCGAACACGCGATGTTCTGGCTGTGCACCTACTTGGGTCACGCAAATATCTCCGATACCTATTGGTATCTCACAGGCACGCCGGAGTTGATGGAATCGGTGGGCGCGCGGTTCGAGAGCTTCGTGCGGCAAGGTGCAAGCCATGAGTAAGCCAATCTCACCCAGCTTTGCGTCCCTGGTTCAGGAGTTCTTCACCGACTACATGACGCGCCAGCGTTCACTCAGCCAGCAAACCATTGCGTCCTACCGTGACAGTTTCTTGTTGCTCCTTCGCTTTGCCGAACAGACCCTGGGCAAGTCGGCCACTACTTTTGCGTTGTCTGACCTCCAGCCGAAGTTCATCGCAAGCTTTCTTGACCACTTGGAGCAGGAGCGGGGAAACTCCCCGCGCAGCCGCAATATCCGCTTGGCGGCGTTGCGTTCGTTCCTGAAGTTTGCCGCCCGTCGCGACATCGCCAGCCTGAGCGTCGTTGAGCAGGCGTTGACGGTGCCGATGAAGCGTTTCGAGCGCAAGATGGTGGGTTTCCTGACGCGCGAGCAGATGCTGGCTGTGATCGACGTTTCAACCGCGACTTGGTTGGGTCAACGCGATCACTTGCTGTTGACGCTGATGTTTAACACCGGCGCAAGGGTGTCCGAGATCATTGGCGTGCGGGTGGCCGACGTGGTCCTTGGCACGACCTCGTGTGTGCGCTTGCATGGCAAGGGACGCAAGCAACGCTCGCTGCCGCTGTGGAAGGATGCCGCTCGGGAGGTGCGTGATTGGTTGAACTTGAACCCACAACTGGTGGCGGGATCAGCGTTACTGCCACGGCGTGACAGCGCACCGATGACACGGGCCAATGTCACGCAACGGCTTAAGCTTGCCGTCACGGCGGCCACGGCTTGTCACCCTGAACTGGGCAAGCTGTCGGTATCGCCTCACATGATCCGTCACTCGACCGCGATGGGCTTGCTGCAGTCGGGTACAAATGCCACCGACATTGCCTTGTGGCTTGGGCATGAGAGTCCATCAACCACTCACATGTACGTCGAAGCCGACCTCGCGATGAAGGAGCGAACGCTTGCTCGGCTCAAGCCCCCTGAGGTCAGGCCAACTCGCTACCGCCCGCCCAAGGGATTGATGCAGTTCCTGCAGTCACTGTGATTATGCGAAGTAGCACAGAGGCGGTCGTGGCTTTTACCGAGGGAGGATTCGCCCGACGTCGGAAGCGAGTTCGCATAAGACTGCAATTCGCATTATTTCTGTTATGTAAAGATTCACATAACAGAAAAAACTGGCTCTTCAGTGGTAGTTTGGCCGCAGGTGGGCGTGCAGCCAACATCATGAGCTTGATTCAGACAGCGAAGATCAATGGCATCGAGCCGCTGGCATATCTGACCGATGTGCTGACGCGTTTGCCCACGCAGCCCAACAGCCGCATCAATGAGTTGCTGCCTACGCGCTGGCAACCTGCGACGGTGCCCGAACCTGCACCCGGCCTATAAACCAGTCCATGCCTTGGGGCAAGGGTGGTGGTGACCGGGGGTTTACTGAAACCCAGGTCTTTGACCGCTGCGATCAGTTCAGGGGCCAGACCCAAGGTCAAAAAGCCGTTGGGAACTTCAAGCTGGGGCTCGGCCGCATCCGGCAAAGCGGTCAAATGCTCGGCGCCGACGTCAAGCAACTCGTCAGCGATCAGGTTCAAGGGGGTGGAAATGTTTTCGGCAAGCGACACATCGCCCGCCGCCAAAGTAGCGTCAGTCATGAATAGGTTCTCAAAATAACTTCAACCACCACCCGCTGGTCTGTCAACGAAAGGTCTACCTTCTTGACCGACCAAGGCGTATTCAATCCAAGAAGCTGCTCATACAACGCTGTGTCTTTCATACTCAGACTCGAAATTTTTAAAAATCAGATTTTCCAGAATTACGCAAAAATTCACAGTGAAATTGATGAAGAACCTTTTATATAACTATCCGCCAGCAATAGGGGGCCAGATGGCCAGCACATCCTGCTCTTGCAAGACCTTGTCGGCGCGGTCTTGCGGGGCCACGTAGTGCCCGTTGACCAGCACCAGATGCACCAGCTTCTCGGGTAAGCGCTGTTGCTCAATCAGCTGGCTGATACGGGTGTCATCTGCGACCTCAAGCGTCACCACATTGGTAAATTTTGACTCGGGTGGCAGGTAGTCAGTCAGAGAGGCAAACAGTTTTAGCGTGATGTGCATGTTTTCAAAATTCGGTTAATGGTCTACAACTTTAGCGTTGAGGCGTGGCCTCTGCTCAACAAGGGCAATAGCTTTCAGTCATTTGCACCCATTCACCTCGATGTCTTGGCGCGTGCAGTCTCATTCTGAACAAAATCAGAGAGAATTTCGAGCGTAAATTGCGAAAACTTCGATCATGCGGGATCCTTCGATGGGCTGATCTGCCCAACCAG
>Ga0172371_10012287_pt1 | contig 11295 bp, 4 predicted proteins | sample Lak12m_FD_114543 | JGI IMG/M metagenome (GOLD analysis project Ga0172371, IMG submission 114543) | Freshwater microbial communities from Kabuno Bay, South-Kivu, Congo - kab_022012_12m | ecosystem: Environmental > Aquatic > Freshwater > Lake | place: Democratic Republic of the Congo: South-Kivu...
CATGCCTTTCTATTTCAGGCTACCTGGCCTGTCCATTGCCAACTTTGCGCTGTAATACTATTCTCCTGGAATAAAAGCATTGCTATAAGCTTTTGACAAATCAACTGCCTGGCTGAGCAAGCCCATATCCAACAAGACTTGTTGCATATTCTCCCAGGCTTCCGGTTTCGAGTAACCCGGCTGGTCGGTTTTCCATAAATCTAAGCTGCTCATCAAGACCTCTTTCTGCACCTCCTGGTTCGTCTGATCCAGGCCTTCGACATATTTCTTGCAGATTTCAAAAGCTTCATTTGGATATTTGACCGTAAAATCAACCCCTCTGAGCGCGGCCTGAATGAACTTGCGCACCAGTTCCGGATTTTCGTTTACTGTCTTTTCGTTGGTTAACAGGCCATTGGAGGCAAGCGGAACGTAATCGGCTACACGCAGGACAGAGATTTTATAGCCTTTAGCTGCCAATTGCACCGGCTCATTATTGGCATAGATCGCTACCGCCTCATCTCGACCTGAGACCAGCGCTTCGACTTGATTGTAGCCGACCGAATCAAGGGTCACATCCTTTTCACCCAACCCGCCCGCATTCAACAATGCGCGTAAGCCAACATAGTTCGCCCCATATAAACCTGGTAGACCAATCTTTTTGCCCTTCAAATCTACCGGGGATTGGATTCCTTGCTCCGGCATAGAGGCTACAGCAACCGGGTAGGCTTGCCACCAGGCCATCACATAAACCACCGGCAGCCCCTGGGCGCGCGCCAATAACACCTGCTCGCCTGAAACTAATGAGAACGGTAATTCATTTGCCCCAACCAGGGCGACACCGTCGGTTTCAGTTTTGTAATCAAACTGGATTTCTAAACCAGCTTGCTTAAAATAACCTTTATCCGCTGCCACATAAAATGGGGCAAACTGCACGTTGGGAATATAGCCCATCGGTAAACGGATAACGGTCAGAGCAGGTTTTGTCTTTTGAACGCTGTTTCCAAAAGGCATAGCATTACACGCGGCTAGTAAAAGGCAAATACTCAAAAATAACAATGTAATCCGACGGAACATAGTCATTCAATCCTCCAAAGCAGAATAGATGATCGCATCCGAGAAAATCTTACCCAGATGCTAGGATGGGCGTTCCCTCCAGGAGAGCAGCCTGCGCTCCATTTGCACAACTATCCCATACAGACTCAGGGCGAGCAGCACTAACGTAAACACCGCCACAAACACCAACGCAGTATCGTATTGGCCGCGCGCCCGGTTAATCATGAAACCCAGGCCGCGATCTGCGCCCACGAATTCCCCCACTACCGCGCCGATCACAGATAGAGTCGCCCCGATACGCAGCCCACCTAAAAAAACCGGTAAAGCAGCCGGCGCTTCCAACAAACGAAAGGTCTGCAACCGCGAGGCCTGCAACGAGCGCATCAAGTCGCCCAGATCCTCCGGCACCGATCGTAGGCCGACAATGGTATTTACCAGCACCGGAAAGAAGACGATCAAAGCGCAAATCAGCAACTTGGAAAATAAACCGGCGCCAAACCAGATCACTAAAAGCGGAGCGATCGCCACCACCGGCACCGATTGGCTGGCAACCACATAAGGCGCCAGCAAACGCTCCAGAAGCGTTGATTTCGCCAGTAAGTAGCCCAAAGTGGTGGCAAAAAATACTCCAATGACCAATCCCGATAGTACTTCGCTTAGGGTTGTAAAGGTATGGCGTAATAGACTGCCATCGCCGAGTGACTCTAAGAAGCGCCGCCAGACCAGGCCAGGCATCGGCAAGATAAAAGCCGGAAAATTACCCAGGCGGGCGATTAATGACCAAATGATAATTGCCAGAAAGAGCGATACCAAGACCCAAACCAACCGATTCACCTGCAATTTTCGTCGGTTTGGCTCGATTTGCCTCAATGAAATAGACCTATCCATCATCCACCATCCACCATCAAAAAAGCCCCGAACAGAACTGTTCAGGGCAAATCACACACTTTGAACGAACCAAACTTAATGAGCAGGCCATCCAGTATAGCTCCAGTCTGGTTCTTCAAACCCTTCTTCCATCCGGACTTTACCGTCGGCCCCGGAGTTTCACCGGATCATGCATCGCGTTCGTCCTGACAAAGTCAGACCGCTTTGCTTGCGGGCTTTACCGCCGATCGGGAATAGGTAAGCATCATTGCAAAAACTATGAACCAGGCAGATGCTTACTTTCACCCTGCCCCGAAGGTGACCGCTGCTCGATCAGTCCAACCCGGTCGAGCGCGATCCTCAATTGTACGTTCAAGTATTATTATAATCGAATGGCTGATTTTTGTAAGGGTTGGTATACTTTTTAGAATTGAAAAAGGAACAAATCTTACCAATGCTTCGTCCATTGCCTGCCCTACCTGAAAAGTCATCCAGTTGAAGGTTGTTGCGCGAATTGCGTTGACCCGGGCCTGACTTATCAAACGAAATCAACGAGAGGTTTAGAATGAATTTAAGCTCCATAAAATGGACTGTTTACAGAATTACGATCATCTTTACCGTCACAGCCTGGCTGTTAAGCGCCTGTCGCCCCGGTCAAGCCATCCCATTCCCAAACCAACAGCCTGGGCCAACCAGCCCAGCGCAGACGGCGACGCCTCTCATCCTTGCCAATAGCGAATTTCGCGTGCTGGATAACGGCGACCCATTGCCTCCTGGCGTTTTAGAACGGCTGCCATCTGGGGGAGAGGAGTTGCCAGTAGATGGAAAGGTGTCCATCCTCTTTGACCAGCCAATGGACGCTGCCAAAACTGCTAAAGCCTGGAGTCTGCAAGATTCAAATGGCGGTAACGTGGCTGGTAGGCTAACCTGGACAGACGCCCGCACGCTCACCTTTACGCCCGAACAGCGTCTCACGAGCGGCGCAGTCTATCGCGCTAGCCTGACCACCCAGGCGACTAGCGCCGAAGGCAGCGCCATGCTGGACCCATACAGCTTTCAGTTCACGACCTCCGGCGACTTGCAAATCAGCCAGGTTTTCCCCGCTCCCGACTCGCAAGCGGTCGCCAGCGGGGCTGTGATTACGGTGATTTTCAACCGGCCTGTCGTCCCGCTGGTCATAGCTGAGGAGCAAGCCAACCTGCCGCAACCATTGGATATCGCTCCCCAACTATCTGGCAAGGGGGAATGGGTCAATACCTCGGTCTATGCATTCCAGCCAGCCCAGCCGTTGAAAGGCGATACAACTTACACCATTTCAATACTGGCAGGTTTGAAGGACGCCATAAATGAAACCAGCCTGACGACCGATTATCGCTGGTCATTTACCACTGTCTCCCCAGCAGTGGATACGTTCGAGCTGGCCTCTGGTCGGGTAAATCCGGAGGATAATTACCTGAAGGTTTTACTGAATGAAGCCTTTATCATCCGTTTCTTGCAACCGATGAACCCGGCCAGCGTCGAAGCGGCAGTCTCGCTCGCTTCGCAAGCCGGTCAAAACGTGAGCTTTACAACTGCCTGGAACAAAGACTCCACCAGTGTGGTCATCACCCCCACCCAACAACTGACTCCTGCAACAAATTACCGGTTTATTCTCTCCACCCAGGCCCGTTCAGCCGACGGAGGTCTGTTACGAACTGGAATTAACTGGCAATTCTGGACTGTTCCCTATCCGGGAATAGTTATCACACGCCCAGAGAACAACGCCCCTCCACCTGATTTTAACCGGGAATTTTTTATCAAATTCGCCTCACCTATGCGGATTGACACGGTAAAAGACCGCCTCGTTATTACCCCCAAACCAGAAGATCCGGTTGAATGGTGGTACAACGAATGGGAGTGGAGCATGTCCGGGTATTTCCTGAAACCCTCCACCCGTTACGAAATCCGGTTTTTGCCAGGCATGGAAGATATCTTTGGCAATAAAACCACCAAAGAGATGATCGTTCGTTTTACTACTGCCGGCTATAACCCTTCCGCCGACCTGGCGCTGCCATACGACATCCCGGTCTTCCGCGCCTTCGGTCCGCTCGAATCCCAGCAATTCTATGCTTACTACACCAATGTTAGCCGTGTGAGTTTCACTCTGGCGTCTTTATCTGCTACACAATTCGCCAATTTCATCAGCGGCAATGCAGACGCCTACGGCTATGCGCCTGATCCTACTACTTTCGTCTGGACCAGCGCAGTGGAATCGGACGGCAAGTTGAACCAGCGCGTCTTGAAGAGTTTTCATCCCACCATGCCGGATGGCAATTTTCTCTCACCCGGCTTCTACTTTTTGGGGATGGATTCGCCCGAAGTCAAGCATCCCGATTCGCCATTTGTAAGTCAACGCAGACTGGTGGTGACCAGCGCCAACCTGACCTTCAAATCCTCTTCCACCGATGGTCTGGTCTGGTTGACCGATCTGGAGAGCGGTAAACCGCTACCGGGTGTGCCGGTCACGATCTATGATAAACAGTTTAACCCAATCGGAGAGGGATTGACCGACGCCGAAGGCGCTCTGTATCTAACATTGCCCACCCCTGCCGATCCGTACGAAACGCGCTTTGCCATTGCCCAAAAGGATAAAATCTTCGGCTTTGCCTCCACGCAATGGGGCAGCGGCGCCTCCTTATGGAATTACGGCATCTGGAGCAGTTACTATGCGCCCGCCAATCAACCCACCGCATATATTTATACCGAACGCCCACTTTACCGCCCAGGACAGCCAGTCTATTTCAAGGGCATTGTGCGCCTGGATGACGACTTGAATTATCGGTTGCCCGAAGCGCACAAGATCCAGGTCCGAATTTCAAGCTATAAAGAAAAGATCTACGAGGAAGATTTAAACCTTTCAAATTTTGGGAGCTTCGATGGAAAACTGACTCTCGATCCAGAAGCCGAGCTGGGTTACTACACCATCGAAGCGCGCTTTGCTGGCAGCGATACCGTGATTGGCTCGTTGACTTTCAATGTTGCCGAATATCGCAAGCCTGAGTTTCAAGTCAAAGTCAGCGCCAGCCCGACCAATATCCTGGGCGGAGATAGCTTCAGCGCTGAATTACAGGCGGATTATTACTCCGGGGGTAGCCTGGCCAATTCCCAGGTAAACTGGACGCTCACCGCGCAGCCTTTTTCCTTCACACCCCCGGATGACTTTTTCGCTTTTAACTTTTCGGACATTGCAGAGGATATTTATGACAACCCGGATTATCAGGACACAGGTAGTAAGGTAGTTGGGGAGGGGCAGGGAAGCGCCGATGCCAGTGGTAAATTCCGCCTGAGCCTGCCGGCAGACTTGAGTGACTCTAAGACCAGCCGCCAACTCACTTTTGAGGCGACCGTCACTGACCTGGCCCAAACATCGGTCAGTGGCCGAGCGACGGTTATCGCGCATCTGAGCGGCGTCTATCCGGGCATCAAACCCCAGGCTTACATTGGGCGCGAAGGCGAAGAGCAGGCTTTTGATCTGATCGCTTTGGATTGGGACGGCAACATCTTAGCCAACCAGAACCTGAACGTAGAGATTGTCGAGCGGCGTTGGTATAGCGTCCAACAACAAGACGCCTCCGGTCAGGTAACCTGGACTTCTTCAGTCGAAGAGATACCGACCGCCAGTTTTACCGATCTGACGACCGATGCACAGGGTAAAGCCTCGGTTCGTTTCACCCCACCCAAAGGCGGCGTCTATCGCGCCCGCGTCACCGCCCTGGATGGACATGGTCGGCCCGGCAAAGCCAGCGCCTATCTATGGGTGGCGGGTAAGAACTACATTCCCTGGCAGCAAACCAATGACCGCAGCTTTGAACTGGTGACCAATAAAAAGAATTACAAACCGGGCGATACAGCCAAAATATTGATCGCCTCGCCTTTTGAGGGTCAGGCCTATGCCCTGGTCACGGTCGAGCGTGGGAAATTACGCGCCCAAGAAGTGATCTTGTTGACCAACAATAGCGTCGTTTACGAGTTACCGGTTACACAAGATCTGGCGCCCAACGCCTTTGTTTCTGTCTTGATTGTCAAGGGCGTTGATTCTACCAACCCGCGTCCAAATTTCAAATTGGGCATTAAAGAGATCAAAGTTAACCTGCAACAACAGTCTATAAAAGTGGAACTTAAACCAGATCGTTCGGTGGTTAGCCCCGGCGAACAAGTCAACTTTAACTTGCGCACGCTCGATTACCAGAGTCGCCCGGTAAGCGCTGAGGTTTCACTCGGCTTGAGCGACCTGGCGACACTCTCACTGCTACCGCCCAATTCCGGCCCCATCCTGGATTTCTTCTACTCAACGCGCACATTGGGAGTATGGACTTCTGTGCCAATGTCACTCAACGTTGACGATTATAACGTTGAGGTTGAGAAGAACCTGCCAACCGGAGATTTTCAGGGCAGCGGCGGAGGCAAAGGCGAAGGCGACCTGGGCGTGGTGGAAGTGCGCCAGGATTTTCCCGATACGGCTTATTGGAACGCCTATGTTGTCACCGATGCCAGCGGCGAAGCGAATGTGACAGTTAGACTGCCGGATAACCTGACCACCTGGCGCATGGAGGCTCGCGCGGTCACCCTGGATACCCACGTCGGTCAGGCGACGCTGGATATTGTTAGCACGAAGCCGCTGTTGATACGCCCGCAAACGCCGCGCTTTTTCGTCGCCAACGACCAGGCGCGCCTGGGCGCGGCTGTTCATAACAATACCGATCAAACGCTGACCGTTAATGTCGCCTTGCAGGCTCAGGGGCTGACCTTGCACAGCCCGCTCAGCCAAACCTTAGAAATCCCGGCTCGCCAACAGGCCTATGTCTCCTGGCAAACGCAAGCCGATCCTCAAGCCGGACGCGCCGATTTAATCTTCCGCGCCCAGAGCGGCGAATATCAAGACGCCAGTCGTCCACCGCAAGGTACGCTCGATAACCAGGGCATTCCGATCCTGGATTACGCCGCGCCAGAGACGGTCGGAACATCCGGGCAAATGACTGCGGCAGGGATGCGCGTCGAAACCATCCGATTGCCAACTGCCATGCAAGCCTCATCCGGCCAGTTGACGATCCAACTCTCACCCTCCCTGGCAGCCGGAATGACCGATAGCCTGACTTTCCTTGAGCATTTCAAGTATGAATGCGTTGAACAGACCATTTCCCGCTTCCTGCCAAACGTGATCACCACTCGCGCCCTGAAAGCGGCTGGCATCCAAGACCCGGCCCTGGAAGCGAAGCTGGCTGACCAGGTCGCCACTGCCATACAGCGCCTATATAAATGGCAAAACGCAGACGGCGGATGGGGCTGGTGGAGCAGCGACAAGAGCGATCCCTTGACCTCAGCTTATGTATTGCTGGGGATGGTTGAAGCGCAAAGCGCTGGTTATACGGTGGATGAAGCCATCAGCGGGCGCGCTCTGAACTTTTTACGCACCCAGGTCATTTTCATCCAGAACTTGACCGACCCACAAATCGTCAGCCGCCAGGCGTTCATCCTTTATGTCCTGACGCGCGCCGGCGCTCAGGACGTCAGTAGCGCCGTCCAACTGTACGACCAGCGCCTGCGTATGTCGCTTTATTCGCGCGCTTTTCTGGCGCAGACGCTCTATCTCATCAACCCGGGCGACCCACGGCTTGCCACGCTGTTATCTGATTTTGCCAGCGCTGCCATCCTTTCCGCTGCCGGCGCACACTGGGAGGAAAAAGTAGTGGATCGCTGGAACTGGAACACTGACACGCGCAGTACCGCCATCATCCTCTCGACGCTCAGTTTACTGGATGCCCAGAATCCACTCAATGCAAACGCGGTGCGGTGGCTCATGAGTAGCCGCCAGGATGGGCATTGGCGAGGCACCCAAGAAACCGCCTGGACGCTGATGGCTTTGACCAATTGGATGGTCGCCAGCGGTGAATTGAATGCAAATTACCAATATGCCGTAGCGTTGAATGGCGAGCAATTGGCTAACGGCTCAGCCACAACGGAGAACTTGCGCCAATCGCTCAATCTGCAGGTTGACCTTTCCAAACTGATTCAAGATCAGGCTAACCGATTGGCTTTCGCCCATGATGATGGTCCAGGTAATCTGTATTACACAGCCTATCTGAATGTGAGCCTGCCAGTGGAGCAAACCCAACCGCTCGAGCGCGGCGTGTCTGTCTCGCGCAACTACTACACACTGGATAACCTGAATACTCCAGTTCATGAAGCCAAAGTTGGCGACCTGCTGCTGGCGCGCCTGACTGTAGTTGCGCCTAACGCGTTGCACTACCTGGTAGTGGATGATCCACTCCCCGCCGGGCTAGAAGCAGTAGACCAGACCTTGAACACCAGCCCACAAAGCGTGGATGTGCCGCAGGAGTATTCTTGGAAAGACATCTTCTGGCGCGGCTGGGGCTGGTGGTATTTCAGCCACGTTCAACGGCGCGACGAGAAAGTAGTGCTTTCCACCAGCTACTTGCCCGCCGGTACATATATCTATACATACCTGGTTCGAGCAGGCTCAGCGGGAGTTTTTCGAGTCATTCCGACCACAGCCCAAGAGTTTTACTTCCCAGATGTCTATGGGCGCGGGGCTGGATCGCTCTTTACCGTTACACCATAATCTCCTCCTGTTTCCCTTAGCAAGCTGCGGGCTGGTTTTACCACCCGCAGCTTTTTTATCCAATTCGACCACAAATCGAACAATCGGGTATAAAATTAGCCAATCCACTTAAAATCATAATCATCCATCAGGAGTCTCGAACAATGTCAACCTGGATCGCGCTGATCGTTTTCATTATCATAGTATTGGTTGTCTGGTGGGCGCTATTGCGCAACGCTGCTACCTATCGCCCAGATTTTGAAGTTCACCCCCACGATGAAAGCCATCCTGTTCAAGAACAACCAGTGGTTGAGACAGAAATCGCGCCGGTCAGGCTGGCAGAAATTGCCCCGACCGAGCCGCTAAAACCCGATGACTTGACTATCCTGGAAGGCATTGGACCTAAAACGAACAAGCTGCTCCAGGAAGCCGGCATCCAAACTTTTGCTCAACTGGCTGCAATGCAAGTTGCAGAGATAAAAGCCATTCTGGAACCGGCTGGGCTGCAATTCATGGATCCAGGCAGTTGGGCGGAGCAGGCGCAATTAGCTGCTGAAGGAAAATTCGACGAGCTAAAGAAGTTGACCGATAGCCTGAAGGGTGGACGCATAGTCACTTAACTTCAAAGATCACCACCGGGCTGTTCAATTTAGTCCCCTGCGTGGTAAGCGCCTCAGCCCACAAATGATGCTCACCTGGAGTTAGCCGCCACCAGATGTGGTAGGGCGCTGATTCCAGGTGAGCTATTTGCACGCCATCCATCCACAAAGTCACCCATCTCAGGTCAGGCTGCCCAACCGCTTCAAGCTGAATGCGTTGCGCCTGTGGATCAAATTCCGGCGATAGGTGAAAGATACTGCCCATTGCCGGGCTACGGATCGTTAGCGCATCCGCCTGATACGCGCCAGTTTCGGGCGTATTCTGGGGGAGTGTCGTTGTTTGAACAGCCGAAACCAAAATAGATCGCAACAAGTCGTTGTAAAGCGTTATCCCTTGTTCTTTCGCCCATAATCCCGCCGTGGGCGGTAAATCAAGCGCAGTCTGCTTCAGACGCTGCTCCGGCGGTGTGTTCTCATCCTCCAGGCAACCGGTACGGCGATCCAGAGTCGCTTGCCGGTACAGCGTATCAATCTGCCTGGGTTGCGTACCTTGAATAAACCACTCCATTCGCCGGTAAGGACAGACCTCGCCTGGCGCCATCCCCGATAGAGCGCATACCTCCGCCTGAACCATCCCTTGCGGGCGAGTAAACTCACGCGCCGGTTGACCCGCAAGCGCCGCCCGCATGAACTGGTGCCAGATAGGCGCCGCCCCGCTCAAGCCATTCACATCGCGCATCGCCTGGTAATCCGTATTGCCTGACCAGACCCCCACCACCAAATCTGGTGTATATCCCACCGTCCAATTATCGTGAAAATTCGAGGTTGTGCCGGTCTTAACTGCCGCCGGACGATCCATTCTTAAGATGCTGTTCGCCCCAAAGCCCAACCGACGCGCGTCATTGTCGCTCAAGATGTCGCTAATCAACCAGGCAACCCGCGCATCCATAACCCGCTCTTGAGTCGCGACCGGAGCGGAATAAAGCAAGTCGCCCTGCAGAGTACGCGCTTCCCGGATCACACGCGGCAGCGCCCGGTATCCGCCGTTGGCAAATACCCCATAAGCTGCGGTCAGATCGAGCAATCGCACTGCCCCGCCTCCCAACGCTAACGACAGATCATAATCCTGCGGGTCGCCCATCGTAGCCACGCCCAGGCGGTTTGCAAAACTGAACAGATTTTGCAAACCGATATGATCCAGCGTAATCACAGCCGGGATGTTTAATGATGAAGCCAGCGCAGTACGCGCCAGTACCGGGCCGTGTTCGCGTAAATCATAATTAGCTGGGGTATAAGCTTTACCATCCGTAGTATGGAAAGAAGTACGCACATCCAACAACATCGTAGCAGCCGTCCAGACGCCAGTGGCATTATCGGGATCAAAAGCCGCCGCGTAAACCAGCGGCTTGAGCGCAGAACCGGGCTGGCGCGGCGAAAGCGCCATATCAATCGCCCCGTTATGGGCGGTATCAAAATAATCCGGGCTGCCAACCAGCGCCAGGATATCTCCGTTGTGGGGGTTCATAGCCACCAGCGCGGCATTGTTTATATTATGTCCCAGATCGTCTGGACTACGCTGCAACTCAGCGAGCTGACGTGCAATCGCGGCTTCCGCCAGCCGTTGCCAATCCAGATCTAAGCTGGTATAGACAACCAACCCTCCCTGCTGGTAGATCTGTTCGGGTGAAAAGAGCTGATCCAGTTGGTTGCGCGCCAACATCACAAAATGCGGCGCTTCCACCGGGTATGGGCTTTCGGCCAACACCAGCGCTTCACTCTGCGCCAGGTCAGCCTGCTCACTGCTAATAAATTTATCGCCAGCCATCAAGCCTAAGACAACCTGCTGGCGCTTTTGGGCTGCCAACAGGTCGGTGAACGGGTTATAGATGGCCGGCGCTTGCGGCAAACCGGCCAACAAAGCACACTCTGCCAGGTCAAGCCGGCTTGCTGGCTTTCCAAAGAAAGTTTGGGCAGCGGCTTCAATCCCATAAGCCAGGCCGCCATAGTAGATTTGGTTCAGATACAGCGCCAGGATTTCATCTTTACTCTTGCCTTGGGTCAATTTCCAGGCTAAGACTGCCTCGCGCAGCTTGCGGCGCAGGCTGCGTTCACCCCGCTCGCCCACCTCCAATAAGAGATTGCGCGCTACTTGCTGGGTGATCGTACTACCGCCTGCCACCGTCTCACCCCCCTGCA
>Ga0172371_10012288_pt1 | contig 11295 bp, 7 predicted proteins | sample Lak12m_FD_114543 | JGI IMG/M metagenome (GOLD analysis project Ga0172371, IMG submission 114543) | Freshwater microbial communities from Kabuno Bay, South-Kivu, Congo - kab_022012_12m | ecosystem: Environmental > Aquatic > Freshwater > Lake | place: Democratic Republic of the Congo: South-Kivu...
CCGTCGAGCTTGCCGATCAGCGTCGCTTTTCCCTCCACCAGCTTGACATTGTTCAGCTCCTTGCCCCGGCGGGTTTTGGCGGGGAGGTTTGCTGCGTGGCAGACGGCGCAGGAGATTTCCAGGGCCTGCTCGTAATGGGCGTACCGCTTGCCGTCGCCCATCACCTCGTCGCGGGTGTGGCAATCAATGCAGGCCATCCCTTTTTGGTGATGGATGTCCGCGGGCAGCTCCAGGTAAAAGCGGTCGCCGGGCAGGGATTTCTTCGAGAGCCCGCCCTGCTCGTAAGGGGTGCCGTAGCTCTCCCCCTCGTAAACCCCGAGGTAGGAGGTGCCCACCCGGCCACTCCGGTTGTGGCAGCGGACACAGTTCTCGGTCGGCACTTTTTTGACGATCAACGGGTGGGGCTTCTTCTTCTCCCGGCCGAATTTGAGGAAGGTTTCCCAGGGCCGGGTGGCGGTGGGGGCCTGGGGCCGGATGTAATGGCAGGCGGTGCATCCTCCGCCCTTTTCCCCGAAGAAGCCCTCCAGGTCTCCTTTTTGCTTCCAGAGGTGGCAGGTGGCGCAGAGCTTTCTGAAGTAATCGAGGGCCAGCGAATTTTCCCCGGTTTTGATCAGCTCCTCCACCGAGAAGTCGCCGTGCTGGTTCGGGGCCTCTCCCCAGTAGTAGCGCAGAGTGGCGATAATCCCCCGGTTGGTGGCCATGAGCGAGTTTTTCACCTTTTGCACATCCTGGGCGTGGCATCCCTCCACCCCGCAGGTCTTTTCCACCACCCGGAGGTCGCCGGGATTCTTGACGATCCCCTTGTGGGCCTGCTTTTTCTCGATGGCCAGCGGGTCGCCGAGATGGCAGGCCGCGCAGCCCAGCACCTCGCGGCCGTGGGCCGGGTCGAGCTTTTCCTCCTGGTGGCAGGAAAGGCACATCTCCACCTGGCCGTTGGCGAGCTGGTGCAGCCTGGCTGGTCTTTTGCTCAAGTTTTCCCGCAAGATCAGGGTCAGGGCCACGGCAAGGAGGCAGAGGAGGGCAAGCTGCGGGGGGAAGCGGCGGATTTTTTTCATGGCAGGGGCGCGCCTTCGCGAAAGCCCTGGGCAGTGGGATAGCGGCGCCCGAAGCCGAAAGCCTTGCCGGTGACCTTGAGCCCCAGGGCGGCCTGCTTGCGCTTGTACTCGTTGACCATGATCCGGCGGACCACATCCTCGACCACTGTCCGCTCAAAGCCCATGGCGGTTATCTCGGCAATGGAGCGGTGTTCCTCGAGATAGGCGGCCAGGATCGCGTCCAGGACCGGGTAGGGGGGCAGATCGTCTTCGTCGCGCTGGTTGGGGGCCAATTCGGCCGAAGGCGGCTTTTCGATGCTCCGCCAGGGGATCAGCTCCTGGTCGCGGTTCAGATAGCGGCAGAGGGCGTAAACCATCTGCTTGGGCACATCGGAGATCATGGCCAGCCCTCCGCTCATGTCGCCGTACAGGGTGCAGTAGCCCACGGCCATCTCCGATTTGTTGCCGGTGGAAAGAAGAAGCCGGTGCTGCTTGTTGGCCACGGCCATCAGCAGGTTGCCGCGAATCCTGGCCTGGAGGTTCTGCTCGGTGATATCGGGGCCGGCCCCGGCAAAGATCGGGGCCAGGCCGGCGCTAAAGCTTTCGAAGATCGGGGTGATCGGCAGGACCTCGCAGGCGATGCCGAGGTTTTGCGCGAGCCCTTCCGCGTCTTCCAGGCTTTCGGGCGAGGAATAGGGCGAGGGCAGGGCCAGGCCGAGGACATTTTGGGGCCCAAGGGCTTTTGCGGCGATGGCCGCGGTCAGGGCCGAATCCACCCCTCCGGAGAGACCGAGAACCACCTTGCTAAAGCCGCATTTGTGCACATAGTCGCGGGTGCCGAGGATGAGGGCCGCGCAGACCTCGGCCGCCTCCGGCTCCGTTTCGGCCGCCTTGACGTGCCTCTCCCCCTGCCAGGTCGCGGTATCCACCACCACCATATCCTCGGCAAAACGAGCCGCTTCGGCGACGATCGCGCCGTCCGGGGTCATGGCCAGGCTGCCGCCGTCAAAAACCAGGGAATCCTGCCCCCCCACCTGGTTGACATAGATGAAGGGCAGGCGATGGCAATGGCAGAGGCGGGTGAATATCCCGTGGCGCAGGGTGTTCTTCCCCGCATTGAAGGGCGAGGCCGCGATGTTGATCAGCAGATCGAGCGGGCCGCTTTCAAGCAGGGCCCGTACCGGTTCGGCCGCGTACAGGGGACGGGGAAAGACAAACTTGTCGTTCCAGATGTCCTCGCAGATGGTGAGCCCGAGCCTTATTCCCCTGAACTCGCAGGGGGTTGAAGCCCGGCCCGGCTCGAAGTAGCGGGCCTCGTCAAAGACATCGTAGGTGGGGAGAAGCTGTTTGTGGCTGGTGAACAGCGCCCGGCCTTCGGCAAAAAGCACGGCGCTGTTATGGAGCGGTTTGCCGTTGCCTTTTGGGTTGCGGGTGGCCAGGCCGCAGATCACCCCAAGGCCCAAGCCGGCGCTGTTTTCCACCAGCCGGGCAAAGGCCCGCTCCTGGTCGGCGAGGAAGGCCGGGCGCTCAAGGAAATCCTGGGGCGGGTAGCCGCTTACGGCAAGCTCGGGCAAGATGGCGAGTTCGCAGCCCGCGTCCCGGGCCTTGCCGAGCCAGGCCATGATTTTGACCAGGTTGCCGGCAAAGTCGCCGATGACCGGATTGTATTGGATAAGGGCGATTTTCATAGCCGGATCATAGCACAACCACTGCCGGTTGGCATGGGGAAAAGCTTTTGCGCCACAGCCAATTCTCCTTCACGTAGCCCTCCTTCCGTCTTCTGCGCTTCGTTACGCAAAAATCTGATGACCTGCGCGGCGTAACCCGGTATTATCCCGGCCTGGATTTATCGAAATATCCATATATCAACCCGTTAACTCAGGCCCGCCGCCGGAAGACCAGCAAAACATGAGCACCATAACCTGGACCAACAAACAAGCTATCCTTTTTCTCCTTGCCATCGGAGCAGGGATTACCCTCCTGCTGGGCATTTCCTTCTTTGTTTTCGTCTCCCTGGACATCCCGAGCATTGACGCCCTGAGAAACTACCAGCCCGCCACCGCCTCGATCATCTACGACTCGGCCGGCAAGCCCATTACCTATGTATCCAAGGAAAACCGCACCCTGGTGCCCTTGGCCTCCATGCCGCCGCACCTGCCCCAGGCTTTTGTCGCCGCGGAAGACTCACGCTTTTACCAGCACAGCGGGGTTGACGCCTGGTCCATTCTCCGGGCCCTGATCCACAATCTCCGTTCGGGCGAGCGCAGCCAAGGCGGCAGCACCATCACCCAGCAGGTGGCCAGGGGAGTCCTGCTCAGTCCGGAGAAAACCTATACCAGAAAAATCAAGGAAGCCATCCTCGCCTACCGGATTGACAAGGCCCTGAACAAGGATGAGATTCTCCATATCTACCTCAACCAGATATACCTGGGCAGTAGCGCCTACGGGGTGGAAGCCGCGGCCCAGATATACTTTGCCAAACGGGTCCAGGATCTGGACCTGGCCGAAGCGGCCCTGCTCGCCGGTCTGCCCCAGGCACCAAGCCGCTATTCTCCCTTCCGCAACTACAAACTTGCCAAGCAGCGGCAGCTCTATGTCTTAAACCGGATGGCTGAAGAGGGTTACATCAGCGAAGAAGAGGCGAAGAAAGCCTCCGAAAGAGCCCTGCTCTGGAATCCGGAAAGCGAAGGGCTTGCGGAAAACAACTATTTTGTCGAGCACGTCAAGGCCTATGTGCAGAAAAAATACGGCAGCGATGCCCTGCTCACCGGCGGGTTGCGAATCTACACCACCCTTGATCAGAACCTGCAGAACGCCGCCAACATGGCCATAAAACGCGGGGTCGCCAAATGGGCCATCCGCCAACCAAAAAGCGCCGACAATCTGCCCCAGGCCGCCTTGATAGCCATGGAGGTAAACACCGGTTTCGTGCGGGCCATGGTCGGCGGCACCGACTTCGACAAAAGCCAGTTTAACCGGGCCACCCAGGCCCGCCGCCAGCCGGGCTCGGCCTTCAAGCCCTTCATTTACGCCGCGGCCCTGGAACAGGGGCTGACGCCCGACACCACCATCGTTGACGAGCCCATCCAGTTTAGGGGCGCCACCCCTATGCAGTACTGGGAACCCAAGAACTACGACAACAAGTTCGAAGGCCCGGTCTCTTTCCGGCATGCCCTGGTCAACTCTCGCAACATCCCCACCATCAAGATATTGCAAACCATCGGGATCGCAAGCACCATTGACCTGGCCCAGCGCATGGGAATAACCTCGCCCCTGGTCAGCGATCTTTCCCTGGCCCTGGGCACCTCCACCGTCTCTCCCCTGGAGCTGACCCGGGCCTATGCCGCTTTTGCCAACGGCGGCCAGGTGCCGCAACCGATCTTCATCGAAAAGATCACCGACAGCGCCGGCCGGGTCCTGGAAGAAAACCGGCCGGCGCTTACCGAGGCCATCAGCCCGGCGGTGGCCTACCAGATGACCAGCCTGATGCAGGGAGTAATCGCCGAGGGCACTGCCAAAGGGATCAGCAGCTACGGGGCGCCGGCGGCGGGCAAAACCGGAACCACCGACCAGAATGTGGATGCCTGGTTCGTCGGCTACACCCCAAACCTGGTCACCACCGTCTGGATGGGGCACGACCACAACCGCTCCCTTGGCAGGACCGAAACCGGCGGGCTGGCCACGGCTCCCATCTGGCTTGATTTCATGAACCAGGCCAAGACGGTTTATCCCCCGGAAGGCTTTGCCTCGCCGGAGATGACCGGGCCGGACGCCGAGGAAGAATCCACCCCTCCCTTTACCTTCGAATCACAATAACTCAACTTTCTGAGTTGCGATTTGTTGTGTGATTATAAATGATTACACCCTACGGGTATAAGTTTCGTTTGCACCCTGAAGGGCATAAAATCCGACGAGCTGCTCAACTTAAGCTTTATACTCGATGATCGTGAAGACTCGTCATGCCGGACTTGATCCGGCATCCAGAGATACAGGATTCGTCGAGTTCCGGGTCTGGATTCCGGCTTCCGCCGGAATGACGACCTACCGGACAGCTATGCAATAGCAATAAATACATGATGTTATGCCAACTCAGAAAGTTGAGACAATAACAAAAAGCCGTGTTCCCTCGCAAGGAAACACGGCTCCTGGAATAACGAAAACCGACGAACCTACAGGGGTCGTTCAGTCGGCTTTGCTCCGGCGAGGCATATTTTTGAGTTCATCCCGGCCGTGGAAGACCACGATGAAGTTCTCTTGCAGCTCCTTGACCAGAGCCTCTTCCCGGGCCGCATCCTCGACCGTCACCCGAATCGCCACCTGCTTTTGCCCCTCGCCCGCATCTTCGAATGAGGTCAGCACACTGATAACCCTGGCGTTATGCTTGCGCATCGCCTCGATGACTCTGGTCACCGAGCCGGGCTGATCCGGAAGATCGAAAACAAACTGAATCGCCCCGTCCTTGATCCCGGTGCTGTGGATAAAACCGCGCAGGACATCGGTCTCGCTGAGCAGGCCGACCAGGCGACCCTCGCTGTCCACCACCGGCAACCCGGAGATTTTATCCTCCAGCATGACCAGGGCCGCTTTTTCCAGGGTTTCATTCTCGCGCAGGGTCAGAGGGCTGGCGGTCATCACATCCTTTACTTTCATTTCGGAGAGCAGATAGTAAAGTTCGTGGATATCCAAGGAGGTCGTCTTGGAGGGGGAGGCATCCTTTACATCCCGATCGGTGACGATGCCGATCAGCTTGCCATGGGCAACCACCGGCAAGCGGCGGATATTGTTCTCTTTCAGTATCCTGGTGGCCCGCATCAGCGAGGTGTTCTCGTCCACGGTCAGAACATCCCTCGCCATCCAGTCTTTGATAAGCATAGTCAACAGCCTCCATTAAGAATTATCTTACAATTCCTTGTATGTGCATTGCGAACCAGCCACCAGGCCCGGGAAAATACGGTAAAAATTGTTACCTGGAAAGCCTTGACGGAACTGTTTCCCTGTTTCTATAAAATATTCCTGCTTTCCCCGCAAGATGAACTAAGCAAAACAGGGTAAAAATACCGATCCCCAATGCAGGGTGAAACCGGCAATAAGCCGTCACGGATTCAGGCGTTAATAATCGTTCGCCGGGTTGGCCGCTAACGTATCAAAAGCGCCGGCCGGTAGCGGCCAGCTTCCCGGGCGGCCCGGCAGCTCCAAGCCGGCGGCGAGCAGTTCCCGGAACCGGATGCCGGGTATGCTGCGGGCCCCGAGGCTGACAAGATGCGGGTTGTCAACCTGGCAGTCAATCAGGGTAAACCCCCAGCGCCTGAGGAGAGTAACCAGACAGGCAAGGGCTATCTTTGAAGCACCGCTTACGCGGCTGAACATGGACTCGCCGAAAAAAATCCCCCCAAGGGCAATCCCATAGAGACCGCCGGCCAGCCGGCCATTATGCCAGTATTCCACCGAGTGGGCATGGCCCAGGCGGTGAAGCTCGCAGTAAGCCTCGGCCATCTCCGTGGTAATCCAGGTGCCCGGAGGCTTTCCCGGGCGATGGGCCGCGCAACCGGCTATCACCTGGGTGAAGGCGGTATCCAGGGTAATGGAAAACCTTTCCTGCCTGAGCAGACGGCCTGCCCGGGCAGGCAGATGAAATTCCTCTAAAAACAACACGCAACGCGGGTCGGGAGACCACCAGAGAATGGGCTCCCCTGCTGAATACCATGGGAATATTCCTGAACGATAGGCGAGAAGCAGGCGTGCCGGGGCAAGATCGCCCCCCACGGCGAGCAGGCCGTCCTCCCTGGCCAGTTCGGGCGGGGGGAAATAGCATGAGTGATTCAATTGAAAAACCGGCATGTTCGCGAAGACGATATTTATCCCGGGGGAAGGGAATGTTATATCAGTTTGGAAGCACTCAACGCCTGCCGCTTCCTTTTCTCTACTGAACCGCAGTTCTACCATGACCAGCCAAGCCCTGACAACGAAAACCGGCCCGCAAACGACCCGACATGCCCTGCCCTTCGCGCCCGACATGGCCGGATATCACCCCATGTCCTCTATGCGGGCCGGGAAAACGGGGATAGGGTGGAGACAAAGGAAAGGACTCCGGCAAGCCGGAGAGAAAAAAGAAAAACAACAAGGAGGAACGACCATGAAGAAAACGATGCTTGCCCTGACCATGATCCTGGCCGCGGGATTCGCCGCAGCCGCCACCGAGCTTTACGCCGGCCCAGGCGCCGGGACGAAGCTTGCCGCCCCGGCCCAGGAGCTGACCATCAAGGGGAAGAAACCGGCCCGCTTCAACCACGGCAAACACTTGGGCCTGGGCCTTGACTGCGGCTCCTGCCATCACGATGCCAAGCATCAGCCCCTGGGGGAAAAGGCCATCGCCGCTCTGGGCAAGGCCGAGGCCCTGAGCTGCGTCGGCTGCCACAATGATAACTTCGCCAACGAAAAACTGCGCCAGCCCATGGCCGTCTTTCATGCCCGCTGCAAGGATTGCCATGCCGCCGGGCTTAATGGCAAACAGGGTCCGACCAGCTGCGCCGCCTGCCATGCCCCGGCCCAGAAAACGGTGACCCCGGCCGTTACGCCAAAACCCGCTCCAGCCGTTGCTCCGGCCCCGCCCGCCGCTCCGGCCGCGCCAGTTGCGCCGGCCCCGGCCGCGCCCGCGGTAAAAAAACCCAAGGCGATCGAAGGCTGCTGAAAAAAAACGGGAAAAGCCAAGGGGACAAGCGGTCACAGGGTGCCGCAGGTTGCGGCGTACCCAAAGGGTATAAGTTTCGCTTGGGCAGACAAGCTGCCCAGCTCAGCTATAAGCTTAGATGGCGATGCGTACATCAGGTACGTGAGCCGGCCCTATCGCCGCAACATGTGGTGCCATGTGATCGCTTACCTCTGCTCAGTCCAGTAGGGATTAAGCAAATCTTCAAAGATGGCGAGCGCCGCGGCCGAGCCATGCCCGGCCGCGGTGACGATCTGCTTGAAGCCGCCCTCCACATCGCCGGCCGAATAAACCCCCGGCACCGTGGTCCGGTGGCGCTCGTCCCTCTTGAGGTAGCCGTCCGGGGTCAATTCGGCCCCGAGGCTTTTGCCAAGCTCCACCGCCGGGGCGTAACCGATGGCGATGAACACCCCGGCCACCGGCAGGGTGGACTCCTCCCCGGTCCGGTTGTTCCTGAGCCGCGCCGCTTCCACCCTGGTCTCGCCCAAAATCTCGCTAAGCTCGGTGTTGAAAAGCACCGGAATGCCGGACTGACGCAGGGTGACAAGCAGCCTTTCCTGGGCGCGCAGCTTCTCCCGCCGATGCACCATGGTCACCTCGGCTCCGAGGTGATGCAGATGCAGGGCCTCGGTCACCGCGCTGTCGCCGCCGCCAACCATGAGGACCTTTTTTGCGGCAAAGAGCGGGCCATCGCAGTTCGCGCAATAACTGACCCCGCGCCCGGCCAGCCGCTCCTCCCCCGGGACCCCGAGCCGCCTGTTGCCCGCGCCGGTGGCGAGCAGCACCGCCCGCGCCTTGTAGCGGCGCCTGGTGGTCGTCACCGTGAACACCTCGCCCGGCTTAATCTCCTGCACCTCTTCGCCGGGGAAAATCCGCACATATTCGAGGGCATGGGTCACCAGGATGTCCACCAGGGTCTTGCCGCCCACCTGGGTGAAGCCCGGATAGTTCTCTATCATGGGGGTGGTAGCGACCTGCCCTCCCAGCAGCCCTTTTTCCACGATCACCGCGGCAAGGCCGCTGCGGGCGGCGTAGATACCCGCGGTCAGCCCGGCCGGCCCGCCGCCGACAATGACCAGGTCACAGGTAATCTCCTCGGCATCGCTGTCCGGAATGAATATCCGTTGCGGCTCGAGGGAGGCCAGAGAGGCGAGAAAGAGCTCCTCCGGCTGGGCGCCCGGGCCGATCAGCTTTTCGTTGGCAAAGGTTTGGGGGACGCCATGGGCCGCATACTGCTCGGCCAGGTCGGGGTTGGCCTGGATGTCAATGATTTCGAGGGAAACCAGCTCTGGCCGGGCCACGGCCGCACGAATCGCGTTGACCGCCGCCTGGGGGCAATAGGGGCAGGAGGGGCTGACAAACACCTTGATGTGCCGGGGCGAGTCAAGCTTGGCTAGTACCTTCATCGCCTCCTTGCCCAAACCCGGCTCCCGGTAACCGAGGATGCTGAGCGCCTCCATCAGGGTCTGGGCCTCATGGCCGAGCGGCGCGCCCAACCAACGGATCCGGTAATCGTCCGGGGCAAGGAGCAGGGTGGGCGAACGGCTGATTTGCCACTTTTTGGCCAGCTCGTGTTCCAGATTATACTCCCTTAGGCTCACCTTGTCGGTGAGTTCGCGGATGGCCCGGATGATCTGCCGGGCCCCCTGGGCAAAAGGCTCGCCCTTGCCCGGAGCGCAGAAAAGAATCAAGGCAACGGGATGGGGCATGGCGGCAAAAAACTGCCGCAACTGCGCCTTCGCCTCTTCCTCGCTCAATGGTCTGTCGTGTTCCGCCATGCCTCTTTCCCCTTCCTGAACAAAGCCGCCCAGGTTATTTCAATGCTACCATAAAAACTACTCAACCGGGGCCGCAGACCGGCCAAAGGGAATAATTCGCGCTCGGCTTATGCCCAACCCCAAGGGCGCCCTTATGAAGATAAAGCGCCCAGGCCCAGTCCGTTTCAAAAAAACTGGTGGTTGAGGACCAATAGACCTCCTGAACCCTTGCAAAAGGATGGCCTTCGGGCAGGGCCGGGCTATGGCGGCTGCAATCCACCAGCGATTCCAGGGCGTTTACCGGGGGCAGCCGCCAGTCGCCGCGGCCGCCGGCACCCTCCTGGTTGAGCCTCGCCACCCCCTCCATGGCCTGCGGCCAACTCATCGCTTGCTGGAAAAAATCGGCGTCCCGCAGCCAGATCAGCCCGGTATGCCTGTCCCGCACCGTCTCCCCCGCCACTGCAAACCGGGGTTCGGGCGGGAGCAAACCATGGCGGAACTCGCCGTCCTGGCCGCTGCCCCGACAGGCTATGAGGCCGCCCTGCTGATCGTAACAAACCTCTTGCCCGGTGGCGGCCAGCACCTCGCTTTGCCCCCGGACCGGCCAGAACAGATACTCCTGGTCCTTGCGGCCGTAAAACGACCGCCCTCCTTCCAGGTGGACATACCAGGCATAGGACGGGGCGATGGCGGCGGTGGTCGAGGTCCAGTGCCAACCGAGAAAAATATTGCGAAAAGGATGGCCGACAGGCAGGGCAGGTTTTCGGGCCTGATAACTGAGCAGGCTCAAAAGCTCGCGCCGGTTGGGCAGCCGCCAGTCGGCAAAGCCGAAGGCTTTTCCGGCGTTCATCGCCGCGGCCAGCCGCAGGGCCTCGTTCCAGTCAAGCGGGAAATCATTGAGGTTGGCGTTGATGGGCCACCAGAGACCGCTAAGCCGGTCCTGGGCCAATTCCCCCTCCACCCGGAAACGGGGAGCCGGCCAAGCGCGGCCGTAAGCAAAAGAGCCGTCCTGACCGCTGCCCTGGCAGGCGACCTCCTTGCCGCCTGCATCGTAACAGCGATCCTGGCCGGTGGCCGGAGGCAGATAGACGGCCGAGCCTGCCGTGTCCGGAGCAAAATGACCGTCAGGTAATGGTCGCATCGTAAGGCTCTCTTTTCTCCGGCGCGGGAACCCGTAAACAAGAAATGAGAAATGCGGGGGAACAGTTTAAGGTCATGCCCAGGACCGGGTTATGTGACCGCCGCTGCAATGGGCGACTCTTGGAATTGCGAAACGAGCCATGCTGTTCACCTTCTTCTTTTTATCAGTGATGCGCCTGACGCGTGGGGCCGAGAGCCCCCGACCCCACGCAAGCAAAATGAGGAACAGTCACTTGGCCATATTCTGCTGATCCATCATCCCCTGCATCATCTCCTGCATCATCTGCATTTTCTTTTCCATCATGCTCATGCACTGTTCCATGCCCATTCCCTTGCCGTCCATCATCATTCCCTTGCCGCCCATCATCCCCTTGCCGCCCATCATCATGCCGCCCTGCATTCCCTGCATGGCCTTCATGCCCTTCTGCATCTCGGCCATGTGTTCCTGGCGGAGTTTCTGCCGTTCGGCAGGGGTCTTCGCTTCCATCATCTTCTTGCGCATCTCCTGCATGCGCTGCATGCGGGCGTCCATCTCCTTCATCATCATGGCCTGATCCTGACCCCCATTGGTCTGGGCTTGCGCGGGGGCCGCCGGCTTGGCCGCGGGGGCGGCGCCCGCCTTGTCGGGATGGTGCTCATCGGCGGCCAGCGCAGGGAC
>Ga0172371_10012289_pt1 | contig 11294 bp, 9 predicted proteins | sample Lak12m_FD_114543 | JGI IMG/M metagenome (GOLD analysis project Ga0172371, IMG submission 114543) | Freshwater microbial communities from Kabuno Bay, South-Kivu, Congo - kab_022012_12m | ecosystem: Environmental > Aquatic > Freshwater > Lake | place: Democratic Republic of the Congo: South-Kivu...
ACTATTAACGCCGCCGTGCAAAACATCAAAGATGATCCGGATTATGACGTCATTGCCGTCCGTTTGCTGTTAAAGACTGCTTACAAAAGCGTGCTGGGCGATTTTGATAATGACGACCCGCGCTGAGGCGTTTAAGGCGCACCGCGCGACCGTTACCATGCGCAAAAAAGAAGACTACAATATTTTGTACTTAAAACGGATGACCGAGCAAAAACTGGACATTGACACGATGACCGGCAAGCGCGACTTCGCGCGCAACCTAGTCGCGACCAATGTCATTATGGAAGGCATTTGGTTTTACTCCGGTTTTATGGTCGGTTTGAGCTTTCGCCAACGCGGCCTCTTGCGTAACTTTGGCTCTTTGATTGACTGGGTCGTGCGCGACGAAAGCCTGCACTTAAAATTCGGCATTAATTTAATTCTGACAATTTTGGACGAAAATCCGGAAATTGTGGATGAAAAATTTACGCAAGAAATTCATCGGATGATTTTGGACGCGGTGGAACTGGAAACTGTCTACAACAAGGAATTGATGCCGCACGGCATTTTGGGCCTGAACGCAAGTTACATCAATCAGTATGTCCAGTACATGGCCGACCGGCGCTTAGAAGAGCTTGGCTTTAGCCCGCACTACAACGCGACTAATCCGGCGAAGTGGATGGCGACCGCGAACGACATACACCAGCTCGTGAATTTTTTTGAAGCGACGAACACGGCGTATGAGGTTGACGCTCGCGCTGTCACTAATAGCCACAAATTAGAGAACGAATAGCCACTAATCACTAATAAACACGAATTAACATTAAGAACAGCCTGAATAGGGAAGGGCTGTTTTTTATTTTTTAGCTAATTTTAGTTAAAAATAAACTACATCATTTGACATATTTTAAAAAGTATGATATACTATTTTTATAAAATTTGTTCATTACAATCAGTTATTCCTAAGCAGCTTTTTGGAAACTAAGATAATTTTCAGGAAGCTGCTTGGGAAATTTTCCTACTGCAGAAGGGAAGCAATTCCCGCCATTTTTCAGGGTCCGGATACCCAGACATCTTTCTTTATCCGGGAAAGGAGTACGATGCGTACAAAATATATCGCTAACTACAATTCCCAAGGAGCTTTCGAGCTCCGGAACGAAAGCGGCGCAATTGCAAAAATAATTGAGCCGAATGAAGTTTTTTCCATCGGCAATTCGATTGGCGGATATTGGGCGAAGCCCATCCGCTATTCAGATACACCAATGTTGGCCCTGATTCGTTTAAGCGGCCAGGAAAAACATTGGCCGCTGGAGCGTTTGCAAAAACGCTTCGGCAAAGAAAAAGGTCGCCTCTTGTGGCCGGGGGAAGGACTTTGGGCGACCACTTCCGGCTCCGCCCGCCGCGGAGTTTGGCACCGAATTCGGGAAGAACACGATCCGATTCGTGTTGCCCTCCGCCAGCTTGGCTTGCCAAGTAATCTCTTGCACGAAGTGCAAGAGATTAACGAGGAAACTTGGGTTGGCGGACAGTATGACCGGGGCGGTGCTAGCCGTGGCTGGGTCATAACCGATGGGGAACAAAAAAATATCCCCTTGGATTATGAGACCAGTTTCGGCAGCCGCAAAATTTTGGTAACTGGCGGTACTTACCTTATCAAAGGTACTGACTTTGATAAGGAAGACTGTCGGTTCGCAAGGCCGGTGGTCAATGGTGTTTTTGTAACACCCTCGGCCGATCGCCAAATGGTCGCCGAATTGGTAAAATGCGGCAACCACGGCGTGGAAAAAATCGAGGCCAAGTACGGCCTTCGATGCCCAGAATGTCTGGGACAAAATTGCTCTGTGGCTGTTCATGATGCCGAGCGAGCCGCGAAAGCCGCCGCTGAAAAGGACGACCACGAGGAGCGGGAGGCAAAACCCATTATTGTCATTGATGGGGTACGCTACCGGCTGCTCGCGCACAACAAGCAGGATATCGCCGGTCCCAAGATGGCCCTCGAAGATTTTGAGGGTCGAAGTTATTTGGTGTCGGTTGATGGTATTAACCGACCTAATCGGAAGCCATGGACGCTTCTGAATGACTGGCGCAAAGATAACATTTATCATGTCCAAGACACCGATAGTGACACTTTGTGGCACTACAGTCATGTCTTGGGCTGTTGGCATCATCAGCAATTGAATTGTTATTAGCGTCCGGACTGTCGGCGCTTGCGCTTGGTTGGAAACCAAGCGTGCCGCAACCGGAATTTTGGGAGGGATTACCCTCCGGTGTTGCTGAATTAAAATAACTTAATCGGGCATTCGCATTGCGCAGTTTGCAGTGCGGGTGCCCTTCTTCTTTCAACAGATAAATATGTTTTGTCTTTTGAAAGAAGATGTTCTTTGAAAAAAATAAAATCGGGGCGTCTGCATGCCCGACTGGAAACTGCAGAAAAAAATCATGAAATACTATGCAGTACCTAATGGATGCTGTTTTCATCGGCGAGTAATGTTTTTTGCCGTTGAAAAGGGCGATGTCTCGGTCTGGTCTTCCATTATGACCGAAGACAGACGCTACTTCGCTGTTTGTCAATCGTATGATGAACAGCAATTTGTCAACGAGGAAAAATATAAAGAATATTCTTCCTTTGTCTTCCCCGGAGAGATTTCATTAATCCCTCGGGAGGGAAAAGAATGGGATTGGGCATTAAAAACCAATCTCCCCAATGGAATGTATCTATTTTTAGATACGGGGGAGATTATTCAGGTGCATGACCACAATATTCGCGATGACTTGTGGTTATGCCCCATATTGGAATATTTATGTTGGAATAAACGAGGGAAATATGACGATATGTTTCCCTCGGAAAAAGAATTGAAAGAAAAAGGATTTGAGTTAACTTTTGTTGAAGTTAACTCAAAGGACGGTAGTAGATAAAAAATATTATAACCCCCCCCGCGAACACGGATGTTTGCGAGGGGTTTCTTTTTTTAAAAAATTATTACAAAAATTACTACTTAATTATCGTTTAATTTCTGTTTAATTATTGTTTAACGTCCTAATTTCCTAATTTCCTGTATATCCAGATTCCTCATCACCCCCCCTTTTTTTTCATCTTACTACACTCGTGTTGCGGACAGGCTTACTTCTTACTTAATTCTTCCTCCTCTTTCTCCACCCAATCGTGGTATTTCTCCTCAATCACGCCGCGATGTTTTTGAATAATTTCGTGCCGCTTAATTAAATCTTCCGGCACGGGTTTTTTATTTTTAGTTAAATAATCGTAAATTGCCTCCGCCAGCGCGTCCACCGCGAGCACGGAGCAGTGCAACTTCACCGGCGGCAGTCCGCCTAATTCTTTTACAATCGCGTCTTTACTAATCGCGAGCGCCTCGGCAATGGTTTTACCTTTCGCTAATTCCGTCACTTGCCCGCTCGTCGCAATCGCCGCCACGCAACCGAAAGTTTCGTATTTAATATCTTTAATAACCTCCCGCCGCTTTTTATTTTTTCCCATTTTAAGATAAAGCCACATCACGTCGCCGCAAATAATGTTTCCGACTTTGCCTACGCCGTCCGGATTTTTAATCTTGCCGTAATTTTTCGGATTATTAAAATATTTAAGAGTTTTTGGAGAATACATAAAAATAAATTTCTAATTTTCAATTTCTAATTTCTAAACAATTTCCAATCTTTTAATGACAAAATTTAAAATGCTGATGCATTCTGATGTTTAAAAAATTGTGAAATTATAAAATTGTTTGAAAATTGAAAATTAGAAATTGAAAATTTTATTTAAATGGTGAAATATCCCTTAATTTTTTAATCACGCCGGGTAAAATTTTTAAAACTTCATCTATCTCTTTTTCTGTCGTCCATCGTCCAAGCGACAAACGCAAAGAACCGTGCGCGTCCTGCGGCCGCAAACCGCAGGCGAGCAAAACATGCGACGGCTGAAGTTTTGGCGAAGAGCAGGCAGAGGCCGTGGAGGCGGCAATGCCCATACTATCCAGCATCATAATCAAAGCCTCGCCTTCAATGTAGGAAAATCGGAAATTAGCGTTATTCGGCAGGCGCTTCGTCGGATGGCCGTTGAGATAAGAGTCAGGAATTGATTTTAAAACTCCTATAATTAACTTATCGCGCAGTTTCTGCAAACGCGTTCGTTCGCTTTTCATGTCTCGTAAACAAATCTTTACCGCCTCCGCAAACCCGACGATTGCCGGAACATTTACCGTTGACGACCGCAAACCGTTTTCATGACCGCCGCCGTGCAGGAGCGGCTTGATTTTTACGCCCGAGCGGACATAAAGCGCGGCAATTCCTTTCGGCCCGTACATCTTGTGCGCGCTCACGGTCAACAAATCAATATTTAAGCGGTTAACGTCAATCGGCAGTTTGCCAAAAGTCTGCGCCGCATCCGTATGAAAATAAACGCCTTTCTCACGGCAAATTTTACCGATTTCGCCAATCGGATTGATGGTACCGATTTCATTATTAGCATGCATTACCGAAACTAAAAGCGTATCCGGACGGATGGCTTTGGCAACGTCTGCCGGACTGACCATGCCGTTTTTATCAACCGGCAAAAGCGTTAACTGCCAACCTTGCTGCTCTAACCACGCCGCGCTGGTTAAAACGCAGTCATGCTCTACACTGGAAACAATAACATGATTTTTGCCGGACTTGCCCGCCCTGCCGGAGGCTTGGGCGATGCCTTTAAGCGCTAAATTATTGCTCTCGGTTGCGGAAGAGGTAAAATATATTTCTTTGCTATTGGCTTTCATCGCGTCCGCGATTACTTTGCGGCTTTTATCAACCGCTGCTTTTGCCTCCGCGCCAAAACTATGCAAGGACGCGGAATTGCCGAATTTTCCCGTAAAATACGGCAGCATTGCCTTAACTACCCGCGGGTCAACCGGAGTAGTGGCGGCGTAATCTAGATAAATTTTATTTTTAATCATACTTTTTTTGTCATTCTGAGCCCCGAGTCGCTCGGGGCGAAGAATCTATTTGTATAAATTTTTTAAATCACTAATAATTTGCTGAATTTCTTCGTATCTAAAATCTTTTAATAATTCTTCGCTTAAATCTTTTAACTCAAAATTTTTACTTTTAATCAAATTGATTTTCTTTTCTCTTAACCAGCCTTTTAATTGTTTTTCACGTACTATTGCTTCTTGAATATATTGATATTCTTCATAATATATTAAGTGCTTTAATTTATATTTTCTGGTAAATTTAGAACCTAACTCGTATTTATGCTCTATCACTCTTCTGAATAAATTGTTAGTTACCCCAATATATAATACCGTTCGTTTAAAATTACTCATTATGTACACATAAAAATGGTACTCGTAATACATAAAAGATTCTTCAGTCGTCCCGAGAGGCTCGGGACTCCTTCAGAATGACAAAAAAAGGTTAAACTAAATCTTCCAGCGTTTTTTCTTTTAGCATCTCCTGTATGTCTTTTGCAATTATCCCCCAGACCTTCTTCGCGTCGCAGGCGGCAAATCCGGCGCAGCAATTACTACCTTGTTTTAAACATTTTACGAGCGCGGCTTTTCCTTCCAGCGCCTCTATTATTTCTAAAACGGAAATTGCCTGCGGGCTTTTGGCCAATTTGTATCCGCCGCCTTTACCTTCTTTGCTAATAATTAATTTGGCTTTAATAAGCGGCTGTAAAATTTGCACCAGATAACCGGACGAGAGTTTGCGCTTTTTCGCAATTTCGGACAACGACAATAATCCGCGCCCGTAACCGCGCGCGAGTTCCAGCATGACGATAAAACCATAGTCGGATTTGGTGGAAATGTTGAACATAAAAGCATTCCGCCTGCCGCTTGCCTACTGGTAAGGCAGAACGAAGCAGGTAAAACATAAAAAATAATAAAACTTACTAACAGTAATTACATTTTAGTTTAAAATAAAAAGATGTCAAATAAAAAGAGGCTCCCTGTAAAGGCAGCCTCAGATGCTCTTACTAATATTAGTAAAATGTTCGGTTTAAATTTGAATATTTAACTCATCCCTTATAACTCGCAACATTTCACCGACCGGATCCGCCGCTCCGAGAATCTGCCGCCCCATAACTAAATGGTTCGCGCCAGCTTCTTTGGCCGCCGCCGGAGTACCAATTCTTTTCTGATCTCCGGCATCAGCGCCCGGCGAACGCACGCCCGGAGTTACGATGGTCATATTCGGATATTTTTCCCGAAGTTCTCCGACTTCCTCCGGCGAGCAGACGAGCCCGTGGGCGCCAGCATCATTCGCGATGCGGGCGAGCACGCGCACTTCTTCAATCGGCAGGCGGATGTAGATCTCTTCGCACGTCGCCTGATTGATTGAGGTAAGGACGGTAACAACCAGCACTTTTGTCTTACTTCCATTAAGCGCCTTGACTGTGGCTTCAATCATCTCCTTCCCTCCACTGCCATGAACCGTAATAGCCCAAGGGTTGTGTGGGAGGATGCGCTTGGCGATGTTCTCGAGGGTATTTTTGATGTCATGCCCCTTTATATCCGCCATCACCCGGCCATAGACTTGCAAATCGGGGACAAGGTTGTTTATTCCTTCGGCGAAAAGCAGGTCGTTAACTTTAAAAATGCACCCTGTTGTGCGCAAAATATCTAGCAGAGGAAGTATATCGTCCCAATCTTTGCCGTCCAGCGCGACAATAACCGGGTTCTTTTCTTCCATGGCCGGATCACACCGCTGCATCAGTCCATTCTCAATAAGATAACGGCGAACATCGTGCAGTGTCATCCCAGGCCAGACTTTAAGTGAAATATTTTTTTCCTGAAACTTTGCCCGCCACCCCTGCTGCCGATCAACTAGAACCACCAGCGGCAGAACATCAAGTCCCATTGTCACACATTCGCGATAGGGGATGATTTTGGAAGCACCGTCGGTGATGACATCATCAATCATAACGACTTGTTCTCCAGGATGACAATCGCCGATTGTTTTCGCTGTAGCGACCCGACCAGGTTTCGCTTCCTCCCGAATGGTAATATACGGGGTGTTTGTCATTATAGATAGTGGGCCGGCCAAGCAGCTTACCGAATCCGGGATCTCAACGAACCGATTCGGCTGTAAACGCATTATTGGGTTCATAAATGTTTGAGCAAGAAACATTAATGCCTCTGGTTTGCTCCGCGCATTGCGGAGGTTAATGTAAATATCCGTTTTCCCTCCGCTTTTAAGCGGCAACTGCCTGATATTGTCCCACTTTAAGAGATTATACCGTAAAAGCTTCTCACATATACTTGCTTTTTCCCCTAGCGTTAACCAATGTTCTAGCTTGTTCATTGCTAATCTCCTTTTTTTTGTGATAAGAACAAAGTTTAAGCCAAACTTAATGAAAAAGTGTTTCTCCTTACAGTTTGGCTATTTATTAAGATAATAGGCTTAAATAACAAAAAAGGCAAATTTGTTTTGCTGTCTATAAAAATATTGACTACGCGTCCGCTTTCGGTTATGATACCAATTAGTTAATAAAATTCCTTTGGCCTCATCGTCTAATGGTTAGGACATCAGGTTTTCATCCTGAAAATCGGGGTTCGATTCCCCGTGGGGCTACTATAAACAAAAAACCTCCAATCTGGAGATTTTTTTGTTTGTAATAGTTCAAGCGTCTTATTTCTTAATTCTAAATTTTCACTTCTCACTTCCCGCCGCGGCTTCGCCCACTTTTAAACTCAACAGCTGCGACACTCCGTCCGCGCCCATAGCAATGCCATAGATAATATTAGCCTTGTACATTAGGGAACGGTTATGAGTAATTACAATGAATTGAGTTTTATGCGCCAATTCCTCTAAAATATTCCCGAGACGGGCGGAGTTCGCCTCATCCAGCGCCGCGTCCACTTCGTCCAAAACAACAAACGGCGACGGGTTGACGGAAATTATCGCGCAAATCAAGGCAATCGCGGTTAAAGCGCGCTCGCCGCCCGAGAGCATGGAAATACTTTTAATTTTTTTACCAGGAGGTGTGGCTTGAATTTCAATGCCGGTTAGCACCTGTCTCGCCTGCCGCAAAACTATTTTATTCTTTTGCTGTATCTTTTCATCCTTGCCCGCCTGAATGTCTGCTAAACTTTCGGCGGGTTCGCTATCGCCTTGTTCCTTTTCCTCCAAATCCTTTGGGTCTTCCATTATTTTTACCAGCTTAGCGCTGCCGCCGTTGAATAAAATTTTAAAATATTTTTCAAAATTAGATGCGATATCGGAAAATGCCTTATCAAATTTGGCGGCGATATCCTTATCCAACTCAGCGACCACTTTTTCCAGGCTGGCAATGCCTGATTCCAAATCTCCGGTCTGGCCGGTCAAAAAATCACAACGCACTTTTGTCTCCGTATATTCTTTTTGCACTTCCGGATCAATGCCGCCGATTAATTCCAGCTGGTGTTTTAATTTAGAAATTTCCGCGGCCGCCGCTTCGCGATCTAAATTTAAATCTACTTCGCGCATATCTATGATCAAGCGCACATTTTCCAGCTCGGCTCTGATTTCGCCTTCCAAATCTTCCAGCTTTGTTTCCAGGCGGGCTTTTTCTATTCGCAGCTGACCCGCGGCGGCGGAGTCAACATTCATTTCCGTCTGTAAATTATGCACTATCTGCTGCTGCTGGAACATTTTATCCCGCTCCCGCCTGCCCTCTTCTTGCAGAGATGCCAGCCTGACATCTATTTTTTCTTCTGCAATTTTAATTTTCAATAAGCTTGCATCTAATTCATCTAATTGTTTTTTTAGCGCATTTTGCGCCGGAGGATTTTTGCCGGATTGCTCCAGCTTACGCTTAATATCCGACTGTTCCTGCTCTTTTTCCGCCAAAGACATTTTAGCCGCTTTTATTTTTGCCTCCCAGCCGCGCACATTACCCTGCAGCTCTATATACTGCTCAATTAAAATTTGCTGCTCTTGTTCTATTTTAACAATTTCCGCCTGCGCTGATTTTTTCTCGCTCAAAGCAGTTTTTTTATCCTCCGCCAATTCCGTCTGTAAAAAGCTTAATTTTTCTTTTAAAATTTTTAAGTGGCGCCTGGCTTCTTCCGTGCCATCCGGCCGCTCAAGCGACAGCATTATGTCTTGATGTATTTTTATCAATTCCGCCACGTATTGCTTTAAACGCGCCGGCAGTTCGCGTAGATCGTTATGTTGTCCGCCAGTTTCCCGCGACCGCAGCTCCAGTACTATTTTATTAAGCCTTTCCCGCTCGCTTTTAATTTCAGCTACTTTAAGTTCACCTTCTTTCTTTTGCCGCTCAAAATCGGCGATGCTATGTTTTTCCTCTGCCTGCCCTTGCGTTAATTGGGCTGCCCGCCGGTTAAGCCAAGCCGCGTCTGTTTGGCCTGACGCCTCATAAGAAATATTGATTTGAGCCTTGATGTCCGATATTTTCTGAAACAAATCATTACGCTCTTTTTCCAACTGTTTCTTTTTTTCTTCACAAACTCTGCTTTCATCCTGCCCGGGCTGCCGCCAGCGCATTTTTTCCAGCTCCTCGCTAATTTTATTTATCTCCTTTTCTTTAACGCGGATAACCTGCTCTTTAGCTAATAAATTTTTATTAACCGCCTTTAACTCATTATTAAGCTGATGCCATTGGGCGGCGTAAAAATTTTTTTGCAGTTCGCGCAACCTGCCTTCAATCTCCGTCCGCTGCTCCAGCCGTTTCATCTGGCGGGTTAAGGAGCGCATGCGCGGCTCAATTTCCGCGAGCAACCCTCCGGCCTGCGCCAGATTATCACGGGCGCTTCCCAGTTTATTCATGGCGTCATCCCGCTTGATCTGGAATACCTTAACACCAGTCGCTTCATCAAAAAATTCTTTGCGCTCCGCCATGGTGGTGTTTAAAAAATTTTCCACCATGCCCTGTCCGATGACCGAGTATGCCCGCTGGCCGAAGTGCGCCTTGGCTAAAAGCAAAGAAATGTCCAACAGTCTGACGCGCGCGCCGTTCAACAAATATTCGCTTGCGCCATCGCGGTACAGCCTTCTCGTCACCACAACCTCGCTATATTCAATCGGATTATCTTTACGGGGCGCGCGGCCGCTGTTATTCAAATATAACGATACTTCAGTAAAGCTCAAAGCGGACCTTTTTGACGAACCGGAAAAAATCACGTCTTCGCTTTTTTTGCCGCGTAAAAGTTTTACGCTTTGTTCGCCCAAAACCCAGCGCACCGCGTCCGCAATGTTAGATTTGCCGCTGCCGTTTGGTCCGACGACGGCGGTAATGCCAAGTTTACCCCGCAGGCAGTCCTCGGTCTTTTGGAGCTTGACTCCGCCTTTGTCAGCGGCGGAAAATTTTAAAACATTTTTATTAGCAAATGACTTAAATCCCTGAATTTCTAATTTTTCTAAAAACATAACTTGGTAATAAATAAAGACACCTGGCTGTCTAGTTGTCTAATTTATTATACAATATTTTTTCCAAAAATAAAAAATTCCGATTACTCGGAATTGTTTTTATGCTTTAATGTTTTTATGTTTTACCCGATATTTCCATAAACCAAAACGCGGGCATCGCGGTTCGTGTCCAATAAATGCCGGCTCATGACCGTATTATTGATGGCGCCTAAAATCTGTGCGGAAAACAATACTATTAAAAAAGCGGCTGTTACGCTTAAAATAACGCTTTTAGGAGACTGCTTGCGCTTATTGCTTTTCAATTCCAGGACATTTTCCGAAAATCGGCGCCAGCTCCAATTAAATTTTATTTGTTTTTTATTTTTCATTTTTTTCATGCTTAGCAAAATAGCCCGCAAAAAAACAGCCGTTGGCTGTTAAATGCCTCTGCGACAAGCATGGTTTTTATTTTTGTTTTTTATTCCTAATATCATTTTAGCAAATTTTTTTTCATTTGTCAACAAAATATAAAGGGGCTATAATAAATTTATTGTAAATTGAAAATTGAAAATTATTTTATTATGCCTATTCCCCAACTGTCCAAAAAAATAAAATCTCCGCAAGCCTGGCGGCGCGACAATTTAACTTCGTCAGTCAAGGAACAAATAATGCGCAGCCGGCGCTTAAGGACATCCGGATTAAATTCACGCCTGCGGCCGCGTTCTTCTGGCTTGATATTTAAACGCAAAAAAACAAAGCTGCCGGCAGCTGTTTTGGTTTATAGAAGCCTAATTTTACTTCTAATATTAGTTATTTTTAGCGGTATTTATCTGTTTGCCATTTCACGCAATCTTCCTAATCCAAATAAATTAATTGACCGGGACATCCCGGAAAGCACAAAAATATACGACCGGGACGAAAAAACAATTTTGTATGAAATTCACGGCGATGAAAAAAGGACTATTATTAAGCTGTCT
>Ga0172371_10012290_pt1 | contig 11294 bp, 12 predicted proteins | sample Lak12m_FD_114543 | JGI IMG/M metagenome (GOLD analysis project Ga0172371, IMG submission 114543) | Freshwater microbial communities from Kabuno Bay, South-Kivu, Congo - kab_022012_12m | ecosystem: Environmental > Aquatic > Freshwater > Lake | place: Democratic Republic of the Congo: South-Kivu...
ATCAATCATTGGTTTCTATTCTCCGTATTATTCACTCGTCGTTCATAGGCAGCAGCCAGTCCGCCAGAACCTGTTTCACGATACAGTGAAGGTAAATTATTCCCGGTTTCCAACATGACTGCTACTACTTCATCAAATGGGATCAGGTGAGTGCCATCCGTGAACAATGCATAGTCCGCACAACTAACTGCACGATTCGCTGCAAAGGCATTGCGTTCAATACATGGGATCTGCACTAATCCGGCTACTGGATCGCAGGTCAAACCCAGATGATGCTCTAACGCCATCGCAGCAGCATACTCGACCTGCCGGATTGTACCTCCCATTAACTGGGTCGCAGCACCTGCGGCCATGGCGCATGCAGCTCCAACTTCCCCCTGGCATCCAACTTGGGCACCAGAGATGGAAGCATTATGTTTGATTAGATTGCCAATTATTGCCGCAGTGGCCAGCGCGCGTAGTATAGATTCCTCCGAGCAATGAAAATCTTCTTGCATATAGCGCAAAACTGAAGGAAGTACACCACATGAACCGCAAGTTGGAGCAGTGACTACTCGCCCACCTGCTGCATTTTCTTCTGATGAAGCCAGGGCATAAGCAGCGAGAAGTCCATTCCGTTTCGAATGCTTCCCAGCGTTGATAGTCTTTCGATAAAATGCACAGGCCTTGCGTGGCATTCCCAAGCCACCTGGCAAGACGCCTTCAGCATTTAATCCTCGGGTTATGCCATTTTGCATAGTCTGCCAGATTAGCTTAAGGAATACCCAGATTTCTTCTCCTTCACGTTCTTCGACATATTCCCAAAATCCCTGGCCTTTCTTATCACATCTGCCCATAATTTCGGTGAGGGTGTTTAAGTCGTAGAAATCTTTGCGTTGAGAAGTATTGCCATCGCTGATAGCACCGCCTCCCAGACTAAAAACTTGCCATGGCTCAGACATTTCCCCATTGCTTAGAAAGGCCTCAAATTGCAACCCGTTCGGATGGAAAGGAAGCCTTTCATTTGGTTTCCAAATAATCTCCACTGGCACCGAGGATAGTGCTTGCTGAAGGGCGATATCGGTCAGATGCCCTTTTCCTGTTGCTGCCAGACTGCCAAACAACACGATCCGGTATTTAATTGCCGTTGGATACCGTTCCTTGAACACCTCGGCTGCCTTACGTGGGCCCATTGTATGACTGCTTGAAGGGCCATTGCCCAACCGATAAAGCTCGCGAATTGGGTCCATAGGTTACTTCAATACAAATCCTTGCCCAAGCAGAATTTCCCGCAATTGATAGCGTCCTTCTTCTGATGGTGGCTTTGATGTCGTCCGAGCCATCACATCTGTCCAGCCATCGATGATTCCATCCTTTGCCTTGTATATTCCGGCCGCCCGAACCAGATCATCGTAGGCTGCCAGACGTTCCGGCCGTCCATCAGCGCAATATCGTTCCCAGTGCAATACTTCCGCCAGTGGAAGGCGAGGACGTTGTGGTGGAATGACCTCAGCAAAGCCAATACACATCCCAGAGATTCCAAAAACCCCATGTGGCAATTTTAACAACTCAATGACCTCACGTGGGTGGTCGCGCAAACCTCCAATCATCACGATCCCTAATCCTATCGCCTCGGCAGCTATTGCAGCATTCTGCATGAATAGGCCGGCATCCAGAACAGACATCAAAAAGGTTTCCGTATGTTCAAGGTTTACCCGTTTCCCTTTTGCTTTGCAGATATCGTCGATACGATTCATGTCAGCGCAGAATGCCAGAAATACGGGACATTCTTCCACCCATTTCTGCCCACCGCACAGGCGACGCAGCTCGCTTTTTTGAGCAGCATCTCGAATGGCGATCACGCTATATACCTGTCGGAAACTGGTTGAAGAAGCCCATTGGGCTGCTTCAATGATCGTTTCGATCCATTCGTCAGGTAAGGGCAGCGGCTTAAATAATCGGATCGAGCGATGAGAACGCATCAGATTGATGGTAGAACTGGCTGGCATCAAAGCCGCGACTTCTTCAAACACAGGCTTATTCTCCCTTGTTCCAGATACCAGGATGTAAACGATCAAATTCTTGGAGCATCCTGATACAATGCTCATCATTTAAAACCACCACTTCAATGCCTTGAGAGAGTAAATAATCTTCAGCGCCGCGGTAATTCTGATTTTCGGCGATCACCACTTTGGGTATTCTGAAGAACACGATCGCACCGGCGCACATTTCGCAGGGTGATAAAGAGGTATAAATCACACAGCGGTGGAAATCCGCATTGCTCAGCCCAACCGCATGATCGATGCAATCCATCTCGGCATGGCGGATGATACTTTTCATCTGTTTCTGGCGATTATGTCCGCGACCGACAATTTTCCCATCCAAGACCAGCACCGAACCGATCGGAACGCCGCCTTCCTCTATGGCCTGAAGGGCTTCATCATACGTAGCTTGTAAAAATGGATCCATCATTGGCTCGTTTCCGGATCACCCTTCTTGTAGGGCTTGCTGAAAATATCTGCATATCCGACCAGCTCTTTGTACCCAGGCTGAGAATAGGCCAATCGCTTGCTGGTTCGCAAGCCATAACCAACCAATCCCTCCAGAAGCTTCAGAGCGCCCACCACACCATCGATGACCGGGACGCGCAACTCCGCTTCGAGCCTCCTATCTATCCCAGTCATCCCGGCGCACCCCAGGCAGATCACCTCGGCGCCATCATTTTCTATCGCCTGCTGTGATACCTTCAAGATCATTTTATACGTCTCCTCCGGGCTGGCTGATTCCAACGCCAGGACAGGCATACCAGTTGACCGGACAGAAGCGCAACGTTCAGTCATACCATAATGCCTCACTGCATCCCACAGGAGTGGTTCCCATTCGCGGTTCGTTGTCACTACGCTGAATTTATATCCCAACATACAGGCCAGGTACATGGAGGCGTCAGCGATCCCCAAGACAGGTTTATCTGTAATTTCACGCAACGCATACACAACGGGATGGTCACTATAACAGGCGATTATGAAAGCATCAAAATCCTTCATGTGGGTTAATGCCACTTCGAGTGTACCTGGCGAGCTAAGTAACTCGTCATAAATACTCTCAATGGAGCGCGGACCTGAGGTCGGATTCATTGCTTGCACATAGGTACCTGGGAGGGCATATTTTTCGGCAATCGCCTGGATCTTGGCCGTGAAACTCTCAGAAGAGTTTGGGTTGATTAACAAGATTCGCATCAAACACCTCCAGCAAAGCAAAAAACTTGTTCAAAGAGGGCGGGCGAGGCATTGCAAGCGCCCCGCCCGCATTTTAAGGCAGTTTAACTATTCAAAGAGAGTTATTTGATATCAATCGCCGGTTTGGCGATTAACTTTCCTGACTCGTCATAGTGCAACTTATCGAATCGCGATAGCGGCAGGCGATCCAGGTACCATGAGACCGCGCCGGTCATAATATAACTTGCAAGATCGCGCCCAATCGTTGGGGCTTCGATTACGCCATTTCCACCCGCGCCAGCAGCCAAGATATAGCCATCCACCGGCGTTGGGCCGAGTACCGGTAGAAAATCGGGGGGCTCAGCCCTATATCCTACCCATTCGTTCACAACGGACGACTCAAGCAGACGAGGGTAATGCTCAAGCAATTCTTCAGTCAAGAAGTCCCAGAAATATGCATCCGTTCCGCCCGTCATTGGAAGCAGATCGGGATCCCAGAAACCGGCATGCATTGGGTCATTCAAATCCATACTCTGATGGGATTTGCAAATAAATACGTTGTCTTTATCTTTGCGGGCATAAAAGCGCGGGTATTTGAGCACTGGGAAGTTATATCCCAGCTTCTCTGCCGGCTCCAGAATAAAGACTTCTGCTTTGGTGTGCCAGATGGGTAATTGCAGCCCCACCAATTGAGCCACATGTCGCGCCCACGGGCCGCTGGCATCGACAACAACATCAAAATCAAAGTGTCCTTTGCTGGTTTCCAGTCCTGTGACTTTTCCGCTGGCGGTATCGAACCCGGTTACTTTTGTACCAAGATGGATTTGGACGCCAGCTTCGCGCGCTAAACGCGCCAGGGTATTCGCGGTCATCGTGGCGTCGAAAAAGCCATCATCCGGACACCAGCCCGCGCCAAGGATGCCATCTAGATTGAGATCTGGGATTACCTTTTGTATTTTTTCTGCGTCTGTCCAGTATTCGGCATGGTAATCCGAAGCTAATGTCAACGCAATCGCTTGCTTGACATACATTTCGTATTCTTTATATGGGCAGACCGTCAATGTCCCCGTCTTTTCAAAGCCTGTGGAACCGGGAAATTGCTTCTCGAGGTTTGTATAGAAGTTGAATCCGAATAAACGGACAGACCAAAATTCATGTGAGACTGAATCATCAATCAGACAAAAAGTGGCTGCGGATTTGGCAGTTGTGCCAGAACCGATGCTGTTCTTTTCAAAAAGGGTGATCTCGGCTTCGGGATACTGGCTTAGAAAATATGCGGTCGACGTGCCAATAATTCCACCACCGATGATGCCAATTTTCTTTTTCATTACATTATTCCTTTCGTAGGTTGATCTCAAGATTTCCAGGCTGGACGGACAGCCCGCGATTGGATGCGGTCAATGAAAGCCGGCAAGAAAGTATAAAGATCGGCAACAATTCCGTAATCTGCCTGGGAGAAAATGGGGGCGTTTTCGTCGATATTGATCGCGACGATCAATTGCGATTCGCGAATACCAACAATGTGCTGGATCGCACCTGAAACACCCACTGTTATGCATAACTCTGGTTTGATTTTTGCGCCTGACAATCCCAACCACTCTGGGAACCAATCTCGATCTGATGCTATTGGACGAGAACAGGCCAATTGGCCATCCAATAGAGTGGCTAAAGTTTGGGCCATTTGAAGGTCATCCCGTTCCTTAATCCCCTGGCCAACATCAACCACCAGCTTAGCTTCTTCCAGGCGTACTCCGCTGGTTGGCTTGGCTTTATATTCCAGGATCGTTATTCTCGATGTGGTTGCAGGCGCATCAAGAATCTCCAGCCTGGCGACCTTACCCGGAGTCGAGCTGGTTTCAAACACGCCTTGGGCGGCTGTCAGAATCACCACTCCGGACTTGAAGTGATAAGTAGCCAGGCCGGTGCCAGTATAAACCATGCACTGCGTTGTAATCAATTGCACAGCAGGTTCAACATCGAAGCCGACCACCCAGGCTGCATATCCTGCGCGCAAGCGTTCGGCCAGGCGCGGCGCGATCTCCATACCCAACTTGGTTGCCCCAACCAGAACAATACCTGGTTGAGCCTGACTGGCTGCTGCGGCCAACGCGGCAAGCACCGCTTCTGGATTCTTTTCATCTGCAACCATCTGATAAACGATGTCAGCGCCCGCTTCACCCAGCGCTACCCCTTCTTTCCCAAGATCTAATGCTGCTACTATCCATCCAGACGAATCGGCTTGCTGGCGCGCTTTTCCTAAGAGTTGTCGCAATAGCGCTGGCTTTTCACTGAAGACAAGGATTGTATTCGAGCTCATCTTGATACCGCTCCTTTCAACACGTTTTCGTGTAAGAGTGCATCAATCAATTGATCAGCGAATTCTTCGGGGGATGCTCCCTTGAAAACGTTCTGTTTGCGATGAACAACGATGCCAATTTGCGAGGACGAATCCAGGCCGCTAAGATTTTCCAATTCATTTCTTGACAGACCTAAATCCGACTCCACTTGCCATACATTGACTGGCTTTTTCTTGGCTTTCAACGCATCCATCAGGGTAGTCCGGCGAGGGGGAAAAGCCTCTTCCGCTATGCTTACCAGCGCTGGCAGCGAGACTGAAACAGTTTGTAAGCTATCTTCCAGATCGCGATCAATCAACAGTTTGTCATCTTTAAAGCCGATCTGGCAAGCATATGACACCAGGGGCATATCCAAGCGTTCTGCCAGGCGCGGGCCAACCTGGTAGGTATAACCATCATCGCTGGCAAAACCACACAGGATCAGGTCAAAAGGACCTAGCTTCCGAATAGTCGTTTCAAGGATCTGCACCGCTATTGGGCCATCTGCTGCGCCATTGAACGGATCCTCAACCAGAAAAACTTCATCCAACCCCATCGCCAGTACATCCTTAAAGCTTTCTCGAGCCGTAATCGGTCCAAGCGTTAATGCCTGCAAGCTTGCACCATGAACTTCTTTCAAACGCGCAGCCGCCTCAACGACATTCTTATCAATGTTGCCAATCTTTTCGGGTGCACCAGCCATGCGAAGTTCTCTCGTATCCGGATCGACTTTAATCTCAGCAACATCCAATGAGTATTTGATCAGGGTTAATATTTTCATCCTTCACTCTCCATGTTCAAGACAGCTATCCATAGCGGAATAATATCCCAAAACCACCTTGCGGATTTCTCCAGGTGATTCCTTTGTTGCCGCCATGGTCGCAGGCAATCTGGCAGGTGCCACACTCCAGGCAATTCTCATATCGCACCGCCACATGTTCATCCACCCATTGATACACAAAGGCAGGGCATACCGTCAGACAGGGTTTTAGATCGCAGGTTTTGCATCGTTCCTGGTCTACCTGAATGTGGCTTTGCTCTTCATCAATCTCGTATTTATCTAGCCCGAGACGAGCATCCAGGCTCAATAATTTTTGGCTCATAGCACAATTCCACGCGAGATCTGATAGATGTCTTTCGCCAGAGTCAACATTGACAATTTTCCGTCCATTTCCTTACGCAACGCGGCTAAAGCCTTTGAGCCTGGTTGTGTTGTCGGGCTGAACAAGCTCTCGGCAACATTGCATACCAGGTCCGGATATAGCTCAAATAACCTCTTGTTCTCTAATAAGGGATAGGTATCCTTGTATGTCAGCCAGTCCTGATAAATCGAGGTCCCTTTCAGGTTCGCTTCATAAGAAGCCAGCTCAACTGCGTTATACGCGCCTTTCTCTCTCGCCTTCAAGATCGCTTTCGCTGCCGCGGCGGCAGAAATCATCGCGAAGTCCATCCCGCGCAAGGTCATGATATTATTCAGTAACAGGCGAGCAGCGCTGCCAGTCACTACATATCCATCACCATATAGTTTGGACATCAAGTGGAATCCACCACGATGGACCGTTTGGGCGGAGTATTCAACCACCTCACCACCCTCCACCAGTCGAGCAACCAATGGGTGGCTTTTGAATTCATCCAAAACTTGATGGGGTTGCAACTTGCTCTGATAAAGCGCATCGATCTTCACAACTATCCCCAACGACAATGAGGCTTTATTCGTATATAGAAAGCCGCCGCCTTCGATGCCGTGGGTATGACCAACGAATGTATAAGCCATGCCAGTTTCTGGAGTGCACAAGAATCGTTCTTCAATCGTCTTTTCTGGCAATGCGATCACTTCTTTTACGCCCAGAGATACATCGTGTGGATGAAAATCTTCCCCCAGACCAGCTTGTTTGAGCAGCAACGAGCGAGTACCCTCAGCTACCACAACCACATCCGCGCCGATTTGATCCGGGCCAGCTTGAATTCCTATGACTCGCCCATCTTCGACCAGCAGCGAATCAACGACGATCCCGGTGATCAACGCTGCCCCGGCATCTTCGGCTTGTTTTGCCATCCATGGATCGAAACGGGCGCGCAACACACTGAAGGCGTTATAAGGCGGTTGGGCAGCCTCCTGGCTGCGAAAATCCAGCGCGACCGAAGCATTTTTCGATAGCATGGCAATCTGATGAGAAGTGATCGCCCGCTCCAACGGAGCATTGTTCCAGAAATCAGGAAATATTTCGGCTGCGAGTTTGGAATAGATCAGTCCTCCTGAGACGTTCTTGCTCCCTGCTGTTTGGCCGCGTTCAACCATCAGTACATTCAATCCAGCTTTCGCCAGTAAAAAGCCAGCGGTGGAACCAGCCGGTCCCGATCCGATAACGATCGCTTCAAACTTTTCCATAACAACCGCCTTTGATGTTTCTTGTCTGTGTGTAGCAGTGCAGAACCACACACAGACAAGTGAAATGTGCAACAGACTTACGGGATAATACAAGCCATCACACCCTTCTGGGCATGCAGGCGGTTCTCGGCTTCGTTATAGCAGGCTGTGCCCCATTTGCCATCCAACACCGCATCCGAAACTTCGGCGCCGCGCTCACAGGGTAGACAGTGCATATACTGGGCGGTAGGTTTCGCCAGGTTCATGCGTTTTTCATCTGCAATCCAGGACTTGTATTTAGCAAACAGCGCTACCATTTCATCCTGTTCGGGTTTTTGGGTCACCGGAGGCAGCAGATCGAGGGCTACATAGTTCTTAGCATAGACAATATCCGCATTCTCACAGGCGTCTTCCATCTTGTCCGAAACGCTGAATGAGCCACCGCTGGCCTCCGCATTGGCCTTGATCGCTGCTTTGATATCCGGGTCAATCCGCATCTCCGGTGGATGGGAAAAGACAATATCCGCACCATACAGACTGGCGGCATACATAAAATCATGATGCGGTGCGATAGGTTTCTTCGGCGACGACCCCCATGTCCAGGTGACGCCCAGCTTTCGACCGTGCAGATCACGCCCGAACATCTCGCGCAGCGTCATCACATCCGCCATCCCCTGGCAGGGATGGTAAATATTGTCTTCCATGTTAATCACCGGCACATGGGCGTACTTAGCGAATTCTTTTATAATCCGCAGGCTCTTATCGTATTCCCAATTGACCTTATCACCCAGGATGCGAATGGCAATGCAAGCGCCCATACGAGATAGCACCCTTGCGACATCAGAGATGCGCTCAGTACCGTAGCCTGCATCTTCACCTTCGAGTGTGGGGAGGCGAGTGGCCTCAGGCACAAGGAAGTTCGCATGACCGCCCAACTCGAAGATCCCAGTCTCAAAACTGTTGCGTGTCCGCAAGGACGGGTTGAAAAACATCATGAACAGGGTCCGCCCACGCAAGATATCATCATGGTGCCGGCGCATTGCGTTGTCAGCCTTGAGTTGGAGTGCAACGTCCAGCATGGTGTCGATTTCTTCTTTGCTGAAATCGCGCAAAGTTATAAAATCTCTTCCTTTTAAACCTTCTGTAATCATATCTATCTCCTTAGTAATTATTGTTGTTTTCTCTGGTTAAAGCCAAAGTAGTCGAATATTGTTTATCCGCTGCTGATCCAAGAAATTCTTAGCCTTCTCCGAACAACTTGCGCCACTCATTTCCAACCTGTTCCATCTGAGACTTCGACCCGGTACGGCGCATACGGTACAAATGGAACATACCCAATTGCCACTCGGTCATCCAACTGGCGGCAAAATCTCCTCGGACGGTTTCATCAAATATGTTTTCGATTTCATCGCGGTTGATGACGCGTGGGCCGCTGAGACGGACAGCAAACTCACAAGTACGGCTGCTGCGGGTCGAGATATATTCCTCAATCCCGATCTCATCCATCACATCGATCACCGAACGCAACGATCGGATAGATTTGGCATAAGCGAAATAAGGCGGATAACCATGCTCCACCATCACATCAAATACCGCCCGCATCAAGGCGATCGTTCCGCCATACAATACCTGTTCTTCAAAATTGTCGCCCTCGGTTTCGGAGTCGAACTCAACTTCTACCACTCCCACCCGTGTACTTCCAACCGCTTTAGCAATTGCCAACACAATCTGCATGGCATTGCCGGTCACATCTTTGTCCACAGCTACCGCTCCATAGATTCCAGAGCCAGCCAGGAATTTTTCGCGTACCAGGTGGCCTGGCGAGTTAGGGACAAAGAGAACTACATTAACATTCGACGGAGGCTGGATGGCTCCATAGAGTACATTAAAACCGTGCGCAAAACTCAGGGTAGCGCCTGGCTTGATGTTCTGGTGAATAAACTCCCGATATACCGACGGTTGCGCCGGGTCAGCCAACAACATGTGCACCACGTCTGCTCTACGAGTGGCTTCAGCAAAATCAAAGACTTCAAAGCCGTCCTTCTCTGCCCTTCCCCAATCCTTGAAACGGTCGCGTGGGCCAGCGCCAACGATCACGTTCAAGCCGCTGTCGCGCATACACAAGGCTTGTGGCCCGCCTTGAATTCCATAGCCGAGCACGGCAATCGTCTTGTCTTTTATTACATCCAGACTCACATCTTCATCACGATAAACTTGGTTAAGCATTTCTTCCTCCTTCGATCAATAAACGATAAGCAAATTGTTCTCGGATTCACGGTTATTTATAAGAATTCGGTGTAATCACGATTCACATCTTTATAGAGCAGATAGGCCGATTTATCCCAACCAGTGGCATAAAAGAATTGTGGACAGAAAGGAGCCATGTAGATGAAATCGTCCTTCTGGACTTCGGTCAATTCGTGATTCAACCAGTAAAGACCCCGCCCATACAGCATATACAGGCCATGCTCCATTACGTGTGCTTCAACAAAGCTAAAGTACGCACCTGGGTCAAAGACTTGAAGATTAATCCCCATATCAAACCCCATCTGTTCATAGGGAGTCAGATGCTGCTCCATGTATGTATCTGTTGGATCAGCGCGTATCTCACTTTCATGTGCTATGATTGGGTCTGGCACAGCTATCCCCTCGACCTTAACGTAACGTCGGCGAATCCAAGCTAATCGACTCAGCTCTTCACTATCGCTGGCAAAGGCATATCCTGCGTTCGGCGGCAACCAGGCAAAACTGCCCTCCACTAGCTTATGCGTCTTTCCTTCCAAATCGAATCGAACCTGACCTTCTAATACGAAGAAAAATTGTTCAAATTCCTCGCTGTGATAGCCGGTTGTATGACCATTTGGTTCAACGAGCAACTCGTGTTCAACAAATTTCGCGCCGTTTTGAGGCGCACAAAGCACCTGCGCTAACACACCTTCAAAGCCAGGTAGATGGTGTTCCACTCGATTTGCACGCGGGAAGATCATATAACTTCCTGGCTTGTTGATGCATCGACATCGCGAAGTAATATCCGCGTCGCTCACAATTAGTTTAGAGGTCTGTCCTTGATTCATCAAAAAATCTCCTTCCGAATAGAATATCCAGCCAATTGGCGTATCGCCAACAAAGTGAGAAAACGTCCTGCTTCCACAGGTTGTTCGACTAAGACATGTTCATCAGGCGCTTGCCCCGCCTCCAGGTCGCCAGGCCCAAAGATAATGATCGCCAAGCTGGCGCCTATCGCCAGTCTACACATAACTTGTCAGGAGGGGTACATCGCCAGCCGTATCTTCCAGCGACTGATTGGGCAGGTTGGCAACAGTTTTAAGATTGATCATACAACTTCTAAGACTTAAGAATATTCGTAAGGATAAGACCGGCGGAGCAATTTTCCAT
>Ga0172371_10012292_pt1 | contig 11292 bp, 9 predicted proteins | sample Lak12m_FD_114543 | JGI IMG/M metagenome (GOLD analysis project Ga0172371, IMG submission 114543) | Freshwater microbial communities from Kabuno Bay, South-Kivu, Congo - kab_022012_12m | ecosystem: Environmental > Aquatic > Freshwater > Lake | place: Democratic Republic of the Congo: South-Kivu...
CGGAACCTTGACAAGATCCCATCCCTGATAATCCTCAGCCTGCCCTCCGTTAGTCAACAGATTTGATACCGCTTTGGCAACGTCCATGGTGATCCCACCCCCTATACCAACAATGGCACAGGGCAGCTCGGCAGATTCTGAAACTACCATATCACGCATGGAATTCATAAATGATGTCGTCGGCTCATCAGTGGTATCAACATAAATAATCTGATCAACCGGAGTGATGGCATTGATTCTTTCGGTAAGCTTGTGGTTCCGGAAAAAATAATCGACAAAAAATATCACACCACGGGAGGTATGGTGGCGATGCCCATCAAGAATAACTGACAAATCAGCAATGGAACCCGCCCCGAAGAGATAATGAGTGACATTACGCGCATTGCGGATTCCGGTAAAAAGCTTGGACTGAATACTCATAGGAAGCATTATCAATATCTATCAGGCAGAAAACAGGTGGAAGGAGGAAGGCAAAACAAAACCGCCTGATTGGCAGGGTGATGCAGTAAAAGCTCTCCGCTGAAAGCGGTTTTATATGGCAATCAAGCCAGAACGGAGAAGTTCGGTAAAGACGAAAATTAATATTTCACCAAAAAGGAGCAGAAATATTTCACTGAAATAAAATATTCTGGTAGGGAAGCCAGGCTCTTGAGTGCTGTCCAAAATTAAGCCATACAAACAGGGCACCAATATAGAATAACAAGACAATAAGTATAAAGAGTGTCCTGTTATAGACGGTTTTGATTAAAAGTGGCACTCTTGACATAATAACAATTTGCATGGGCAGAAAGTAGAGCGCCATTCGGTCAACAGTTGTAGAAATAACCGTGGTAAGTGGCAGCATAAAAAGGCTGAAGACACTAAAAATAACCCATAAGCCTGCATCACCATACCGCTGCGCCCATGTTTTCCTGAAATAGAGAAAAACCAGTGCTGAAACAACATTCATCATCACCCTGATGAATGCTCCGGATGATTCCATACCTTGAGTATCGGTTACATAGTATTGGAGCATACTGGCAAAACGATCAGCCAGAAAGGCGACAAAAGCTATACCAAAAAACATTGTAAATAACAGGAGATCTTTGAAATTGCGTATGGAATTTCCATAAAGAAAGCCTACTGGCAACATAAACAAAGCTGTTTTATGAAAAAGCGTCCCCAGCATGATCATTACATAAAACCTTGCCGCTTTGCCATTCATCAAATCAATCAGTCCCCACATGATAAACCCGATAGAAACTGCCTGTCGGGTATATCCCATAGATACTACAACAACCAGATAAGGTATGGCTATTGAAAGAGCCAACCATGGAATGGGCATGTTTTTGCATAATCTTAGCAAGCCTGCGACAAAGATTGCCGCACACATCAGATTTGTAGCATAGATCCCGTTAAGATACTGTAAAGAAAACCAATACAGGATTACGTAACCAACGTCAGTGGAAAGAGTCTGTACTGTTATGAGATCCGTAAATATCGTCTTCTGTAAATAAGTGAAATTTTCGATATAGTTGCTCCAATCCCCCCCCACTTCATGGCGTAAACCAATAATGACAAGAAGAAATAGTCCATATAAAAACCATTGCACTCGGGGCAATGCGCCCTTAGCTTTCCAAGGGCTTAAACCCGCAAGCACCGGAACTATAAACATTAACCAGTAGGTTGTCATCGGTTCTCTTCCAGCCAGGCTTGAAACATCAGTACCGACCAAAGACGTACTGTCCAGTCATGACGGCCACTCAGATGCTGCTGCCATATCATGCGAACAGGAGCTGGCTTAATATAACCCTCCGTCTCCATACGGTGTTCATCAAGCAAAGCTTCAGCCCAGTCGCGCAACGGTCCACGCAGCCACTGACCAACCGGAATGCCAAAACCGGTTTTTGGTCGATCTATCAACTCTTTTGGTACATATTTATAGAGAACCTGCCTCAAAGCCCATTTACCTTCATTACCCCGAATCTTCATATCAAGGGGCAGACGCCATGCTAACTCTACCACACGATGATCAAGAAAAGGAACACGTGTTTCCAGGCTAACTCCCATAGCCGCACGATCCACTTTAGTTAAAATATCATCCGGAAGATAGGTAAGAGTGTCCCACAACATCATGCGATGCTCTGCATCACTGATACCCGCAACAAGAGTACTGTTGTCCAGAAGGGTGGCCAAAGAAACAGCTCCCTTTACCGGAACCAACTCCTTCGGCCACTCAGTGACAAGGCTTCGATAAAGATCGTCAAGGCTTTGAACTGTTTTCATTCTACACGCCAATTTATGCACCTTGTCTCCCAAGCGGGAAACACCCTGACTGCCAGGCAGCATTTGACCAAAATAATCCCAGCCAGCCATCGGCACCTGGAGCATACCGACTCCCAAAACCTTGCGCAAACCTGACGGCATCATCGATAACCGCTGCCAAACACGTTTTCCCCAGAAATAGCGGTTATAACCTCCGAACAATTCATCACCGGCATCACCTGAGAGAGCAACCGTAACATGTTGACGGGCTGCTTGACAGACCAGATAAGTTGGAATCTGTGAGCTGTCTGAAAAGGGTTCATCATAGAGACGGGAAAGGAGTGGGATCACCGAGCGAGCATCGGCTGCTGTTACCCTGATTGCCTGATGATCCGTTCCGAGATGCTTTGCCACCGCTAATGCGTGAGAAGACTCGTCAAAACCCGCCTCGTCAAAACCTACTGTAAACGTTTGTACAGGAATCTTCGACTGTGTCTGCATCAATGCTACAATTACAGAGGAGTCAATCCCGCCCGATAGAAACGCTCCGAGAGGCACATCAGCAACAGCCTGAAGCGCCACCGACTCCCGTAAAACAGAATCAAGCAATGATATGGCTTCATCTTCATTCTGAACAGGATCAGCCAGTCCCTGAAACACAGCATCAGTCAATCGCCAGTATGGCTCCGTATGCAGGATTTTGCGAAGCAGATCCTCCGACCGCAATGTCAGCACATAACCTGGCTGCAATTTAAAGATGTTCTCATAAATGGAGTAGGGAGCTGGAACTGTGCAGTGCTGCATGTAGAGCCCCAAAGCTCCCCGACTGACAGCAGCATTGTCAAATCCGGGGTATGCCCGCAAAGCCTTGAGTTCCGAGCCAAAAACAAAAGAGCTGCCTGCCCAGCCATAATAGAGAGGTTTTTCACCGAAGCGGTCACGTCCGAGTGTAAGGCAGCGCTCTACCCTGTCCCACAAAGCAAAAGCAAACATCCCGACTGCACGTTGTAACGTTTCACTCACACCCCGATATGCAAATGATGCCAATAATGTTTCAGTATCTGAATGACCACGCCATGACACATCACATCCCGCTTTCAGCAACTCTGCACGCAAGGTAAAGTGGTTGTAAATTTCACCGTTAAATACAAGCACATAGCGCCCGCATGCAGAGTGCATAGGCTGATGACCTGCCGGTGAAAGATCTATTATTGAGAGCCGGCGATGGGCAAGCGCAATACCTGCATCTGCATCAACCCACACCCCTGAATCGTCCGGACCACGATGAATGATCCTGTCAGCCATTCGGGAAACTACTAACTCTTCGGGCTTGTCAAAATCCGAACGAAATAAAAAAAAGCCGACAAATCCGCACATTAACGAGCCCTTTCCAACAAAGTGTTATCTTTCTCAACGATTTTTATACAAGCATCAAGAATTGAGTCCCGGTAAAGTGGTTTTCCTTTCCATGTCTCAATTGCCAGAGTACGCATAGCCTGATAGCGCTCATTAGACTCAAGCAGAGCTGAAACGCATTCAACTGCTTTATCATCTGAGGTAACGATCACGGCATTCTGGTTATGCAAGCAATAGGATGCAATTTCACCCACCGGTGTCACAACAGGAAGAAGTCCAAGCTGCATAGATTCAACAACCGACATGGCCATGCCTTCAGTCAGACTGGTTTGCAGATAAAACGAGCCTGCTGATGCATACTGAATAATCTGCTCATGCAAAGCTGCACCAAGAAAAGTGACGGAATCGACCACTCCTAATTCCTTGCACAATTTTTTGATGTCATTCAATGCACCGCCATCCGGACCAATAATCAAATAACGACTTTCATGATAGGTATCATGAATCCTGGCAAAAATCCGGATTGCCCTGTCAAGACCTTTCTGCTGATTGATACGCCCCCAAAAAAGGAATACCGGCGCAACTTTTTTAATCGGCAAAGCATCGAACTGGCGGGTCACAAATGATATCGTCTGACTTCGTCTTATTTGATATGCACTCAAACGGCCTTTTATTGTTGCCTCTGAGTCCGACCAAATCCGGACTGAAAATAACAATGACGCCCTGGTACAGAGAAAATCAAGAAAATGCACATCCCTCTCAAGATGGATGAAGGTTACCAGCTTTATTCTTGGACAGAGCAACTTTACAAGCAGCCCGACAAAGGAAGAACGCCATAAAGAGACAATTAATACATCAGGAGATTCCGCCCGAATTCGCCAGATGGCAGTCAGCAATGACCATGGGTTGTACGTTACCTTTATGTCGTTTTGATTTGCAAGATTTCTGTAAATATATTCCACCTTGAAATCAATTGAACCCTCTAGCATGGACGCCGTTGTCCGAGCTGCTGATTCAACCCCACCAACCCCATCGTAAGGAACAACATGAATAAACCTGCTGTTTTTTTTTATTGTACTCAAGTGCAACATATTAGCATCATAAAGAATCAGGCTGCTTATTTTTTTTGTATAACACCTTTACGAGCTCCGAATATCTTGAAAACATGATTTCCTGACTAAATTCTTCCAATATCTTTTTTCTGCAACGAAAAGATAAACCTGAAGTTATTTCTTCATGATCAATCATATTAATAACAGCTTCTGCAAAACCCTGAGCATACGGTTCACGCACTAAAGCACCGCAAAAATCAACACCTCCCAACAATTCGGTTATACCGGTAACTTCAGACGCAACAATTGGTAAACCAATCGACATGGCTTGCAAAAGGGCCGTACTCAGGGTCTCTCCATCGGAAGCATGCACATAGAAATCCAATGATTGAAACCAAGCAACAAATGCATTGCCACCAAGCTGACCAGGCATCTCAACACAATCAATCAAACCGAGATTATGGACTTGATCATGAATTAGGGATATCGCATCACCATCCCCGGCAAGAGTGAGTTGCCAATTGACGGAAGGAGAGATCTCATAGAGGATACGCATCATATCAAGCAAGATATCATGGCGCTTGATGGCGGTAAAACGGGATGCCATACCCAAGCGTATCTGTTTCTGAGGAACAGTTTTTTTGTCGTTCAACGGTGAAAACAGGTGGGCATCAATTCCATTGGGAATGACACTAATAATATTTTTGGGATAGATGAACTTCAGTTCTTTTTTGATTTGATCCCGGTAAGTCTTTGTCAGATAAACAATATGATCTGCCATCAAAAGGCTGATGGCAGAGTATACCCAATCTGCAGGGTTTTTTAACGAGTTAGCCTGGTGCTCAACTATTATCAGGGGTATATTATGTACTCTTGCAAATAAAAACACCGGGAACAGTGAAGTAACTGCGTGTAATATTATAACTTGCGGTTTATTCGCGTTCAACCAGCTATAAAGCCTTGACCAATGACTCCAAGGTTTGCCGGATACAGCGGAAAAATATTCATAGGCGATATTGCGCTGCTGACAGTATGTTTTATAATCCTCCAGCAAAGGATCAACACCTATAAAGCCAAAACTAGGAATCCATTCGCCCTCTTTATCGGCTTCAAGAAGTGAAAAAGCCACACTTCCATGGCCACCAAGCCCTGAGTAAAGAAGTTGGAGAACTTTAACACCCTCGTTACCGGAGCTCATTGAGTCTTGAAGAGTAGTTTTGTTAAGGATTTTTAACAAACTCCTCCATAATGATTTTATAGTTTGGATGTGGTGAAGACTCAGGTGAAGTCAGATATGTATATTTATAGTTATCATATGCATCTTTGGTCACACGCAAGCATTCTCTAACATTTATTTCCGCCGCATTAATATTCATAACAGGAGCATCCAACAGAGCCGCCATACCGAAAACATTCCTAATGCTGATAGGACATTTCGCCAACTGATCCGAATAAATAAATAACACCGGTTTGTTATATATCACGGCATAACTAACAGCAGTACTTGATATTGTAATGACGAATTTTGATTTTCGGACAAGCATTGCTGTTTTGCCGTAATAGACATATCTCCCACCAAAAAATGGGGATATTTTCGGATGTCTTGTTTTATAATGACCTGCTATATCCACTCTGACAGAAGCCTGTTCTTCTATTTTTTCAAAGAAATCAACAAGTGCAGGGTACCATACGTCACTTGTCAATACACCTTTGACACCCATGTGATGGCCATCTGAAACAAATGCAGGCATGGCAAGATCCAGCAGAATCGCAGTTGATTCCTGGCTTTCCGGAGGTTCAGAGAAAGACAATTCATGAGATATGCTTTCCTGCCTCAGGTATGCGCTATAGTCCTGGCTATGCGCATTTATGCGAATCAGGCTGGAGGCTTTCGTGCCGAATAATGGTAAGACCTTTTCTTCACTTGCCTTCCCTGCAACAAGTATATGCGTGGCACTTGAATAGTTATCAGGCACTTGTCTTAGTATAAAATGAGTCGCTTTTCTTACTAGGGAGCGGGGCGAAGAAGATGTAGCTAATGCAATTTGTAACCTCGAAAGAATTTTATAAAACCTTGACCTTTCCTCATTAATACCCGTATCATCAGGCGAAATTTCAGGAACCCCGTTATTAAAGGCCATTAAAACGGGTATTTTATTTCTTCGGGACAGCCATGATAAAAATCTGTTGAATATATAACTTTTTATGCTGCGCGGATCGGTTTGATTATACACACGAATCTTTGTATCACCAGTATTCATCAACTCGAATAATCTGGTTAATACCTGATGCCACGTTACAGGAACTTCAATATTGGTGCGAGAAGCTCGAACAACCGATAATGCGGAAGTAAAACTTTTATTAATGAAGGCAGATAAATCAATAACCACAAGATTAACTTCAGATTCAAGCAGATCAAGCTCTTCTAACTCATAGATAAAGTCCGTGACCAAAAATTCAGTTATATAAACAAGTGTATATTGCTCTTTCATTTATTATACTCACAAAGATATATCATATATTTATCAAACAGCTTGGGCTCCCTTGGAGTAGAGGTATTTATAACCTATTTTTCGCTCAAGATATAGGGCTCAATGTCAGGAACCCTTATGATCCTCCTACTGCTGATGCCATTCCTTTCAAATATGTTCATATAAATCTTAATGATGTGCCTGAATATGAAATCTGGAAGAATTTTTTGCGCATTAAGCGCGCTATTATTGGTTTGAGAGCTACTCGATGTAACAATTAGTTCCGTCAGAAATTCCGCAATCCATTCTATTAATAATAAACGCTCTGCCTCACTATAATATCCTGATACATCAAGTATCCTTTTGAATTCCCTAAAAAATCCCTGTTCAATCTCCTGCTTAATAAATTTGGTGCCCATGTATAGCCTATCCCCACCCGATGATGTAAATGATTGCCTTATATAAAATGGATGATTTATTATTTTTACTTTTCCTTTAGCTAACACCAATACTTGTAGCATTATTTCAGCAATCAGATAGTGCAGATCATCACACTGTAGAACTTGATTAATCACATCAGCGAGGACGTTTCGTCTGAAAACACAATACCAGTTTGATGCGTATTGAGAAGAAAACCATTCATGTAAAAAATAGCTGGCCCTGTCAATTGATTTTTCATGTTCGATGCTTTTCGAAAAACTTTCGATTGCCAAATAGTTAGAACCAGTAACCATTGACTCTTGGCTATATAACTTATCATACAACCTGAGATCGACTTTTTGACCTCGAGCACCAACATAATCAGGATTTTTCGACAGAAATTCCAATATCTGGATAAGATTATCTTTTATATAGAAATCATCGTTATCAGCAAAAAGAAGATATGGCGATTCAGCTGTATCAATTGAAGCTTTTAATTTAAGCAAATAATCATTTTTATTTATTTTATGCTCAAATCGCTGATAGCGCAATTTCGGATTAGTAGCAAGATATTTCTTAACTATCTCTTCATTATCGTTTGTCTCACTGCTATCAGCAATAAATACAAAGCATGAAAACTGCTTGCCTTTAAAATAAGATAACCACCTCTCCGTGAACTTTTCTCGCCCTTTTAATGTCAGAATTATGGTAAGCATTTCTAACCTTCTAATATCTTAAGTGAGTGCATCATTTTCAATGAGCATCCATTGTCCAAATACAGGTCTTGACATGTTGACTCTCTGCTCATCAAACCTTGTAGCTGTTGCCCCTGAAAAACTGAAAATTTAAGCTGAAGTATTCAATAATTCGCGTTGCGTAGAAGTGAAATGGTTTCACCAACGCCCCGTCGTAAATCACCAGCAAAAACAAATCCCTTAGATAAAAAACGCTCGCATGAAACTTCGTAGGAGAGCTGATTCATGATTTGATTATCAACGAAGGATACTTTCAGGTCCGGCACGAACTCGCGAATCGTATCGACAATCTGGCGAACGGTTGCGTTGTGCGTCAAAATATTGTATATGCGGCCGTCAAATATGTCGTTCCTGATAATGAATGCAAGTGCCCGGGAAGCATCAAAGAGATCAAGGTATGGACGCTTCTGATCATAGGCCGTACTCCAGACCGTAATCGGCATTCCCATGACCGCCTGCCAGCAGAACTTGTTGACCGCTGTATGAAACCGCATACCCGGTGATGCGCCAAATATGGTGCCGAACCGGCAGGAGATTGATTTGAGGCCTTTTTCGACGTGCAGATCTCTCACCATCTGCTCTTCTTTCAGTTTTGTCAGCGCATAGGGACTCTGTGGTTTAAGCTCCTCTTCAGAACAGTCCTCTGCAACAACTGCGTTCTGGGTCCCATAAACACTCGTCGAAGAGAGGGCAATCAAACGGGCACCGGTTTCCACACAAGCCCCGGCTACCTTGAGCGTTGCCTGATAATTATTTGCCTCCAGCTGTGCGGCTTTGTCAAAACTTCCCGCGGCATCAGTAATAGCTGCCAGATGAATAACTGCCTGGGCACCCTCCAGAACCGGCCTCAGGTCGAGTGTTGTGACATCACCCTCAATAAAACGGTAACTGCCTATTGATGGAAGATTAAACAGCGATGGAAAGCGCTGTGTCATCATGTTGTCGATCATGACAATCTCGGCACCGGGAAATTTTAGAGCCAGATCACGAACGACATATGAACCTATATGACCGATAGCGCCAGTAACTACTAATTTCATGAGCTTGTAAACGTTTTAGTTTTCTTTGTCTTCTGAAAGAGCTTGCCGGAAATCCAGATACGCAGAATATTGACGAATATAATCATCGGCCTCGTAGGGACGATCACACAAAACAGTCAATGCGGCATTATCTGTCTGGTAAGTCTGCTGTGACCAGATGCCGGGTGGAACCAGTAACCCTATATTGGGATGGTCAAGCCTGTATGTTGCTGTTTGAATGCCATCATCACACATTACTTCAACGACACCCCTGGGGCATGTCAAAAACTGAGAACACTCCCTGTGGGCATGCTGTCCGCGAATTGCGCCGTCAGGAGCCCTGACCACAAAGACCCTGGCAATTGCAAACGGCACGTTATTGAGACCTTCCATAACCACCAGATCACCGTTTTCTTCAAAATAGTGTGGAAGATTTATGATTTTTACAGTATCGAGGTTATGAACCATTCCGTTGCCCAATTAACTGTTTTATTCTTTATGAATTCGTTATTACCTTTTGACACTTTGATACCAGCATATATACACCATCCTCAATGCTTACGAGAGAGCCCCAGCCGGTGGCTCGTGAAAATTTCTCATTATTTGCAATGAAATTTCTGAATTCAATTGGATCGGTTCCGGCAGGCCAAACTACACTGGCTATATCAACCCGTTTTCCGGTAACCTTTTCTGCATGATCCACGACCAGTTCGAATGCACGCTTTAAAGTTGTACCCACTCCACTGCCGATATTGAATACCTCTCCATAAATGCCGGAAGCCGCAGCGGCAAGCAGCATAGCATTTACGACATCATCGAGAAATACATAATCGCGAATATAATTTCCGTCCCCGTAAAGTGAAATATTTTGTCCTTTAAGCGCCAGCATAGCAACCCTGTTCAAAACACCACGATCAGGTGAAGAGCTGACACTTGAGCTCGGTCCATAAACATTTGCAAGTCTCAAAGAAACCCCGTCAAGCACACCTTGCCGGGTAGCCTGTATCAATTGCTGTTCCGCAAAGAGTTTGTGAAGATCATATAAGGTAGCCGGATTCGGTACCTGTGTTTCAGATACGGGAAGATCCGTAGTCAGACCATAAAGTGTTACTGTAGAAGTATTAATCACTTTAGGACGTCGGCCAAGCTCCTTTGCTGCCTTTATGAGCTGATTGATCGGGAGAAGTGTGGAATTAAGACTTTCTGCAGGATCCTTTGCGGCAGTATAAACGCTTGTATTTCCAGCAAGGTGGTAAATAATATCAGAGTCCTCTACAATTTCCAACCAGGTATCAAGAGTGCGGATATCTCCTGTCATTTGTCGTATATGATTTCTTTGTGGAAGTTCTATACGACTAAAACAGCGAATGTTATCTGAATGTTTAGTTAATTCTTCTACAAGAGATGAACCGATATAACCACTTGCACCGGTAACGGATATTTTTTTATTCCTTAATAACTCTAAGACTTGCATACACTTTTTTTCTGTAACAACAAATGCAATGTTTGTTTGACTCTGTATTGATCAGGGAAATTATCCATCGGCAGTGTGTCATCGAAATTCAACCTGCGAGAACCCGCATAACTCTTCATTATCAATTTATAGCCAACTGAGTCTAAAAAATCAATCAGCTCTTGAAAGTTTAAAAACCAATGCGGAATTTTACTTTCATAATAATTCTGCAATGAAACAAAAGTAGGATTAGTGCCAGCAAAGACATCGGATAATAAAATATATTCAGATTCATATGCTGCCAAATCAGTCAATAATTGCCCCCAATGCTCAATATACTGTAATGAAGATGCCGCATGAACAAGATTGAACTTTTCCGAAATCGGCAATGAAGACTGATACTTAACTTTTCCTGAATGTAATTTACTTGCAGACTCAATTATTTCAGGCACTTCTACAATAGTATAATCTATTGCAGCCATATCAGTTGCAATACTTTCCTGTAACGTCATATATCCTATA
>Ga0172371_10012297_pt1 | contig 11291 bp, 10 predicted proteins | sample Lak12m_FD_114543 | JGI IMG/M metagenome (GOLD analysis project Ga0172371, IMG submission 114543) | Freshwater microbial communities from Kabuno Bay, South-Kivu, Congo - kab_022012_12m | ecosystem: Environmental > Aquatic > Freshwater > Lake | place: Democratic Republic of the Congo: South-Kivu...
AAAAGGGCCCATTTATATATTAGTTTTCATTATGATTTTATTTATATCGCACTTACCGTAAAAACGCCTTCGTTGGTTGTGTCTTTAGATAAAGATATATCCAAATTTTCCCATTTAAAGGACGTTGTTGTTTTAACTACCAAGGATTTTCCTTTAAATAAAAGAATGGCGCGGCGCAGAAAGCCAGGAGTTATTGAGGAGAAAGATGTAGTGATGCAGACCATAGAAAGGCTTGTAGTGGCAAGATGAAAATATTGCATATTACAACGCACCTTAACAAGGGCGGCATAACCAGCTATTTATTTTCACTGGCTACAGGATTAAAGGCAAAAGGCCATGCCGTTATAATTGCGTCAAGCGGAGGCCAGTCGCAGGAAGAATTTGTAAAAAGCGGAATTAAATGTATATTTATACCCATATACACCAAGAAAGAGATAAGCCCGAGCGTTTTGTTTTCTTATCTTGCGTTGAGGAGATTTCTTTCCGAAGAGAAAATTGACGTAATACACGCCCACACAAGAGTAACGCAGGTATTGGCTGTTTCTTTATCCCGAAAATTCAGGATACCGTTGGTAACAACATGCCATGGTTTCTTTAAATCCCGCTGGCACAGGAGAGTGTTTCCTTGTTGGGGGGATAAAACAATCGCCATAAGCAGCCAGGTTAAAAACCATCTTATAAACGATTTTAAAGTTAAAAGGGAAGATGTTTATTTGATTCATAACGGTATAAACCCAGACAAATTCAAGAGGCATTCGCTTGAGGAAATTGAAGAATTAAAAAAGGAGGCGTCTTTACCGAAGAATTGCATTATCGTGGGATCAGTAGCGCGTTTTTCTACGGTTAAAGGGTTGGAGTATTTTATTAAAGCCCTGCCTCTTGTTGCGAGAGAATATAACAACGCGATGTTTTTGCTTGTGGGGTATGGCGCAGAGGAAACCAGCCTAAAGCAGATAGCCAAAGATTTGAAGATAGAGGACAAAATAGTTTTCTTCAATCCTATTAAAGACAGTTATAAATACCTTCCTGTGATGGATATTTTTGTTATGCCTTCTATCCAGGAAGGCTTGGGGCTTTCCATACTTGAGGCGCAGGCTCAAGGAATTCCTGTTATCGCCTCCAGAGTAGGGGGGATTCCCGATATTATAGAGGATAATGTTACGGGTATTTTGGTTGAATCGAAGAATTCAGGAGAAATTGCTGCGGCAATACTCAAGTTAATTAAAGATAAAAACCTTGCTGCGGCTATTAAAGATCATGCCTATGAAAGAACAGTAAGTGATTTCTCGCTGGAAAAGATGGTTGAAAAAACAGAATCCGTTTATAAGGAGATTGTTCATGCTGTTTAAGCGCAGGAAGATATTAGTAATAACATTAGTTTTGTTTTTGTTCTTATTATTGGCGTTAAGCTTATATTTAAGGACGAAATATATTGTTCCGGTGCTTATGTATCACTATGTGGTGGAGGATAAAGAATTAGCCAAAGAAGACAAGCGCGTTGTAACTGTTAGCGCGTTCGCAAGGCAGATGCGTTTCCTGAAGGTAAATAATTATAACGTTATTAACCTGGATGGGCTGGCATATTTGATTAAAGAAAAGAAAAGAATCCCTAAGAATACCGTGGTTATTACCTTTGACGACGGGCATCTGGATAATTACAAAAATGCATATCCTATATTAAAGAAATATAATTTGCCAGCTGCAATGTTCGTTATAGTTGATAAATTGTCTCAGCCGAATTTTATGACAGTAGAGCAGATAAAGGAAATGAGCGATTCGGGTCTGATTACCATCGGAAGCCATACGCTTACCGAACGGTATTTACCAAAAATAAAAGAAGAAAGTGAACTTAAGAGTGAAATTTTTGATTCAAAACATAGACTGGAAGCAATATTAAACAGGCCTGTCAATTGCCTTAGTTATCCTATAGGCGGTTTTAACGAGAAAGTCAGGCAGATGGTTATTGATGCCGGCTATGGCGTTGCCGTGACAACCAGCCCGGGCTTGTGCTATCCTAACGATGATATTTTTGCCATTAAAAGAGTAAGAATCTCAGAAAGTTCCAGTAATTACTTTGTATTTTGGTTTGAAACATCTGGTTTCTATAAATACATTTTAGAGTTGCGTAAAAATCATGAGAATTTAAAACAAAAACAATATGACGACTAAGAGAATTCTTGTTGTTGAAGTTAATTGGCTTGGGGATGTTTTATTTTCTACAGCGGCTATACGCGCCCTGAAGAATAAATACCCCGGCTCTTTTATAGGGGTTTTGCTGCATAGTCGCTGCAGGGATGTTTTGACAGACAATCCTTATATAAATGAAATTATAGTTTTAGATGAAAAGGGCGAACATCATGGGATATTCGGAAAATTGAGACTAATACGCCAGTTGAAATCAAGGCAATTCGACACAGCGTATTTATTCCACCGTTCATTCACGCGCACCTTGATTTGTTTATTGAGCGGCATAAAGAACCGCATTGGTTACTATACCGCCAAACGAAGGCTTTTGCTTACTGACAGCGTAAAGGTTCCTCGAGGGGTACACAGGGCAAATTATTATTACTATTTGATAACCAGGAGTATCCCTGCGGATATGAGAATGCTGCATAGTGATTTTATCGTAAGGGATAAAGATATGGTTTATATAGATAATTTATTGAAGCAGGAAGGGTTTAGCAGTGGCGATAAACTGGTGGTGATTCATACGGCTGGGAATTGGTCGCTGAAGCGCTGGCCAAAGGAGAATTTCGTTGAATTAGCGGATGAATTGGTTAACAGGTTCCAGGTAAAGGTTGTATTTTCCGGAGCGAAAGAGGAGAGGGGGCTTATAGACGAGATTTTGAAATCAATGAAAAATAAGGCAATTAATCTTGCCGGACGGACTACAATTAAACAATTGGGAGCGCTTTTTATCCGGGCGAATACAATAATTTCCGCTGATTCAGGGCCTTTGCATATTGCCGTAGCCTTGAACAGGCCGACAGTCGCTTTATTCGGGCCTACCTCCGAAAAAATAACAGGGCCCTTAATGAGAGAAAACGTTATTTTACTGCAGAAAAAAGTAAACTGTGTTGTCCCTTGCTATAAACAGGATTGCCGGGATAATATTTGCATGAAAAAAATCAGCCCTATAGAAGTAATAAGGGCTATTCAGGAGAATAAATGGCTAACCGCCGAAAAGACAGCGAAGTAAAAAAGGTTATTTTTATTACTTTGTCTAATATAGGCGACGCGGTATTGACCTTGCCGAGCCTCGATTATTTAAAGGAAAGGTTTAAGCAGGCGCAGTTCACCGTATTAAGCGGGCCAGGCGCTTCAGTTTTGTTTGCTTCGGACCCGCGCATCAAGGAAAACATCGCTTATGACAAGCATGCGCCTTTGGGCAAAAAAATTTATTTATTTAACCGCCTTAGAAAAGAGAAATTTGACGTAATCATAGACTTGCGCGATACGGTTTTTCGCTGGATAACTCCGGCGCCATATAAGAACCCTTATATTATCAGACTGCCTAAAGATGTGCGACATTTGAGGTTGAGGCATTTATATAAGACAAAGGCCGCATTCAAAGATAAATTAGACGTTAAAGATATAGAGAGTATTCGTTCAAGCTTATGCATAGATAATGTTGCGAAGGACAAAACGCAAAGTTTGCTTAAAGCGCATAATCTCTCGCTTGATTCGGACTACGTAGTCGTCTCGGCAGGTTCGCGTAGCCCGGCAAAACGCTGGCATAAAGAAGGATTTGCGAAAATTTGCGATGAACTCTTGAAGCATTATTCGGTTATATTGCTGGGAGATGATAATGATTGCGCGGTAAATCAGGATATCAACAGCCAGTTAAACGGGCGTTGTGTTGATTTAACGAGAAAGACCGATTTGTCCGAGGCAATTACGGTTTTAAGCAAGGCTAAATTGGTTATTTGCAACGACAGCGCGATTTCCCATATTTCAAGCTATTTAAACAGGCCTACATTGGTGATATTCGGGCCTACGGATGAAAATAAATATGGCCCGTGGTCTAAGAATTGCGCGGTGGCGAGAAAAAATACTTTTTGCACTCCTTGCGAAGGCGACAACTGCAAGAATAACTGGCTCTGTATGAAAAATATCCCGCTGCGGTCAGTAATTGATTATGCCAATGCGCTTTTAAGGGGAGAAACCCCAAAGCCGATTTCTGATTATAGGAGAATTTTAGTCAGCCGCACAGATAGGCTGGGAGATGTTTTATTATCCACGCCCGTGATAAAAAACTTAAGAGAAAACTTTCCCGCCGCTTACATCGCCATGATGATAAAATCTTCTTTAGAGGAATTATTAAGAGGCAATCCTTATTTAGACGAGGTTATACTTCTTGATAAAAGGGGAAAACATAGAGGCATTGTCAATTCGTTCCGTTTTGCCGGGAAACTAAAGAAGAAAAATTTTGATTTGGTTTTAATTTTGCATCCTACCGTAAGAGTTCATATCCTTCTGTTCCTCGCTGCCATAAAAAAACGCATAGGATATGATGTAAAATGGGGTTTTTTAAATACACACATCTTGAAGCACACAAAGCAGCTTGGCCAGAAGCATGAGACGGAATATACTTTAGAATTCTTGAGGGAGTTAGGAGTCGCTGGTTTTGACAGAAATATGTTTATGCCTGTATATAGAGAGTCCGAAGAATGGGCGGAGTTTTTCTTGAAAGAGCATAATGCGGATGGCAATAAGGTCGTACTGATTCATGCCCAGGCAAGTTGTCCGTCGAGGTTATGGCCCCAGGATTATTATAACCGTTTAGTAGAAGATATTATCGATATTTATAAGGCTAAAATTATTTATGTAGGAATTATAAAAGATAAAAATATAAAGGAAAGCGAAAATATAATTAATATGACCGGCAGGACCAGCATCTCTCAACTGGCAAGTATGATAAAACATAGCGACCTGCTTATATCTAATGATTCCGGTCCGGTGCATATAGCAGTAGCTCTAGGCAGGCCTGTTATTTCCATATTCGGCCGCAACCAACCAGGGCTAAGCCCAAAGAGGTGGGCTCATTCAAATATCAATAGCGTATTTGTGCATAAAAGCGTGGGTTGCGATGTTTGTTTAGCCCACGATTGCAAGAAAGAATACGCCTGTTTAAAAGCGATAGAGCCGAAAGAAATTCTTTCTTATGTGGATGAATTTTTATCAAACGAAGACACAACTTATGGAGCGAAGTGACGCCTGTCTGCCGACAAGCAGGTAAGCTGTATGTCTGAGTTTGACCCTTGACATTTACTCAATAAAATTTATTTAGGTAGATGTCAAGGGTTAATTCGACCAAATAACTTGCGTTCGCTTATGCTCCGTAAGTTATGGTCTCATTAAGGAGGTGTGTATGTGCTGTTTGGTTAAATCGTTAGGCATACTGGCGATAATTCCGGCTACCGTACTTTTGACTTTTAGCTTCTTTGTTTTATTTACAATCCGCAAGATGGAAAAGGGGAATCTTAAGGTTTTTGGAAAAATCATAGTTGCTTTATTGTGGGTTTGCGCAGCGTTGATTCTTTTGACAGGGATTTTCTCTAAATCAGCAGGCCGTTGCCCAATGGGTAAAATGCCGATGCATAAAATGATGAAGGGCGATAGAGGCTATCCTATGATGAAGGGCGGCATGGATTATAAGGCAATGAAAGATAGAATGCCCGGCCAGCCAGATATGGCGCAGTAGGATTTTTATTCAGCGGAAAGTGGTTACAAAGCGCATAGTTGTAGTAGGCGGCGGGCCCGCAGGCATGATGGCCGCTATACGGGCAGCCGAGCTTAAGCAGGAAGTAATTTTGATAGAGAAGAATTCAGGCTTAGGCAGAAAGCTCCTTTTGACCGGAAAAGGCCGTTGTAATATTACAAATGCCTGTGATTTGAATTCATTTCTGGAGAGATTTTCTAAGAACGGACAGTTCTTAAGGGATGCGTTTAAGAGTTTTTTTAACGAGGATTTAATAAGTTTCTTTCGGTCAAGAGGATTGCATCTTAAGACGGAAAGGCAGCTGCGAGTTTTTCCTGCTACAGACAGGTCGAACAGTATTGTAGATATATTAAATAAAGAGTTAAATAAGAATAAGGTAACGGTTATATGCAAATCCTTGCTTAAGGATATTCTCATTGATAATTCCGTCGTAAAATCAGTCAGCCTGAATAATTCAAGGGTAATACCGGCGGATAGGGTTATTTTGTGTATGGGAGGTTTATCATATAGTTTTACCGGTTCTGACGGATATGGGCTGGAGTTGGCTAAGAGTTTGGGCCACTCAATAGTCGAACCCCGCCCGGGGCTTGTGCCTTTGAGGGTTAAACAGGCATACCCTCGTTTGCTGGAAGGTTTAACTCTGAAGAATATCCGCCTTGTGTTTAGCGACGGCAGGAGAGAGATTATATCAGATATCGGAGAGTTATTATTTACTGATTCCGGTATTTCCGGACCTTTGGTTTTATCATTAAGCGGAAAAATTATAGATTGGCTTAGAGACGGCAGGAGTGTTTATGTAGAGATAGATTTAAAACCCGCTTTATCCAAAGAGCAGCTCGATAAACGAATTTTACGCGAGTTTGAAGATAGCCCAAAAAAGTCAGTTAAAAACTTGTTAAAGAATTTTCTGCCCAATCGTTTAATCAAGGTACTTATAGATATGGCAAAGATTTCTCAGGATAAAAAAGTCTGCCAGATTACTCAGGCAGAGCGGGAGAAGATTATTTCTTTGTTGAAAGCCATGCGCCTGGATATTGCAGGCTCGTTACCCATAGAAAAGGCTATGGTTACCAGAGGAGGAGTTTCTTTAAAAGATATAAATCCCCGCACAATGGAATCGCGTATTATCAAGGGGTTATATTTTGCGGGAGAGATGATAGATGTAGATGCGGATACAGGAGGGTTTAATCTGCAGGCGGCATTTTCAACCGGATATCTCGCCGGCCAGAACGCAGCGTTAAATTAATAAAGTTGGGTAGCGAGTTCTCAGAATCGTTGAATATATCTTGTATCTTTGCTATAATCATTTCTCGGTTTTTGCGATTTTTAACATAATAAGCGCCGATGTAGCTCAGTTGGTAGAGCAGGGCTTTCGTAAAGCTCAGGTCGGTGGTTCGATCCCACTCATCGGCTCCATAAAATATCCAGCGGTATTTATATGTCGCGTTTCAGAAAGATTATAAAAAACAGGAATTTTTTCCTGCTGTGGATAGGCCAGATTGTTTCGCAGTTCGGCGACAGGCTTAACCAGATGGCTTTGATAGCTTTTATATTTAAGCGCGCGCCGGGTTCTACGTTTGAACTGGCAAAACTTATGGCTTTAACGATTATTCCTGTGTTTTTAATAGGTCCTATCGCTGGTATTTATGTGGATAGATGGGATAGGCGCAGGACGATGTTCGTCTGTGATTTAGTCAGGGCGCTGCTTGTCTGCCTTATACCCTTATTCCTTATAAACATTAAATCGCTCCTGCCTCTGTATTTGATTGTCTTCCTGATATTCTGCATAAGCAGGTTTTTCGTACCCGCAAAAATGTCCATAATACCCGATTTAGTAGCAAAGGAAGATTTATTAATAGCAAATTCGTTGGTTAATACGACAGGTATGATTGCCGCCGCAATGGGATTTGGCATAGGAGGGATTATCGTAGAGATTCTCGGAGTAAAAGGAGGGTTTTATTTGGACGCTCTTACGTTCCTTATATCGGGGACTCTCATATTCTTTGTGAGCACGAACAAAGGATTGATAGTCAATCCCAACGAGATGTTAAAAGTAGGCAAAGAGATAGTAGAGGTGATAAGGGCTTCTGTCTTAGAGGAATTCAAGGGCGTTTTCGGCTTCTTGGCCAAACAGGATAAGATTAAGGAGATTTTGAATATATTATTTGTCCTTTGGGCCGCGCTGGGCAGCGTTTATGTCGTTGTTATTGTATTTATTCAAGGAGTGTTTACTTCTGTGGTGAAGGATTTAGGCATTTTGGCTGTATTCTTGGGAGTCGGTCTTTTTATCGGTTCTTTAATCTACGGCAGGCTGGGTAAGAAATTTTCTTATTTAAAGGTAATATTTGTCAGCCTTATTTTTGCGGGGTTGATGCTTGCAGTATTTACCATTACGAGTTATCGCTTTATGGATTTTAAATTAGCCGCTACACTGGCATTCGCGTTAGGCATGAGCGTATCTCCCATTATGGTTGCTTCTAATACTTTGATACACGAGCTAACCGATACGAATATGAGAGGAAAGGTATTTACAGCGCTTGAGATAGTTGTTCATTTTGCATTCTTGGCTTTTATGTTTATTTCCTCAGGCCTGGCGGAATATTTTGGTCAATTTGCCGTATTGATTACCGTCGGTATTTTTGTTATTACGGTAGGAATTATAGGAGTGTTTAAGAAAAGTGATAAAGTTATCAGAACATAAAGAGTTGACGGAACACAGCAGGATAAAGAAGGCAAACCTTCCCAAGAAGGTTTTTATTTCCTTATCCCAGCATTTCGGCAAGCCCTGCGATAAATTATTGGTTAAGCCCGGAGATATTGTCAAGGCAGGGCAGATGGTTGCTACGTCAGAGGGCGGGTTGTTCAGCCCTGTGCATGCTTCTGTTTCGGGAAAGGTTGTATCTATCTCCGACTACCTGCATCCGACTTCAGGCAGGGCAAAGGTTGTTGTGATAGAGTCTGATGAGAAAGATGAAAATCTTTATACCGCCACTGAAGATAAAAGCCGCGTGGATAAATATAACGCTGATGAAATCCGCCAGATTGTTTTTAATTCAGGAATCGTAGGTTTGGGTGGAGCAGGTTTCCCCACGCATATAAAACTTAAACCCTCTAAGAAAATAGATATTTTAATTTTAAACGGAGCAGAATGCGAGCCTTACTTAAACAATGATTTTCGCCTTATGGTTGAATATGCGCGGGAGATAATCGAGGGTGCAAGGATTGTTTTAAAAGTATTAGGCATAAATAACTGCGTTGTTGCGATAGAGGATAATAAGCCTGAGGCAATAAAGTTATTCAGAAAAGAATTGCCTTTGGGTTTTAGTTTAAAGGTTTTAAAGACGGGTTATCCGCAAGGCGGGGAAAAACAATTGATTAAGTCTGTTTTGAATAGAGAGGTTCCATCGGGCGGTCTGCCTTTTGATGTGGGCGTATCGGTGCAAAATGTAGGGACAGTGTTTGCGATTTACGAAGCAGTATGTAAAAATAAGCCTCTTTATGAGCGCGTGGTTACGTTAACGGGCAGTTGTTTAAATAAACCCGTAAATCTTTTGGCGAAAGTCGGCACGACAGTCAGGGATTTAATCGAGGATTGCGGCGGATTAAAGAAAGAGCCGGTAAAAGTAGTTTTTGGCGGGCCTATGATGGGTATTGCCCAGGTTTCTTTGGATGTGCCTATAATAAAGACTACCAGCGGTATAATATTTTTTAGCAGAGATGAGCTGATAGTAAAAGAAGAACGTGTTTGCTGCCGCTGCGCGCGCTGTATCGATGTCTGCCCTATGCGTATCATGCCGGCCAATATAAGCATAGCAGCGGAGAAAGAAAGATGGGACATTGCCAAAGAATACGATGTATTGGATTGCATTGAATGCGGCTTATGTTCCTATGTATGCCCGGCAAAAAGGGATTTAGTACATTTAATAAAATATGCCAAGTCCAGAGTTAAAAGATAATCTGGTAGTTTGTTCAGGCCCTCACATAGAGGCTGATGACCATATCGTGCGTCGGATGTGGGCGACGCTGCTTGCCTTGCTTCCGGCAGGCGCAGCAGGCGTTTATATATTTGGGATTAAAGCGTTCAATGTAATCTGCGTGTCGGTTGTCAGCGCCGTGGTTACCGAGTGGGTGTTTCAAAAGATAAGAAAGAGAAAAGCGACTATATTGGATGGCAGCGCTGTTATAACAGGCTTATTATTGGGGTATAATTTATCCAGCGGCGCACCGCTGTGGATGGCAGCCGCGGGCAGCTTCTTTAGCGTAGCGATTGGCAAACAGGTTTTTGGAGGCTTGGGTTTTAATATATTCAACCCCGCCTTAGTAGGCAGGGCATTTTTAATGGCTTCTTGGCCTAAGTATATGACCGCATGGGTAAATCCCAGATGGCAGGCAGACGCAATTACCTCAGCCACGCCGTTAGGCATTATAAAAGAAAAATTAAATTATTCTCTGCCTACTTATTGGGATATGTTCTTGGGCAACCGCGGCGGCTGCATAGGAGAGGTGTGTATTATCGCATTGCTTTTGGGAGGAGCATACCTTCTTATAAAAAAATATATCTCCTGGCAGATACCTTTTAGTTTTATCGTTACATTAGGATTATTCAGCTGGATTTTCTCAAGGGAAGGTTTATTCAAAGGAGATTTTCTATTTGCGATTCTGGCGGGAGGCGCAGTTTTAGGGGCATTGTTTATGGCTACTGATTATGTGACCGCGCCTTTGACCAGGAAGGGAAAGATTATTTTCGGCATCGGCTGCGGACTTTTGACATTTGTAATCAGAAGGTGGGGAGGTTATCCCGAGGGAGTTTCTTACGCTATATTGATGATGAATGCCGCAACCCCTGTTATTGACCGTTTTAGCCGTCCCAAGAAATACGGCTGGCAGAAAGTGAAGGTTTAAATATGATCCGCTACGGTTTTATTTTATTGCTTATATGCTTATGCGCATCGTTAGTTTTGGGCATAACTTATCAGTTTACGCATTCACGCATTGAGGCGCAGTTGGTCAGCGAAGAAGAAGATGCCCTATGCGAAATATTTAGCGAAGCAACCGCGTTTGAACAGAAAACTTTAGGCGAAAAGGACTATTATCTAGCCAAGAAAGACGATAGGGCGCTCGGCTATATTATTAAGGTAGATACAAAAGGGTACGGCGGTATAATAAGCATGCTTGTGGGTTTTGATTTTAGCGGCGAGATTAAAGGTATTGAGATTTTATCGCAGAGCGAGACGCCCGGTTTAGGGGCAAAGGTAAATGAAGTACGCTACGGCGAGAACAAGCCGTGGTTTTTGAAACAATTCGAAGGCAAAAATGCAAAGGAACTGGAGTTAGGAAGGGACGTCCAGGCAATTACCGCGGCGACTATCAGCTCGCGGGCTGTGTTAGAGGGAGTTAAGAAAGAAGTCACGGCTTTTCTTGAGAAGGTTAAATGAAGACGCAACTTATAGAACGGAGTGAATATAAGTTGCTGTCTGAATTTGACCCCACACCCAGCTATGTATTACGTATATATTTTAAAGAACATTAGAACAAACAAGCTTTATTACGGTTATACTAATAATATAGA
>Ga0172371_10012300_pt1 | contig 11290 bp, 9 predicted proteins | sample Lak12m_FD_114543 | JGI IMG/M metagenome (GOLD analysis project Ga0172371, IMG submission 114543) | Freshwater microbial communities from Kabuno Bay, South-Kivu, Congo - kab_022012_12m | ecosystem: Environmental > Aquatic > Freshwater > Lake | place: Democratic Republic of the Congo: South-Kivu...
CCTCTTTCCTCTTTCCTCTTTCCTCTTTCGCCTTGCGCCTTGTGCCTTTCACCTTTGACCTTTAACCTTTCACCTGTTTTCCTAAAATATCCTCAATGGCGGGGCGAAGTTCGGGAAAGCGGAAAGAAAACCCGTTTGCCGTCAGCGCCTCCGGCATCATCCTGCACCCCTCAAGCACTATCGAGCCCAGCTCCCCCAACGCAAAACGAACCGCGAACCTCGGCACCGCCAGGAAGGTCGGCCGGTGGAGGACCTGCCCCAGGCAACGGGTAAAATCCTCGTTGCGGACAGGGGTGGGGGCGCCCATGTTCACCGGGCCGTGAATCTTCTGGTTTTCCATGACAAAGACGATGGCCCGGGTCATATCCTCCAGGTGAATCCAGGGAAACCATTGCCGGCCGTGCCCCAGTTTCCCCCCAACCCCGAGGCGAAAGGCGGGCAGCATGGCGGCAAGCGCACCGCCGTTTTTTCCCAGCACCGGGGCGGTGCGTAACAGAACAACCCTGGCTCTGCTATGGGCCTTGTTTGCCTCGCCTTCCCACGCCCGGCACACCGAGGCCAGGAAATCCGTGCCCGCCGGGGCGCTCTCAATTATCTCCTCATCCCGGCAAAAGCCGTAGTAGCCGACGGCGCTGGCATTTATCAGGGTATGCGGCGGCGAACCCTTTTGCGGAAGAGCCTCGACAATGTTCCGTGTTGATTCAATCCGGCTGCGGAAGATCAGTTCTTTGGCCGCCGGGGTCCACCTGGCAAAGATGCTCGCCCCGGTCAGATTGATGACTACCTCGTGGCCGGCCAGCTCCTGTTGCCATGGACCAGGAATAAGGGGGGAGCCTTGCAGAATACGGAGCGGCCCGGAAAGCGCTTCGAGCTTGGCCGGGTTTCCGGCCAGGGCGGTGACGGCATGGCCTTTCTGCATAAGTTTGTGGATGAGCGGCCGGCCGATAAAGCCGGTCCCTCCGGCGATGAATACCTTCATTCTCTCTCCCCCCCCCCTGATCGCAGACTGTTATCCGGCAGCCCGGTTTTTGATGAGCCCCGTTTTCCCTGCCCGGCTCATCCGCTTGATTTCTCCTTCCCGTTTGGTCGCCTCGGCTCTCGTGGCAATCGCTTCCGCGTAAACCAGTTGCACCGGCCGCCGGCTGCGGGTGTATTTCGCTCCCTTGTCCGGGGAGTTGTGCTCGGCCAGGCGTTTGTCAAGGTCCTTGGCTATGCCGCAGTAAAGGGAGTCATCCCGGCAGCGAAGCAAATAAACGAACCAGGGCGATTGCATGGGGGCGCCGGGCACGGCCATCAGCCCCCGGCCTTTTTGGCGGCAAAACCAAGACGGGCGACTTCGGCCAGGAGGAGATCCCGTTTGTCGCCCTGAATCTCGATCACCCCGTTTTTCACCGTGCCGCCGCAGGCGCAGCGTTGCTTGAGCTGTTTGGCCAGGGCGGCCAGTTCCCCTTCGCCAAGGGGCAGACCGCTGATGATGGTCACCCCGCCGCCCTTGCGGCCCTTGCTCTCCCTTGTAATCCTTATGGCGCCGTCGTTTTTGGCCGGGTGCTCTTTTTTCCCGCAGACGCAGGCCGCCACGGGCCGGTTGCAGCCCGGGCACATCCGGCCATGTTCGGTGGAATAGACCAGACCCCGGTTCTTATCCGCTTTTTCCTGTCTGGCCATCACTCCACCAGCGTAAGCATTTCGTCAATGGTCTTTAGCCCGCCCAGCCAAAAGGCCGGATCGTCCAGGTCAACCCCGAAGGGTTTAAGCAGCTCCGCCGGGGTATCGCCCCCTCCGGCTTTGAGCAGATCGAGATATTTCGGGACAAAAGCCGCCGGATCCTGCCGGTAAAGGTTGTAGAGGGCCAGGACCAGCAGCTCGCCGAAGGCGTATGAATAGACATAGCCGGGGGTGTTCAGAAAATGGGGGATGTACGACCACCAGGCCCCGTAATCTTCCCGCAGGGTGACCGAGTCACCGAACATGGCCCGCTGGGTGACAAGCCAGTGGCCGGCCAGCTCCTCCCGGGACAATTCGCCGCTTTCCCGCCGGGCGTTATGCACCGCCTGCTCGAAACGGTTCATGGAAATCTGACGGAAGACCGTGGCAAAGATGGACTCGAGCTTCTGACAGATAAAGGCCCGGCGCTCATCCGGATTGCCGATCAGTTTCACCTGGGAGTTGAAGAGCAGAAGCTCGGCGAAGACCGAGGCGGTTTCGGCCAGAACCAGGGTGGTTGATGAGTTGTAGTAGCCGTTTTGCGCCGCCAGGTACTGATGCACCCCGTGCCCCAGCTCATGGGCCACGGTGGAGATATCGCGCAGACTGCCGGTGTAGTTTACCATCACATAGGGGTGGGCCTCCGGCACGCAGGGGTGGGCGAAGGCCCCGCCCCGCTTGCCTTCGAGGATCGGGGCATGAATCCAGCCCTTCTCAAAGAACAGCCCGGCGATCTGCCCCATCTCCGGGGCAAATTCGTCAAAAGCCGCCAGCACCATCTCCCGGCTGGTTTGCCAATCAACCAGAGTCGTAGGCAGGTGGGGCAGGGGGGCGTAGCGGTCGTAATCGCAAAGTTCGGCCAGACCGAGGATTTCTTTTTTTAAACAATAGTAGCGCTGAACGATGTCATAGCGGGAAGTGACCGCGTCAACCAAAACCTCGACGGTATGGTCCGCGAGCTCATTGTAGAGGTTCATGGAGCTGACCCAGCAGGGATAGCTGCGGAGGCGGTCGTCAATCATCTTGTCCGCGAGCAGGGTATTGAAGATGTGAGTCAGCACGTGCAACTGGCTGGTAAGCCCGGCGGTGAGCTCGCCGGCGGCGACAGCCCGGACATCGCGATTCGGGCTGTAGAGGTCGGTTAGCACTTCCTCCTCGGTCCGCTGCCTTTCCCCGAACTTGAGATTGCCCATGACCTTTTCAAAGAGGTTGGTCCAGCTTGAACGGCCCACCGGCGCTTTTTCGATGAGCAGAGTTTCCTCGGCCATGGACAGGAGATGCGGGGCATAGCGGCGCATGCTCGCCAGGTGGTGTCGGTAGTGGCTGATGGCCGCGCTGCCCAACAGGGACTCGGCCTTGCTTTCATCCGCCTTGCTCCATTCCAGTTCAAAAAAGACGGTCTCCCGGCTGACCCGGCTGCCCGCCTCCTTGATTTTTTGCAAAAAAGCCCCGGCTTGGGCATTCTGAATTTGGGTGGTGAAGTTCAAAAAAGCAAAGGTCGCCACCCGGACCAGCATGGTCTCAAGCTTTTCCAGGCGCAAGACCAGGGCGCCCAGCTCATCCGGGCCAAGCTCCGCCACCCGGTCCGCGAATTGCTCCTTCACGGCCTTGGCCTCATCCTCGCACCAGGCGAGGTCAGTGGTTACTTTCGGGTCGTCAACCCCCTGGTACAAATCGGCAAGCTGCCAGATAACCCCGGTGGTGCCGAGCTGCTCGTTTAATTCATTGCTCATCTGTCTTTCTCCTTTTCAGGTTTTAATTACCCTGTTCTTCATACCTTAGGATATCTGCCCCTTCAAGAAGATATCATCTCCCTGCCTGGACGGAGTTTTGACAAAATACCGTTGCGGGGGGCGGCAAAGGAAGCTATACATATGGGAGCCGGTTTCCCCATGCAACCATACGACACAGCCGCGATTATCCGATGAGTGCAACCAGTTCCGCAGCCACCTACGACGAAAGCAAGATCAAAACCTTAAGCTCGCTCGAGCACATCCGCCTAAGGCCCGGGATGTACATCGGCCGGCTGGGCAACGGCAGCCACCCGGACGACGGCATCTACATCCTCCTCAAGGAGGTGGTGGACAACGCGGTGGATGAGTTCATCATGGGGGTGGGCAAGAGGATCAATGTGGACATCGCCGCGGACGGCACGGTCAAGGTGCGTGATTTCGGCCGCGGCATCCCCTTAGGCAAGTTGGTCGAGTGCGTGAGTGTGATCAACACCGGGGCCAAGTACAACACCGAGGTCTTTCAATTCTCCGTTGGCCTGAACGGGGTGGGAACCAAGGCGGTCAACGCCCTTTCCGACCGTTTCGAGGTGACTTCATTCCGGGAGGGCAAATTCGCCCGGGCCACCTTCGCCCACGGCGAGCTGGTCAGCGAAGAGCAGGGCGAGAGCACGGAAAAGAACGGCACCCTGGTGGCCTTTCATCCCGACCCCAATGCCTTCGAAGGGTATTACTATCTGCGGGAGTTCGTGCGCAAGCGGTTTTGGCGCTACGCCTACCTCAATGCCGGCCTCAAGATTTACTTTGACGGCGAGTGCTTTCACTCGGCCAACGGGCTTCTCGATCTCCTCGACAAGGAGATCGCCGAAACCCAGCTTTACGCGCCGATCCACTTCAAGGACGCCACCCTGGAGTTCGCCTTCTCCCATACCGACGGCTATGGGGAGAGTTACTTCTCCTTTGTCAACGGCACTTACACCAACGAGGGCGGCACCCATCTTTCCGCTTTCCGCGAGGGGATACTCAAGGGAGTCAACGACTTCGCCAAGGGAAAGTTTTCCGGCGAGGATGTCCGGGAAGGTGTGGTGGGCGCCATCGCGGTCAAGGTGAAGGACCCGATTTTCGAGTCGCAGACCAAGAACAAGCTGGGCAACACCGATATCCGGGCCGACATCGTGAACAAGGTCAAGGATTTTGTCTGCGATTATTTTTACAAGAACACCGAGCTGGCCCAGGTAATCATCGAAAAAATCCAGCAGAGCGCCAAGATAAGAAAGGAACTTCAGCATGTCCGCAAGGAAGCCAAGGCCAAGGCCAAGAAAGTGGCGCTGAAGATTCCCCAGCTCAAGGACTGCAAGTATCACCCCGCCCCGGGCCGTCCCTCGGGCGCGGAGCGGGAGAACATGCTCTTTCTCACCGAGGGCCAGTCCGCCTCCGGCTCCATCGTTTCCTCCCGCGACCCCATGACCCAGGCGGTCTTTTCCCTGAAGGGCAAGCCGATGAATGTCCATGGCCAGCCGCTCACCCTGCTTTACAAAAACGACGAAATGTACAACATCATGCGGGCCCTGGATATCGAGGACGCCATTGACAATCTGCGCTACGACAAGGTGATCCTGGCCACCGACGCCGATGTGGACGGCCTGCACATCAGAAATCTCATCCTGACCTTTTTCCTCCAGTTTTTCGAGGCCCTGGTCAAGCGCGGCCATGTCTATATCCTCGAGACTCCGATCTTCCGGGTGCGCACCAAGGAAGAGACCATCTACTGCTATTCCGACAAGGAGCGGGAAGCGGCGGAAAGAAAACTGGGCGGCAAGGGTAAAAAGGCGGTGGAGATCACCCGCTTCAAGGGCCTGGGCGAGATATCCCCCAAGGAGTTCAAGCAGTTCATCGGCCAGGACATGCGCCTCCAGCAGGTGAACATTGACACCTTAAGCGAGGTGCCCAGGCTGCTCAATTTCTACATGGGCAAGAACACCCCGGAGCGCAAGGAATACATCATGGGCCATCTGGTGGCGTAGATAAACCACCTGCTATCAACAAGCCAAGGAGCATTGTTTGGACATCACGATCTTAATCGCCCTGATTTTGCTCAATGGCGTTTTCGCCATGGCCGAAATCGCCCTGGTCACCGCCCGCAAAAGCCGCTTGCAGCGTTTGGCCGAGGATGGCGACCGTTCAGCCGCCATTGCCATGCAACTTGGCGAAGAGCCCACCCAATTTCTTTCCACCATCCAGATCGGCATCACGGCAATCGGCATCCTGAACGGCATTGTCGGCGAGGCGGCCTTCGCCGGTCCCCTCGCCGGGCTGTTGCGCGGGGTCGGCCTTGAGCAGAAGGCAAGTTCCGTTGTCGCCACCACCATTGTCGTGGTGGGCGTCACCTATTTTTCCATCGTGATCGGCGAATTGGTCCCCAAGCGGCTCGCTCAGTTCAATGCCGAGGGCATCGCCCGACTGATGGCGCGCCCGATCGCCCTGCTGGCCAGGTTGTCCCGGCCATTCGTTTTCCTGTTGTCGCTGACGACCGATGGAATTTTGCGTCTGATGGGAAAAAAGGAATTGAGCAACGCCAACCTCACGGAAGAGGATATCCATGCGATCCTGGTGGAAGGCTCGCAAGCCGGGGTTATCGAAAAACATGAGCACGAGATGGTGCGCAATGTCTTTCGCCTCGACGATCGGCAACTCGCCTCGTTTATGACCCCGCGCAGTGAGATCGTCAATCTCGATCTTGAAGAGCCGTTTGCCGAGAGCCTGAAAGCGCTGATCGCTTCCGACCACTCCCGTTTTCCCGTCTGTCGCGGAGGGATGCACGATGTTCTGGGCGTGATCACGGCCAAACATCTGCTCAGGCAGCATTTGAAAGGGGAATCGCCGGAAAAGATCACCGAGTATCTTTTGCCCACGGTTTATGTGCCTGAATCGCTGACCGGGATGAAGCTCCTTGAGCAGTTCCGTGAATCCGGGGTGCAGATGGTTTTCGTGGTTGACGAGTATGGCGAGGTTCTCGGCCTGATCACCCTGCAGGATATCCTCGAAGCGCTGGCCGGAGAATTCAAACCCCGCGATCCGCGAGATGTCTGGGCGGTGCAACGAAAAGACGGCTCGTGGCTGCTGGATGGCCTGATTCCTCTCCCGGAGCTCAAAGACCGGCTTGGCTTGAAAAGCGTCCCCGAGGAAGAGAAAGGGCGGTATCATACGCTCAGCGGAATGATGATGTGGCTTTGCGGCAACATCCCCCGCACCGGGGAGATCGCCCAGTGGCAGGGCTGGCGTTTTGAAGTGGTTGATCTCGATGGCAACCGGGTGGACAAGGTGCTGGCGAGCCGGATGCCCGAACCGGAAAACGAGCCGACCGAGCTCAGCGAAACAGAGTAATCTTCTGGAATCAAACATGGATACTTCCCACTACGGCGAGCTGCATAAGCTTTTTGACGCCAACTTTCTTGATTATTCCTCCTATGTGATCCGGGAGCGGGCCATCCCAGAGCTGAGCGACGGGCTCAAGCCCGTGCAGCGCCGTATCCTTGCGACCCTGTTCAATATGGATGACGGCCGCTATCACAAGGTGGCCAATGTGGTGGGCGAGAGCATGAAGCTCCACCCGCACGGCGACGCCTCGATCTTCGCCGCCCTGGTTAATCTGGCCAACAAGGGCTATCTCATTGACAGGCAGGGGAACTACGGCAACATCTTCACCGGAGATCAGGCCTCGGCGGCCCGCTATATCGAGTGCCGCCTCTCTCCTCTATCCCGGGAGACCATGTTCAACAAGGATATCACCGAGTTCACCGACTCCTACGACGGGAGGATGCAGGAGCCCGTGGCCCTGCCGGCCAAGATTCCCCTCTTGCTGATGCAGGGGGCCGAGGGGATCGCGGTGGGCATGGCCACCAAAATCATGCCCCACAATTTCTGCGAACTCCTCGAGGCGCAGAAAAAAATCCTTTGCGGCGAGGAATTTCAGCTCTTCCCCGATTTTCTCACCGGCGGGGCCATTGATGTCTCGGGCTACGAAGACGGCAATGGCCGCATCCGCTGCCGGGCCCGGATCGAGGAGAGAAACGAGAAAACCATCAGCATCCGCGACATCCCCTTCGGCACCACCACCCAATCCCTGATCGAGAGCGTGGAAAAGGCGGCAAGGGCCGGCAAGCTCAAGATCATGAGTATCAACGACTACACCGCCGAGGAGGTGGAGATCGAGATCAAGCTGGTGCGCGGGATATACGCGGCCGACACCATCAAGGCCCTGTACGCCTTCAGCGACTGCGAGGTGTCCATCAGCCCGAACCTTACCGTGATCCGAGACAACAACCCGGCGGTGCTTTCGGTGAGCGAGGTTCTGCGCCACAATACGGAGAAGCTGGTCCGTGACCTCGAAACCGAACTGGCCATCGAGCTGGGCCGCCTCAAGGAAAAACTCCACGCCCATCTTCTGGAGCAGATTTTCATCGAGGAGCGGCTCTACAAGCTGATCGAGGAATGCAAGACCTACAAGGCGGTGACCGACACCATCGCCGAGGCGCTGCTGCCCTACCGGGAAAGGCTGGTCCGCGAGGTGAGCCTTGCGGACATCGAGCGGCTTCTCGAAATCAGGATCAAGCGCATCTCCCGCTACGACATCGAGCGGAAGAAAAAGGAGATCAAGGAGGTCAGGGACAGCATCAAGGCGGTGGAAAACCATCTCCGCGACATGATCGGCTTTGCCATCGGCTATCTCGATGATCTTCTGAACCGTTACGGCCATCTCTACCCGCGCCGGACCATGATCGAGAGTTTCGACGAGGTGGTGGTCCGCAAGGTGGCGCTCTCAAACCTTACCCTGGGCTACGACCGCGAGAGCGGTTTCCTGGGCCATCAGGTCAAGGCGGCCCCGGAGGACTCCTTCCCCTGTTCCGAGTACGACAAGATTCTTCTCATCTACCAGAGCGGGACATACAAGGTGATCAATGTGGTGGACAAGCTCTTTGTCGGCCACGACCTGGCCTGGGTGGGCAAGGTGGAGGAGAAGACGGTTTTCAGCCTGCTTTACCGGGAGGGGGAGCATGGCCTGGCCTATGCCAAGCGCTTCCAGTCCCCCCGCTTCATCCTGGAGAAGGAATATCAGCTTTTCCCGCCCCACAAGAACTCGGGCATTATTTTCATCACCACCAGGGAGAACACCCAGGTGCGGGTTTACCTTGCTCCCTCCAAGCGGGCGCGGCATAATTTCGTGGATTGCCTGTTCGCCGAGGTGCTGGTCAAGGGGGCGCAGGCTCTGGGCAAGCGGGTTTCCGAGCGCCAGGCGCGGCGGATCGCCGAGATGCCTCCGGAAAAAACGCCCCCTCCTCCGGTGGAGGTGCAGCCCGCCCTGTTTGCCTCCGGCCAAATCCAGGCGCAAGAGGGGGGTGACCCCGCAAACCCGGACGACTCAGGGGCGGATAGCGGCGGGCAGGCGGAGCGATGACCAGACCTGCGGGAAAGCGCTTTCTTTGCCGGATTCTGCCGGCCGCTCTCCTTTGGCCCGTGGTTCTTTTTTCCATAACCGCCGCGTCCGAGCCTCCCATGGATCAGGATGGTTTTCTCGTGCTCCGGGCGGCGATGGCCAAGGCTGGCCAGACCGGTTTCGGCACCCCATCGGAACAGACCCTGCTCAAAACCGCCTATCCGGGCGGGGAGAGCCTGCGATACCGGGTGAGCTGGCTCGGGATTCCGGCCGGAGAACTTATCATGCGCACCGCCGGGGTGGCCAGAGCCGGGGAGACCTTCACCCTCGAGATCGAGGCGAAAAGCGCCGGCCTGCTCGAAACCTTTTATCCGGTACGGGATCAGTTCACCACCGTGGTCCACGGCCCCCAACGCTTGCCCAGCCGCCAGACCATGCAGCAGCATGAAGGCCGCCGGGTGAACAGCAAGGTCACCAATTACGATCAGGATTCCTTTGCCGTCAGCTACCGGAAAAACGACGACCCTCCCGAGATTTATCAGCTCGACGGCCCGGTCCACAACGAGTTTTCCTCCTTTTTCATCATGCGGGCCTTGCCTTTTGCCGGCGAGGCGCCGATGATCGTCCCCACCTTTGCCGACAAGAAAAGGCATGAGGTGGGGGTGAGCCTTGAAGGCAGGGAAGAGATGGAGAGCGTGCTGGGCAAAAGGGCGTGCATCCGGGTGAAACCCCTGCTCAAATTCAAGGGGCTGTACGAGAAGGCCGGCAATCCCGAGGTCTGGCTGACCGACGACCAGTGGCGGATTCCGGTGCGATTTCAGAGTAAAATCATCATCGGTTCCCTGGTCGCCGAGCTGATCGAATATTCCGGCCCGTCCGGGACCTTCACCCGGCCAGAGAAGCCGCGAGAATCTCCCGAACCACCTCGGGCGGATAAGCCCTGAGCCGCCATAATCCGGCCTGGGCCGTGCTGTTGCTTGCGATGGCCCGGAGGTCTTCCGCGCTAATCCCCAGGGCGGCAAGGGAAGTCGGGGCGCCGATCTTTTCCAGCCACTCCTTAAGCCGGGCGATCCCGGCAAAGGCCATGGCCCTTTCCGATCCCTGCTTCTCGATCCCGAAAATTTGGGTGGCGAGAAGAGCTGGCCGCCGCGGGTTTTTTCGCGCGGCAAGCTTAAGAAAACCCGGGAGCAGGGCGGCAAGCCCGGCCCCGTGCGCCACATCATGCAGGGCGCTTATGGAATGCTCGATCAGGTGCAGGGGAAACTCCACCCGGCCAAGCCCGGCCTGGGCCAGACCGTTCATGGCCAGGCTAGCGGCCCACATCAGCTCGGCCCGGCATTGGTAGTCATCGGGCTTGGTTATCGCCTTGCCGCTTGCAATGATGATCCCTTGCATCAACCCGGCGCTGTAGCGGTCCTGCAAGGGAGCGAACTCTTCCTCCCGGTTCAGGTAAAATTCGAGCAGATGGCAAAAGGCGTCCACCGCGCCATTGGCGGTGATCTCCCGGGGCAGGCTGAAGGTGGTTTCCGGATCGAGGATGGCCACGGCCGGAACGAGATGGCGGTTGCCGATTCCGATTTTCCGCCGGGTTTCTTCGTTGGTCAGAACCATGCCGCCGTTGACCTCCGAGCCGGAGCCGGCCACGGTGGGAATGGCGACCATAGGCAAGGCGGCGCGGATGCTTTTCTTCCCCTTGAAGAAGCTCCAGACCTCATGATTCACCATGGCTCCGGCCGCGATGGCTTTGCCGCTGTCCAGGACACTCCCGCCGCCGGCCGCGACGACGGCCTCGATTTTTTCCGCTTTGGCCAGAGCAATGCCGGAACGGACATGGGAGAGCAATGGGTTTGACCGGACTCCGGCAAACTCGATTACCTCAAGGCCGGCCGCGATAAGAGAGGTGTGGATGCGCTGATAGATGCCAAGGCTTTTCAGGCTTGACCGGCCTGAAACCAGCATTATCCGGCGGCCGGCATGGGCGGCCTCATCTCCGGTCAAGCCGATAAGGCCCCGGCCGAAGATGATTCTGGTGGGCTGCTGAAAAACGAAATTTCTCACGTAACTATCCAGCAGTGCCCCATCTTGCGGCGATCGGTCCGGCTCACGTACCTGGCGTACGCTTCGCCGTCCAGCTTATAGCTGAGCTGGGCAGCTTGTCTGCCCCAGCGAAACTTATACCCACTGGGTGTACCGCAACCTGGGGCACTGCTGGATAGTTACGGTTGTTGATTTGTTTGTTACTAAACTTTCTGAGTTGCGATTTATTGTGTGATTATAAACGATTACACCCTGCGGGTATTAAGTTTGTCGGGATCGTAAAAAGCCACGATTCCGACGGGGCAACTATATAACCTGTTAATTTCTTGTGGCAAACCGCCTGGTTTTATAATTTTTGCATGTTCATCAAGTTTCGTTTGCACCC
>Ga0172371_10012301_pt1 | contig 11290 bp, 12 predicted proteins | sample Lak12m_FD_114543 | JGI IMG/M metagenome (GOLD analysis project Ga0172371, IMG submission 114543) | Freshwater microbial communities from Kabuno Bay, South-Kivu, Congo - kab_022012_12m | ecosystem: Environmental > Aquatic > Freshwater > Lake | place: Democratic Republic of the Congo: South-Kivu...
ACCCCCTCCGGTTTCTCCTTCTGATAAATGCTGAGCACATCCTCAACCGTGAGCGGCTCAAAATACAATTTATCGGAAGTATCGTAATCCGTGGACACCGTCTCCGGGTTGCAGTTCACCATGATGGACTCGTAACCGGCGTCTCTGATGGCGAACGCAGCGTGAACGCAGCAATAGTCAAACTCTATCCCTTGCCCTATGCGGTTCGGCCCGCCGCCAAGCACCATTATCTTTGGCCGTGAGCTGGTCTCTACCTTGTCGGGGGCGTTATAAGTGGAGAAGTAATAGGCGGCATTCTCCACGCCGCTGACCGGGACTGGCTCCCAGGCTTGAACTATCCCGATGGATTCGCGTTTGCCCCTTACGGCGGTCTCGGGAATGCTCAACAGCTGCGCCAGATAACGATCTGAAAAGCCGTCCTTCTTGGCCTGCGCCAGTAGCGCATCGGGGATGTCTCTTCCCTTGTACTGGAGGACTTGTTCCTCCAGTTCGACCAACTCTTTCATCTGCTGGATGAACCACGGCTTGATATAGGTCTTTCTGTAAAGCGTATCAATACTTGCACCCTTACGCAGAGCCTCGTACATGATGAACTGTCGTTCGCTGGATGGCTCCGCCACAAGCTCAAGGAGCGCTTCCAGAGGCTTATAATGGAAATCCTTGGCAAAACCAAGTCCGGACCGGCCTGTTTCCAGGGAGCGGATTGACTTCTGGAAGGCTTCTTTGTAGTTTTTGCCGATGCTCATGACCTCCCCGACAGCACGCATTTGCGTGCCCAATCGGTCTTCCGCACCGACGAACTTCTCGAAAGCCCACCGGGCAAACTTCACCACCACGTAATCCCCCCACGGCGTATACTTGTCCAAGGTACCTTCTCGCCAATATGGGATTTCGTCCAGAGTCAAGCCGCCGGCCAACATTGCCGAGATCAAGGCTATGGGAAAGCCCGTGGCCTTGGAAGCCAGGGCTGAAGACCGCGACGTTCGAGGATTGATCTCAATGACAACGATCCGTCCCGTATTCGGATCATGAGCGAATTGGATATTCGTCCCGCCGATCACCTGTATCGCTTCAACGATATCGTAGGAATACTTCTGGAGCTGTTTCTGCAATTCAGGATCTATGGTGAGCATCGGAGCGGTGCAATAGGAGTCCCCGGTATGGACGCCCATTGCATCCACATTTTCGATGAAGCAGACCGTAATCATCTGATTCTTGGCATCACGGACCACTTCCAGCTCGAGTTCTTCCCATCCTAAGACCGACTCCTCGACCAGGATCTGGCCCACGAGGCTGGCCGCAATTCCGCGGCTCGCAACGACTCGAAGTTCTTCAACATTGTACACGAGGCCGCCACCAGTTCCACCCATGGTGTAAGCCGGCCTAATCACCACCGGGTAACCGAGGTCATCGGCTATCTTTTCCGCTTCTTCGACGCTGAAGGCAGGGTCGCTCCGGGGCATGTCTATGCCCAGACGATTCATGGTTTCCTTGAAAGCTATCCTATCCTCGCCTCGCTCAATCGCGTCAGCCTGTACACCGATAATCTGTACGCCGTATTTGTCTAGCACGCCTTTCCGAAAAAGCTCCGACGACAGGTTTAGGCCTGATTGCCCCCCCAGATTGGGCAACAGAGCGTCCGGCCTTTCCTTTTCAATTATCTTGGTCATTGTTTTCAGGTTAAGCGGCTCGATGTACGTGACATCAGCCATCCCCGGGTCGGTCATAATCGTCGCGGGGTTGGAGTTTACCAGCACAATTTCGTACCCGAGCTTTCGAAGCGCCTTGCAGGCCTGAGTCCCGGAATAGTCAAACTCACAGGCCTGTCCAATTACAATTGGCCCTGAACCGATAATCATAACCTTTTTGATGTCTTTGCGTCGTGGCATCGCGACCTTCCTTGCAGCTGGAATAAGAGATAAGGAGAGCGCATCATTAATACTAAATCCAGCCGGTCAGCTCAATGCCAAACTTTGGAGGGAAACCCGGCCGGGGGACAACTTTTCTGCAGAAAAGTTTTCCCCCGGACCCCTTTTCAAAAGACTCCCAACATATTAGCGGCTTCCGCTGGTCGCCGCTCGTCAGCAGTTTCAGCAGGATGTGGTGTACGAAGTGAACAGCGTCTGCCGGGACGTGACTGGGTCTATCCCAAGGCCTGTTTAGCGGGAGAGCGCCCCCCTACCCGACGGCCATTTTCAATATTCTTTGAGGCCGGCCCGCAGGTATAGAGGTCTCTATGACGAGGCCCCAGGTCGCAGGCTTGTTGCGGTTGCCAAGATCTCAGACCGATTCAACCCACCGGCCGGGATGGCTCCCGAACAAAGGTTTAACGGCTCTGCGTTGTCCGAAGTGAGGGAGTCCTCCTGGTCGGTGGCCATCCAATGGGACATTATTTTTGGCAACCGCCATATTTCGCCGGAGCGGGTTTTGCGCGGCGAAGGGGATATTGGATGAAGAAGCTAATAAGGAGACCGGTCACCGGGAGCAGCATGATGCTTTTCAAAGCCGCGGGTACGCCGAAGTGGTCAGCGATCACTCCAAGCAAGGTTACGCCTATGCCGCCGGTTCCTATGGCAAAACCGGCCAAGAGACCCGAGGCGACGCCAAGGCTGTGGGGGAGAAGCTGCTGGGCCATGGCAATGGTGACCGTAAAGCTGGAGATCATTGCCATACCCACGACCGCCAGCGACACAAACAGCATCGCGCCGTGCATCACGAGGATGGTAGGAAACAATACAGTGGTCAAGGCCAATGACATGATGAGGTATCGCTTGTACCCCCAACGATCGGCCATAGGTGAGCCCACCAGGGTTCCGACCGCACCTCCCAACAGGAAGACCGAGACCAGGGCGCCGGCATAAAGAGGATCTCCCTTTTCATAGTCAATATAATAGAAGGGGATATACGCCATGAGTCCGAAATGCGTCCATGACCTCATGACGACGGCCGCCACGATCAACCCGACGGATACATAGGCAGCCCTTGATGGGCTTGGCTGCGCAGTACCGCCGGATACGGATGCGCTTCGGGCATGGGCAAGGGCGCGCCGATTGACGACCAACAAAATAAGGAATGCAGCTGCAAACAAGAGCATCAGCGGAAGATAATCAAAGCCGAGATGCGTGATTATGAGGGCAGGTACCAACGGGCCTATTGCCAATCCTATATTTCCGCCCACAGTGAATACCGCCAACCCCGTCGCCATCTTGTCGCCGGTGAAGAAGTGAGCGGTCTTGAAGCCTTCCGGGTGGTACGCCGCGATTCCAAGCCCGCTGATTACTACCAGGAGCAGAACGACTTCATACCGGCCGGGAAAGGGCAACAGAGACAACCCCAGACCCGCGCAAACGCATCCGACGGGGAGCAGGAACGCCTTTTCCTTCCGGTCGGAAAAATATCCGAAGAGCGGCTGAATCACCGATGACGTGATGTTCGAGGCAAGCATGATCATGCCTGCCATGGCATAGGAGAGGGCCAGCTTCGCCTTTAGGAAAGGCAATATGGCCGGGAGCGCACTCTGGCAAACATCTGTAGCCAGGTGGCCGAAGGACAAGATGAGAAGAACCTTAAGATTGAAGGTTCTTTGGGGAGAAGACTCAAGACTCATTATTCACATCCGCACCTCGTTGGAGGCATTCTAGATCATGGGGGCTACCATGTCCACTCTTCCCAGAATTACACGCGCACAGGATTTCACGACATACACGACAGTTTGACAACACATATCATAAGGCGGGGAGCCCGCCCCGGATCAATCTGTTGGGAAGCGACTCCTGGGTCCGAAACGGAAATCAGGGCACTTTGCTCGGCGCTGTGCGTTGTGTTCTTCCAAGAAATATAGCACTCTTGGTAGCGGCACGACTCCCGGTCACGCCGGAGGCTCCGCTCTGTCATGGCTGTTCGCCGCCCCACGATGCATATCATCGCATGTAGAGAAAGTGGAACCCGTGAGAACCCTTCAATATTACCAGTTGGCGCCTTTTGGACCAGAGAAATTCCCCAAAGAAGCTGACCTGCTCCAGTTCCTATTGGACATTCCGTACCTGTTCGTCTTCGGCTTTATACCGCCGTTTGAAGTGCTGAATGACGTATTTCGGTCAGGCCTCGCCGATGCCGGCATGAGCGGGGGATGCGAATGGCAGCCGTTCGAAGTGGACGTGGAAGAATACGACGAATTGGTACAGGCCCTGGCGGCCGTCCCCGAGAGCAACTATCGGGTCGTCAAGGCCCCTGAATGGGTAAGGTCCCGCACTGACTGGAACATTTGGACCATGGAATACGAAATGGGCATCCCGGCCGACAAGCACTATGAGCTGTGGCGAGAAAATGTGAAGTGGAGCCGGCTCGCCGGACAAGCGCGTGAAAGCGGCGATGAGCAACTGGTTCTAGAATATCATACCAGAGGGCTGGAAGCCGGCCGGAGACTTTCCGAGTTCATCATGCCTTACGTGGAGGCATACCACGCGAAGAAAGGACGACGATAGGGATAGCAGTGCCACGAAGGGGCGCTGGGAATCATGTGGCGCAGGGCCAGACCGAGCCGCACCGTCACCGACTCTCCCCCTAGCCCTGGTTCTGGTTCACGCTTTTCGGTCTTCGAGCAGGCGTGCCGTGCAGCATCCCTTCCACACTGATGTCTTCATCCACATCAGGCCAGTGTATGCCCTGCCCGTCTCCGATGATTTCGAAATGCGTCCTCTGCTCTGGCGTAGCCTCGGACAAACGCCACGACCACGCGAGGGGCACACTGATGGTGCGTCCGTCAACCAAGTACGCTATGATTTCGGCATCAGTGACACGAACATCCAGCAATCTCGGCTCGACTATCTCAACCGCAGTGCTCATCCCAGCCCTCCAGTATCTTCCCAATGTTTGATTGAATGAGCTGACGAATTTCATTCAGCTCATTCGGTGAAAAGCCATGATTTCGAGATAGTACCAACGGCTTGAGCCAGAATTTGCAGACTTTCCTCTCACGCTGAACGCGGACATGCTTGGGCTCGTTGCAGTCAAAACTGAAAAAGAAGAAGCGGTACGAGCCTGGAATATCCTTCACCGTAGGCATGACCGATGCTCCGGGTCTATCTTTGCAGCCGGCCTGCTCAGCCGAGCACACGACGAGAGTACCTGCCACGCCTGGGAACTGTCAAGCCCTGGTTCGCAACTCAGGGTCGCTGACGCTTGAGATTACTCTTCAGAATTCCGCCCGCCTTAGTCTCTGCAACCACGGAAGAGGCCGGAAATGTCTGTTGTCTTCTACGACGTGCACGCGATTGTTCTTGACCGGTGGGATGCGGCCGAGTACGCTGACAAATAGAGCAGATGCGGCTTATCAAACACGGGCCTGCGTTTCTGCCCTGTCAGGTCACATCTGGACGACACATAACGATGGATTGAATCCCACAAAAGGGGGTAATGAATGATGCGCTGGAAGATAGTATTGGTTGCAGCGGCACTCGCGCTTCTGTGCTCCATCGCAAGCCTGCCGGCCGCGGAAGTCGGCGGATCTGAGGCTGAAAAAGAGCTGCAGAAGTTGCAGGGCACCTGGGTGATGGTTTCAGGGGAGCTGGACGGGAAGAACGCGGCGGACGAGCACGTCACTCGGAGCAAAGTAGTTTACGAAGGGCAAAAGGGCTTGCTCGTCGTTCCCAATCAGCATCACGAGCCGATCGTCTTCGAGATCGTCAAGCTCGACACCACGAAAAGCCCCAAAGAAATGCACTTCATCCGCAGGAGCGGCCCCAACGCAGGCAAGACCATAATAGCGATTTACGAGTTTGAGGGAGACCACCAGTACAAGTTCGCCTTCGACCCGACCGGAAGCACACCCCTGAAAGAGTTCGCGACAAAAGAAGGCACAGGCCACATTCGGAACACCTGGAAGCGTGCGAAGCCGTAAGGGGCGTAGGCCCCGGAGGCGTCGGGAACGGTAAGGGGCTGCGTCAATGCACCGGGAACCCCTTCTTTGTGTAAAGAAGGTGTTCCCGGACCCTCCCCAAGAAACTCCAGCTCTTGTGCGGCTCCCGCTGGTCGCCGCTTCTCGGCAGTCTGCGCACGATGCGGTGACCGGAGTGAACCGCATCGGTTGGGAAATGAATGGGAAGCCATCATTTCCATTATCCATTGGGAAGATGGAGTGTGATCAGGTCTCCGATTGGCTGACAAGAGAAGACGCCCGATCACCTCCACTTTGCTCCTCAAGTCACCGTCGTTCGCGATCCTCTGCTTCATGCGGCAAACCGCGCTAGCGACGCTGATCTATTGCTCCAGTCAAAAGGCTTCCCCTGTGGCGGCAAGTGTCTGACCGGACGGCTGCCCGTCAAGGTAGATTGCCGGGGTATCCTGCTGTGGCTCCAGGAACTCCTAGACAATCATCTTGCCCGCAGGCAATCATTTCATGGTGTCTGCCCCCTCCGTCCCTTGGGACCGAGCGTCAGGACAGTTATTACGTAATGCTCTGCGAAATATTCCGGCGATATCGCGACATCCTATATGAGTCAAGAGTGGACTTGACCCCGATATGACCCCGATACACTACGGCGAAAAGGAGATGCGCCGCAAAAATCCTGAGACGACTTGGGGCCTCCGGTCCTGGCTCACTCTGTACTGGCTGGTGAGCGGCTACGGCGAGCGATGGGTGCGCCCCCTCATGTGTGCTGGCGTTCTTCTCGTGGCCTCTACTTTCTGTTTTCTTCGGTGGGGCCTGCTGCGCCATAAAGATACAGGCCCGCTCTTAGATTGGACACACGTATGGGAAGCTGGCCTCTATAGTCTGAAAGTCATGACCCTACTCAAGCCCAGCAACCTTGAGCCCGCTGCTTTCTGGGGTGATGTCGTCACCACAGCCCAAAGCGTCTTAGGCCCTGTTCTAATTGGTCTTTTCGCTCTAGCTCTCAGACAGCGGCTTAGGCGGTGAGACTATCGCCACTCCACAAGTGAAAGGACGGGTTTGGGTTGCCCCACTCTGTTACCTGACCACAAAAAACCATTCGGAATCTGTCGACACAACAATGGTTTCCATGATTCCGGCTGTTGTAGTTAGCCTGAGTGAACCAGGAATTGCCAGGACGAATTGAGCATTCCGTTCCCAGAGCGCGCAATCTCGGCTGATCCTCATGCCGACTCATACTGGACCTGCGCCTCCCTCAGGATTTGCTCCCGTAAGTACTTGCCCAAGAATCCAGCCTTCAGTCAACAGTGATCCACATCACCGGATCATAGAGGCAATCGCTTCCATGCGCCGCCTGAGTTCGGGGAGTCGCTGTTGGGCGGCGGCATCCGAAGGCAAGTGCCCAGGTAATGACTCCACGAACGATTCATCGTTCAAGAAATCTTGGAAGGTCATCCCCAAGAATACTCTCAGATCCTCAGGAGCCCCCGCGATTTCTTCGAGTATCTCTCGTCTGCCATCAAGCACGGCGACTATGTCTTCCAGATCAGGACTTGCAAAGAAATCCCCCTGACCGCGGTTCAGGAAAGCCTGGATCTTTGTGGCCAGAAAATATGGCGCCGTCACCACGAGGATGTCCAGGTCCTCATCTATTCGGACGGGAACCGCAGACTCCATAGCCGGCAAATACCAGTCGTTTGAAAAACCAAGGACTTCCTGGAACGTCGGCATGACGTCCACTCGGACATCGCCAATTCTCCAGCGACACAAAGGAGCTTCCTCGTCGCGATCTTCCCGGAAACCAAGGACCCGCAATGAGTCCGCCAAGTCGTAGTATTCCGCCTTGGAAGCGATCTCAACTATGACGTCCACGTCCCTAGTCGAACGGATTTGCGGCGCGGCGAGGTCTGTGATCAAGAGGCCAGTGACCGCCCCGCCCAGGAAGACCACTTTCTTGTCTAATCTTCCAAGGGCCCTCGCCACGGCCGCCACCATCCTTATGTTTTGATCCTGATCGTAATTCACCCGGCTCTAAGCCTCTCCCTGATTTCTTTTTCAGCGATCTGTCGTTCCCGTGCCCTTCCGTCTCGGATCGCGTCCAGCAGAGCAAGCAACTGATAGAGTTTGTCATCTCTCAGGGCAGCTTGTGGGACGGACTTGTACAGAGGAGCAAAACCGAATCCCCGCACTGGTCCTTCGGCATACGGCCAAACAGGTGGCGGTTCATCTGGTTGTATGATTCTATGGACAAGAGGCGGCGCGGCGTAGCCCGTAGGAACCCCCCGAGTGGGACCACCGATTATCGGAGGGAAGACATACTTGACGCAGCAGATCAGGAATTCTTCAACTGATCTTGTCAAGGGACGGCGGCCGCTTGGATCCATCAAGTGGGACGCGATGGCCCGTTTCACCCCTGAATGGACTTCGGAAGGGCTCATATAAAGCTCATGTGCAATTGAGGAATAGGACCACCGAATGTCAGGCATCACGGCCAGCTTGAGAACAATGAGTATATCTTGAGGTTTGAGGCTCATGGGGGGATTCTATTCGCGATTCGCGAATTATGCAAGGTGAGAGATCAGAATTCCTTCCGTACCCTGCGTCCTTGGCCCATAACAGGCTCACACCGTGCCAATTCTGCTTTCTGCCGACGAGGTCTACGTCAACGGAAAAAGAGACGCTGCGGGTTCAGTATGGTGTCCCCGTGAAGCGCGGCCAGGTCTTCTTTGAGGTGGGCCGGCAGCCTCACAGCGCGTAAGCGAAATTATTGTAGTTCATCAGTGCAAGGATCGTGGATATCCTGACCTGTCTGTCAAAGACATGAGGCAGTATTCTCATGATAAATCTGGAGCGGTCTCTGTCACCGGAAATCAATAATGTCGCGAGTCGAACGGCAAAAAGAAATCGGTAGGAGAATTTCACCGGATCGAGCTCGTTTGGGCGTTTCCAGAAGTCCCTCCCCCAGTAGTAATTCAGCTTATTCGATATCGAGTCAAAAGAATAGACTGATCTCATGACCTTCCTGTATCCTTGCAACAGCTCCTCGGGAGACATACCGGCAGGGGAAAAGACAACATGTTGCGTGTCGTATTTGCTCCAGTCCTTGTGCAGAATCCTTCCCTCATCTTCAAGACGTTTGAACAGCTTGGTCCCCGGTAAGGGAGTGAGAATATTTATCAACGGCATCAAGAGGTTGGATTCTCGAATAAAAGCTATCAAATCATCAAATGTCTCATGTGAATCAAAATCGTAACCCACGATGAAGGAGCTGTGAACCAAGATTCCGTATGATTGTATTTTCCTTATTGCTTCCAAATAGTTATATCGCCGGTTTATCCCCTTATGCATCATCGCGAGGTTCTCTTGGGATATGGATTCAAAGCCGATAAAGACGGCCCCACACCCGCTCTCTCTCATCAATTCGAGTATCTCGGATTCCTGTGAAATATTGATGGATGCCTGACACATCCAGTTGATGTTGTATGGCCGGAGAGCCGAGAACAGTTCCCTGGCGAATGCCTTGTCGGCCATAATATTGTCATCGGCAAAGAATATCGCCTTCTTCTTCTTATACGAGGCATGAGAACCACTGATACTCTGAATCTCCCGGATAACCTGCTCCACGGTTTTGCTTCTGATCGTCTGTCCGTCAAAGGCGTGCACTGAGCAGAATTCGCAATGGAACGGGCAACCTTTTGTGGTCTGAACAATATCCAGGAGGTATCGGTTTTTCGAAAGCGACGACCTGTCGGGGATAGGCGCCGCCGTCAGATCGGCGAACTTTTCGGCTTTGTAGACCCTCTTCAAATGGCCATTTTCAGCATCCTGTAAGACCGTGTGCCAAATTTCTTCAGCCTCTCCGATTACAACGCTATCGCAGTGTGGAAGAGCATCTTCAGGACACATTGAAGGATGTATGCCGCCTAAGATCGTTTTGATTCCTCTCGTCCGGTAGGCTTCGGATATCTCGTAGGCTCTATTGGCAAACATCGTCCTTACGGTGATTCCGGCAAGGTCTGCCTTCCAAGCATAATCAATATCTTCGATGTTTTCGTCGAAAACTCTAATCTCGTGTTGTGGAGGGGTTAGTGATGTCAGCGTGGGGATAGCCAGAAGATATGAAATATGCTTTCTGGAAAGAAGAAATGTCGTGCCGAACTTATAGTCGTAAAAACTTCTTTCAGACTCGGAACCGTTCCGGGGAATTACTAGGGCGATTTTCATTTTTTTCTTCGCGCAGTTCCCGTCAGGAATTATGCGGCGCCTCCTGTTTGAATCATTTGGGGGCTTCTGAGCAATCGGCTGAGGGAATAGCGAACACCGAAAGTCCATCCCGTTTCAGAACATGACCGCCCGCCAAGCACAGCCGGCAGCGTCTGCGCGCGACAAAGCAATCTTCTACCGGTTCCGGATCGTACCACCGGCTCATGTCGCATGTCAACACTAATGCTGAAAACCGGCCCTTAGCAGAGACCTACTCCGTAGTGGATGCCTTCCGCGTTGTTATTGCACGCAGCCCCCCCCCCCGGTCTGTTTCGAAGTTCACAGAATGACAATACAACCGAAGACCAACGACGAACATAAGGTTTGACCCTGTGACGTTTGGAGAGGTATGGTCGGAGAGTTGAAAGACCTCTCTTTTTCAGGGAAAGAGGTGGCAGTCGCCGCCCGTTGGAAACATGTGAAACAAGACGATACGGGTACAGTGTCCGGTCACTTATCAGAGATACCTCGCCCGAAGTGACTGTGCAACCCAAGCGGATGACCGTCGGCCAACCAATGACAAGAACTCCGAGCAAATGAGGCGCTTTCAGGAGAGCTAGTCTAGAATCGTGAACCGCCAAGTGCCTAAAATAACCAAAGAACTAATTGACAAAGGCTGAGCCGACCGCTAGACTGAACGCAGGATATCAGGGGAAAAACTAATCGTTATTCATCCGATCCTATTGGGTTATTCTTAAGAACCTAGGAATTTAGTCCGCCACCCTCTCTCCACAGTCCGGCGGGGGATGCCATGAAATGTCGGAAATGCCAGTTCGAGAACCCAGCGGGTATGAAGTTCTGCGGGGAGTGCGGCACTAAGCTGGAAATGGTCTGTTCCAATTGCTCCGCATCCAACCCCCCCGAGTTCAAATTCTGCGGAGACTGCGGTCACAATCTGAGCGCTCCGGTAGCCACCGTCTTGCCCAAAGATCTCTCCTTCGACGAAAAGCTTGCGAAGATTCAGAAGTACCTGCCGGGCGGTCTCACGGAAAAGATCCTGTCTCAAAGGGATCGGATCGAGGGGGAGCGCCGACACGTCACCATCATGTTCGTTGATATGAAGGGGTTTACGCCGCTGACCGAAAAGCTCGGCCCTGAGGAGACGTTCGCACTCATGGACAAGGTCTTCGAGCTCAT
>Ga0172371_10012302_pt1 | contig 11290 bp, 9 predicted proteins | sample Lak12m_FD_114543 | JGI IMG/M metagenome (GOLD analysis project Ga0172371, IMG submission 114543) | Freshwater microbial communities from Kabuno Bay, South-Kivu, Congo - kab_022012_12m | ecosystem: Environmental > Aquatic > Freshwater > Lake | place: Democratic Republic of the Congo: South-Kivu...
CCCGCCGTGGAGATGTCATGGCGGAGCAGGCCGCCGAGGAACGACTCGTGGCCGAGATCCGCAATCGGGTCGCAGGCTATGAAGCGGAGCTCGCAGCGCTGCAGACGACGTCGAGCGCCATCGGCGCGATGCTCGCGTCGCGCCAGGCCGGACAGGCCCTCGCCGGGGCCTTCGTAGCGGTTCGCCCGGTTCCCGGCGAGATCACGAGCGGGTTCGGGCAGCGGGTGCACCCGATCCTCGGGACCGTGAGGATGCACACCGGGGTCGACATGCACGCGGAGTACGGCACATCGATCGTCTCCGGCGCCGCTGGTGTAGTCGTGTGGGCGGGATGGCGCGACGGATACGGCAACACCGTGATCATCGATCACGGCAACCAGTACGCGACTCTGTACGCGCATCAGTCGGTGGTTCACGTCTCGGTGGGCCAGCGAGTCGAAGCGGGACAGACAGTAGGAGCGGTCGGCTCCACCGGGATGTCCACGGGTCCGCACCTGCACTTCGAGGTGCGGGTGCTCGGTGTGCCGGTCGACCCGGCGGCGCACCTCTGAGGCCGACGGCGGTTGCCCGTCGCGTCGGCCCTTCGGGCGGGTAGGCGCGTCGAGAGAAGCCGGCCATCGCTGCGCGGCCGGCAGGTCCGGTGCCGACACTCCGCTCCGCGAGCTTGATCGTCGCGTGCGGCATCAGGGGGCGACGTTGACTAGGCGGCCGCGAATCGAGTGGACTCCGGTTCGGTGACTGGCCACACGGGTGCTCCGCTGCTGCGCAAGCTCGGCATTGCCGACGGTTCGCGCGTCGCTCTGGTGCGAGCCCCGGAGGGGTTCGACCGGGTCCTGAAGCCGCTGCCCGACGGTGCTCGACTGGTGACGACGGTGCGCGGCCCCCAAGACGTCGTTCTCTTCTTCGTGACCCGCCGAGCCGAGCTGCAGAGGCGATTCGCTGCACTTGCGCGCTCTGTCGCACCGTCGGGCGGCCTGTGGATTGCGTGGCCGAAGCGGAGCGCCGGGGTGGCGACAGACCTCAATGAGCGGCTGGTTCGCGAGACCGGCCGACTTGCCGGTCTCGTCGACAACAAGGTGTGCCCGATCGACGACGTGTGGTCGGGCCTGCGGTTCGTGTGCCGGAGCGCCGATCGCTGAGATCCGGCGCGTCTGCCCGACGGCGTCCCGCAAGGCCCTGCGGGTATCGTCCGAGCATGTGCGGCCGTTACGTGCAGACTTCGTCCCCGACCGTCCTCGCCGGGCGGTTCCAGGTCGGTGAGGTGGGGATCGACGCATCCGACCCCGACTTCAACGTCGCACCCGGGCGCAACGTCCCGATAGTCGCAGAGCACGACGCCGTGCGGGTTCTGGAGCGGCTGCGATGGGGCCTCGTCCCGAGATGGGCGAAGGACCCGAGTATCGGTGATCGGATGATCAACGCCCGCGCCGAGACCGTCGCGTCGAAGCCGGCGTTCAAGGGAGCCTTCAAACGGCGCCGGTGCATCATCCCCGCCGACGGCTTCTTCGAGTGGCAGAAGGTACCGGGCCACCGGCAGAAGCAGCCCTACTTCATCTTCGGTCGCGACCGCCTGACGCTCGCCTTCGCCGGCCTGTGGGAGGCGTGGCACGACGCGTCGCACCCCGATGACGCACCCTTGCGCTCGTTCGCGATCATCACGACGACGGCGAACGCCACCGTGGCCCCGGTACATGACCGGATGCCCGTCATCCTGCCGGAATCGTCGTGGGATCGGTGGCTATGCCCCGAGAACGACGACGCCGAGTCGCTCGTGGCGATGCTCGCACCGGCACGCGAAGGCGTGCTCGATCTCTACCCCGTGAGCACAGCGGTGAACCGTCCGCACAACCACGGCGCCACTCTGGTGGAGCCGATCACCGGCTCCGCCTAGGCCGCGTGCGCCACCCCTCTTATGTTTGGACCCCAGCGGTCGCCATGGCGACCGCTGGGGTCCAAACAGGGGCTAGGTCCAGGGGGGTGCGAGGGAGCGAAGCACGCCGAGTACCTGGTCGGTACCGGAGGCGAAGATCGCGGGTGCGGGCGTGGTGACGCCGTTCGCTACGTAGCGTCCGAGGTGCTCGCGGATGCGTTCCGGTGAACCCCACACCAGCAGGTCGTCGACGACCTCGTCGGGGATCGACTCCGACGCTGCCTTGCGGTCGCCCTCCTTCCAGAGGCGCCACAGCTCGGCCAGCTGCTCGCCACGGCCCAGCCACTCGTGGAACGCGGCGTAGACCGGTACCGTGAGGTACGCCGCGATGGCGCGCCTTCCGATGGCGTGCGCGAGGTCGCGATCATCGACGGGGAAGACGAAGATCCGCGCGGCGATCTCCTTGCCCTCCCCTACGTGCGGCGCGACGGTCTTCACGTCGTCCGCAGAGAGCCAGTTGATGATTGCGCCGTCGCCCTCACGCCCCGCGAGCCGCAGCATCCCTGGGCGCAACGCCGCGATCAGGATCGGGGGCTGCTTCTCCACCTTCACGCCGAGGCGGAAGCCCGTCACGGAGAACGTCTCGTAGTCGGCGGTGACCTTCTCGCCCGCAAGCGCTGATCGCATGAATCTGACCGTGTCACGCACGCGCTGGTACGGCTTGTCGAACGGTATTCCGTTCCACTGCTCGACGATCACGTTCGAGGACGTGCCTATCCCGAGAGCGACGCGTCCGGGTGCGGCGTCGCAGAGGCTCGCGACCTGCTGTGCGAGCAGCGCCGGGCCGTGCGTGTACGCCGGCACGATCGCCTGCCCGAGGCGGAGCGTCGGTGCCCATGTCGACGCCAGCGCGAGCGGAGTGAACGCGTCGTGACCCATCGCCTCCGACGACCACACGTCGGTGAAGCCGAGGTCGGCGACTTCTGCGATCATCTCGCGCTGCGCGTGGAGTGGAGCTCCGTCGAACGGGATGGTCACACCCCATCGCTGTGGAACGCTCACCCGGGCACCTCCTCTTTGGGCGGGGGCTCATCCTTCCATGCCCGCACGATGACCGACTGGCTGGCCGTACCGAGCAGCATCCCGTCGTCCGCCCACAGGTGGACGAGCCCGTGACCGTAGCCGTCGGCGATCGCATGCACACGTACGTCGGCGAGCACCCATCGTGTAGGTACCCGGTGAGCGACGCGGAGCGTGTTGTCGAGGCTGTTTCCGCCTGCTCGCCGCCCGAGGGCCTGACCGATCCCGAAGGGCACCAGGTCGCCGATGATCGCCAGAGCCGACGCTTCCATCTCGGGGACCTCGGGGAGCCGGACCCAGAGCGCGCTCCTGCCGTTTCCCGGCGTGCCGGGTAGGTCGTCGATCGAGCGGGCGTCGGCGAGGCGCATCTCGAAGCGACTCATCATCGTGCCGCTGTGCCGCGCGAGCAGCGGGCGTGCAGGGCAGTCGTCGGGGGGTGGGACCGTCGGCCGGAGCGCCCACTGCCCGTCGAACGGGCTGGGACGCTCGCCGAGCGCGCCGAGGACGGTGAGAATCTCCTCGTCGCCTACGTGGGCGATCACGCGAACCTGCGACGTCTGGTGTCCGCTCACGACCTCTCGCACGTCGAGCTCGAGCACCGAGGGCGGCCGGGCGTACGACAGGTACTGCGCAGTCGCCCAGAGGAGCCGCCTGCCCGTCACCTGCTCGGCGACCTTGATGCAGGCGCCGAGTCCGCAGCCACCGAAGAGCGCTCCGGTCCCCGAGATGATGCCGGGGACGATCGGCATCCTCCAGCGGCAGGGATCGCTGGTGGGCTCGAGGCCGAAGAACGTGATGACATCCAAGGCGCGCAAGGCTACGGAGCGCGCATCTCTCGTCGCACTTCGCAGTAGTTCGCTACCCCGGAGGGTCGCGGCGTACGGCCGGGCCGCCGGGGGTGAGCTTCGTGCCGGTCAGGATGCGTTCGGCGTGGCGCATCCGCCATGACAGGAGGCGGCCCGCGTACTCGGCAAGGACCGCCGCGTAGCGGGGATCGTCGGCGACGTTGCGAATCTGCGTCGGGTCGTCGACCAGGTCGAAGAGGATCGGGGGCATCGCCGTGAAGTGCACGTACTTGTAGCGGTCGTCGCGAACGACGTTGAGTGTGCACTCGTCCATGCGCAGGCCGAAGAGCGCCTCTACGAGGCCGTGCTCCGGGTCGCGGAAGTCGAACTCCCAGTGCACCTCTTTGCGGGGGTGAGCGGTCGGGTGGCCCTCGATGTGACCGCGCAGAGTGCACCCGTCGCACTGAAGCGGAGGATCCGCTCCGAGCAGGTCGAGGATCGTAGGCATCAGGTCGACGTGCTCGGTGAACGAACCGACAGTGGTGCCGCGTGATGCGTCGGCCGCGCTGCGCGGGTCGCGCACGATCAGGGGAACGTGGTAGGCCTCGTCGAACCAACCGAGCTTCTGGATCAGCCAGTGGTCGCCCAACATCTCGCCGTGGTCGGATGTGAAGACGACGAGCGTGTCGTCGGAGCGCCCGGTTTCGTCGAGCCGGTCGAGGATCCGACCGAGCTGGTCGTCGACCTCGCTGATCATGCCGTAGTAGGTCGCGCGGAGCTTGCGGAGCTCGCCGTCGTCGTCGGGTGCGGCGAGCTCGGGATGGTGGATAGCGGCGGCCAGGAGTGGATGCTGAGCGCCTTCTTCCTCTCGCGTGGGTGCGCGTACCGGAGCGGGAACGGTGGTCGCGTCGTACATGTCGTTGTACGGGCGAGTTGCAAGGTAGGGAGGGTGCGGTCGGAGGTATGAGAGGTGCACGAACCATGGTTCGTCGCCCGTCGCGTCGAGGTGCTCGATCACGCGGTCCGTGAGGTAAGCCGTCTGCGAGTGCTCGGCGCGGTAGCGGGCGGGTCTCCACGATGCTTCGCGCGGGTCTGCATCGGGAGGGGCATCGGTGGGAGTGTCGATCCAGGCGCGCCAGTCCGGTGGCACGTCGTACCCGAGGCCGCGCAGCCAATCGACCCACAGACGAGGGTTGCCTTCGGGCAGGTGACAGACCGGGTCGAAGCCGGGAAGCACGCCCTCGTAGGTGGTGAGGCGATCGTCGTCGGCGTCGACAGTGCGCGGATCGACGCTCGTGTCGGTGTAGCCGAAGAGAGCGGGGGAGTAGCCCAGACGGGCGGCCTCCAGGGCGACGTTGGTGTGGCGGGCGTCGAGGGGCGTGCCGTTTCCTGCTACTCGGTGGTTCATCAGATACATGCCGGTGTAGATCGACGCCCTGCTCGGCGCGCACGGCGCGGCCTGGGCGAAGTGCCGCGAGAAGCGGACCCCGCCGGCCGCGAGGCGGTCGAGGCGCGGCGTGCGAACGACCGGATGCCCGGCGCACGAAAGGGAGTCGGCGCGCCACTGATCGGCGGTAACCAGGAGGACGTTTCGGATCGCGGGCACCGGCTCAGTGTAAGGACCGCGGCGATATCGCAACGGAGGGTCACGCATGGTGTGTGAATTCCCTCGGTCTCTCACGCAGCGAGACATGTGAAGCGCGGTGGCGAGCAGAAGGCCACACTGAGTGGAGCGCGTCGAACCCGCATGAGTAGGTGGTTGCACTGCGCGGCTGCAAGGAGCACAATGCCGTTGGTCGAGTGAGAGCTGCTCGAATGCAGACACGGGCGATAATGGGGGTTAGGGGAGTGGTGGGAGTCGGCGTTCGCGATGCGATCTTCCCGTGCATCGACGTGACATAGTTGTAGATGTTCGTGCCTTGCGTCCGGTGAGCCCTGCCCGGCGCAAGTGAGATCGGAGGGGGCTCCCAGGGCCGAGCCGCCCGTCGGCCCGGGAGCCCCGCCGACAATCCCCTCCCGGCACTCGCACCGCACCTCTGGTTAGCCTGCTGAGCGATGCATGTGCCCGCGCCGCGACGATCATCGGCGCGGCGGGGTGTGTGGAACACCTATGTGACCGACGTACGCAACGTGGTCGACGCCGAGTCGGACGCATACAGGGAATCCACGCCTTCCTCGACCGCCGACACGCACATGATCGTCGTACTGGTCGTGGCCGCCGTCTGCTTGACGATGAACAGCTTCCTCGCGTCGGGGCGCGACGCTTCGTGGCTCGTGTCGCTCCTGGACCGGATCGACCTCGACGGCTTGGCTGCACGGTTGGGGAGTGCGACCACCACGTCGGCCAACTCCGAGCTCAACCGCCTCGCGTTCTGGGCACTCGTGCAGATCGCCGGATACGTCGTCCTCCCGGTGGTCGTGGTCGTGGTGGTGTTCCGAGAGCGCCTGCGCGACTACGGCCTGCGCGTCAGAGGGATCTCCAGGGATGCCCGGCCGTACGCTCTCCTGCTGGTGCTCGCTCTGCCGGGCATCATCGCGATGTCCTACACGCCGGCGTTCCAGGCGAGGTACCCGTTCTACGACCTCGCACCGGGCGAGGCCTACTGGCCGAACCTCTGGCTCTGGTGGGGTCTCTATGCGGTCCAGTTCGTGGCCCTCGAGTTCTTCTTTCGCGGCTTCATGTTGCACGGGCTCGCTCACAGGTTCGGCTGGGGCGCCATCTTCATCATGGTGGTGCCCTACAACATGCTTCACTACGGCAAGCCGATGCCCGAAGCGCTTGCCGCGATCGCCGGCGGTGTGGTGCTGGGTGATCTGAGCCTGAAGACGAAGTCGATCTGGTGGGGCGCTGCGCTGCACATAGGGATAGCAGCGGCGATGGACATGCTCTCCCTGTGGCACCGGGGCCTCGCGCTCTGATCTGGGTCGCGCACGAGCCGAGCAACCGTGCAGCAGCGGCAGGTAGTGTCGGCGCTCGGCGTGCGGAGCGAGCCGGACGCAGCTGAGTCGCCGCCGGTCGCGAGGTTCGCGGCGACCACAGATGTCTACACCGAGGTGCGTAGATGGGACGCAAGATCCTCTTCGTCACGACCGACCAGCAGCGCTACGACTCACTCGGCTGCAACGGCGGGCAGATCGCTCGCACGCCCGTCGTCGATGCCATGGCCGCGTCGGGCATCGTCTACCGGAGGGCGTACAACCAGAACACGGTGTGCATGCCCGCTCGCTCCACGATGCTCACGGGACAGTACGTGCGCACCCACGGCGTGTTCGCGAACGGCGTGCCGCTTCCCGAAGATGCACCAAGCGTGGCAGCGCACCTCGCCGAGTGCGCCGGATACAAGACGGCGTTGCTCGGCAAGGCTCACTTCGAGCCGGGATTGGACCTCGCCGGTCGCTGGTCGGAGAGCACGATGGCGCGTCGTGGCCTAACCGGGCCATGGCGCGGCTTCGAGCATGTCGAGCTGGCAATGCACACTCCCACGTTCGGCAAGCTCGCCGTACAGCACTACGGAAAGTGGCTCGTAGACGAGCACGGCTTCGATGCTGCGGCCGGTTTCGCTCCACTGCTGTCGGCGATGCCGGGTGGTGAGACCGGCGCTCCGGAGACGGCGATCAACCCGGTTCCGCGCGAGTGGTATCACACCGACTGGGTGGCCGACCGCACGATCGCATACCTCGATTCGTTGGATCCCGACGACGACTGGTTCGTGTGGATGTCGTTCCCCGATCCACACCACCCCTGGGATCCGCCTGCCTCGGAGCTCGGGCGCGTCAACTGGCGCGACCTCGACCTGCCGGCCGGTCATCCGGGTTCGCCCGAACGCATCCGGGAGATTCTGGCCGGACGGCCCGCGCACTGGCTCGACTGCTACGAGGGCACGTGGGTCAACCAGGAGGGTGGCCCCGGCACGTACCGGCCGCAGCTCCTCAGCGATGACAACATCCGTGAGGTCAACGCGATGACCCACGTGATGGTCGAGCTGATCGATGAAGCGCTCGGTCGCGTCATCAGCCGTATCGGCGAACGTGGTTGGGGTGATGACACCGACGTGATCTTCACGACCGATCACGGTGAGATGCAGGGTGACTTCGGTTTCTTGTTCAAGGGGCCGTTCCACGTGGATTCGCTGATGCGACTGCCGCTGGTCTGGCGCCCGGCGCCGTCGGCAGGTGTTGCGGCAGCCGAGATCAGCGAGCCGGTCGGTCAGGTTGACCTCGCTCCCACCTTCTGCTCCATTGCCGGAGTCGATCCGGCTCCATGGATGCAAGGCATCGCGATGCCGCTGGCGCGCGGTGATCGCCGAGAGCGTGCTCTCTGCGAGTGGGACAGCCAGTTCCCCGGCTACGGCATGCACCTTCGGAGCATCTACCGCGACGGGTGGCTCTGCACGGCCTATGAGCCGAGCACGAAGGGCGAGCGGAACGGCCTGGAGGACTGGCTCGAGGTCATGTCCGCGGGCCAGGCCCAGCCGGAGTCGTCGGTCGAGTACGACGGGAGTGAGGGAGAGCTGTACAGCGTCGAAGACGACGCCCACCAGTGGCGCAACCTGTGGGACGACCCCGGGTACCGCGCGGTTCGCGATGACCTGGTCGCCGACCTACGCGGCAGCCTCCCCCCGGCCCGCACCCCGCGGTTGCGAGTCGAGACGCCCGTCTGACCACCCCACCGGCGGGCCGCTTGACAGGCCTCGCGATCCGCCGCCCTCGGGTGCGAGCGGCAAGTATCTCGATCTGTGCGGCCCCGGGCGGAACGATCCCGGGCGCGAAGACAAGGAGGTAGGGAATGGACAATCCGCGCCTCGCCCCGAAGCCGGAGGCCGAGTGGGACGACGAGACGCGTGCGCTCCTGGCGCGCAACACCATCGGCGATGGCCGGGTGCTCAACATCTTCGCGACGATCGCCCATCACCCCAAGCTCCTGAAGCGGTGGCTCGTCTTCGGCGCGCACGTGCTCGCGAAGAGCACGCTGCCGGTGCGCGATCGCGAGCTGCTGATACTGCGGATCGGCTGGCGGTGCCGCTCCGCGTACGAGTGGGGCCAACACGTGGTAATCGCCCGTCGGAGCGGAATCACCGACGACGAGATTGCCCGTATCTCACAGGGCCCCGACGCACCCGGCTGGCGGCCCTTCGACGTGGTTCTGATTCGTGCTGCCGACGAGCTCCACGACGACGCCTGCCTCTCGGGCGCGACGTGGGCGTCGCTGGGGGAGCGCTACGACGACGAGCAGCGACTCGACCTGATCTTCGCCGTCGGTCAGTACCAGCTGGTCTCGATGGCGTTGAACTCGCTGGGCGTGGAGCGCGACGATCATCTCGGCGACGAGCCCGGTGTTCCATTCCCCGAACCGCGCTGAGCGCCACCTGCGTCGCAGTCGGTGCGTCGTGCTACGGGCCGCTGACCGTTCGCGTTCCCTTGTCGAAGTCGAGGTTCAGGCCGAAGGCACCGTCTTGCACGTCGTACGTCAGAGAGCCGTTCTCGACGTGCGTCCAAGGGTTGTCCATGCGCGGGTAGTCGTGAATGGCGACTTCGGTTCCATCGACGGTGAGCGGCTTCGACCACCCGAACGACACTGGTCCCTCCTGGGGTGACTCATAGGACACGTCGAAGCCCTTGGAGACGGCGCCGTCGTGGCCCAGCGGGGTCACGTTCACCTTCGCCCCGGTGATGGCGGTGGCGAACGCATCGAACGAGTCCCAGTCACCGGCCTGTCCTACCTCGACCACCCACACGTTGTCGGCGCCGCCGTCGGCGACGAGGTCGAAGGTGTCGGTGAAGTCGCGCTGCGCGAGCACTGCCGGGTCATAGGCCTGCCAGTGCGTATCGCGCCACGAGTAGAGGGCCACGTAGCCGTCGCCCTTGCGGCCGATCGTCCAGTGCCCCTTCTGGACCACCTCGTCGAAGTGCTCGCGCGGGAAGAACGCATGCGTGTACGGCTCGTATGCGAACGAGTCGAGCGGGGGCCCGGTCGGTGACTCGTACTGGGGAGCGTAGAGGTGGATGCCGACGCGCTCGTACTGCGCCGAGCGCGGTTGTACGCCACCCGTCCAGTAGCCGTCACCGTCGGGCCACTCGAGATTGGGCGATCTGCCGACGTCGCTCGTCGGGCCGGTCGCGAACACGAACGCGTCGGGATCGATGGTGGCCTGCCACGGGTGGTACTGGCCGCCGAAGTCGCCGGGTCGGTAGTCCTGCGCAGTCGAGAGCATCACGTCGGGCGAGCGCCACGTGTAGGTGTTCACCTCTGCGAGGAGCTCGAACGCGACCATGCGACCGAGACTCTGTGCGAGCTGCTTGCCGACCTCGGGGTCGCCACCGGTCATGTCGCGCAACCCGGTGAAGTCCTTCCAGCCCTCTGTCTCCCAGAGCCTGTACTCGTCGGCGATCTTCAGGGTGATCGGTACCACGGGCCAGGAGGTGTGCGCTGCCATCGACCACCAGAAAGCAAGGTCCTCGGGGTTGTCATAGGCGTATCCGTCGGGGGGCGGTGTCGGGGAGTCGAGTGGTGCGAGAGGGTCGAGTGCCACTCCCATGCGCTCCTCGTCGACTCCGACCTCGTCGCTGGTGGCGATGCGCCGGATCACTTCGGGGAGGCGGTACTTCGTTGCGCGGGCCAGGCCGGTAGGACCGGCGTCGCTCTCCGAGACGTACGGGAGGTCGGTGTCGTCGAAGAGGAATTTCTGGAAGCCGAACGTGTCGGCCTGGGTGCCGTTGTACTTGTCCTTCATGTATGAGCGGCCGTGCGTCGCGCCGAATGCTCCGTTCTGGAGGTGTAGCGCGACGTCGAGGAACGTGAGGTCGAGCACCATCGTCGCCCGCTTCGCGATGTCTGCATCGTCTGCGTGCTCGATGAGCATCAGTAGCGGTGAGACGTCCTTCAGGTAGTAGACGTCGGAGTGCCACTCGAAGAAGCCGAAGCGAGCGCGCTCGGCGAGCCAATCTTCGATGAGAGGCTTCGCGTGCTCCACGTGCTCGCGTCCCGTCATGCCGGAGCTCGTGAAGGTGGCGTCGGGGAAAGCGGTGCCGATCAGGTACTCGAGCATGTGGAAGATGATCCGGTGGTTCTCGCTCCAGTACCACTTGTTGTCAACTGCAGTCGACTTCTGCGGCTCGGTGTACCAGAACTTGAACGCCAGGAACCGGTCCTCGATCGCCTTCACGGTCGGCGCGGGTAGCTCCTCGCGATAATCGAACCAGAGGGCGAGGAGGTACATGAGGTCGAAGTCGGTGGTGTCGTCCATGGCGTCGATCTCGGCGAACATGTCTGCGAATGCAGCTGGAACGATGGAGGCGGTATCCACCTCGAACGACGGATCACGCCGACGCCTCTCGAGGTTCAGCATGACGTTGTTCGGGCTCCCCGGTGCGAGCTCCCGGGTCGCATATGCGATGTAGTCATCGGAGCGGGCCTGCCAGGCGTCTTCGGGCATCAGGCCGCCCGCCGGGGCCTTCGCCGATCCGCCGCCGGAGTCGTCGGCCGAGTCGTCTCCCGAGCACGAGGCGGCGAGTGCAGCAGCCAGAGCGCAAGCAAGCCCGGCCGCCGTGAATCGGA
>Ga0172371_10012303_pt1 | contig 11290 bp, 14 predicted proteins | sample Lak12m_FD_114543 | JGI IMG/M metagenome (GOLD analysis project Ga0172371, IMG submission 114543) | Freshwater microbial communities from Kabuno Bay, South-Kivu, Congo - kab_022012_12m | ecosystem: Environmental > Aquatic > Freshwater > Lake | place: Democratic Republic of the Congo: South-Kivu...
GGCATCCAGTGAGAAGATTTCGACCCATGTAAGCCATGACGAAAATGCCAGTGCGATGATAGCAATTGTAAGAAGCAGCCAACAATACAACCGTCTGCCAGAACGCATAGCTATCGCCAACACGGCTATTAGGAGATAGCCGCCAATTCCAATTCCAGCCACCGGCACGCCGAGTAAAAGGGAATACTCGCTTTGGTTTACAGCGGTGCAGCTGACAGTTTCATTAATATCGCACGATGAGCTTTGAGGGGGTGCGTAATGTTGACGCAAGGCATAGCTTGAGTCCGCCACGCCGATGATGGCCAGCAGGATAATTATTAATAGAACAATATTTCGCTTCAAAATGATACCCTCCTGCTCAGTATAATCAGCAATGATTGTTGGAGGGGGCGTGTGGGAGTCGAACCCACCACCGGTCTGGTTCTCAGACCGGCGAACGGTTTTGCAGACCGCCGGGAACAGCCGGTTCCAACGCCCCCGTTGCATGAAGAATTTGCCTATCGTCTTCTTGAAAGGAATGCGTGTCTGAGCCGAACCGAGCGGACTTCTAGAATTCTGGCTTGCTGCGTTAGGAGGGATATCCAAAATAGGCGCAATCAGCCAGGAGGTGACCGGCGGTCAGCCACATGCGACGCTCAGCACGGAGCGTTCCTTTAGTTCATTTAAATTGCACCGGTTCACCTCCTGCGATATCGCCCTATAATGTGTTCTTCAATGACCAATATTATCAAAAATGATTCTGGGAATTATTGGATTATATGAACATTTGGAGTTACAGTTAACACTTCAGGTTATAGGTGGTGAAAGCTTTTAGTTGGCAATTCCGCAGGTCTTGAAAAAAGGGGTTGCTTTTTCACAACAACTCTTCCTGCTCAATCATGACTACACGGAGAAACCAAATATATACAAGCAAGCTACAAATTCGGTCTAAAGTATGGATCGAGATCAACGGAGAAACTGTATTTAGCAAGGGGCGCGGGATACTTTTTCGAGCTATCGAAGAGCACGGCTCCATTAATATGGCTGCTCGTGAAATGGGCATCACTTATAGACGCGCCTGGGGTTATATAAAGGCAATGGAGGAGCGTCTGGGTGTGAAACTAGTGGAAACCAAAACAGGTGGTGCTCATGGTGGTGGCGCTGAACTCACTGACGAAGCCAGAGAGTTGCTTGCAAAGTTTGAGACGTTAGAGCGTGGCCTGAACCAGATAGTGGACAAACGCTTCGGCAAATTATTCGATACGAGGCCAAAGAAATAAATATTTTTTTATGATACGTTATGCAAATCTGACATAACGGACAGGAGGAGATTATGGCTCGGAGGATTGTTCTTGCTGCGGGTTTGTTAGCGGCGGCGGTATTGGTGGTCAGTGCATGTGGCGGCTCCGAAGAACAAAGTGGTTCTGCCAATCAAACGCTCACTGTTTCAGCCGCAAGCAGTCTGAAAGACGCATTTACTGAAATAGGCAAGGAATTTGAGAGCCAGCATCCAGGAGTTAAGGTCGATTTCAACTTTGCTTCCTCCGGTGATTTGGCACAGCAGATCACAGCGGGAGCACCCGTAGATGTTTTTGCGGCTGCCTCGACCAAGGAAACTGATGATCTGGGTAACCGAAACCTGCTCATTAAGGACACTGTGATCAAACCAGTGGGGAATGATCTAGTTCTGGTGGGTCCAGCAACTTCAGGCAACAAGATAACCACTTTTGAAGACCTCGGCAAAAGTGACATAGGTAAGATTGCCATAGGCAATCCCGCGACTGTACCCGCTGGCAGGTATGCGCAGGACGCCCTTGCTTTCTATGGCTTATGGGACAGCCTCCAGCCAAAACTGGTCTACGGGGAAAGCGTTCGTCAGGTTTTGGATTATGTCGCGCAGGGTGAGGTTGACGCGGGTCTCGTTTATACAACAGACGCAAAATCAAGAACCAACGACGTGCGGGTCGTTGCGACCGCGCCAGCCGAAAGCCATAAGCCCATCATCTATCCCATGGCGGTAATCGCGGGCACAAAACAGGAGCAGCTGGCAAGGCAATTTCTCGAACTCGTCACTAGTAAAGATGGCCAGTCGGTTTTCGAAAAGTACGGTTTTAAGAATGGATAGTTCGGTTTTCTTTTCGATTCGACTTTCATTGCAGGTGGCCATCATGGCCACCTGCTTGGTTATCCCAGTAGGCATCTTCTTCGCCTACGTCCTGGCCCAGAAGAGCTTTAAAGGAAAAGACCTGCTGGACATCGTTTTGACCCTGCCTTTAGTCCTACCGCCGACCGTAACCGGTTACTATCTGGTAATTCTTTTTGGGCGAAACGGTCCCGTCGGCAGTCTCATATACGATCTCACTGGCTGGACGATCATGTTCACTTGGGAAGCGGCGGTGCTGGCCTCGTTTGTGGTGGCTTTGCCACTGATGGTGAAGACCGCACGGGCAGCATTGGAGTCGATAGACCAGCGGCTGATAGACGTTTCCTACACCCTGGGTCATTCAGAAAGCGCGACCTTGTTCAAAGTAATCCTGCCCCTGGCCCGTAAGGGACTCATTGCCGGAGCATCCCTTGCGTTTGCTCGGGCCATGGGTGAATTCGGCGCGACCCTGATGCTGGCAGGGAACATAACAGGAAAGACAAACACAGCTCCCCTGGCCATCTATAGCTACGCCAGCAGCGGTGACTGGTCTTCAGCAAACGGGATGGTACTGCTGTTTACAGCTGTATCCGGAGTAATTCTTTATATTTCAATCAAATCAACTTCCCGGATTTTCTAATGAGCATCGAAGTGAAGATCAGTAAGCAAGTGCCTGGTTTCACCCTTGATGTTAAGTGGAAGATGGGCAATGAGGTTTCAGCCTTGTTTGGCTTCTCGGGTTCCGGAAAGACAATGACCCTCCAATCAATTGCCGGTCTGTTAAAACCTGATGCGGGATATATTCGCATTGCCGGCAAGAATTATTTTGATAGCACCTCGGGAATCAATATGAAAACAAGGGAACGCCGGGTAGGATATGTATTTCAGGACTCGGCGCTATTTCCACATTTGTCCGTGGTTAAGAATATCGCTTTCGGGCTGGCGGGAAAGAAGTCAGATAAACTTCAAAAAACCAGCGAAATGATAGAACTCTTCGGGTTGGCTGGACTTGAGAAGGCCTTTCCTTGCGAGATCTCCGGAGGCCAGAAGCAAAGGGTTGCACTGGCAAGGGCGCTAATCGGAAACCCCGAGCTTCTGTTGCTTGACGAGCCCCTTTCGGCGCTGGACCGACCAATTCGCAACAAGATGCAGGAGGTTATCAAAGAAGTCAGTTCAAGGTACTCTATTCCGATTGTTCTCGTGACTCACGACTTTTCCGAAGTACAAAAACTGGCGGATAAAGTTATTGTTTACTCCGATGGGAACGTCGTACAGACCGGATCTCCTGAGGAATTACGAAATAATCCTTCCTGCCCCGAGGTCAATGAATTATTGGAGGGGGCTATCTAGGCAGAAATCTTCTTTACCGATCCCCAAACCTGCTTTAGAATGTAGATGTTCGGACACTGGATAACAGCGCCCACCAGTTTCCTACTCCTCATGAATGTCTTTCTGTGGGCATTTCCCCCAAAGCTGATTGACTAAGAACATATCTGTGCAATCTTCTTTACCGCTCCCCCAAGCTAATTTAAAATAGAAAAGTAATGAGAGTCGACAGAAAAAAGGACAAACTTACGCTGACTTCTGGGACTGGCTGCGCCAACATCCGTACTGGATCATCAGTCTATTCTTTGCGTATCCGTTTTTTCTTATGACCACTGACGAGATGTAGTGGACGGGTAGGAGAAACCCGATTTCCATTCCTCAAAAATGCCTTATTTAAGGCACCATCTATGAAACGAAGTTCAACATTTCTTCAGGCAGTCATCGTGCTCATCGGCATCGGCGCTATTGTCCTCATGCTTTGGGAACCTCACATCGAGGGCAGAAACGCGCACGCCACGCTGTTTGAGATTTACTTCAAAGATCCCTTTTTGGCGTATGCGTATATCGCGTCCATTCCGTTCTTCGCGGCGCTCTATCAAGCATTCAAGGTGTTGGGATACATCAGACAAAATAAGGCATTCTTGCAACCGAGCGTGAAAGCTTTACGGACTATAAAATATTGCGCGATAGCCATTATCGGTTTTGTCGTGGGAGAAATCTTCATTGTGTTGGGCGATAACGATGATTGTCCACCCGGGGTGTTCATGGGTGTCCTCATCACTTTCGGCTCTCTCATCATCGCCACCTCGGCGGCGGTGTTTGAACGGATTTTGCAAGATGCTGTGGATTTAAAATCCGAGAACGACTTATCGGTGTAACGACAAATCACTTCCATGTTGTCGGTATCTCCTCCTGGTGGAAAGTCGCCTTGGCTAGAAAGAAGACCAGGATATCAACTGCGAGCAGCAGGCTCGGTAATGCGCGGCGGTTATGAACGCGAGGCTCCGGGTACATAATCAGGAACGGGGAAGCAGCAAATTACGAACCGGGAGAGCCACTGTGGAAGACGCCAGCTCACATCTGCAGAAGATAACGACTAATTTATGGTACGACAAGGAAGCCAGGGAGGCAGCTGAGTTCTACGTATCGGTCTTTGACGATGCCGTGGTCAAGGGCACCACGACGCTTCATGACACCCCTTCAGGCGACGCGGATTTAGTGACTGTTGAGCTCTTTGGGCAGGAATTTAGCCTTATCAGCGCCGGCCCGCTATTTAAATTCAATCCGTCGATATCGTTTCTGCTCGCCTGTCGCACGAAGGATGAGGTCGATGCTTTATGGCAAAAGCTTGCGCCGGGGGGCGAAGCTCTCATGGAGTTAGGCGAATATCCCTTCAGCGAAAGATATGGCTGGACTCAGGACAAATATGGACTTTCGTGGCAAGTGATGTTCATGGGCGACATCAATGTCGAGCAAAGAATCACGCCGACGCTCATGTTTGTAGGAGATGTGTATGGCAAGTCCGAAGCAGCCGTCGATTTTTATGCGTCAGTTTTTCGCAACGCCAAAGTCGGCGATATGATGCGCTACGGACCCGGTGAAGAGCCTGACCGGGAAGGAACAATAAAACACGCGGATTTCACGCTTGAGGGCCAGGAATTTGCCGCAATGGACAGCGCCTATGAGCACAACTTTACTTTCAACGAAGCCATCTCCTTTATAGTGCACTGCGATACCCAGGAAGAGATTGACTACTACTGGGACAAACTTTCCGCAGTCCCCGAAGCGGAACAGTGCGGCTGGGTAAAGGATAAGTATGGCGTCTCCTGGCAGATTGTCCCCAACGTCATGGACGAGATGCTAAATGACAATGACGAGGAGAAGATTGCGCGAGTCACCGAAGCCTTTCTTCAGATGAAGAAGCTTGATATTACGAAATTACAGGCGGCGTACGAGGGCCGCGGCTAACACTAAAAACTTACCGCCAGTCTAGAACCAGTGCCTTAGCCACCACTTTTCGAACGCGATCTTGCCCCAATGCCAGGGGCGCATCGGCGGATACAGCCGCACGGCAGGTTCGGGCTCGGCATAGAAGTTTCCGCTGGCAAAACCGGCCTTGCCGCCACCCAGCTCCAGCCAGCAGTAGCCCCTGCCATTGAAGTTTGATTTGGGCGATTGCCCCTCGATCTCCTCAACGATCCGCTCGGCGGCGACTTTAGCCTCGGCATGGGCAAAGACTCCCGCCATGGGAAGATTCTTGCCATTCGCCAGCCGGATATTGTTGACGTCGCCGATGGCGTACACACCTTCGTGCTCGGTCGCCAGGGTGTGCGGGTCAACATGAATCCACCCTGAAGAACCCATCAGGCCTGAGTAACTCACAACCTCGGGGGCGCGGTGGGGAGGAACGGCGAGAAGCAGGTCGACTTTCTGGGGATCGCCGTTGGCAGAAGTGATCGTTTGATCGCCGGGGCTTATCCACTCGAAGGTAAACAGTGGATGATATTCGATGCCGTGCTTTTTCAGGACTTTTACTATCGCCTCTCCCATGACCGGGCCGGCGATAGGCATGGGCTGGTGCTCGGGAGTAAAGATGTGAACCTCTGATTTTTCCCGTACGCCCTTCTTGCGAAGGAAAGCCTCGACAAGAAGAGCTGTCTCATATGGCGCCGCCGGGCACTTGAAGGGCATATCGGTGACCAGCACGCCTATATTGCCACCGGTAAACTCGTTCAGGGCTGCGTTGATCCTGGCGGTTCCTTCGAGGTCGTAGAGGTTAAGAGCCATCTCTTCGAAACCTAAAACCTCCTGCGGTGCCAGCTCGGCTCCCAGCGCCACGATCAGAAAGTCGTAATCAATTTCCTGTGACGGGGTTCTCACCCGCTTATGGGCCGTATCTATGTGCACTGCTGGTTCGTTGATAAACTCGACCCCTCTTCGGGTCAGATCTGAAAGCGGCCGCTGAATCTGTTCCGGGCGGCGCAAGCCAACGGCTCGCCAGAGCAGCGAAGACTGGAAAAGGTGGTTGGGCTCACGGTCCAGGACGATGATTCGATGACCCTTGGGCAGCTTGCGGCGCAGGTGATAGGCGGCCACCAGCCCGCCGGCTCCGCCCCCGAGGATCAAAATGTTTGCTCCCCAGGCCCGGCCGGTCCGCCCGGGCGCGGCCTTAATCTCCGGCTTGGGTTCGGTCGGCGTTTCAGCCTTTTCCTCGTACAGCTTTTCAACGGCGGCCGTGAAGCCAACCTCATTAAACTCGCTTTCCCACAGGATCACCTTTCCGTCCGGTCCCACGAGAATGGAGTAGGGCACCCAGCCGTTACTGAGTTTTTTGAAGAGCGTCCCATCCTCATCAGAGATCACGTCAAAGGGAAGCTGATAATCTTCCTTCCATTTCTGGCAGTCCTCCTTCGTCTCGAAGGGGCCTACATAAACGGCAGAAAATCCTTTTGAGGAGAAGCGCTCGTACAGGCGCTTTATGGCGGGAGCCTCCCGCCGGCAGCCCTGTCACTGCCCTTTCCAGAAGACGATTAGCAGACCCCCCGTGGTGGGGGCAGGCAAGCCCAGTTCGTCCAGCGGTACCAGTGTCCCTACTGAGACTCCCTTATTGCTTTCATCGATGACTTTCATTTGTAATTCCTTTCCGGATACGACTTTGGCTGTTTCTTCTCTTCGCTCAACATTTGCCGCCCCAGATCGATCAATTATCTTCCGCCCGAGTAATCAATGCCTGCGGGCTCCTGGGTACTTTCCGGTTTTGGTGACCGGGCAACACTCGGGTCCTTCCAGGTCTTCCTTGTAGGGCTTGCGCAAAAGGTCAAAAAGGTCGGGCACCATCGGATCGACCAGGAAATAGCAGCGCAAACGGCCATCGGTGTAGTAGTCGATGAGGCCATGTCTGCGCAAGAGGCCCAGGTGCTGGGAGATGTTCGGCTGACTGGTTTCGAAAAAGTCGTTAAAGTCGCTGACGCATTTCACGCCGTCTTCGAGCATTTCGAGGATCTGGACTCTCAGGGGATGCCCGATTATTTTCAGAAGCTCGATTCTATCCCGCTGGATTTTTTCTTTTGTGGGTGATTTCACGTCAACCGGCCTGACTGGAAAATATATAAATGTATTCTTACATGATTATATATTGTGCGTCAACTGCCGGGGCATTTCTGGGTTTTTGAAAATGGCCAGGGACCAAGATGAAGGCAGCAGCACCGGGATGAAAATGTTTGGAGAAAGAAATTCGGGTTAAGACAAAACCAGCACTAAAAAAGCAACTCAAGAGGTGATGATGATGCGAGTGATGGTATTGGTAAAAGCGAATGCGGATTCCGAGAAGGGCATGATGCCGGACGAGCAGATGTTTGCCGACATGGGAAAGTTCAATGAGGATCTGGCGAATGCCGGCGTGCTGCTGGCGGCGGAAGGCCTGCATCCGAGTTCCAAGGGGAAGCGCGTCCGTTTTAACGATGACGAGAAGCTAGTAATTGACGGGCCCTTTCCCGAGACCAAAGATCTGGTCGCAGGTTTCTGGATCTGGCAGGTCGGCTCGATTGAAGAGGCCGTTGACTGGCTTAAAAAAGCGCCCTTCGGCGGTGGCATGGAGGTCGAGATCCGTCCGATTGCCGAGGCAGAGGATCTGGGACCGGAATTCACCGCGAAACTAAGGGATCAGGAAGAGCAGGTGCGGCAGCAGGCCGAAAAGAACAAGGCGAACGTTTAAAAGCCCGGCGTGGCTGAGCTTTTCGCTTTTAAGCGGAGCTACTTCGCCGATGAGCCAGGAATCCCAACCCTCCCAGCACCAGCAGTAGCGTTCCCATGACGCCCAAAAACAGGGACGGGGTTCCCGTCGACGGCATGGTATTGGCAAAGGCGACTGTGCAGTTGATGACATCCAGGCTGCCCTGAGCGATGTAGACCGCCTGCTGCGGGTCGAGCTTTTCCAAATCCGGCTGCTGCGGGGTCATGCTGGCTGCCAGAATCTGCCAGTTGCCGGGAGTAACCGGAACCTGAATCCCATCGTCACCGTTTATTTGCATTTTTTCAACCGTGGCCGGCACGGGGGCGCTTAAAGACCAGCCGCCGCCGGCGTTACTGGTTGTCAGGCCCAGCACAGTCCCGGAGATATCCAGCTCGACGCTTGGTTGCAACCCTGATTGCAGGTACTGGAATACGGGAACGTCGGAGAGAAAGAAAACGACAACGGGGGCGTTGGGCGGCGCCGCGGAACCGCTGTAGGTGATATTACTGCCGATGCATCCGGAAATCGGGGACACGTTGAGAGGATAAGCGTCCTGTTGCACACTGTCTCCCAAAGCTCCCACGGTGCCGATGGCAAGCAGAACCGAAGCTGAAACGATTGTCAGGCCCGCGAGCAGTAAATAACGCCATGCCTTCAATTGCATCGCCCCCGATCCAGGATAGACGCTTTATTTACACCGCTATACTATTCCAGGTAGGGAGCGGCGTCAAATTGAGGAAAAGCGGAATTTTCGGGTTTATCATTCCGGTTTGTTATCAGCCGCCAATCCAGCGTAAAATATACCGTTGGCGCGGGGGCGTAGCTCAGTCGGTTTAGAGCGCCGGCCTGTCACGCCGGAGGTCGCGGGTTCAAGTCCCGTCGCTCCCGCCATCTTTTTTGGAACCGCTTCATCGAAGCGGTTTTTTCTTTGGGCAACTAACTGTTTGCGCAGCCGTTTTCCGGGGTAAAAGATTTTGCTGAGTAATCTCAATCGTCGGGAGGCGGCGCTATGGAAGTACCAAATACACAGGAAAACATGATGAAGTGCATTTGCACTACCTGCCCCACGTACATCGAAGGAGACACGGGCTTCTTCTGCTCGATGGACAAGAGCGAGAAGAATCCGGAACAGAAGGGATGTAACTGCGCCGGCTGCCCTCTTTGGGGGGAATACGATTTAAGTGGCGGTTACTTTTGTACTGAAGGCAAAGCCGGCTAGTCCAGCGAATATCTGGGGGCAGACCCGCATCCATGGAAAAATGATATCGGAGGGGATTCATGAAGGCTTCTGATGTCCCTGAAGGTCAGGGAGTAACCGGCGATATTGGCGGTACCCAGGTAGCTGTTCTCAATTCGGGTGGATCGTTTACCGTACTGGAAAATGTCTGCACCCATATGGGTTGCCAGACGGACTGGAACGTCGCCGAGCAGACCTGGGATTGTCCTTGCCACGGCTCGCGGTACAACGCCGATGGGTCGGTTCTGCGCGGGCCGGCGCCGGCATCGCTTTCGACTCGTGCATTTCATATTGAGAATAACGAAATCGTATTAGACTGACCGGCTCATGCCTGAACAACATTTCGATTTTCTAATCATCGGCGGCGGACTGGCGGCGGCGTCATCAGTCAAGGAGCTACTGCGTCTGGAGGCCCAGGGCAGTATCTGTGTACTAGCTGAAGAGGAAGTCGCACCCTATGACCGTCCACCGCTCTCCAAGGAATTTTTGTTGGGTGAGCTGGCCCGCGACACGATCTTTCTATTACGTGAAGATTTCTGTCGCGACCATGGAGTCGAGCTCCGGCTTGGCAATCCTGCGGCAAGGGTGGAGCCTGCCGGTCATGCAGTGACAGCCGCCGATGGGTCGCGCCTCACCTATGGCAAACTGCTTCTGGCGTCGGGTTGTCAGCTGCGCAAGCTTTCGATTCCCGGATCAGAATTGGCCGGCCTTTATTACCTGAGAACATTGGCTGAGGCTGAAAACCTGCGCGCTGCGGCGGTAAGAGCCGGCCGGGCAGTCATTATCGGCGGCGGTTTCATCGGCCTCGAAGTCGCTTCAGTTCTGGCGCAGCTGGGTTTGGACGTTAGTGTTATTCATCAGGCCGATCGCCTGATGGAAAAGTTCGGCAGCGAAGCGATAAGCTCATTTTTCGAAGAGCTCTTTGCAAGCCGCGGTGTCACTTTCATCTTCGAAGATGCAGCGGTACGCCTGGAGGGCGACGGGCAGGTGAACGCAGTGGTGACAAAATCGGGCAAGACTCTGCCGTGTGACCTTGCGGTTGCCGGCATCGGCGTGCGGCCGGAGACTTCCTACCTTGTGGACGGCGGTTTTGATTTGAGCAATGGCGTTGCTGTGAACGAGTATCTCGAGGCCGGCGTTCCGGATGTCTACGCCGCTGGTGACATAGCCAACTTTTTCGATAATGTCTATGGAAAGCAGCGGCGCATTGAGCATTGGGATAATGCTCTCAGGCAGGGGAAGCTTGCCGCCGGCAATATGGCCGGAGGGCATGAGGCATTTCACCATGTGTCGTATTTTTTCTCAACGGTGTTCGGCCTGACTTATGAATGTTACGGCGATATGACCGACTTTGACGAGGTGGTGGAACGCGGCACACTGAAGCAAGAGTCGGCTACCGTGCTGTATTTGAAACAGGGTGTCCTGCAGTCGGCGTTCATGCTGGGACGCACTTTTAAAGAGCGCTCGAACATCGATGAACTTATTCGCGACCGCAAGCGGCTGGATGCGAAGGCAGGCTGACTTTATTCCTCTTCCCTTACGGGAATAACTGTAACCGGAATTTCGGCTCCGTGAATTACGTTAACCGCGACATTGCCGAGAACCGCGGCCGCCAGTGCCCGGCGTCCATGGGAACCGATGACAATGTGATCGGCGCCCTCAGTCGCGGCCTGGTGGAGAATTTCCTGCCAGGGGTGGCCCTCCACGACTTTTGATTCAGCGTTGACGCCGGCGTTCCTGGCCTTATCGATCAGGCGCCCCACCGCCTCCTCGCCGTACAATTGCCGCTGTTTATCGAGTTCGACAAAATCGATATTGGCGCCGCTTTCCAGCTCATAGACATACGCAGGCGTCACTTCGTCGACAACGTTGA
>Ga0172371_10012304_pt1 | contig 11289 bp, 9 predicted proteins | sample Lak12m_FD_114543 | JGI IMG/M metagenome (GOLD analysis project Ga0172371, IMG submission 114543) | Freshwater microbial communities from Kabuno Bay, South-Kivu, Congo - kab_022012_12m | ecosystem: Environmental > Aquatic > Freshwater > Lake | place: Democratic Republic of the Congo: South-Kivu...
GCGCCGAAGTTTTTCGTCGGGATACAAGGCGCGTAAATAATTTTAACGCCGCGATAATTTTTAATCGTTTTTTGGGTATAGTCTTTGCGGCTGTAAACCAAAACTTCCTGACCAAGCCGGGTTAAGCGCACAGCCAGTTCTTCAACATGCCTTTCCACCCCGCCATCGCGGCAAGGAATGCCTTTTGAACCAATGATCGCGATTCGCATAGATAAATTTAAAATTATGAATTATCGTGAAATAACTGATAACTATACATTATAATAGCGTAAAAGTCAACAGAAATTTTATTTTATTTTTTGTTTTGGGCAAAACGATAAATTTTTAACAGTTTTTGGTAAAAAATTTCCGGATCATATTTTAAAACTTTTTTTTGAGCCCGCTTCCCTAACTCTTCGCATAAGCCCGGATTGTCGTATAGAGATTGGATTTTTTGGCCTAAATCATTTTGTTTTTTGAAAAAAAAGCCAGTGTTCCCTTCTTGAATTATTTCAGAAATTCCTCCCCTATTTGCAGCAAGCGCGGTTTTTCCCAAGCGAAAAGCTTCCAAAATAACGAGGCCGAAAACTTCTTGCCAAATACTCGGGATAACCACAAAACGGCAGCCAGAAATAATTTTTTGCAATTCTTCTCCTTTTTTGTAACCTAAAAATTGGACATTAGTAAGATTATTTTTTCGCACATAATTTTCCAGAGATTTTTTTTCCGGGCCATCGCCAGCGATTTTTAATTTAATTTCAGGAAGATCAGCCATTGCTTTAATCAATCGATCCAATCCTTTTTCCGGAGAAATTCGTCCGAAAGCGAGAATATAATCTTTAAGCGGTGTTTGTATATTTTTTGCATTCTCGGTCACAAAATGAGGCAGAGCAACTAACTTATATTCAGGTATTCCCCATTCTTGAAGTTTTTTGGCCATAAACTTGCTTGGACAAATGAAAATATTAACATAGCGCTCGTAAAATTTAAACAGTTTATGAAAATACATTTCAAACATACTTATTGAGGAAGCAAGATATAAATTTTTAACGCATTTATTAAAAACGCATTGATAGTATTTTCCTCCTTTGCATTTTTCGCAAATTTTGTTTTTTTGAAATAATTGGTAATTTGGACAAATTAATTTGTAATCATGGACAGTCATTATTATTGGAATTTCGTTTTTATGTAAAACACCTAATATGGAAGGTGAAATTTGGTGATAAATATTATGAAGATGAGCAAGATCCGGCTTTTCTTTTTTAATTAAGGCTTTGATTTTGGCTCTTGCTTCCAAAGAATAAAAAATCCGGCCGATAATTTTTAAAGCGGAAAAAGAAAAACGGGGTTTTTCCAAGTTCACTTCGCTGACAAAATATTTACGGTAAGGTGTGGGTAAATTTTTTTTATTCCGCATTGAAAAAGGAATCACTGTGTGCCCATGTTTCTCTAATAGTTTTCCTAAATCTAAATAATGTCGGTCTGCCCCGCCTTGAATGAAATGAAATTTGTTAATATTAAGTATCTTCATTTGGTTATAATTTTCGCTCGTAATTTGATCCAATTCATTAAATTGATAATATAAAAACTGATAATTCGTTTTGGATAATGTTTTTGCCAGAAATATAATAAACTATTTCGAGAGTGAATCCAGGGCGCAAGCGAACCTTTGGAAGAACCGTGGTGATAATGAATAATTTGGCTTTGTTTGAAAAAAATATTTTCAAATCCCGCTTCGCGAACCCGTTTGCAAAAATCAATGTCTTCCAAATACATAAAAAATTTTTCGTCAAAAAAACCGATTTTTTCAAAGATTGATTTGCGAATAAAAAGACAAGTGCCGGACAGCCATTTTACTTTTTGGGTGCGGTAAAATTTTTTTCGCGTCCAAATATTTGGCATGGTTACTCTGCCCCAAGGCAAGATTTTGTAGGCAAAAGTAAATTCTAAAAATTCCGTAAAAAAGGAAGGATAGCGGCCAAAATTAGCGTGCAATCTTCCATCCGGAAAAACCAAACGCGGAGCGAGTGTCGCGGCTTTATTGTGCGCATCTAAAAATTTTAAGGCCGAAAGCAGGGTTTTGTTAATAAAAGCGTCTGTGTTTAAAAGCAGGACATATTCGCCTCTTGCGATTTTAATTCCTTGATTGACCGCTCGGGCAAATCCATGATTTTTTTTGTTGGCAATAATTTTGACTTTCGGAAAATATTTTTTGATCGCAAGGACAGAGTTATCGCGAGAATCGTTATCCACGACAATCGTCTCCATTGATATTTTGGCAAAAACAGAAAAGACCCTTTTCAAGCATTTTAGGGTCAGAGAAGCTGTGTTATAGCTGGGGATGATGATGGAAAGTTTGAACATTATAATTTTGCAGGGGCAGGCCTTGTGCCTGTCCGCCAGTGTTTGTTATTTAACAATCCCATAACATACCAAAACACAATGCCATAATAAAGCCCAATTAAAGTCGCTTCTACCATGCTGTTCAGGAAAACAATAATTAAAGTGGCTGTGAGGCTTAGATAAAGCAATTTTTGATTCGGGGTTTGAATATATTTTTGCAGTTTTTTAATTTCTGAATAAATCGCGCGTGAGACTAAAATTAAAACCGCGAATCCGATAATGCCGAGTTCAAGCAAGACTTGCAAAAAGAAATTGTTGCTTTCGGATTCAACAGACCAAGGCAGAAGATTTTTGTAAGCGAGTTTTAAATTTCCCGTGCCTAAGCCTAAGAGAGGGTGTTTGAAGAAAATTTCTCGGGCAGCGCAAAGTTCGGCAACGCGGAATTGAGTATTGGGATCATTCGCAATATTTACGATTCTTTCCCAAAATTTTCCCGCATATTGGGAAAGCGGAATACTAGAAATTAAAATTATGACGATTAAAACAGGAATTAAAATTTTCTTATTTAATTTTTGTTTCCAGAAAAGATAAGAAAAACCGATTATCAGAGCAATGATTTCGCCTTTGCCTAAAGTCAAAAAAACCGCAAGCCCGCCTAGAGTCAAGACAATGCCTAGCATAATTTTCAGCAAACGGGAGCGAACTGTAAAAATTAAATAATAAGTGAGCGGCAGAGTGATAATAATAATCGCGGCAATATAAACCCATTTGCCGACCGGCGTAATAATCTCTTCGCGAGCGATTAAGTCGTGAAACCCGTCGAGAGACGCGACTTTCAAGACTAATTCTCCGGCAACAAGAAGACAAGTTAAGGGTAGAGCGAAAAGCGCGATCTTGAAATCTTTTTTCGTTTTAATTAAATTGATCGCGAGAAACAAAATCGCGGCATGAAATATTAAACTGCGCAGAGCAATGACGGCCCGCGTTAAATTTTCCGCCCAACCAAAAGAAATTAAAGAAAATGTGATATAAAGCAAGAAGCAAATTAAAATTGCGGGAAATTTAATTTTTCGCCATTTGTTTTGAATTATAGTTTGCAAGAACCAGGCAATGATTAAAAAAATAATTAAAATTTCAGCAAGGCTGATTTGATAATACCAATCGCGAAAACGCAAAGTCGCAACTTGTCCTGCGGCGATTGCCGGTGGAATCAGCGCCAGCACAAAAATGGGATTTTTAAAATAAAGAAAAATTAAAATGAAAAACCCAAGGACAACGCTTCCGATCAATAAGATTTTTAACCATTCAGAATTTCCCCAATTAGAAACAAACGGAATTAAAACTCCGCTTGAAATAATTAAAATAGAAATAATAATTGTTTTTTTAAGCATAGAATTAACTTCTTACTATACATCAAAACCTCTATTTGGTCAAGTTTTTGGGATAAAAAAAGGACAAGAGAAAACGCGGTTATGAATAAAGTATGAATATGCGTTTTTCTTGTCCTTGCCCCTTAGTTCATATAGACACAGAGAGATTATTACTTTTCTGCTCTAATTGTCCATTTTCTTTAAAGGACGCCTCAAATTGGTACTTAGTGTAAACTCCGTCAATTTTATTACCCGTGCTTTCTAGGTGTTGAGCGCGAGTACCGTTAATTGACAGAGTTTCGTTACCGATTCCGTACAAATTACGAGTATCGGACCAGCATAAGAACCAGAATGTTTTTCCGGCCGGATAACCGAGATTTAACTCCCATGCTCTAGATCCGGAATTATAATTCATAGGCAGCGATGCTCCGCCAGTCATTTCCGATGAAAAATAAATTATCTTTCCGGCGGCCTCGTTAGAAGTTAGCTTGATTGATACTGGTACCAACTTAGAGGTGGCTGACTGTTTTTGCTCGACAACACCGTTTGTAGCTAATTGAAACGTGAAGGCTCCATTGTTATCAAGGTCAGTCAACGGTGTTCCGTTGAGCTGCATTTGATAAATGGTACCGCCATTATCAAACCAAGCGCGCATCCAGCCAATACAGCCTGTATACATCCTAGTTTTTGAGGAAGTAAATTCGGCTGTTGATGTAAAGCCAAGTTTTTTTGTTGTTCCTGGATATCCAGCTCCTTCTATTAAGTTTGACTCCACCCAAATCTTTGGGTTCGCACTGGGGGCTAAACTCAGCACACGATCTACCTTGGACTCTCCCGGGAAAATCAGATTTTGAAATTCCGGAGGAAGTGAAAATTCAACCTCCGCAAGTCCGCTAGGCTGATCCATGAAAACACCGTCTGTATCAGAGGTGATCCCGAGACCCCCGTCACTAATCTCCTCAAATGGATTGCGAATTTCGTCGCATCCCGACGTTAACAAGCCGACCAACAACACACCCATTAAAGCCAAAAATCCCTTTTTCATTTTTTCTCCTTAAAATAAGAAGGAGCAACCGCCGTGTAATAAGAATATTACACGACCAGTATTGGCGATTGCTCCCTTCTTCTATTCACTCGGCACAATCGTGCCATTTTGGTTAACGTGGAATATGATACAGTATTTATATTGCCCTGTTACTGTATCATAATCCCCTTCTTTAACCCATTTTTTATCATCTGACGGGCCAAATTGTGCCCATATTCCGTCTCCTGGCGAATCGTTCATAATAAGATAATTGGAACGATTTCGCCCAAGGAATTTGTTTACAGGCACTTTGACCTGATATTCTCCAGCCGCTAATTCCATAGGATACTGTTTGGAATACCAGCCTTGGCCGTCTCCAACAAAAAACACCCCTTGACCCTTGGAAGGGTCTGGTCTTGCTCCTAAATATTTGGGGTTTGTAATTAACCAGACATATCCGCTCTCCGCCTGGCCCCATTTGAATACCCAATTTTCGCCAGGAGTGTATTCCGTTATCTTAGGAGCAACCGCGGGAATATTTTCGGTCGGTTTCGGCATTGGCGCGACATATGTCGTGTTTGTTACGCGTGGCGGACATTCGTAACATGGCTCATCATGACTTTTCTCTATCGCCATTAGAATTTTTTGCGCAGCCTGAGCCTTTGTGGTCAACGCCTGTGCTATGGCCGTTTCGTCCGCTACAGACACGCCAGATCCAACATTTATAACAGTGCTAGTCGCGCTTACGCACGGCTTCCCCTTTCCGGGATAAATCGCGCAACCTGAAATTAATAAACCTAATAACACACCAAAAACAAAACCTTTTTTCATTTTCATTTACCTCCGTACATTTTGATCCTGCGAGTATCCGATTCCGAAGAATAACCGATTTTGAGTGAAATCCGGATTTGTTATTCCGTTGCGTCGGTCTCGCTCCCGAACATTCATTTTCTCCCAAGAAAATTCCAACCAGAATGGGAGAAGATTCATTCTGGTATATATTCCGCTTTGCGGTTTAAACTGGCTTTCCCAAATTTCACTTTGATAATAGGCCCAAGATCTTTGAGCGCCTATTTCAAAGTATTTAGAAAAAACCAATCCAGCCCGGAGCCTTAATTCACTGCTTGTTCCGGGATAACGCACGCCTCCCAGCTTGCCTAAATCGCAAGTTGAATAGGCGGCATCAAGTTGAAAATATTTATGCCAAGCGCGGAATTGCGCGAGGAATAAATTTGTGTCAAACTCTCCGTTCCATTTTACTTTCAGTTCGTCCCGGACTCGAGCATTGCACCATAAACTGCCGATCCCCCAATTAACATCAGCCTCGGGGACAAGAAATGCCCCGAAAATTTTTACCTCCTTTTTCTCTGACTGATTAGTTATGGGGTTCCATTCGTTGTAACCTTGGATATGGAGCATCGGGCCTCCATCAAGCGTAAACATCCAAGGGAGATCAAATGGTTTTTGCATCACGATCGCAAAAACCGTATTTTCTTCATTGAAGAAATTACGGCTATGGATTGAATCAAAATATACCGGCTCACGCAATTTTATATGCGCTTCGCTGTACATATACTTCGACGTCGTATCTGCAAAAATCGAACTTGTTAACAAAAAAATCAACCCTAAAGACACTATCAACCTTTTCATTTCTTAACCTCCTGATTCTTAATCCCTGCTTCAATTATGAATTACACCCACATTTCAGGGAACAGTCCCTAAAATGTAGGCATAATTATTTGACAAAGGACCGTATATAAAATTCATTATTTAGCTATCTTCAATCCTCCAATATAATAATCGTTTTGACCTTGATCATTTATCATTTCCGGTCCCGGGCCTGCATCGGCCAATTCCGCTTCCGGAATTTTAATTTCTGGTCCGGGAATCTGTCCTGCCTCGGGTTGCCAGATTTTCTCTTCCGGGATTATTGGAGTTTGAGGAATTTGAGGTTCTGCCGGAGTTTCAGGTTTTTTTTGAGAGCCGCTTTGTTCTTGCCAAAGCACGAAAATCGCGCTAATCACTAAACCGATAAACAAGCCTAAAATAATATTTAAGAAAAAATTGGGCTTGACCGGACGATCTGAAACAAGAGGCGTATCTAAAACAACAATGCCTACGGTGTCGCCCAAATTATAATAAGATTTACTTTTTTGTGAAAAATTATAAATTATTGCATTCAAAATTCTTTTTGCCTCTTGGGCGTCGCGATGATAAACATCAATTTCAATAATGCTTGTATCCGTAGAAACTCTGGAATTAACCATTTCCATCCATTTTTCGCGAGAGTCTTTTTCTCCTTTCGGGAAATAGCTTTTGTCAATTGGAAACCCGGAATTTAAGACATCTTTAAAAAAAGTGCTGCTTTTGATAATTTTAGCAAAAAGCATTGCCAGCCGTTCGGCGGATTGGCTCGCTTTGTACATATCCAGGTTATCGCTTGTTTTTTGCGTAATCAAAATTCGGCCGCGAGCAACATATTGCGGTTTTTGCAAGGAAGTGGCGATTAAACTGACTGTAATTGTTGCGAGTAAAATTACCGCGATTATTCGCCAATTCTTAAAAATTCGTTTTAAGCAGTCTTTGGATCGCATAATTTTAAAAATAAACTCTACCTTAAAAACAAAAATCTGTCAATGGTTGACAGATTTTTTATCGGGCCACGCAGGGAACAAAAATTTTTGTTCCCTACAAGTCATCCATTTTTCCCAAAATCACTTTCTTTTCCAAAGTCTCTTTTTGGCGCAAAACAGTAAGCGATACTTCATCGCCGGGTTTGTATTTCGCAAGCAAAGAGTTTAAGCTATGGCTTTCGTCAATATCCTGATTGTTGATTTTTGTGATAATATCCATTTCCTTCAGGCCAATCTTTTGCGCCGGGCTATCCGGTAAAACAGACAAAAGACTAGGGTCGCCGGAATAAATCAAGGCGCCATGGTCGCTTGCGAGTTTATTTAAAGTCGCGAAATCTTTAGTGATTGGAATAAAACGAATGCCGATATAGGGCCGGACAATTTTACCTTCCCGAATAATGCCGTCAATCGCGGTTTGGACATTGTTGATTGGAATGGCGAAACCGACAAGCTGGCCGCCTCGATCAATTGCCGTGTTAATGCCGATTACTTGGCCGGCGATATTAACTAATGGTCCGCCTGAATTTCCCGGATTAATCGCCGCGTCGGTTTGGATTACATCTTCCAAATTCTCTGACTGCATTAGGCCGTCGCCTGCGGAAACGGATCGGCCGATTGCCGAGACCACGCCAGTCGTTACCGTATTTTGATATTCGCCCAAAGTATTGCCGATCGCGATGACATTCTGTCCGACTTGCAAATCCGCGGAATTGCCCAAAGTGGCCACGGGTAAGTTTTCCGCTTCAATTTTCACCACGGCAAAATCATTAGAAGGATCACGCGCTAAAATTTTGGCCGAATAATTTTTGCCGTCATTGGTGATTACGGTGTAAGTCGCTTCGCTGTCGGCGACCACATGTTTGTTCGTCGCGATCAATCCGTCGTTAGTTAAAACAAATCCCGTGCCCCCGCCTTTTTGCTCCCAGACATCGCCAAAAAAGCCGCGAGCGTCGCGCGTGCTGACAATACTGACCACGGCCGGCGATACTTTGGCTACGGCGGCGATTACGCCTGATTCTTCAGTAACCGTGATTTTTTCATTTTTTTGCACAATCACTGGCTTATCGCTTTGGAAAAAATTGTAGCGGGAAAGTCGCGGAACAGTAGAAAGATAAGGCATAATGTATTTGTCCGCGACAACGCTGCCCGTTGCTCCGGAAATAAATCCCAAGAATACGATTAAAAGAAAAATAAGAAACCATTTGAAAAGAGGCTCGCGTTGGATAATTTTCTTTTTTTTCCGCTTTGCCGAATTTTTTTTCGGCATCATTTTTTTTACTCCGGTTTGAATAGATTTGATTTGGATGGAGTCCATAATATTTTAGATTTTTTTATCTTGGCGTCCATTGATTAGACAAAAGCACGGCTAAAATAGTAAGGCCGCCAAGGCAAAAATAAATTTTAATTAAACGCGAGGTTAAAGTATTGTGGCCATAATGATTAAAAATCCCCAAGATAACATAAAGGCTGGAAACGATGATTACGGCGTTGGCAATGTAATTTGTCGGCCAAAAAGTCAGCGACCAAAAAATTTGGCCCAAGGCCAGGGCCGTGATTAAGCCATAAAGATAAGTCAATGTTTGGTCAAAGATTTCATTGAAAAATTGATAAGTCGCGAGAAAAATAATCAAAGTGGCGATGATCAATGCTTGCCAGACTGGAAAAGACAAAAGATAAATTAGGCCGAATAAATTCGCGACGGAAAAAAAAATCGTGAGGAGAACTAAAGCTTGATTGATTGTTAGAGCGACGCGCTTCCGTTTATCTTCAGCGGATTTTAAGATTACTTCTTTATTTTTTTCAAAATGATATTTAGCCAAAACATTTATATTGTAAAGAGCGAGGGCTAAAATTGCGCCAACGCCTAAAATAAAAAGATGCGCGACATAGCTCTTTTGGGCAAGGATAAAAATAGAAATCGCGCTCGCGATATAAAAAAAGGGGAGAATTAAATAGCCAAGGTTAACGATTTTTTTTTGCTTGAGAAAGCCGCCAAGATAAAGCGAAAAAATTAAAGTGAGGCCGAGGATCGCTCCGAGGATTGGCCAAAATAGTTCAGGTCTGCTTTGAGCGATTTCTAATCCGGCCATAGCGGCAAGAACAGGAATAAGAATGGCGATTTTGGAGAGTGCGGAGTTCATTTAATATTGCGCGTTAAATATTCAACGATTTTTTGCCCTTCTTCGGACAATGATTTTATGTCCGCTTTTTTACCCACTCTTTTCGCGATGACAATTTCTTGAATCAATTTAAATTCTTGCTTGTCTTGAGAACTAAAATCAATATTATTTATTTTCGGCCAAGCAGAAATAATTAAATCTTTCTTGAACCCAAGATTATGGTAAAGTTCTTCGCTTAAAAATGGCATCAAAGGATGGAGCAGTTTCAAACTCTTTCGCAAAACTTGTCTTAAAATAAGGCTTGCTTCTTTTTGCTTTTTAGGGTCCTCGTTATAAATTTTTTCTTTGGCAATTTCTAAATACCAATCGCAAAGTTCATTCCAAAAAAATTTATAAAAACGGCGGCAAGCTTTCGCGATTTGGTAAGCTTCTAAATATTCTGTGATTTTGCGAATAGTGTAATCCAGGCGATCAAGAATCCATCGGTCAGCGATGTTTTTTGCCTCCATTTTTTCACCTTGCGCTGGCTTTGTTTTTTCAATAATTAGTTTTGAAGCATTATAAATTTTCGTGACAAAATTGCGGCTTGAGCGGATTTTATCTTCCATCGCTTGCTTGCTCATTTTAATATCGCGTCCGGGATAGCTGCTTTGGGCTAAAGCAAAGCGCGCGCTATCCGCTCCGTATCTGTCAATCATTTCTTGGGGATTTACGCCATTACCCAAAGATTTGCTCATTTTTCGCCCTTGTTCATCGCGCAAAGTGCCATGAATAAAAACAGTTCTAAAAGGAATTTCTCGTCTGAATTTAAGACCGAGGATAATCATGCGGCAGATCCATAAATAAAGAATTCCTGGCGCCGTAACCATTACGTCTGACGGATAATATTTTGCCAAATCAACCGTGTTTTTAGGCCAGCCTAAAGTGGAAAAAGGCCAAAGCCCGGAAGAAAACCAAGTGTCTAAAACATCTTTTTCTTGGGTGATTTTTTTGCTTTTACAAAGAGGACATACTTTTGGTTTTGCGGCTGAAACAATCGGTTTGTCCGAACAGTCGCAGTAATAAACCGGCATTGGATGTCCCCAAACTAGCTGCCGCGAAACGCACCAATCTCGGATTTCGTTAAGCCAACCAAGCGCTTGTTTTTTATATCGCTCGGGCAAAAATTTTACTTTTTCTTCGCGGATCGCGGCAATCGCGGGACGGGCCAGGCTTTTCATTTTCACAAACCATTGCACGGAAATTCGCGGTTCAACAACGGTTTTGCAACGCTCGCAAAGAGCGACATTATGCATTATTTTTTCTGTCTTTTGAAGGAGCCCCAACTTTTTTAAGTCCTCAATAATTATTTCTCGCGCTTGTTTTGTTGTCAAGCCTTGATATTTTCTCGGCGCGTTTGTCATTCTTCCGTCGCGATCAATTACGGTCAGGGTTTCTAATTTGTGCCGTTCGCCGATTGTATAGTCGCTTAAATCGTGTCCAGGCGTAACTTTGACCGCGCCCGTGCCAAATTTTATGTCTACTGATTCGTCAGCGATAATTGGAATTTCCCGATTCGTTAAAGGCAACAATACTTTTTTACCCACAAGATCTTTATATCTTTGATCGTCAGGATGCACAGCGACGGCCGTATCCCCGAGCATCGTCTCCGGTCTCGTTGTCGCCACTGTAATTCCTGATTTCCTATTCCCTATTCTCGCTTCCGGTAACGGATATTGAATATAATATAATTCCCCTTCTCGCTCTTTATATTCCAATTCCAGATCCGTGATCGCGGTCAGGCAGCGGGTGCAATAATGGACAATGTAAGGACCGCGGTA
>Ga0172371_10012305_pt1 | contig 11289 bp, 5 predicted proteins | sample Lak12m_FD_114543 | JGI IMG/M metagenome (GOLD analysis project Ga0172371, IMG submission 114543) | Freshwater microbial communities from Kabuno Bay, South-Kivu, Congo - kab_022012_12m | ecosystem: Environmental > Aquatic > Freshwater > Lake | place: Democratic Republic of the Congo: South-Kivu...
ACCTGGTCATATCCCGATAATCTGAAAACCGCTCTTGACTCCGATATCTTCGAATGTGAATTCATTGATGCCAACAATGGACTGATGGGTGGTTCCGGCGGGAATTTATTAAAAACCACTGATGGTGGGGCCACTCTAAGTGCGGTTACCAATCCAATGTATGATAATAATAAAGCAATCAATGCCATGCATTATCTGAATGGCGATACAGCCTTTATTGGCGGTGGGAGCGGATATGTATGTTACAGCTTTGATGGCGGCAGCACCTGGACCAAAGCGACGGCAGGTTCAAAGACCGTCTACGATATTTGGCCGCTCACCGGAAATCAGATTGTAACGACCTGCGCCAGCGGCGAATATTATACTTCGACGGATGGAATGACCTTCACCAAACTCGGCGCAACTACCGAGGCAAAATCTCTGCGGGCTGTTAAATTTCGCAAAGACATCGGCATTATCCCGGGTGCTTCCGGCTATATCTATCGTTCGACTGCCTGGAATGTCATGCCGACGCTGGTTTACACTGCCACCAATGGCGCCGAACTTTATGACGTCGAATTTGTCGATGACACCACTGTGTTCGTCGTCGGTCAGTACGGTACGATTTTAAAATCGGTCGATGCCGGTTTGAATTGGACCGTGGCAACCAGTCCGACCGAAGAAGTCTTACAGAAGGTTCGTTATAACAATGGAACTCTGTGGGCGGTCGGTCAGAACGGAACCGTATTGAAGAATGATATTATCATTAAAACCCTTGCCGGCGATTACTACATTCCGCAGGGAAGTAATGAACAGGGTTTCGCCACCTTGGGCGACGCCGTCGCAGCTCTGAACACATACGGCGCAACAGCTCCGGTTAATTTTATTCTGGATGCTGACACTTTACGGGAAGCTTCTTTCACATTCAACGCCGAACTGTCAGAGGATTGCCGCGTTACTGTAAAACCCGCCACAGACCGCAACACTGTGCTGATTGTCGCCCCCGGAACTTCCAAGGGCAATGGACCGCAGATGATCGGTTTCGACAAGGGGTACGTTACCCTGGACGGCAGTAATAATGGCACCAATAGCCGGAATCTCACCATTACCAACGAAGTGTATGCCGACGTTCCCGTGGGATTGAATACGGCCAATGCTGACATGGTGATACTGAAAAACCTGATTATTAAAAATCTCGACAATGGTCTGCAAAGCTTCAAATACGGTCCCATTACTAATGATGTCGCCGGAATTGAAGGTTTCACAGTCGAAAACTGCCAGGTTGGTTCGGCTGAATTCCCGGTGTGGCGTGATGGCGTTGCTGTCTGGGGAACGGCTACTTCCCCGACCCAGGGCATCATTCTTAACAATGAAATCTATGCCGGTTCCCGCGGTATCACGACATACGTTGTCAATGACTGTGAACTCAGCGGAAATACCATTACCATGCTTCCGACGACCAGCGTGACAACTTATGCCTATGTTCATGGCATTTATCTGACCGGCGCCTCCGGTCCGACGGTTATCCAAAACAATATCATTAATTGTCTGGAAGCCGCCTCGGTTGCCGGCACGTATATCATGGGAATCGCATTCGCCGGAAATTCCGAAGGCGAGGGTGAAATTATCAGCGTTGCCAATAATATGATCAATGTTGGGGCCGAGGATGAAACCCATGCTTATTATGGTATCGGTTTCCGTTCCGCCAACAATATGGGAGTTCTTCAGGTTTACCACAACACCATATTGATTAACAATAGTTCTTCCACCCTCGTTGCCTATGGTATTGGCAGTCACACCAACGGCACCGGCGCTGTCACGGTGGACCTGAAAAACAACATCATAGCTAATCATCATGTCGGAAACGCCGGAGCGGCCGCGATTGGACTGATCCCGGCCACCTCTGTTTTGACCTCTGATTGGAATATGATTCTTGCGGATCAGAACTGAGCCAATTTTCAAGGCACGACTTACACCGACCTGGCCGCCTGGCAGGCAAGCGGAAAGGATGTAAATTCCGTATCCAAAGCAGTGGAATTTGCCAGCGTTACCGATTTGCATCTGACCGGATCGTCGGTCGGTGATAATGACCTGGCCGGGACGCCGCTATCCACAATAATTGCGGCTGACATTGATGGCGAAACCCGCAGCACAACCGCGCCTTATATGGGCGCCGACGAGGGCTCGGTAGCATTAATTCATGTCGGGATAGCTACCAACAGTACCGATTTGCCGACTGAATTCAGCCTAAACCAGAACTATCCGAACCCCTTTAACCCGACTACGACCATTGAATTTGCACTACCAAACCAAAGTCGGGTAACTCTGGCCGTTTACAATATGCTCGGCCAGCAGGTTGCGGTTCTGCAGAACGGTTTCATGGAAGCCGGCTATTATCACTTCAATTTTGAAGCCGGCAATCTGCCGAGCGGTATGTATATCTATCGCATTCAGGCCGGCGCTTTTAATAGTGTAAAAAAGATGACTATCATGAAATAGTCGCTTTTATTATTTTACTTAAAAGGGCTGTCCGCGGACAGCCCTTTTTATTTCGGATTTCACCAAATAGGTTTATATTACCAGTGTTGTTTATCATTGGGCTTTTACAGAAATTTATCAGACAAGGAGTTTATTTTTATGCGCGGGAATTTTTTCCATAATAAGACCAAACTGTTATTCCAGGCCGTCATCATATTATTAATCATTGTCTTGTTAATCATTGGATTCGCCGATAAAACCAAGAAAGCCGATTTCGAAGCTTATTGCCCATTCGGCGGCCTGGTGTCACTCGGCAGTAAATTCCAGCTCGGCTCAATGTCGTGCAGCATGAACGAGACTCAGGTTTTCATGGGAATTTTCCTGCTGATTGGCGTTATCCTGTTCAGCAAATTATTCTGCGGGTATGTATGCCCGATCGGAACGATCACCGAGTGGCTGAACAAGCTCTTTACACGGTTTAAATTTTCCATTGTCCTAAAAGGCAAAACCGACCGTATTCTGCGACTTGGTAAATACGTTCTGCTCGGTTTCGCAGCTTATTTCACGGCAACCACCAGTGAGTTATGGTGTAAAAAAATTGATCCTTACTATGCTACCATGACCGGTTTTGGCAGTGATACGGTTTTGATTATCGGCATTCTTACCATATTCACTGTAGTCGTCCTGTCCGTTCTTATCCGTTTCTTTTGGTGCAAATATGTCTGTCCATTGGGCGCTCTGAGTAATATTTTCAGCAATATCCTGATAACGGCCCCGATTCTGGTCATTTATTTCGGACTATACTTATTCGGAATCAAGTTGCATATTCTCTGGCTGATTCTGGCATTGTGTCTCTCGGGAGCGTTGACCGAAATCCTGCGTTATAAATTCTTCTCCGTTTCACCATTCCGTATCAGAATTGATAAAAACACCTGCACCGCCTGCGGTAATTGTGATGATAATTGCCCGCAAGGTATTCCGGTCAGCAGTTATGCAAAAGTTACCCATCCGGACTGTACGCTGTGCTTAGACTGCACCAAAGAATGTTCCGGCAACGGCAGCATCCAGCTTAATAAGAGGAACTATACCTGGGTTCCTCCGGTTGCGCTGATCGTCCTTTTTGGATTGGGTATATTCACCGCCCGCAATTTCGAGTTCAAAACCCTCTCGGAACGCTGGGGAAATTATACTGAACTCAAATCCGTTCAGAAATTCGAGATGGACGGGGTGAAATCGATCAAATGCTGGGGCAGTTCCAAATCGTTGCAGAATAAACTGATGAAAAAACGCGGGATCGTCGGTCTGGATACCTATGTAAAAAGCCACAAGATCGTAGTCTATTACGACAGTTCGAGGGTCAACGAACAGGGCGTCAAAAAGGCAATCTTCTCGCCTTATCAGTACAAGATTCAAAAGTTCGATGAATATCAGCCACAGCAAATCGCGGTTTTCGAAATTCCGATCAACGGACTGTGGGATTTGCAGGATAACGCCGATTTAATCCGCATGCTGCGCGTCAATCCGAAAATTGCCGGCTTTGAGACCAACTTCGGCGAACCGGTGATGGCAAAAATATACATCGAACTCGGTCAGGTTTCACCGGATTCGATCATATACCTGATTCATCAAAAATCCTATGAGAAAAAACTACCCAATGGCAAAACCGAAATCGTCAAGGTTAATTTTCGTTGCGAAGGTAAGGGCGCTTTCATCGATACTCTGGATTACATCACCTTCCGACGGAATCTTTTCGCAGCCTATGATCAGCCTTACAATAATTATGATAATTACCAGCCGGCCGAACTGATGATCTTTGAGATCGGTTTGGCAGACGCCGAAAGCATCGCCATCCGGCGCGCCTTGAAATATTTGACGAGCCACGTTTCCTTTTTCGACGGGACTGTCCGGGTCAAAACAGCATTCACCGACCGCGAAGTCCTGCTGGTTTACTTCGATCCGCAGCAAGTGACTGCCAAGGAAATTTATGCTAAGCTGACCGAACCAGTCCTAAAGATTATTACTTCCGACCAAGAAACCAAAGAAATGGAAAATGCCTTTGAATTCAGTGAGCCGGTTCGCACCTATAAAGTCACTCGGGAATTATACGAGCTAAAGAAAAAAGTGGAAACAGACTGATTCGGTCATAAGATTTCAAAAAGACAATAATGCTTGCTCGCAGGAAACACGTTATATTAGTAGTCGGATTACTATTAACCTTAATTTATCCGACACTCTCGGCAGCTGCATTAGATGCAACCCTGAAAGGCAAGATTACCGATGAACAAGGTTCTCCCTTATTCGGTGCTAACGTCATTCTTGTAGAAAACTACGCAGGCGCCGCGACCAATGCTGATGGTTTTTTTCTGATCAAAACCCAGCCGGGTGAATACAATCTCCAAATCACTTTCGTCGGGTACGAAAAAATCTCCGAGAAAATCTTCCTGAAAGCCGGTTCTGAGACCGTTTATAATTTTCGTCTCAAAATCGAATCTTTTAAGATCGGTGGAATTGTTGTAATGGCCGAAAAGGAACTTCTTCCGTCTCAAGCCGCAACAACCACCACCATCTCCTCGGGCGAAATTGAGCACATCCAGGCTTCCAGCCTGAGCGATGTCATGAAATTGGTTCCCGGCCAAAGGTTTGAAAATCCAGGATTACAAACCCTGAAACAAGCCTCTATCCGCACCAGTTCGACCGAAACCGATGCCGATCGCAATGCTTCATTCGGGACTTCCGTAATCATCGACGGCATTCCCATTTCCAATAATTCCAATATGCAGATTAATTCTTATGCGAATTCCGGCACGGTACAGCGCACCACCGAAAACTCCGGAGTCGATCTGCGGCAGATTCCGGCCGACAATATCGAGTCCGTCGAGGTGATTCGCGGAATCCCTTCGGCCAAGTATGGCGATCTGACCTCCGGCATCGTCAAGGTTCAGACCAAATCCGAATCAATCCAGCAGCGCTTTAAATACAAGTATAATCTGCAGAATCAGGAATTGAATTTCAACGGCGGCGCCAAAATCGCCGGCCAGATCATCAACTATAACCTGAACTATGCCAACAGCGTGCGCGATGTCCGGATCGACGACTATGATTATTCGCGCATTTCCGGCCAGATTTCACACGTTGCCCGATTATTCAAAAATTTGTACACGATGGACAATAAACTGTACTATACCCGCGCTTTTGATGAACAAGGCCTGATCAAGGGCGACGTTCTCCTGACCGAAAGATATAACCGCGATTATGTTATCCGTTATAACCATAACAGTAAATATATCCTGACGCCGACTCAGAAAATCGAATTCGCCTATGCCCTGAACTACACCCGGCAAAATTCTTACTCAAAAAAATTACTGACAGCTGATAATACTTATCTTTCAGATCGGATGACCGCAGGTACCCAGGAAGGCGTATTTTTTAGTACTGATACCACCCGGATTTGGGTCAAAGGGCGCAGCCGCAATCATTACGCCAGTCTCGATTATGCCTCGACTTTTAATGTCTTTGGAGTGGCGCACAGTTTCCTGGCCGGGATTAATTATCGCCTGGAAATAAACAACGGTCCCGGTCGCATTTTCGACCCGTTGCGTCCGCCTTCGCTAACTTCCGCATTTCGCGACCGTCCTCGTTCTTATGACGACTTGCCCGCTCTGAAAATTTCCAGCGCGTATATCGAGGATAAAATCGAAGGTCGCCTTTTGATTCCCTACCAGATCAACCTGGGATTGCGAACCGAGGCTTACGGCACGGATGGCGCGGCTTTTTCCTCTAATCATGGTTTTTTCTTCAATCCGCGCTTCAATCTGACATTGATGCCTTTTGAAGATACTCAAATCCGAGCCGGCTACGGAGTCACATCCAAGGCACCGTCACTCAGTATGCTTTACCCGAATCTGAAATACTACGACCTGGCCGACGTCACCAATTATGTCGGGATCGATTCGCTCAATCAGGTCATCGTCTCAACCTATATCTTTAATCCGGGTAATCCCAAGCTGAAAGGCTATCAGCAATTTAAACGGGAACTCAGCTTCGACCAGAGAATCGGCGGTCTGGGTTTCACCCTGACCGGATATACCAATTCAGTATTTGGCGGTTTTGCCAGTACGCTGATCCGGCCGGTTGCTTTATACCAGTATGATTATCCGAATTGGCCGTACACCACCGGCAAGGTCATTACCGATTCGATCTATACCAGTTATTTTTCCTATGAAAATTCACAAAACCAAAAGGTCTATGGCGTCGAATTTTCAGTTCAGACCCGCCCGCTAACCGACCTGAAAGCCAAGCTGCGCATCGAGGGCTCCTATAACCGGACGGACAGTCATCAAAAAGGATATGAATATTCCGACGCATACCTGAGGGATACTCGTACCGATAAGGATGTTAAACCATTCTGGAACGTTATCGACTATCACGCCGAAAATTTCCTGATAAATTATAAGCTCGAATTTACCATCAAAGAACTGGGAGCCTGGATCACCTGCGAAGCTCAGCAGGTCATTGCCGACAAGGACTGGCAAACCGGAATAGCGGATTCCATCGCAACCGGTTATATTACTGATCGTGGTGAGTTCGTATATTTCAGCGATGATGAGCGCTCTGTAGATTTGCCGGATGCTTTCAAACGAATTTACGCCGACTACTGGAGCAGGATCGAAAATCAGAAAAACATTTGGGTCTTCAATCTGCGGGTCAGCAAATCCCTTTCGAAAGGTTCGGAAGTGTCCTTTTATGTCAACAATATTTTCAACTCACATCCGCTTTATAAACGCAAAAGAACCTCTTCGTCAAGCGCATCGTACGTTCGCCTGAACCCGGATTTATATTTCGGAGTGGAATTCAGCGGCATCTTTAATGATTTGTGGAAGTAAAATGAAAATAATATCCCACTGTACTAAAAATTCATTAATGCTTGTCGGAATAATTGGAGCGACATTAATCTGGTCAGCCTGTACTGAAAGCGTCTCGCCGCCCGAATCCATGCGGCTTCAATTAAATATCAGTGTAATCGACACCTCCGAATTTACTCAATCAATCTATGGGACGACCTCGGTTCCGGATGCCCGGGTGTTTTTAAATTCGATTTCATATTACAATACCTATGATACTCTTTCAGACTCATCGGGCAGTGCAATTTTTAATGGTATTCTACCGGATCTTTATAATATTTCCGTTACAAAAACCATCCCGGCTGATTTATGCTCAACGGTCACCGGGGTTGCTTTACCCAGAGCGCTAAATGGCCAGGTTCAGAATATTGAAATAACCGGTTCCACCTGCAATGTAACGGTATATGTTACTCCATCGTCTATCGGTACTATCATTTTCAGTGAAATTTATTACAACGGCTCTGTAAAGAATCCAATCCCTTATTATTACCACGATCAGTTCACCGAATTGTACAATAATTCTGACGATGTCGTATATCTGGACTCACTAATCATAGCCGATGCCGAATATGGCTATCGGGATGAAGACTATATTCATTCGGTACATGCTTACATGTTCCCGGGCGACGGCGATGATTATCCGCTCGCACCGGGCGAAATGGTAATCGTAGCGCAGGATGCCATCAATCATACCGCCAATAACAGTATCGATCTTTCCGGAGCCGAATTTGAATATTATGCCTATGGTCAGAGTGATGTCGATTACCCCGCGACCAACATGATCCAGCTGCACCACAAATATGGCGTCGATTTCCTCTACTCGGTTAAAAGTTCTGCAGTTGTCCTCTTAAAAGTTGCCGATCCGTATGCCTATGGCTATGATAATTACAATCAAATACAACTGCCAAAATCGGCGGTTCTGGATGGAGTGGAATATAAGGAAGATTTAACTGACTATGCCTATAAACGTCTTGGCCCGACCATCGATGCCGGTATTACCGGTGGCTTTGAAATGTATCAGTCCAAATCCATTCAGCGCAAAATCGATTATTATAAAGACGGCCGGGCCATTTTAATGGATAACAATAACAGCTCGATAGATTTTGGAGTCATCACCCCGCCAACTCCGCATTCATTTTAACGGAATTACGAATGTCATTTTTTAAAAAAAATAATATTCAAAATATACGGCTGATCTTCGCCATAGTCTATATACAGGGAATGACCGCCGGGGCACTGGCTTTTACCTGGCAAACAGATAATTCGCCCCTGTCTTATTATCGCAATTATTCCAACCCGGGATTAATCTCGTCGCAATCCGCTAATCCGGCCAATATTTATAAGACCCAAACTAAAGATAATTCATACTATGCGATATTCCTTGATGGTGAAAATGGCGATTTAAAGCGGATATTTGATCCTAAAGGCAAAGACGATCAATCATATACAACCGGCGGTTCGAAACATTTTGGCCAACGAAATCTGTTCTCCGGCAGTTTTACCTATCACCGTCAAACTTTCTACGACAAAATGTGGACACATAACAGTAATCCATACACCACTTTGCCATTCTTGTTTGCCGATAGTTCCACCGGTGATTTTCGGCTGAATGGACTATACTGGGAAGTGACGTATGCCCGCGAATGGATTTCCCAAAAAATTTACGGTGGAACAACGATGTTCTATAACGTGGATGAAGAGTATAAGACCGTTTTCCCGAAACCGCAGGTCAATCACCGTGATATTATGCTTACCCATGGATTCGAAATTAAACCGGCCAAACAGATCGCACTCGGTCTTACGGCCATTTATTTTGATTTTCAGGAAAATATGGAAACCAGTCAGTATAATCAGGATCAGACCAAGACCCCGATCTTTTACAAGATTCGCGGCTTAGACAATCCGTTGGTTTTCAAAGGCGAAACCAGTGAAGAGCGCTTGATGGCCACGCAGGGATTTCAGGTAAAAACCGATGGGAAAATAGGTCTGTTGCATCAATTCGATCTTTCATGGATTGGTGGATTCGAAAAATCCCAGTGTCAGAATACAGACGGCGGTTCTTATCCGGAAGCGCAGGGTAAGTGGTATTCACAGTCGAAATTCTTCGAAACAAATCTGAAATGGAATATACAGCCGGCCTTTTCTCTAAGCCTGTTTGCCAACGGACTCCGGCGCAATCTGAACGCTAATCATCCCGATATTGCTATTCAAATTTATTCTGCGCGGTCCCAGGATGTGGCAGTCGGTCTCAACCCGGCTTTTAACTTCAAAATGGGAACAGCCGGTCTAAAATATTCCTATGTCTCCCGAACATATCGGCAGACCGATAATTATAATGGCATTTTACATTACTATCCGGATAATATCAATCGATTAGAATTGAATCTGGCGACTAATATATACGGTAAAATCACGACCGGCCTTGATTTGGGTTATGATCAGCTTACAACCAATGAAGCAAAATATTATCAGGAACGCACCGACTGGTTTTATAATATAATTTCTGCTGCCGATGCGGCTTATTACGACTGTAATAAAAATCTGCTCTGGTCTCAAATCCATTTTTCCTTTAATTCACCCAAAAATCGGCAATATTCAATTTATCTAAAGTACAGCAATCTGTTTTCCGATGATTCAGACCGCTCATTTTTGACCATTCGTTTACAATCGACGACATATTAAAATCATTTTATAAATATAAAGGTTTCCATGAAAAAAACATTTTTTTACCTGATAGTATTGTCGACGACAACCGTACTGTTTGCCGCGCCCCAAATAATTAATCCTGTCCAAAGACATACTACGTCGTTTGCCATTTTCGTTGACAGCACCACAAATGTCCGGGCCGGCCAGGCAATTCTGGCCTATCGGGATGCTGTTGAAAATGACGGACTGTCAGCCTATATCGTTAGTGCCAACTGGCATTCGCCGGACGAAATTAAATCCATTATTATCAATTTATATAAAGCCACGCCGCCACTCGAGGGGGTTGTGTTCATTGGCGATATCCCCATCCCAATGCTCCGGGATGCGCAGCACCTGACCTCGGCTTTTAAAATGGATCAGGAACGTTATGCCTTTCAACGCTCATCGGTTCCGTCCGACCGATTTTATGATGATTTTGACTTAAAATTCGACTTCCTGAAACAGGATACGACGAACCGGCTATTATTTTACTATTCGCTGCAGGCCGATTGTCCGCAGAAAATTGAGCGTGAAATTTACTCTGCCCGAATCTTTCCCCCGGTTTGGGATGAATCGAAATACACCCTGATCGCAAAATATCTGGAACGAATCGTTCGCCAAAAATCGGAGAGCAATCGCCTGGATAATGTTATGACATATGCCGGACACGGCTATCATTCGGAAGCGTTGGATGCCTGGAATAACAATCTGACTGCCTTGCGCGAACAGTTGTCGCAACTCTCAGAACCGGGCAGTTGCCTGACCAACCTTTATCACAGCATGAGTCCTGATATAAAATCGATTGTGCTGGGAGAGCTGCAGAAACCGGAACTCGACCTGGCAATTTTTCACGCTCACGGTGAATATGATACCCAATATCTGCTCGGATTTCCGCCCGCTGATAATATCGATGAAAACATTGAAGCGGTGAAATTCTTCGTTCGTGGAAAAATGCGGGAAGCCCGCGATCGGAAAAAATCAGTTGATGACGTAAAAAAATACTACCAATCAGAATATGATCTGCCTGATTCCTGGTTTGAAAACGCCCTGAGCGATTCGGTCGAACGGGCTGACTCGTTGTACTCCGCCAGTCTTGATCTTTATTCGTCCGATATCGCCCAAATTGCCCCTCAAGCCGAAATTGTTATATTTGATGAATGTTTCAATGGCTGTTTCATCAAACCGGATTATGTCGCCGGAACGTATCTGTTTGGAAACGGAACGATGATCGCCGGGGTTGCCAACA
>Ga0172371_10012306_pt1 | contig 11288 bp, 8 predicted proteins | sample Lak12m_FD_114543 | JGI IMG/M metagenome (GOLD analysis project Ga0172371, IMG submission 114543) | Freshwater microbial communities from Kabuno Bay, South-Kivu, Congo - kab_022012_12m | ecosystem: Environmental > Aquatic > Freshwater > Lake | place: Democratic Republic of the Congo: South-Kivu...
CACCAGGAAACTGGTCATCGCCGAGTAGCTCAGGACCTTCGAGTCCGTCAGGGGCCGACCGCCGACGCCTCCCGCGCGGCGCGTCGTCCATTCGCGCCGGCCAGAAGCGATTTGACAAGTCAGAAGTCCGGACTAGCATGTTCGCGAGGAAAACGTGAATCCGGCGCGCTTCGGGCATGCTGCATGCTGAATGCTGTCTACCATCCGTCATCATTCGTCGGTAGGACCATCATTGTGAATTAGGGGGTAACCGTGAGAACACTACTATCGGCATTCTGTCTGAGCCTGCTGCTGGCCGGCATCGCGCCGGCACAGGACTCGCTCAACTGCCGGCTGCTTGGGCACTGTGACACGCCGGGCAGTGCCCGTGGTGTTGCGGTTGCCGGGAATTTCGCCTACGTCGCGGACGGCACCGGCGGGCTGCGGGTCATCTCGGTCGCGGACCCGGCATACCCGGTTGAAGTCGGGTTCGAATACACGCCAGGAGGGGCCTCTGGAGTGACGGTTGATGGAAGCTATGCGTACGTGGCGGACGGTTCTTCCGGCCTCGAGGTTGTTGATGTGTCCGTCCCTGCAACCCCACACATAACCGGGCACTGTAGCACGCCGGACTGGGCCTACGGAGTTGTGGTTGCCGGGAACTATGCGTACGTGGCAGACGGTCTTTCCGGGCTGCGAGTCATCGAGGTATCGAACCCCGCCTTCCCGCGGGAGAAGGGCTATTGCGACACAGTGGACAATTCCCTTGGAGTTGCAGTTACCGGGAGTTACGCTTACGTGGCAGATAATTCCTGCCATCGAGTGAGAGTGATAGACGTGTCCAATCCTGCGGATCCGCAGGAGCACGCCCGCCACACGACGCCGGGCCAAGCTAATGGCATAGCGGTCTCGGGCGACTACGTCTATGTCGCAGACGACTCCGCTGGGCTCAGGGTGATAGACGTATTCAACCCGGCAGACCCGCGAGAGAGTGGGTTCTACGACACCCCGGGTCTGTCCCAGGGCGTGGCAGTCGCGGGGAGCTACGCCTACGTGGCGGACCTCGACTCTGGCCTGAGGGTGATAGATGTGTCTGATCCGGGGGCTCCAGAGGAGCGAGGGTTCTACAGCACGCCTGGCTATGCCGTGGCGGTGGCGGTGGCCGGGAGCTACGTCTACGTGGCACACGACATTGAAGGGCTGCAGATCATTGAGTTCAACGGCGGGGGGGTCGAGGAAAGCTCCAAGCCTCAAGCCGCAAGCCCCAAGCCGATGCCGACGATTGTGCGCCGTGTGTTGTTCGTGCCTGGGCTTGGGACACGATCCGAATTGCCGGGCAATTCGGTCATGTCCCGCGCCGCACTGCTGGACATCAACGGCCGGAAGGTGATGGAGCTGCACTCCGGCGCGAATGACGTGTCGCGTCTCGCGCCCGGTGTCTACTTCGTGCGGGCGCCGGGCCGTGAGCCATCAGCCGTGAGCTGCCACAGAGTTCTAATTGTCAGATAGGAGGGTGATATGAGAGACGTCAGTCTGCTGCTCGCTATCTGCTGCTGCCTTGCGGCAGCCAGCGTCACGTGGTCTGTTCCGCAGACCGCTCTGCCAAACGAGCGACCGGAGCCGTTCGGCCCGGCCAGAGTCGGCGGCGCACGTCCACGGGAAGGCGCTCGGTTAAACATCAGCGTCGGGTCGGTTGATACCATCGGCGGCACTACATACGACTGGTTCACTAGCGGGCCGATTTCCCGGTTGCTCGTGGATTCGCGCCACGGCGGCATCCACGCCGTCTGGATGCACTCCTACAGCACAATCGACACCGGCTTCCCGGACCGGAACATGCGCTACCAGTTCTACGACAGTAACACCCACGCGTGGAGCTGGATTGACCAGGATTACATGCATTCCGGGATAAACGTCTTCGATCGGCGGACCGGGTATGGGAACATCGACATCGATACAGGCGGCGTGGTCGTGGTTTCGGCGCACCATTGGACCGATACCGGCATTGCGCCGATAGTCGCGCGCGACTATGCAGTCGGGTCAGGCATCTTCGTTTTCTCGCCGGGCGAGCCCGAGCTCGACGAGTACGAGTGGCCCTACCTCGCTGTCAGCCGGAACAACTACTACCATCTGGCGATGATTGAAGGAGTTGACCAGTACCACCTGTATCGCAGCCGCCTCGCCGCCGGGGGATGGGAACCTCCCGACAGCATCGCGGCGCCGCTGTTCCCGACGCAGAACATCGCCGCATCAAAGGTCCCTGGTTCCAACAAGGTCTGCATCACCTGGGTGGTTACTCCGAGCGTCGGATATCGACAGGATTCGGGTTACTACTGCGAGACTCACGACGCCGGCGAGACCTGGGAGTCACCGGTGAGCATCGGCTTCCCGCCTGCGTTTCATCCCGAGTCGGACACTCTGCCTTCGTTCTACGTCACCTCGCTGTTTCCTTTTTATGATGTCGACGACCGACTGAATATCGTTGCGGACGTCCAGCCCTACGTGCACGACACCAGCTACGTGTGCCCGTCGGAGATATGGCACTTCTGTCCGGAGAACTCGCCTGAGTGGAACCGTATCCAGCGGGCCTCGTGCGCACCGGGCAACCTGCAGGGGTCGGTCGGGATGTCCGCCGCCTACGCCTGTCGTCCCAGCATCGGCCAGGACGACATCGGTGACTTCCTCGTGACCTGGGAGCAGTTCGACTCGGCCAACGTCGAGTCGACCAGCATGCGCCTTCGCGCCGACATCTGGGCCGCGGGTTCCAGCGATGGCGGGGTAACCTGGTCGAACCCGCGCAAGCTCACGACCCCTTCGACCGTGTCGTGCCGTTACCCGAGTATCTGCGACCGGGCCTGGCCGGGCGACTCGCTGGCCGTGCTTTACCTTGTGGACCTGTGCGCGGGGACCGGGGTCGACGTGTTCGAAGAGGGACCTTTAACCGAGAACCCGGTCGTCGTCCAAAAAGTGCCGGTGGAATCGATAATGCAGCGCGGCCGGTTCTGCGGTTGGCTTCGGAGCCCGAATGGCGGCGAGGCGCTGTGCGGCGGAGATACGTTTGCCGTCAAGTGGAGGGTGGCGCCGGTCACCTTTGACCACGGCGTGCTCTCGCTCTCGACCGACGGCGGCAGTACATTCCCGACCGTTATCAAGGCGTCGCTCGCCCCCGCAGATACTGTCGCCCTGTGGAGTCCAGTCCCTGCGGTCAACTGCACTCTCTGCCGCGTGAGGTTCGAGGCGAAGGACTCGCTCGGCGCAACCGTGTTCAGCGACATGAGCAACGGGAACTTCAGGATCGACTCGGTTCTCTCGGGCGCGAGCGAGGAACGGGCGAAGCTGCCGCGGCGGGTGCGCCTGCTCGGGCCCGCGCCCAACCCGTTTGCGCGGACCACTACGGTGCGGCTCGAGTTGCCCGGGGACCTGTCCGTCGAGGTCGCGGTCTACAACACCGCGGGACAGAAGGTGCGCTCCTTCGCGTCGGGGGCCGGACATGCGGGCGTACAGAGCCTGGTCTGGGATGGGACCGACGAGCGCCGCCGGCGCGTACAGGCCGGCGTCTACTACCTGCGACTTTCGGCAGGCGGAGCCGGGTTCGCCAGGAAACTGGTCATCGCCGAGTAGCTCAGGACCTTCGAGTCCGTCAGGGGCCGACCGCCGACGCCTCCCGCGCGGCGCGTCGTCCATTCGCGCCGGTCAGAAGCGAGTTGACAAGTCAGAAGTCCGGACTAGCATGTTCGCGAGGAAACCGTGAGATTCACCGCTCGCGTTCGCAAGGTCCCGGTTAGGAAAGGACGAAGTGCCATGAAGTGCTCGTTCGTGCTGCTAGCTGTGAGTTGTTGGCTATCTGCGGTGTCCGCCCAGTGGCTGGAGGAGACGATATACCTGCCGGATTCGTTCGGCGGGCTGGCCATGCCGCAGTCTCTGGTGTACGACTCGGCCAACAACACCATCTATGTCGGCGGCCTATATGGCAGTGTGCCAGTAATTGACGGGGCTACGGACCAAAAAGATCGCTCGGATCACGGTTGCGTCAGCCGGTGCGTCCCTGTGCTACAACCCGATTGACAACAAGGTCTACTGCGCAGACAGCTGCAACGGCAACGTGACAGTGGTGGACGGCGCGAGCAACGGCGTCATCGCCACCGTGTCCGCAGGTGTCGGCCCATGTGCCCTCTGCTTCAACCCGACCAACAACAAGGTGTACTGCGCGAATCTGGGCAGCGACAACGTGACCGTGATCGACGGCGCGGGCGACAGCATCATCGCCTACGTGGCCGCGGGTAGCCACCCCCAGGCTCTCTGCTACAATCCGGCCAACAACAAGGTCTACTGTGCGAACAATGGCAGCGACAACGTGACCGTGATCGACGGCGCGGGCGACAGCATCATCGCCTACGTGGCCGCGGGTAGCCACCCCCAGGTCCTCTGCTACAACCCGACTAACAACAAGATCTACTGCGCGGACCATGGCAGCGGCGCCGTGACCGTGATAGATGGCGCGACCGATGGCATCATCGCCACTGTGTACGGAGGAAACTACCCTTGCGCATTGTGCTACAACTCGATCAACAATCGGGTATACTGCGCGAACAACGGCGGCGACAACGTGACTGTGCTAGACGGCGTGACCGACAGCGTCATCGCCACTGTGCCCGTAGGCGTCGGCCCGTGTGCCCTCTGCCTCAACCCGAGCAACAACAAGGTTTACTGCGCGAACTTCGCCAACGGCAACGTGACAGTGATAGACGGTGCGACCGACAGCGCAATCACGACCGTGAGGGCGGGTGGCATCCCTTGTGCCTTCTGTTACAGCCCGACCAACAACAAGGTCTACTGTGCGAACTGGATCAGCAGAAACGTGACAGTGATAGATGGCGCGACTGACACCATCATTGCCACCGTGCTTACCGGTGCGTTCCCTGTTGCTCTCTGCTACAACTCGATCAACAACGAGGTCTACTGCGCGTGCGGCGACAACGTAGGCGTGATCGACGGCGCGACCAACGAGGTCCTCGCTAACGTTGCTGTGGGCAGCGGTGTGTGCTGCTACAACTCGACCAACAACAAGGTCTACAGCGCGTGCGACGACAGCGTGAGCGTGATCGACGGCGCGACCAATGTGGTCCTCGGTTCCGTGGCCGTAGGCAGCGGCATCCTCTGCTACAACCCGGCCAACAACAAGGTCTACTGCGCGAATAAGGGCAGCGATGAAGTGACCGTGCTAGACGGCTCGGCCGACAGCGTCATGGCCACGGTGACTGTAGATGGCTATCCTTGGGACCTTTGCTACAATCCGACGAACAACAAGGTTTACTCCGCCAATCGTGACTGGGGCAAGGTGACGGTGATAGACGGCTCGTCCGATAGTGTCGTTGCCGCCGTGACTGCAGGTGGCCATCCCGAGGCCCTCTGCTACAACTCGACCAACAACAAGGTCTACTGCGCGAACACTGGCAGCGACAACGTGACGGTCATAGATGGTTCGGCCGACAGCGTCATCGCCACCGTGATTGCAGGCGACTGTCCTTGTGCCGTCTGCTACAATCCGATCAGCAACAGAGTCTACTGCGCGAACATGAGCAGCAGCAACGTGACCGTGATAGACGGGGCGTCCAACGACGTCATTACTACTATGGCCGTGGGCGCAAGACCGCAGGTGCTGTGCTGTGACACGTCCTACAACTACATCTACTGCGCGAACCACTCCGACAACACAGTGACCGTGCTTGACGGTGCATCGAACGTGCGGGATACCACGTTAGGTGTCGGTGTGAATCCCGGAGCCTTGGTCTCGGTTCCGGCAACTGGACGGGTATACGTCGCGAACTACAGGAGTTCGAGTATCTCGGTGCTGCGCGACACGAATCACTCTGGTGTTGAGGAGCGATACGCCAACTGGCGGCGCGGGGGCGTTGCGGCAATCATCCGCGGCGTGCTTTTCCTCGACGGGCTTGGGACACGATCCGAATTGCCGGGCAATTCGGTCATGTCCCGCGCCGCACTGCTGGACATCAACGGCCGGAAGGTGATGGAGCTGCACTCCGGCGCGAATGACGTGAGCCGGCTGAGCCCGGGCGTGTACTTCGTGCGAGAAGCACAGGCCCAAGCTCAAGCGCAAACCGTCCGCAAGGTCATTGTGACCAGATAGGAAGGCATGATGAAAGCGGGGTTCACATTCCTGGCAGTCTGTATGCTGTTCACCGCAGTTGCCGCGGTCCCCTTTGACGGATGGGAGGACACGACCCTTGCGGTCGGCAACTTCCCTTTGGCTCTCTGCTACAACTCGCAGAACGACCGGGTCTATTGTCTCTCGGCCGCTGAGACGGTGTACGTTATCGACGGACCGACCGATGCCATAATCGCCAGGGTGCGGGTTGGTTCGGAGCCGCACAAGCTCTGCTATAACTCCGTCGACAACAAGGTGTACAGCAGCAACAACTGGAGCCAGAACGTGACTGTGATTGACGGCGCGAGCAACGCCGTGGTTGCCACTGTCGAGCTGGGGCAGTTCCTGTTCGGTTTGTGCCCGGCCCCGCAAGCCGACAAAGTCTACTGCGCCGGTCCCTTCTGCGACAGTGTCTTCGTGATCGACGGGGCGGGAGACTCGGTGGTCGCGCGGGTCCCTGCCGGCGCGGGCGTGCTGGTGATGTGCTACGACATCCACGACAACCGTATCTATAGCGCGAACGAGGGCGCGGGCACGGTTACGGCAATCGACTGCGGCGCGGATACGGTCATCGCTACGATCCCCGCCGGCAGCGGGCCTGCCGCCCTGTGCTGGAACTCGCTCGGCAACAAGGTCTACTGCGCGAACGCGGGTACCACAACTGTGACCGTAATCGACTGCGCTACGAATACGGTTGCCGCCACACTCAGCGTGGGAGCGGCGCCGGACGCGGTCTGCTACGATTCAACCGACAATCGCGTCTACTGCGCGACCCGCGACAGCGGCACGCTTGTTGCGATTGACGGCGCGTCCGATACGGTGGTGGCGACGATTCCGACCGGTACCGGCACGATGGATGTCTGCTGGAGCCAGCGACACAACCGTGTGTTCACATCCGACCACAACACGGCGGACGTCACGGTGGTCGACTGCGCGTCGAACACGGTCATTGCCACGGTGCCGACCGGTGACGGGCCGAACAGCATCTGCTACAACGCGCAGGACGACAAAGTCTACACGGCCAACGGCAACAACAATTCGGTGACGGTCCTGTACGCGACAACGGGGATAGAGGAAGGCCTCAAGCCGCAAGCCACAAGCCGCAAGCTCGGGGCAACGGTCGTGCGCGGTGTGCTGATGCTCGGCGCAGCAGGCACTAGGCAGCACACAGCATACAGGGCGGGACTGCTGGATATCATCGGACGGAAGGTGATGGAGCTGCGGCCCGGCGCTAACGACGCATCGCGGATCGCGCCCGGCGTCTATTTCGTGCTCGCGGCACAAACACAGGCGGTTCGCAAGGTGGTTCTGCAGCCCTAGCGCGACAATGCCTGAGCGAGCGTAATGACCTTGAGGTGCGTCTGCCTTGCCGTCGTCTGTTCGGTGCTCTCGGCATCTGCTGCCGAGTGGCCGTGGGAACGGCAGGAGCCGCCAGCGAAGCCCCGCGCTCAGGTGTATGCGCTCGAAGGATTGGGGGCTTTGGGCGGATTCGCGGGTGGAGCTCTCAGTGAAGCGTGCATCGGACTGCTTGCCGGGCTGGCGCTGGCGGGGCCGGACTTGCACGGCTGGCAGTCAGGATACGACAAGGTCCAGGATGCGTGGGCATACACAATGCTCGGCGTAGGAGCGGTCGCGATACCTGCTACCACCGGCTATGCCACGAGCCGGGTTGGCGAGGGCCTTGGCGAATCGGGCTCGCAGATGTGGGCCATAGTTGGCGCGTACGCCGGCGTTCCGGTGACGGCGGGTCTCGTTTTGCTGGGCGCGAGGCTGGGTTCGGCGTCGCCGGCTGCCGCAGTGCCCTTGTACGTGCTGGGCGGGTTCGCCATCCCGACCGGTGCTGTGGTCGGCTACAACCTTGGCATTAGGCGCAACGCCTCGCCCGACGGTTCAGGAGCCAGGTTCGAGGCGCCGAACGTGACGCTATCGGGTGTCCAGCGGCCCGACCATTCGGTCGATTACAGCGTGAAGGTGCAACTGGTCGGGCTAAAGTTCTAGGTTCCAGGCGGGAAAAGTCCGATGAGGACTTTGGGAGACACGATGAAGTCGAAGTTCGTCCTGAGTGCAGTGGGCTTGGCCGTGACAATTACCCTGGCCCAGACCAAGCCGACGCGCGATCCATTCTCTCTGCCCGAAGCGGACTACCCTGGTGAGTTGGTGTTTGCCACGCTGTGCGGCGCTGTGGTCGGCGCCGGGACGGGATTCGGGTCTGGCCTTGTTATTGCCGCAGTGCAGCACCGTACGTTCTCAGTGAGCGACCCGGGCGTGCTGGTCGGCATGGCCCTCGGCTACCCGCTCGGCTGCGGGCTTGGGACGGTACTTGCAGGCAGGACATCTTGCCAACTCGGCAACACCGGTGCTGCCTATGGCGGTGCATATGCCGGTTTGGCATTGGGGGCGCTTGCCGGGCTGGTAACCGGGAAATGGGAGGTGGCCGGTCCGCCGATGGTCCTGCTCCCGCCGGTTTGCGCGTACGTCGGGTATCGTCTGGGCAGGACCGAGCCCGGATGGGCGAGGAGCGGTACAATCGATGAACGACTGCTCGCGCCCGGGATGTCGCTCGCTTCAGTCGAACTGCCCGACCATACGTTTGCGTACGGCATGAAGGTCCAGCTTGCCGGGCTGAGATTCTAGGTTCGAGACGGAACGAGTCACACGATGACTCCAGGAGGCATCATGAAGTCGAAGCTCGCAATAATCGCCGTCAGCTGTCTGTTGGCAACGGCTGCTGCTCAGGAGCCGTGGGATGGTGAGTCGCCGCGGCCGCGCGCACTCGTGTATGGGCTCGAGGGGCTTGGGGCGTTGGGCGGGGTCGCGTGCGCCGGTGGCTGCGGCGGTGCGGCGGCGCTAGTCGCCGCCGTTGCCTCGGGGGCCCTAGACCCCGATCATTCTGGCCCGGGCGACCAGAATGCCACTTCCTATGTCTTCTACTCAATAGCGGCTATCTGTGCCGCTGCACTGCCGGCTGCGACCGGATCCGGCGCGGTCAAAGCGGGAGAACAACTAGGCGAGAATGGGTCACCGGTTGGGGCCTTCGTCGGCGCGTATGTGGGCATGCTGGCAGGCATTGGTGTCGGGCTGGCCAGTCGCAACAACTACTATGGCAGGTGGATGAACGCGCCGCTATTCGCCGTCGTCGGTCTCGGTGTCCCGATCGGTGCGGTCGTTGGCTACAACGTCGGTGGCTCGCGCGAGCCGGGTCTATTCGGGTCTCGCTACCATGGCAAGCTCGGACTGCCGGCTCTGGCGTTGACCAGCACTGAGCTGCCTGACCACTCGGTCGAGTACGGCGTGAAGGTCCAGCTTGCCGGGCTGAGATTCTAGGTCACGCCGGGCTTGACGTTGGGCGGGGAGGTGGCTAACATTAATTGTATCGAGTAAACACCGTGGTTGGTCGGTAGTCTTCTAGTCACAATAGCTCTGCTCGGCCAGACCGGGCTTGTGCGCGGTATGGTTGTGGACAGCGTCTCCGGCGTCGCCATCGGCGGCGCCAACATCGTTTTTGTGGGCAGCGAGCGGGGGATATCGACCCAGGATAACGGCGGATTCGTGCTCGGGCCGGTCAAGGCGGGCCCGGGTCGCTTCGTCGCAAGCCACATCGCGTTCGAGCCGGAGACGGTCGCGGTCGATGTGCCGGCGAACGGCGTCGCGCGGGTGGAGTTCCGGCTGCACCCGAAGGTCATCCCGCTGCCGGGCGTAAGCGTGAAGTCCCGGCGCGAGCGCGGCGAGCAGCCGGTTACGGTGCGTGAAATCAGCTCGGAGCAGTTGTCGCGCAACGCGGGCGGGTTCGTGCAGGACCCGGTGCGGTCGCTTTCGTTCCTGCCCGGCGTAGCGCCAAGCGCGCGGGGCGAGTGGAGCGGGACCTACGCGGTGCGGGGAGGGGAGACCGACGAGAGTTCGGTCTGGTTCGGCGACGTCGAACTCCTCTGGCCCTATCACCTGCTCGGATTCTCGTCGGTGCTGAACCCGGACATCGTGGACAAGATATCGTTCTACCCGAGCGTCTTCCCGTCGCGCTACGGCGGGGCGCTTTCCAGCATCGCCGTGATGCAGCCCCGGCAGCTCGAACACGGCGAGGGGTTCTGGGCCTATGACCCGATGAACATTAAGGCGGCGTATGTCGGTAACCTCGGGGACATCGACTTCCTCGGGTCGTATCGCCGGACCTTCTACAGCGTGCTGTTCGGGCCAATGGGCGCGGGCACCTACAACCGGCCGTCCTATTCCGACTTTACCGGCCAGTGCGCCATACCGCTTGCGCCGCAGCACCGGCTCCGGCTGACGATGGTAAACGGCTCGGACAATATCACCTCGACGCTCCGGGGGACCGAAGAGACGATGGACGAGTCCGGCACGTCGCTTGCCGGGAGCATCGAATCGGACCTTGGCCAACTGAAGACCGACCTGACCTTCTACTCGAATACGCACGACTTCGACTTGACGCCGTCGGCATGGTGGGGCACGGCCGTGACGCGGCAGACCGAGTACGGCATGCGGCTGAATGCCACCGGCTCGCTCTCGGATCGGGCGGAGTTCGACTGGGGACTGGAACTGGGGCGGACCGGGTTCACCGGTAATCTCCTCGTCCCGCAGACGCTCGAACGGGCGGACAACACGTGGGCCCTGTATGCGGCGCTCAGCCTGAGGCCGGTGAAGCTGCTCGGGCTCGACCTCGGGCTCCGCTACGAGGACGTGCGCTGGGCGCTCGACAAGGTCATGCAACCGCGGGTGGTGGCCAGCCTGTTCCTCAACGACAATGTCACCCTCAAGGCCGGCTATCGCCGGCTGTACCAGCACTCGTACAGCTTCCTGCGCAACTCGTGCGCCTCGTTTGTGTTCGACCAGCAGTACGACGACTACAAGCTGTTCGAGCTCGGCGCGCTCGGGGCCAAACAGGCGGACCACTATTCGGTTTCGGGCGAGTTCACGCTGGCAGCGAACACGCGGTTCTCGCTTGAGGGCTACGTGAAGAATTACGCTTCGCTCCCCACCTGGAAGACGGACCTGCAGGGTAACCTCGCCGATGCGGGTAACGACGGCTACGGCTACGCGCGCGGAGTCGAGGCGGTGCTGGAGCAGTCCGCGGTCAACGGCTGGAGCGGCTGGCTGACCTACGCGCTCTCGTGGTGCCGGAAGCAGCAGG
>Ga0172371_10012309_pt1 | contig 11286 bp, 6 predicted proteins | sample Lak12m_FD_114543 | JGI IMG/M metagenome (GOLD analysis project Ga0172371, IMG submission 114543) | Freshwater microbial communities from Kabuno Bay, South-Kivu, Congo - kab_022012_12m | ecosystem: Environmental > Aquatic > Freshwater > Lake | place: Democratic Republic of the Congo: South-Kivu...
CACGCTCAATGGTTGTACAGGCCCGGCAAAATCCGTGGATGTAACGGTCGTTGAAGCCCCGGTTGGCCCGACCCTGCTTGCCATGACCCCGGTCGGACCGGCTGTTTGCGAAGGAACCGATGTATCGGCCACCTTCAATCCGGGTACCGGAGGCATCGGCTGCAGCGACGAGTTCGAATACAGCTATGATGGACTTGGAGTCTGGGTTGCTTACGTAGAAGGTACCCCGATCACGACCGTTACCCATACGCTGGTTGAGATCCGCGGTCGCCGTACCGGTTGCAACGCCACCCTTGGCTGTAACGAAACACCATGGGTAATCCTGGCAACCTGGACTGTCAATACAGCCCTGCCGGTGAGTGTGATCATCACGGCCAGTGTCGATCCGGTCTGCGCGGGTGTATCGGTTACCTACACGGCAAACGTGACCAACGGAGGTCTCACACCAACCTACGAATGGCATGTGAACGGAGGCCCGGTAATGGGAACCCTCGTTACGTTTGACTATACCCCGCTGGCAGGCGATGTGATCACCTGCGTGGTGCTCTCGAGCGAGACCTGCGCCACCACCAACCCGGCTACCGGAACATTCACGCCGGTTGTCAATCCGGTACCAACCACATCGGATATCTGGCATAATTAAGAAATTGTGGTTTATATAACCTGCATCGGTACAGGAAAGGCACCACCCGGTGCTGCAGCGAAATCAAACGTTGTTGCATTGCTGCGTGGCAGCCATCATCCGCCATGGCGCGGCCCGACTGATGCATAAAGTAAGAAAGAGGATCATGTAGAAATAAAAATATATCTGCCGTTATTTCATTGCCCGGCGCCGGATGGCGAAGGGTTGGTGTATGACTGTATTCTGAATATAATGTGCCAACATGGTGTTGGGCATGCCTCCGTGGTGGGGTGTGGATTTAATTGAATGATTGAATGATTGAATGATTGATTAAGGGATTAAGTGTTAAGTGTTAAGTGTTAAGAATGAGTGGGATAAATTGAAAAAGTGAATTGAAAACTAAGAGATACATACAACATCCATCAGTAGGGACAAGACATGTCTTGTCAGGGACAAGACATGTCTTGTCCCTACTGATGGTATCGTTCATGGTCTTTGTCAGCGTCTTCAGGGCGGCTGGCCAGGCCATGCCCGATGTTGTGTGTGTCGGAGCGACGAAACATTACTGGGTTGATCCGAATCCTGTACCGGGATCTACCTACACCTGGCAGATCAATGGGGTTACGCAGCCATCGACCACCAATGAAATTGATATTACCTGGGATTTGCCATACACGCCTGCCGGAAGCCCATACACGATTTCAGTTCAGGAAAAATCAGCCACAGGATGTTACGGGGTGGTAAAAACCGGACTGGTTTATCTCAATGCAATCCTGCCGGTCAGCGTAACCGTTACCCCGGGACAAAACCCGGCCTGCAGCGGCGTGCCCGTAGTATTTACCGCAACTGTCATCAACGGAGGAACAGTTCCTTCGTACAACTGGATGGTCAATGGCGGATCTGTTGGCGTAAATGCAGACACCTATACTTATCTTCCGGCTCCGGGCGACATAGTTACCTGTGAAGTTACCTCAAATGCCGCCTGTGTAACGAACAACCCGGCTACTTCGCCGCCTGTTACCATGCAGATCGGAAGCAGTCCCAATGTGACTTTTGTCCCCTGCTACGACCTCATCACATCCGTGGAAGCCAAACCATTCAGACTGACGGGCGGATTGCCGTTGAATGGCACTTATTCGGGCGGTATCTGGGTGAACAACCCCTCATCCGGGATGTTTAATCCGCAAGAGGCGCCGACAGGTCCTGTTGCAGTCACTTATACCTATACCAATGCGGCAGGATGTTCCGGCAGTGCGGTAGGATTTATCCAGAACAATCCGGCGCCGGCCGGCTTCACCTGCGGTAATGACTGGACCGATATCCGCGACGGGAAGATCTATCCCACCGTCCAGATCGGCGGACAATGCTGGTTAGCCGAAAATCTGAATTACGGTACACACATTCTGTCATCTGTGGTTCAGACAGATAACTGTATCATAGAACGGTATTGCTACAACGATGACCCGGTGAACTGTGACGGGCAGGCCGGTGGACAGGGCAGGCTCGGTGCGCTTTATCAGTGGGATGAAATGATGAAATACGACAATACCCAGGCTTCACAGGGCATCTGCCCCCCGGGATGGCATGTTCCCGTTGAATCTGAATGGTCGCAATTGTTAGCTTTCTATGGAGGTAATGCCCTTGCAGGGAAACCGCTGCAGGATTTTGCCGCACCCGGGTTCCACGCCCTCCCCGGCGGCGTGCTTTACCTGAACAACACCTGGAGTTTCAAGGGATTGGCCACCTTGTTCTGGTCATCATCCCCGGCCGGTCCCGTCAATGTCGTCTCCCATGGCATGAACACCATCGATCCCTCTGTTTCCTACTATGAATCATTGAGAGCCAACGCCTTCCCGGTGAGGTGCCTGCGGGATTAGACGGTTCACGCACTGACGCTTGACATTCCCAAAAGAGGAAGGAGAATGATTAACAAAAAGAAAAATTAATATCTTTGTTGAAAATCATTGGAATATGCCAACATTATCAATGTTTTTTGGGATTATTATTAGAATGTATTATGCCCCTAAAGAACATAATCCACCACATATCCACGTATATTATCAAGATTTTAAAGCTGTTTTAAATATTTTGACATGTGATTTGATGGAAGGTGAACTACCTTCCAAGCAATTTAGACTGGTGCTTGCATGGATTGAAATTCAAAGGATGAATTGATAGCTGATTGGGAATTATGCCAAAATGGAGGAAAACCGTTTTCTATTGAACCATTAAAATAACCAAATATGTATTTAGCCGTTAAAAGTGTAGAACCGATCAATGATTATAATCTCATTCTGACTTTTGAAAATGGTGAGAAACGGCGGTTTGATATGAATCCATTTTTATGCAAAGGAATATTTAAAGAGCTAAAAGATGTTTCGAAGTTTAATTCTGTAAAAATACGTTTTGATACTATAGAATGGGATAATGAAGCGGACTTAGATCCTGAAATTCTATATCAGTACAGTGTGAAAATTAATGAATAAAACTTCTATTATTTTAATCAACCTTCTTATTATTCACCCCTATGGAAAAATCATTACCCTTTTCTGAAAATTTACTGATCCGGATATCTGTGATCATGATCATGGCCATTGCCGGTCTTCTCCTGGCCGGAACAACCGGACAGGCGCAAATTTATGAACCCGAAGGACTTAACATGCCGGGAGCATGGAACGGATGGACCAATCCCCCCGTCAACAACCTGGCCCTTGCCAGCTATACACAGGTTCCGGGCGGACGTGTCGTTAAATTTTCCACAGGGATCCAGCGGTGGCAAACGATCTTCAGCGTGGCAACCACCGGGGGCGATATTGCCGGCGGTACCTACGCGTGGCTTTTTACCAGCGGTTCGGTCTCCAATCCGTGGGGAAACAAATGGGCAAATACAAACGCGACCATCAATACCCTGCAATCCTATACCTTTAATTCAGGTGCCGATAACACCATCACCGTCACAGATAATAAATGGTACACGATGAACTTCGAGGATGCCGGTTATGTGAATACCCGCGCCATCTTCATGGAAACAAGCGGCCAGCCGGTGGATATTGCGTCCGTTTCGGTGCCGGTGAACGTCGATCCCGGAAATTCTGTGGTGATAACGGTTACAACTTCACTGATGCCGTCGGCTGAAGAGTTGTTTTACGTGAGGTATTCTATCGATGCCTGGGCGACTTCTTCAATTGTAACGGTCTCCATGGCCGGCACATCCGGTACCACCGTGATCCCTGGTCAGCCTGCAGGAACCGTGGTTTCCTACTACGCATTTTCTTCAACCGTGGCGGCCATTACCGCCGATTATGACCTGTACACCATCAAACTCAATTCCAACGGGGGTACAAACTATACGTATACCGTAAATACTCCTGTACCGGTGATCACCTTTGCCAACCTGCAGGATCCGCCTTCAGGTACAATTGATATTGGAGATCCCTTCCAGGTTTCCGGAAGGGCCCTGATTCCCGGAATTACGGGACAGGCAACACCAGCACCCGGACTGGAAGCATGGGTCGGGTACAGTGTCTCCAATACCGATCCCGCCGGCTGGTCCGACTGGATTACGGCAACATTCACCGGTCCGGTTTCGGGACAAGATGAATTCAGTGCCAATCCGGGCGCTGCAATTTCAACGGCAGGAACCTATTATTATGCCACCCGTTTCAGGTTGAATGGCGGAAGTTATCTTTATGGAGGCTATTCCGTTGGGGGCGGCGGTTTCTGGGACGGGACCAGCAATATTTCCGGTGTTTTAACGGTTCAGATACCGGCCGTACCGATGTTCCGGACCCTTGAAAATATTACCATTGGCGCCGAAGAAAATATCTGTTATGATGCAAAACAAACCATCACTATAGCAGGGAACACTACTTTTTTTAACGTGGAAAATGGCGGAGCGGTTACGTTGATTGCCGGTCAGAATATTCTTTTTCTACCTGGGACGAGGGTCTTCCCCGGGGGATATTTGTCAGGCTACATCACCAGCACCGGGGCCTATTGCGCCTCGCTTGGTGCGCCACCGGTCAAAGAGGCCGTAATTAAAGAAACCGGACCGGATCAATCAGGCATTTTTTCTTTCAGGATCTTCCCAAACCCGGCAACATCGGAAGTGACGCTTGAGCTCAAAGGTGTTGCCCGGGAAGCAGAGTCGCAATTCGAAATTTTCGGGATCCGCGGAAACAGGATATCTGAACGTGTCCTCACGGGATCGGGGAACCATTCGCTTTCTGTTGGCGGAATACCGGCAGGTGTATATGGCATCAGGATCATCAGCGGGGGAAATGTTCAGACCAGGATGATGGTGAAAGAATGATCAGCTGACCCTATCCCCCCTGACCCCCTTCCCCAAAAAGGGAAGGGGGAGTAGTCCCTCCCTTCTTGGGGAGGGATTTAGGGTGGGGGCCATGATCAGCTGACCCTATCCCCCCTGACCCCCATCCCCAAAAAGGGAAGGGGGAGTAGTCCCTCCCTTCTTGGGGAGGGATTTAGGGTGGGGTCCATGATCAGCTGACCCTATCCCCCCTGACCCCCTTCCCCAAAAAGGGAAGGGGGAGAAAGCAAACCAGAAATCATCAATGAAATACTTAAAACCCATGAAAAAGTCCTTCTTCACATCAATGACATTAACGATCAGGTTTTCAGTCATCCTGATCATGCTGGTTTCCGGATTGATCATCACCGGAACATCCGCGCAGGCACAAATTTATGAACCTGAAGGTATCAACATGCCCGGGGCCTGGAACACCTGGATCAACCCGCCAACCAACAACCTGGTTCTGGCAAGCAGTACACAGGTCAACGGGGGGAAGATAGAAAGGATCGATACCGGAACGCTCCGGTGGCAAACCATGTTCGAAGTTGACGCGTCCGGTGGCGATTTAACCGGCGGCACCTACGAATGGCTTTTCACCAGCGGGTCATCCTCCAATTACTATCAGAATAAATGGGCGTCTGTCACCGTCACCATGAATACCCTGCAGTTGTACACGAAGGAAGGAGCCACCAATAACAGCATCACCCTTCTCGATGGGAAATGGTACACGATGAACTTTGAAGACCTTGGTTATGTGAGTTCCCGCGCCATCTTCATGGAGACAAGCGCTGAACCGGTTGAAATAGATAATGTATCGGAACCCGCGTCGGTACTTCCCAACACACCCGTAACCATCGACGTGGAATTGAAGGATGAAAAATGTGCGGAAGAAAATGTATTCCTCCGGTATACAACAGATACCTGGCTGTCATCGCTGGTGGTGCCGGTCATCATGACGGGAAAGGACGGTACGGGTGAGATCCCCGGACAACCAGAAGGAACCGTGGTTTCCTATTATGCCTTCACGACCACCCTGGCGACGGTCACCGCCGATTATGACCTGGTCACCATCTATTTCGAGAATAATGAAGGACTGAATTATACTTACACCGTTTCTTCAACGCCTCCGGTTATCACCTTTGCCAACCTCCAGTGGCCGGAAACCGGAACGGTTCCTTATGGTACGGATTTCGATGTTTTCGGTCAGGCGTACATTGAAGGAGTTACCGGGCAACCCACCCCTGCACCCGGCCTCCAGGCATGGGTTGGATACAGCGCCACCAATACCGATCCCTCCACCTGGACCGACTGGATCGTGGCGCCATACAATGCCCCTTCGGGAAACAACGATGAGTTTAAAGGTACACTCAGTACTTACATCACCGGAGCCGGAACCTTTTTCTATGCCACGCGTTTCCAGTTGAATGCCGATCCTTATGTTTATGGTGGCTATTCAGCAACCGGAGGGGGTTTCTGGGATGGCGTGAACAATATATCGGGTGTTCTTGATGTGATCGTCGGGATCCCCGAAGGCCGGGAAACAGGTGCAATGGTTTATCCCAATCCTACTACCGGCGGGTTGAATCTTGAATTACCCGCTCCTGCCATGCTGATCTTCACCAGCGCGACCGGGATGACGGTGCTTCAAATGGAACTTTCATCCGGGAGGCAGCAGATTGATTTAACAGATTTCAAAAAGGGTGTGTATCACCTGCAGATCATTACAGGGAACCGGATGACGCATCAGACTGTTATTAAACGATGAATTCATTGCATTTGACCCTAACCCCCCTGGCCCCCTTCCCCAAAAAGGGAAGGGGGAGTAAGTCCCTCCCTTCTTGGGGTGGAATTTAGGGTGGGGTCAGATAGATTCATAGCATCTGACCCTAACCCCCTGGCCCCCTTCCCCAAAAAGGGAAGGGGGAGTAAGTCCCTCCCTTCTTGGGGAGGGATTTAGGGTGGGGTCTTCCCAAGACAGGGATTTAGGGTAGGGTCTTTTTAAAACATCTTTAAATGAAAAATCCGATGGCTTTTGCCGGCAACTTGACGCTCTTAACGAAATTCACCGTGATCCGGCTTTTCACATTGCTGATCATTTTGATCACCGGAACGGTAAATTCCGCTTTTACCCAGATATATGAGCCGGACGGACTTCGTATGCCCGGCGATTGGAACGCGTGGGTCAACACACCGGGTATGGGGGGCGATTTCGACATGCAGAAGGTACAGTCAGGAACTCCTCGGTGGCAGACAATATTCCAGTATACCGGAACATCCGGGTCCCAGAATTTTAAGTTCGTCAGTACCAGTTTTTCCGATCCATGGGGAAATCAGTGGGCAGGGAACACATCCGTGGCGATCAATGGCTTTTCGAACCTGACTTATGGTACCCCGAGCGATCCCAATAACCAGGTAAATGCCGTTCAGAACAAATGGTACACCGTGATTTTCGAAGACCAGGGTTATGTGAATACCAGGGTGATCTTCATGGAAACCTCCGCCGAGCCTGTTACCTTCGTTTCCGTTGAACAGCAGCCCCTGATCGTGACCACCCAGGACCAGGTATCGGTCACAGCTCAACTATCGGATGATCCATCGCCTGAAGAGAAATTTTATCTCCGGTATTCGACCGACAACTGGGTTACTTCTTCAACCATTGCACTTACGATAGCAGGATTGTCGGCCACAGCTAACATTCCGGCCCAACCGGATGATACAACCGTGCGGTACTACCTTTTCAGTTCGGTGATCGCGAACCCGGTACAGGACTGGGATATGATAACCATTCGAACTGAAAACAACAACGGACAGAACTACAGCTACCTGGTTGGCGAGGAATTCAGTTGCGGCCAGGTGGTCAACCTCGTGACAACAAATCCTCCATTCCCGCTTGAAGGTATACCTGTGACCATTTATTTCAACGCCACCCTGGGGAATGGCGGCCTGTACAATTATACAGGCGATGTATATGCCCACACAGGGGTGATCACGAACCTGAGTACCAGCAGCACCGACTGGAAATATGTGAAAACGACCTGGGGGCAGAATACCCCCGAAACCAAATTGACGGAAATCGGGGATAACCTCTTCAGCATGGTGATCGCTAACATCAGGCAATATTACGGGGTTCCGGCCGGTGAAAAGATCCTGAAGATGGCATTTGTCTTCCGGGGAGGTGAACCCAATCCCGGCGGTAATTACCCGGAACATAAAAATGCCGATGGATCCGATATTCTTGCCGATGTTTATGAACCTGCACTCAGGGTGAAGATCATGAATCCTTCAAGCCGTAACCCGCTGGCAAGTCCTAACCAGGTGCTGCCCGTATGTGTGGAGGCCCTTCAGAACCAGACCATCAGCATTTATCTCGATCAACAACATTTAATGACGGATACCACCTCATCGCTGGCTTATCCGCTGATACTCCAGGGGATGGCCCCGGGAACATACTGGGTCAGGGCTGTTGCCACAGGCACCAGCGGTCAGGCAAGGGACTCGGTGAGTATCTATCTCCGGGGACCGGTAGTGGTTGAAGAATTGCCTGCCGGCGTAAAAAACGGCATCAATTACATTGATAATAACAGCGTCACCCTTGTTCTGAATGACCCGGCGGGGTTTAAGAATTTTGCCTTTGCCATCGGGGAATTCAGCAACTGGCTGCCAAACGACCTTAATTACATGAAACGTACGCCCAACGGGAAAAATTATTGGGTCACCCTCTCCGGTCTGGTCAATCAGAAAGAATATGCCTACCAGTATTTTATCGATGGCAATCTGAAGATCGCTGATGCTTACTGCGACAAAATTCTTGACCCGTGGAGCGACCGCTGGATCCCGAAATTCAACTTCCCCAATCTCAAACCTTATCCATTCGATAAAACCACCGGACCCGTCAGCGTCTTTCAGACCAATCAAACACCCTATCCATGGGAGATGGCCACCTTTATTCCACCGGCTATCAATGAGATCCAGCAGGATCTGATGGTATATGAATTACTCCTGCGTGATTTCACCGATTCAAGCAGCATCGTAACGGCCATGCAAAAACTGGACTATCTGAAAAACCTGGGCGTGAACGCTGTTGAACTCATGCCCGTTCCCGAATTTGACGGGAACACCAGTTGGGGTTATGCCCCCAATTTCTTTTTCGCCCCCGACAAGTTCTATGGCAGGAAGGCGGATTACAAGAAGTTTATCGACGAATGTCATAAACGGGGGATGGCGGTGGTCATCGATATCGTCACCAATCACTGTTTCGGCCTGTGTCCGCTGGCTGCCATGTATTTTGATCCCAATACGGGTGTCGGACAACCATCGGCGGCTAATCCGTGGCTGAATCAGCAGTCGCCTCATCCCCTGAGCGTGGGATATGATTTCAACCATGAAAGTCCTTATACCCGTGAATTCTTCAAACAGGTACTTTCTTACTGGCTCACTGAATACAAGGTCAATGGCTTCCGGTTTGACCTTTCCAAGGGGCTTACACAGAAATATACCGGCAGTGATATGGGTGCCTGGAGCGCCTATGATCAGGGCAGGATCAACATTCTCACGGATTATTATAATCATATTAAATCGGTAAATACCAACGCGTATATGATCCTGGAACATTTTGCCGACAACAATGAAGAGACCGTACTGGCAAATACCGGAATGTTGCTCTGGAGCGGCATGCACGACCGTTACAAGCAAGCAGGCATCGGGTGGCAGTCAAACTCTGATATTTCCTGGGCGTATCATGGCAACCGCGGATGGACCTATCCCAACCTTGTTGACTATATGGAGAACCACGACCAGGAAAGGATCATGTTCGAAGCCCTTACGAACGGGAATTCCTCGGGCAGTTACAATATCAGGGATACGATTACTGCCCTGCATCATGTTGAACTTGCTTCGGTGCTGTTTATGGGGATCCCCGGGCCCAAGATGGTATGGCAGTTTGGCGAGGTGGGGTATGATTACAGCATCATGTTCAACGGGGAACGCACAGCTCCCAAGCCTCCGCGGTGGGATTATTTTAACAGGCAGGTGCGACAGAAGCTTTACCATGTCGTCAGCGCGATGGCAAGACTCAGAAAGAGCGACGCGTTCCGTTTTGGCTCATTCACCGGCGATTTAGGGGGATTGGGCAAAAGGATGTGGATTTCGCACAGCAGCATGAATGTGGTGATAGCCGGCAACATGGATGTGAACGGTTTCGACATGGCCCCGGGTTTTGAAAGCGCGGGCCAGTGGTACGATTACTTCTCGGGCGAAACCATCACCATTAACGATCCGGCAAACCAGACCTTCTATTTCGGACCCGGTGAATACAGGGTATTTACCAGTGTGCCGCTGCCCAAACCGTTTCATGATGTTTCACTCATGGTAAAGGATTCCCTGACCAACGCAGCGATCAGCGGCGCCGAGATCAGCCTGGCAGGATCCGGCGTCCAGTTCTCCGATCAGCAAGGGAAAGCGGCCTTTATTGCAGCAGCAGGTTCCAGCCTGATTACGGTGAAAAAGATGAAATACCTGACCTGGACAAAGACCGAGAACATCGACAGCCCAATTGACCTGACGGTACTTCTGAGTCTGGACCCGCATTATGGTTTTGGAGAATCCGGAAGTAATAATGACGTCCATATCTATCCAAACCCGGCACGGAATGCAGTGACCATCGAATCCCCTGTGCTGCATCTCGTCACGGTTTATACACCCGATGGCCGGCTGGTACTGTCGCACATGATGCAGCGCCCGGTTGAATCCCTTCCTTTGAACGGCTTAAAGCAGGGAATTTACATCATTCATTTCTCGGGTCGCGGGCCGGCTTTTGCAAAGAAGCTGGTGGTGGTGGGGTAGTTATAGATAATTAAATTTGATTTGATGGATTACTATTGACAACAAATGAGAAATGGATTATTTTTGATGTGTTCTTCATGCAACTAGAGAATTTGTTATTAAAATGAAAAAAGGTAAAAAAATAGTAAATGAATATACAATCGCAGAAGCATACCGGTATCTGAGCAATGCAAAAGTGACTTTAAGCCAGAGCCCGATTGAGTATGGTCGTTATACCGATCGAAAGTATGTGAGTGAAGCGGCAGGTAACGCGTACCTTGCCGCATTAAGAGCTATTGATGCTTATTTACTTGAAAAAGGTGTATTAAATAATCATTTACCAAAGTCGATGGAAGGGTACTGGAAAGCGGTTAAAGAAAAGATACCGTTAAACGGTAAATTATCTGCCTCGTTAAATATCGTTTATGAAGATTTACATTTAGGAGCCTATTACCGGGGGTTTACAAGTGTGAATGTTATTAAGGACGGCCTGCAGCATGTAAAAAAAATCATTGATATGATCGATAAACTG
>Ga0172371_10012310_pt1 | contig 11286 bp, 9 predicted proteins | sample Lak12m_FD_114543 | JGI IMG/M metagenome (GOLD analysis project Ga0172371, IMG submission 114543) | Freshwater microbial communities from Kabuno Bay, South-Kivu, Congo - kab_022012_12m | ecosystem: Environmental > Aquatic > Freshwater > Lake | place: Democratic Republic of the Congo: South-Kivu...
ACCCTTCGTCTAAACCGCTGGTCATTACTTTCTTTCCCGCACCCGAATATTGCTTACGCAGAGCGGAGCGGTTCCATCTGAGCGAATTGCCGGAGAAGGTGCGCGCGATTTCGGCGCTCGGGTGCGTGGACATCCTGGTGCTGCGTTTCGATAGAGGATTGGCGGCGCTCTCCGGAGTCGATTTCTTTAAACTGCTCCTTCGGAAGATCCGTCTTGCCGTTCTTTTCGTGGGCGACGATTTTAAATTCGGCAGAGGCCGCCGTCATGGGATGGAGGCTTTGCGCGCGCTACTCAAACAGCGCCATATCCGTCTGGGGATGGTGAAGAAGCAGAGACTGGCTGGAGCAGTTGTCAGCAGCTCCCGGATCCGGAGACTGCTGCGGGAAGGGAAGGTTGAATACGCGCGCCTTCTGTTGGGCCGGCCCTATACCCTTGCCGGGAAAGTAATCAGGGGAAAAGGGATCGGGAACCTTATCGGCATTCCCACGGCGAACATCGCGGTCTCTGGGTATAAGCTGATTCCGAAGAGCGGCGTGTACGCGGTAGAGGTTGTCGTAAAGAACAGGGTATATCAAGGAGCAGGCAATATCGGCGATGCTTCGGAGTTGTCGGGCCAGTGCGCGCCATCCTTTGTCGAAGTACACATCCTGAACTTCCACGGGAATCTGCGGGGAAAAGGAATAGAACTGCGTTTTCTAAAAAGGATCCGCGATGAGCAGCAGTTTTCTTCCTTTCAGGCCCTCTGCGCGCAGATAGCGAAAGATATCGAGGCCTGCAAGAGGATATTCCGCACCTAAATCTTGTGCCATCTTGATCTGTGATCATCTGTCAGCCTAATCCGTGATCATCTGCGTATAACAATTGATACTTGGCACAAGCGTGCAAGAGTGGTACAGTTTATTACAGAATATGCATTGCGTGTCGATCGTTATCGAAGTATTGCTGTTGTTGTTTTCTTTTGGCATAGGCATTGTCTTGTTCAGCCAGGCACAGCGTGTCCTGTTGATGCAAACAAAATTTTACGCGAAACTGAATTGGAAGATCAAACCGATCTCCATGGAAAAAGAGGTCCGCTTTACCCGGAAGATGGGCAAGCTGCTGCTCATCCTCGCTTCGATCACTACCATCCTCATCATCATTATCAGTAACAGCTAAAAAGTTTCCTTCCCGCTCGGTGTCTCTTTCGTCAGTCTGAGCAAAGTCAGCGATATTCTTTCGTCATAGTCCCGCTATGCGGGATTCCGCATAGCGGGACGGACGTCCTACGTCCTTTCGTTCCTTCGGTACACTGCGTCAACATATCCGTACCCCAGCTTGTGCGCCGCAAGAAACATCCCCCAACTGATTGTATCCCATAAATTTATTTCATAAATACCCTTGACAATTATCGAAATAGAGTTATTTTATAGGTGTTATTGGGAGAAAGTGGTATAAAGTGGGAGAAAGTGGCATGTGGTATGGCGAGTATACTCATACCTTAGACGATAAAGAGCGGTTTGTCCTTCCTTCAAAGTTTAGGAAGTTAATCAAAGAGAAGAAACTGAAGATGTTCTATCTGACTCGCGGGTTGGATAAGTGCCTTTTCATGTACCCCGAGGAAGAATGGCGGCACCAAGTGGAGAAACTCCGCACGCTCCCCAACACCAAACGGGAAGTGCGGTCGTTTCACCGGATGTTTTTAAGCGGAGCTCAGGGAGTGGAGGTGGATTCGCAGGGGCGCATCCTCCTGCCGCTTCATTTAAAGAATTTTGCCGGCATACAGAAGGATATCGTGATTATCGGCGTTGCCGACCGTATTGAGATATGGGACAAGAAAGAATGGGAGCGTTTTTATGAAGTTAATAAAGGATCTTTCGAAGAGATCGCGGAGCACCTCGTTACCTAGGAGCGCCATGGAACAGAGCGCTGCGTCTTGCCGCCGGCTGCCGGGAGGAACCCATGTGCCGGTACTGCAGAAAGAAGTCATCGAGTATTTGCAGCCCGCGCGATGCACGGTGTTCCTCGACGGAACCGTGGGGCTGGGAGGCCATGCGTATGCGTGTTTAAAGCTGATGCGTTCCGACAGCGTGTTCATCGGCCTGGATAAAGACCGGGAGTCTCTGGGGTTTGCCGAAGAAGCGTTGAAAGAGTTTAAGGAACGGCTCTATCTTTTCCACGGCGACTACAAGGCGTTCGAGAGCCATTGTGCCGCCCTGAATATCAAAAGACTTGACGGAGTGCTGCTGGATCTGGGTATTTCTTCGTACCAATTGGAACAGTCATTCCGCGGGTTTAGTTTTCATAAGAATGCGCCCCTGGACATGCGGATGGACCGTACCGCTTTGCTCAGCGCTTCCGATCTGGTCAATAACCTGAGTGAACCGGAGCTCGCGCAGATCCTCAAACGTTTCGGGGAAGAACGATGGCATGCACGGATCGCCCGCCGCATTGTCGCTGAACGGAAGAAGAGCCCCATCTTGAGTACCCTCACGTTGGCAGAGATCATCAGTTCGGCTATCCCCTTCGGCGGCGGAAGGATACATCCGGCAACGCGGTCTTTTCAGGCATTGCGTATCGCGGTGAACAGAGAATTGGAATCCCTGGAAGAGTTCATGGGAAAAATCGTCGAATATCTTTCCCCGCAGGCGCGCATCGGCATCATCTCGTTCCACTCATTGGAAGACCGGATCGTCAAACACGCATTGAAGCGATACGCCGCAGAGAAGCGCGTGAAGATACTTACCAAGAAACCGCTGGTGCCTTCCGAAGAAGAAGTAGCGGCGAATAAGCGCGCGCGTTCGGCGAAGTTACGGGTTGCTGAAAGGATATGATCGAGCCGAGTATGAACAAGTATAGCACATAATGAAAGCCCTGATAGTCCGTATCAGTGTGATCGTGGTCCTTTTCATCGGCGCACTTGCCTATGTCTATCAGAAGAACGCCGTGATCCTTCTCGCCTACGAGATTAACCGCTTGGAACAGCGGCGTACCGCCGTTGCCGAAGAGCGGCAGAAAATCCTCTGTGAATTCTCCCGGAATACGTCTTTGGACCGCATGAACCAATGGGCCGAAGACAAACGCTTCCGTTTTCCTGCCGCGCAGAACGTGGTACAGATCGCGGTGCGTACCAACAGCCCTTCTGCTCCGCGCATTGCCAGGAGAGAGAGCAGGCTCATGGTCGCTCTCGTGGAGCGGTTCCTGGGATTGGGCGCTCAAGTCGAAGCCCGGCAGGATAAACCCTAACCTTTTAAACCTTGTTACAGCCGAACCGTTTACGGATACTCAGGTATAGTGTTCTGGGTATTTTTCTGCTCATCTTCGCGAAGGTGTTTTACCTTCAGGTCTTCCACCGTACGTTCTTCCAGCAGTTGGCAGAACGGCAGTCGACCCGCGTCATCAACCTCAAAGCCGACCGCGGCAGGATCATCGATGCCCGCGGGAGAGTCCTTGCCGAAGATACTTTTTCTTACTCGGTATGGGCTGACCCCCGGGAAGTTACCAAGAAAGAAGAGACCGCGAGGGACCTTTCCCTGCTGGTGGGGATTGAACCGCGCTCCCTCCGCCAGAAACTCCAGACTCCCAAACGGTTTGTGTGGGTAAAGCGGAAAATAGATTATGACCTCTCTTTGAAAATAAAAGAGAAGAAACTGGACGGCATCTATGTCTCGAAGGAGAACAGGCGTTTCTACCCCCAGGGGAGCCTTGCCGCGCAGGCTCTCGGGTTCGTTGACATAGACGACCGCGGCCTCGAGGGCGTGGAGAGCGTCTATGACGCCTACCTGCGAGGCCAGGACGGCTGGAGTTATACCTTGCGGGACTGCCGCGGGAAACTGCTTCCGTTAAAGGACCAGTTGGTCCCCGCGCGCAACGGCTACGATCTTGTCCTGAATATCGATGCGCAGGTGCAGTACTGGACAGAAAGCTTTCTTCAGGAAGCGATAAAAAAATACCGGGCAAAAGGCGGCTCGGTAGTCGTCATGCAGCCTTCCACCGGAAAGATCGTTGCGCTGGCAAATTTTCCCACCTTCGATCCCAACAATGCTTCTTGTGCTTCAGCCGACGCCCGGCGCAACCGCTCGATCACCGATTTCTACGAACCCGGTTCGGTCTTTAAGGTGGTGACGCTGCTCGCTTCTCTTAATGAAGGGACGTTTCAAGAGGATGATGCGGTCTTTTGCGAGAATGGCGAATACAAGATACCCGGTTCGATCCTGCATGACTGGAAACCGTACGGCAGATTGACCTTTCAGCAGGCATTTGAGAAATCGAGCAATATCGGCGTGGCAAAGATCGCCCAGTCTTTAAGGCCTCCAGTACTGTACCGCTATATCAAAACATTGCGGTTTGGAGAGATAAGCGGCATTGATTTAGCCGGGGAAGTAAAAGGGCTGGTAAAGAAACCGAACAGCTGGTCAAAGACTTCTCCGTATATCATCCCGATAGGACAGGAAATCTGTGTGACCAACATCCAGATTGCAACGGCGTTCAGCATTATTGCGAACGGCGGATATGTGGTAAAGCCGCAGGTGGTTGACCGCATCGTGAGTAAAGAAGGGGTGACGGTAAAAAGTTTCCCGGTACGCGTCTCCGCAGAGCCCGTCGTTCCGGCAAAGACCATCGAGCGCGCCAAGAGAATATTGACCAAGGTCGTTTCTGACGGGACGGCAAAGCTGGCAAAGATCGAGGGTGTCAATATTGCCGGGAAGACCGGGACCGCCCAGAAAGTGGAACCGGGCACCCATCACTACTCAAAAAGCAAGTATATCGTCTCGTTCGTTGGTTTCTTCCCCTCTGAGCGCCCTGAGTTTGTCATTTCCGTGAATGTGGACGAGCCGGCGTTTGCCCAGTACGGAGGGGTCATCTGTGCGCCGGTGTTTAAAAATATCGCCGAGTTTTTATTGAAATATAAGAATACCACAATCGCGTGGAATCAGTTATAATAATCGGGTAATACCGTTATCTTTGTCGGTTGCGTATCTCGAAACGTTGTTCGTTATTCGGTTACGCCCGTTCGGCTCGGCTTCGCCTCGCTCAGGGCTCAGCCCTGAGTGTAATCGAAGGACTGAGCAAGCGACTTGTGGTGAGCAAAGTCGAACCAAGCGCGTCGAAGGACGGATGACGGGAACACCAATCGTATGACTACTTCATTAAAGGAACTTCTATCCGGACTATCGTATCGTGCGTCTTCAGCGTTCCCGCTGGACGTTCCCATCCGCGGCATCAGCATGGATACGCGCCTGCTTGAGCATGAGAACCTCTTCTTGGTCATGGGCGGCCGGAGATTTTCCGGCAGCGATGTGCTCGCGCAGCTTTCGGCAAAGAACGTTGAGTATGTTCTCGCGGATATGAAAGAAGCACAGGACATGCCCGCTGCGTGGTCCGGCAATAAGAAGATTATTTTTGTGGATGAGCTGAGCCGCTCAGCAATGACTATTGCCGACCGTTTTTACGGCTATCCTCAAAAAAGCCTTTCGTTGATCGGAGTCACCGGCACCAACGGCAAGACCACGACCGCTTCTCTGCTCTTTCAGGCGCTCAATGCCGCGGGGATCAAAACAGCGTGCCTGGGAACCGTGCGGTATTGGATCGATGCGGATACCTCCGAACCCGCAGCACTGACGACGCCGGATTTTTTGACTTTACGGAGATTGTTGCGTAAAGCGGCCGGCCGCGCGGTGAGCACGGTCGTCATGGAAGCTTCTTCCCATGCCTTGCTGCAGGACCGGCTCCAGGGGCTATCGTTTTCCTGCGGCATCTTTACCAATCTTACCCAGGATCATCTCGATTACCACCGGAACCTGGCAAACTACTTCGAAGCGAAGAGCAGGCTGTTCACGCGGTATCTTGGAGAGAACGGCGTTGCCGTGATTAATCGCGATGACGAACGCGGCACTGTCTTACTGGAGACGCTTGGCTGCCGGAAATCAAGCTTCGGCATCCACGGGGAGGCTTCATTCCGGGCTCGCGAAGAGGAGATTGACTTCCATAGGGGAGGATGCCGGTTTCGAGTGCGTACGCCCTCCGCCGAAGCGCTGTTTGAATGCGGCTTTTTCGGCCTGCACAATGTGTATAACAGTCTTGCGGCAATCTCGGTGCTCTCGGGGATGAACATAGGGCTTGATGAGCTCCGGAATATCTTTAAGACGGTCAAGCTTCCGCCGGGTAGGCTGGAAAGAATATCCTCCAATATCTTTGTCGATTACGCGCATACGCCGGACGCGTTAAAGAACTCTTTATGTTCGTTGCGTGAATCGGGATATGGTACAATAATAGTAGTCTTCGGCTGCGGCGGCGACCGTGATAAGACAAAAAGGCCGCTGATGGGTATGGTAGCGGCGGCATTAGCCGAGCACAGTATCATTACCACCGATAACCCCCGCAGCGAGGATGCGGAAAGCATCTGTGAACAGATCCAGGAAGGGTATGGGAAGAGTAAAAGCTCCTATACGGTTATTCTGGACCGGAGAGAAGCATTAGCCGAAGGAGTGGAGATGCTGCACCGCATGCCGGATGCCGCGCTCTTAGTCGCCGGTAAAGGCCATGAAGAATACCAGATCTTCTCGACCGGCAGGACGCATTTCAGCGACCAGGAAGAGATAATGCGAATACTTAACCTACCCGCATATGAGCAGTGTCGTTAATACGCAGGACTTGGTCCTTGCGCTCCAACCGCTCAGCATTATCAACCAGCAGGCTCTGTCAGGGGCCGTCATCGAAGGTTTTTCCTTAGACAGCCGGACGTTGAAAAAAGGAGAATGTTTTATTGCCTTAAAAGGGCCGAATTTTGACGGCAATGATTTTATCGCAGAGGCAGTACAGCGAGGGGCGAGCATGGTGGTCGCCTCGCGCCAGGTTCCCGGGATTTCCATCCCGTTGGTCATTGTCTACGATACCATGGCCGCCTTAAGAGCGGTTGCGGCAACCGTGAGAAAGGGGAAAAAGACCGCTGTTATCGGCATTACCGGCAGCGTGGGAAAAACCACCACCAAAGAGATGCTCTACCGTATCCTGCGGGAGAAGAAATCAGTGGTCTATAGCGAAGCGAACGAGAATAATTATATCGGCGTGAGCAAGGCGCTCTTTAAAATCGCTTCTCTGCCCGAGCCCGACATCTGCATCGCGGAAATGGGTTCCAGTAAATACGGAGAGATTGCCGGGCTTGCCGCCATGGCTTCACCGGATATCGGCGTGATTACCGATGTAGGGCCTTCTCATCTGGAAGGGTTTTACCGGCTGGAGCGGGTCGTCGAGGAGAAGCAGAGCATCTTACGTTCTCCCCGCACCATCGGGGTGATAAACTTCGATAATCGTTTGCTTAACGAGAGCACGTATCCAAACAAATTGCTTAAATTCGGGACCAGGCGTCTCTGCGATGTCTATGCCCGCCACCTCTATTCGGATAACGCGGCATCGTATTTCCGGGTCAACGACAAGTATCCTCTCTGCCTGAAGACCCCGGCCCATTTTAATATTTACAATGCCCTGGCAGCAATCGGCGCCGGTCTTCTGTTCGGGTTCTCGGTCAAAGAGGCGACCGGGGTCCTTTCTGATTTTGAATTCCCGGCTCAGCGCATGCAGGCCGTACAGAAAGAGCAGTACTACTTTATTAATGACGCCTATAATGCCAACCCGCTTTCGTTCATTTCGGGATTACGGACGGTCCAGAAACTGGATTATCCGGTCAAGATCGCGATTTTCGGGGACATGCTGGAATTAGGAGAAAACACGCTCCGGTATCACCGGCAGGTGATACAGGAAGCGGTGAAGACCGGTTTCAGGTATTTATTCCTTATCGGGGAACAGATGCACCGGGTCGGCAAAGAACTGCTGAAAGACGAGCAGCTTACCGGAAAGATTTATTTCTTCGGCGACGATTACCGGATCGTTGCCGAGGCGCTCCGGCTGGTCGCCCGCGAAGGAACACTGGTATACCTTAAGGGTTCGCACGCCTTCCGCCTGGAAAAGGTCTTGGATTATTTCTCGGAGAGCACCTGAACAGGATAAATCGGTTGATAAAGGTTCCTTGAAGTTCCTTAATGTTTCTTGAGGTTCCCTTGAATGCAACATCAAGGAACCTAAAGGAACTTCCCGGAACCTTAAGGAACCTTTAAGGGCATACCTTTCCGGCGGCACAGCCCGATAATGCGAGGCGTTCTTATTAACACTTCACGATGTTTTACCATTTACTCTACCCTTTAAAAGAGCATTTTTTCCTCTTCAATATCTTCAAGTACATCACGGTGAGGACCGGCGGAGCGTTCGTGACTTCTTTTCTGCTGGTGCTCTGGACCGGATCGTGGTTTATCCTGACCATGCAGCGCCGGCAGGTAAAAGAAAAAATCAACATGTACGGGTTCGAACATCTCCAGAAATTGCACCAGCACAAAGAGGGAACGCCGACCATGGGAGGGTTGCTCATCCTGGGGAGCGTCCTTATCACTCTCCTGCTCTGGGGCAATTGGGCGAATATGCTCATGGTCTATAGCGTCTTAGTCTTTGTCTGGCTGGGGATGCTGGGGCTGGTTGACGATTACCTGAAGATGAAGGGAGGCACCGGGCTTTCCCGCATTCAGAAATTCAGTATTCAGGTACTCATCGGACTGGTAGCGGGATGTTTTATCCTTATCAACCGGGATATTTCGCCTGCGGTTGTCCTGCCGTTTTTCAAGAATCTTACCCTCAATTTGGGCGTGGGCTATCTCTTGTGGACGGCGCTGGTCGTCAGTGCCAGCTCCAATGCCGTCAATTTCTCGGACGGTCTGGACGGCTTAGCCGGAGGCTGCATCGTGAGTATGAGCGTGGTCTTTGCCATTTTGAGTTATATCTGCGGGAACCTGGTGTTCAGCAATTATCTGTTTATCCCGTATGTACGCGGGGCCGGAGAATTGGCGGTACTCTGCGGGGCGCTGGCCGGCAGCTGTCTGGGGTTCCTCTGGTTCAACTGTTATCCGGCGCAGGTCTTCATGGGTAATGTCGGCTCTCTGGCAGTCGGCGGGGTGCTGGGAATAGTCGCGGTATTGATTAAAAAAGAGTTCCTCTTTATCATCGCCGGCGGCGTATTTGTCTGGGAGGCGCTCTCGGTGGTGCTGCAGATCCTCTCGCTGAAGCTGAGAAAGAAGAGGGTGTTTAAAGCCGCTCCGGTGCACCACCATTATCAGCTTGCGGGGATTGCCGAATCAAAGATTGTGGTCCGTTTCTGGATCGTTGCCGTGATATTGGCCGTGGTCTCCATGCTTACGCTTAAGATACAGTGAGTTGCCACAGATGATCACTGATGCAGAGCCACCGATGATCACCGATAAAAAAGGACAAGACTACAAGGGCAAACCTGCCGGTAGGCAGGTTTGCCCTGATAGACGTGTAAAGAAGCACACATGATTCCTTCCTTAGACAACGTTCAGGAAGTTACCGTGGTAGGATTGGGTAAAACCGGCATCGGGTTGTCTTGTCTCTTGCATACGCTGGGCAAGCGGGTACGGATTACCGAGCAGAAGACCGCCGCCGCATCAGCTAAAGACTTCAATAAGGTCAAGGATATTATTGCCGACGCGGAATTCGAAGGTCATACCAGGGATTTCGTGACCAAAAGCGGTTTAATCCTGGTGAACCCTTCGGTGCCGCTTCACTCGGAGATTTTCAGATGGGCGGCAGAGGAACGTATCCCGGTCATGGGCGAGATCGAACTCTGCTTCGAGTTATGCCCTGCTCCGATAGCGGCAGTGACCGGTTCCATAGGAAAGACCACTACCACGTCGCTCCTGTTTAAAATACTGAAGAAATATTCAGGGAGGAAAACGCATCTCTTGGGAAATATCGGCAGCCCCTGCTCGGCGTTCGTCCTGGATGTCGAGAAAGACGATATCGTGTGCCTCGAAGTCAGCTCGTATCAATTGGCAACGGTTCACCGGTTTCGGCCGCACGTTGCGGTATTGCTGAATATCGTTCCCAATCACCTGGACGTGCACGCTCATTTCGAAGAATACATCGCCTGCAAGCTCAACATCTTTAAGAACCAGACCGAACAGGATTTTGCCCTCATCAATGAGCGGGATAAGGAAAGACTGCCGGGTATGGAGCGCATCAGGGCTCAGAAGGTATTCTTTTCCGGGAACGGATTCCGCAACGAAGATTTCTCCGCGGCAGCGACTGCCGCAACCGTGCTGGGCATCGGCGAGAAACAGGCGCACGAAGTCATCCAGGCTTTCAAGGGCCTGCCGCACCGCCTGGAGCATGTCGCGACGATCGACGGTGTCGACTTCATCAATGATTCCAAGTCCACCACGGTCGAGTCAACGGTCTGGGCGCTCCGACAGATAGAGAAACCCGTGTGGCTGATCTGCGGCGGCAGGGATAAGGGGCTTTCGTATGGAGCGTTAGGCCCGGCGCTCTCAAGGGTCAAAGCGGTCTTCATCATCGGCGAAGCCGGGGAGAAAATATCAAATGCGCTGCCTGAGACGGCCCGCAAGAGAAGATTCTCGACGCTCGATGAGGCTGTCGCTGCGGCGCGGAAGAGCGCCGAACCCGGGGACACGGTGCTCTTATCCTGTATGTGCTCGAGTTTCGATATGTTCAAAGATTACAAGGAGCGGGGTAATGTATTCAAACGGCTCGTTTCAAGCGGCACAGCCCGACCTGAATAAGATCAGGCGGAACATTTTCCTCATTGTTTTTGTGCTGAACCTGCTGGGGATCCTGATCATCTACGACGCGTCATCCATCTCCGCCTGGCACACCCTGCACGATTCGTTCTATTTCTTAAAGCGGCAGCTCTTGTTCAGCCTGTTCGGTTATCTTGCGTTTGTGCTTGCTTTAAGCATCAATCTGGATACGTATAAGAAATATCTGCCGGTCCTGGTGGGAGCCGGGCTCCTGCTGCTGGTCGTGGTCCTCGTCCCGGGTATCGGCAGGAGAATAGGAGGAGCGCGCCGCTGGATCCAGATCTTCGGCTGTAATATCCAGCCGTCGGAGATCGTCAAGTTCTTGTTGGTAAGCTATACGGCGTATTGTTTCTCTCAAACCGCACCGCAGCGTTCCTACCAGAGGAAAAGAGGGTTGATGCTCGTGTTGGGCGTCAGCGCGTTCCTGCTGCTCCTTGAACCCGACTTAGGGATGGTGATATTTTTGTTCGTATTTACTGCGGCCATGTTCTTTTTATGGGGCGCGTCAACGCGCAAACTGCTTATTCCCGTCTTACTGGGAGCGCTTGCCGTGGTGGTCCTCATTGCGATAAGCCCATACCGCCGGGCGCGGATCGTCTCTTTTTTAAATCCCTGGAGCGATTACGAGGGTAAAGGGTTCCAGCTTATC
>Ga0172371_10012311_pt1 | contig 11286 bp, 11 predicted proteins | sample Lak12m_FD_114543 | JGI IMG/M metagenome (GOLD analysis project Ga0172371, IMG submission 114543) | Freshwater microbial communities from Kabuno Bay, South-Kivu, Congo - kab_022012_12m | ecosystem: Environmental > Aquatic > Freshwater > Lake | place: Democratic Republic of the Congo: South-Kivu...
AGAATACGCTGATAATTGCCGGCGGGGCTTCGTTGGCGCCTAAACGGTGCTCATTACCGGCCATAGCTACGCTGGCGCGTAAAAGGTCTGCGTGATAATACACCGCGCGTAACACTGCCGCCAGCACTGTCAAGAATTGCAGGTTGTCTTCAGGGGTCTCTCCGGGATTAAGCAAATTGTTTCCTTTATTATCGGCCAGGGACCAGTTAAGGTGCTTTCCGCTTCCGTTAATTCCGGCAAACGGCTTTTCATGCAAAAGGCAAACCAGATTATGCCTTAAGGCAACTTTTTTCATTAAATCCATTAACAGTTGGTTATGATCCGCCGCGAGATTAGATTCTTCAAAGATAGGCGCGAATTCATACTGGTGCGGAGCAACCTCATTGTGCCGGGTAGTCACGGGTATGCCGATCTTATATGCTTCTTCGGCTACCTCATACATAAAATTAAGCACCCGCTCTTTGATGGTGCCGAAATACTGGTCCTCAAGCTGCTGGCCCTTAGGCGACGGCGCTCCTACCAGGGTGCGGCCGGCCATGATCAGGTCCTGCCTGAGGTTATAATAGTTTTTATCAATAAGGAAATACTCTTGCTCCGGGCCGCAGGTAGAATACACTTTTTTTACGTCCTTGTGGCCGAAGAGTTTCAGCAGGTTAACCGCTGCCTTGCTTAATGCCTCATCAGAACGAAGCAGGGGAAGTTTCTGGTCAAGAGCATCGCCATGGTAAGAGATAAAAATAGTTGGGATGCAAAGTGTTTTACCGAGCTTGCTTTCCATAATGAACGCCGGGCTTGAAGGATCCCAGGCAGTATACCCGCGGGCTTCAAATGTTGCGCGGATGCCGCCTGAAGGGAAGCTTGAGGCATCGGGCTCCCCCTGGATAAGCTTGCTGCCGGAAAACTTCTCAATGACTTTGCCGGGCGCGGTTATGGAGATGAAACTATCGTGTTTTTCCGCGGTCAGGCCGGTCATCGGCTGGAACCAGTGGGTATAATAAGTCGCTCCTTTGGCAATCGCCCAGTCCTTCATCGCGTTGGCAATTTCATTTGCCTGCTCAAGACTTATGGTCTTACCTTCATTCATCCAGAGCTTAAATGCCTCAAGGGTCTCCTTGGAAATATGCTTTTGCATAGTTTCCAGGTTAAAGGTATTCTCTCCAAAGTAAATAGAGACCTTTTTCGGCTGCTCGATCTTCTCTAAATCCACGCTCTTGATTTTTACCAAAAGTTCCTGCCTGATGCCCATTTTATTTCCTCCTTGATGAAAAACACCTAAAGAAAAAGCGTCCACTTCGGCTTTGCATTTCCGAATTCAGTGAACGCCAATGTTCTCCTTCCCTGACTGCATAAATATGGCACTACAATGTGCAAAATCAATATACACCAAGCTATCTCCATTTACAAGTAAAAAATTGACTTTTTTGGTAACCGGATCAGCCGATAGCGGTATTCCCGCGTTCTTCAGTCCTTATGCGCACGCATTCCTTTAAATCCAGTACGAATATCTTTCCGTCCCCGGTTTCTTCGGTTTTAGCCCCCTTGATGATGGCTTTTATGGTCGGCTCAAGATAATCGTCATTTACGGCGATCTCAAGGCGGACCTTGCGCAGGAGGTTCCCGTTCTCCTTTGCCCCTCGGTAAACCTCGGTCACCCCCTTCTGGCGGCCATGGCCTAAGACCTCGCTTACGGTGATCAGGTTTACATCCGCTTTATACAGCTCCTCTTTTACTTCTTCCAGCTTATACGGTTGAATTATCGCGATCACTAGTTTCATAAATGCCTCCTAATTTTGTAAAAACGGGGTCAGAATTAATTCTGACCCCGTTTTTTTTATTCTAGGACAGTATATGCCCTCTCGCGGTGCTGGGTAAGATCAAGGCCCATGACTTCCGACTTCTCATCCACCCTTACCCCGATAAACAGGTCCACCGCCTTATAGATCACCAGGGTAACCACCCCGGTATAAACAATGGTCACTCCCACGGTCAGAAGCTGCACCAGGAATTGCTTTGGGTTTCCGAAAAATGCCCCGTCTGCTCCGGCAGGATTAACCAGCTTTGAAGCAAATAACCCGGTGGCTAAAGCGCCCCAGATACCGCCGACGCAATGCACTCCAAAAGCATCCAAAGAATCATCGTAGCCGAACAAAGGCTTGATCACGGTTACGGCGATAAAGCAGAACACGCTTACCAGTAACCCGATAATGATCGCCGGGATAACGCTTACAAAACCCGCAGCCGGAGTGATCGCGACTAACCCCGCCACCGCGCCCGAGCAAACACCGAAGATCGTCGGCTTGCCGTTACGCATCCATTCTATCAATGCCCAGCTTAAACCCGCTGCCGCGGCTGCCGTATGAGTTACCACAAAAGCATTTACCGCCAGGCCGTTTGCCGCCAAAGCGCTTCCGGCATTAAAACCAAACCAGCCAAACCATAAAAGCGCTGTGCCTAAAACTACAAAAGGCATATTATGCGGGGTAGGGACATTTTTATCAAGATTAGTCCTTTTACCTAATACTATTGCCGTAACCAAGGCAGCTATACCGGCATTGATGTGCACGACAGTGCCTCCGGCAAAATCCAAAGCACCCATGTTCCTCAACCATCCTCCCATACCCCAGACCCAGTTGCATAGCGGATCATAAACAAATGTCGCCCAAAGCAGGGTAAATACAAGGAAGGCGGAAAATTTCATTCTTTCGGCAAAAGCGCCGATGATCAAGGCCGGGGTGATGACAGCGAACATCCCCTGGAAGACCATAAATGCCTGATGCGGGATCGTTCCGGCGTAATCCGCGTATGGCTCAAAACCCACCCCCCTTAAACCCAGCCAGCGCAAACCTCCCCAGAACCCTTCAGAGGGGGCAAATGAAAGGCTGTAGCCGACCAAGACCCACTGGATAGTTAAAACGCACATGATAATAAAACATTGCATCAAAACACTTAACACATTCTTGCGCCTGACCATGCCTCCGTAGAAAAAAGCCAATCCCGGGGTCATCAATAGCACAAGCCCTGCTGAGATCAAAACCCACGCTGTATCACCTGAATTCATCCTGCCCCTCCTTTGTTAATAATATCCCGACTGGTTAACCAATTGTGCAAAGAAAATCAAAAAAAATCCCTCCAATTACCTCCCTATATTAATTAATCTATGCTCAATTTTTCCCTGACCAACCGCGCGTAAATCTTATTTATCCGAGCTGTTTTAAGCCAACGCTCAACCGTGGAGACCTGCACGTCAATGATCCTGGAAAGATCAAATAAAGTATAGCCCCTCTGCTGCTTGATGATCCTGATCTTGCTTATCAGCTCTCTATCCAGCATTACACCGCGCCCTCGCCTTTTTCCCCGGTGCGGATCCTGACGACATTCTCAACCGGATAGATGAATATTTTGCCGTCCCCTATTTCTCCGGTCTTAGCGATACCGCTGACCAGCTGGATGATCTTATCCACATCCGGGTCCTTAACAATGATCTCGATCTTTATCTTGGGGATAAAATTCAATTTAAATTCCCTGCCGCGGAACTGTTCAACTATACCCTTTTGCCGGCCATGGCCTTCAATATGAGTGACCATCATGCCGGGGCAGCCAAACTTCTCCAGTGCATCCGTAACCTCCTCTAACTTCTCCACCCTTATTACGGCTTCGATCTTCTTCATTTTATTCAACTCCTTCTATAAGCCTTCCCTCCGCGCATGCGCGAAGAGAAGGCCTATTTTCTTGTTTAGTTATTGAATATGTAGAAATTCGGATAAGCCGGTGTGCCATGCTCGGGTATATCCAGCCCTTTTATCTCCTCCTGCGGCGAAACCCTGACCCCAAAAAACTTATCCATGGCTTTAAATACGATCAAACCCAGGCCAAATGCCCAGGCTGCGCAGACAAGCGCGCCGATAGCCTGCGCGATCAGCTGCCCGGGACCTCCGCCGTAAAGTAATCCCTTTACCAGAGGCCCTTCGGTAGTGCCTAAGCCATAAGTGCCGTCGGCAAAAAGGCCGACGCTGATAAGCCCCCAAAAACCGTTGATGCCGTGCACGCTTACCGCCCCGACCGGATCATCCACGCCCCTGTTCTCCCAGAAATAAACGCTCAAGACGACCAATAGCCCGGCTATAGACCCGATAACTACCGCTGCCCAGGCCTCGATCCAGGCGCAAGGAGCAGTGACCGCCACTAATCCCGCAAGGCACCCGTTAAGCATCATGCCGACATCCCATTTCTTGGTTTTCGCGAAAACCAACAGGATAGCTACGGCCGCGCCGGCTGCCGCCGCTAAATTGGTATTTACCGCGATAACCGCTATCCTTAACTGGTGCGCCGAGAATGTGGAGCCGGGATTAAAACCAAACCAGCCAAACCAGAGTATAAAAGTTCCCAAAGCAGCCAAAACAATGCTGTGCCCGGGAATAGCTTTTGGCTTGCCATCCTTGCCGAATTTCCCGAATCGCGGGCCTAAAACAATTGCCCCGGCCAAGCCGACAAACCCGCCGATAGTATGCACAACCCCGGAACCGGCAAAATCAACATGGCCTATACCAAAAGGAATCTTAGAAAGCCATCCGCCGCCCCATACCCAGTGCCCATATATAGGATAGATCAACGCGGTAACCGCGAGGCTGTATAAGAAATATGCCTTGAACTTCAGACGTTCGGCTATGGCCCCGGAGACAATGGTAGCGGCTGTCCCGGCGAACACCAGCTGCCAGAAGAACATCAAATACCTTCCTACGTCATAATTAGCTCCGTGGAGAAACCAGCCGGATGTCCCGATCAACCCCTTGTAATCATTGCCCATCATAAAAGCAAAACCGAAAGCCATAAAAACCAAAGAGGCGACCGTAAAATCAATAGTATTTTTAGCCATCAGGTTAGTCGCGTTCTTGGCGCGGCAGAACCCTGCCTCGACCATCGCAAAACCCGCCTGCATAAAGAAAACCAGGAACCCGCACACCAGGACCCATACGTAATCAATGGGGGCCTGTGGGTTGGCCGCAAGAGTAGCGGCTCCTCCGGGGTCCTGGGCAAAACAGGAGGCGCTGCCTGCCAGCAATATCGCTAAGATCAAGAATATAACTTTACGCATAAATCCCTCCTTCTTTTGCCTAAAACACATAGCTTAGATAAATTCCGCCATACAGCCTGTTCTTCTGGTTGCCGTTACCCTTATCGCTAAGATTGCCCCAGGGAACAGAATAGTTTATGTTGGGTTTGCAGAGTAAATTCTTCAATAAGGGTATGGTGATCCCGGCTCCGACGGCCGCATCCCCTCCTTTTCCGCGGAAGTATTGCTTATTGTTGAATCCCACGTGCCCCGCGAAATCCAGGCTCATATTGTACCTTTTCAATACAAAAGGTATGCTGTGCGATAAATTCACTACGGTATAACTGCCCTCCCCTCCGCCGTCAACCTTCCTGCCGAAATCATAATAATAATAAACGGATGGAGAAAGCAGGAGCTTAGGGAAGCTTATACCCCCGTATACCTCGCGGCTAAACCCTCTTGGGGCTCCATCGGAAGGAGCGGCATCGGGAAAATCATAGTAGATAAATCCCGTGGAAAGCGCCACACTCGGGAAGCTGTAGGTATAATCAAATATATAATCTGTTTCGCTTGATTTTAAGCTGTCTTTATTTTCCAGGTCGTGGTTTAGCCAGATGCCCAGCTTTATCCTTCCGAATTTTGACTCCGGGCTCCTGATATAAAAACCCGGCTGGACCACCGCGTCCCCGTCAAGCATTATCCCTCTCCACATGTATATGGAGTTGAAAGCCAGGTCTCCGGAAACCTCGATCCCCGTATCGGACAGGATCCCGTCAAGCAGGCCTCCTTCAGCCGGCTTGCTAGGCGCCGGTACCGTATGGGCAGAGGGGTTACGGACCGCGCTAAGCCCCGGATCTCCATCTTCCGCGAAAGCATTAAATAGAAAACCAAAAATTGCCGCTATCGAACACAAGATACATAATACATATTTCATTTGTTACCTCCCTTAACAAAAAAGGCGCCTATTCCCGTAGTTTCACGGTTTAGACGCCTTTGTTCAGATTTTACACTTCAATGTGCCCTACATCACTACAAGTAAAGAATGCTCCGGCCTGGTAACTACTTTCTAACCTAGGGACGGTTCTCAACCCAAAGCAGAAGTGTCCCCGTCAATATACCGCAAAGATTTCTGACGAATCTTACCCATCATCTTAAGCACGGCTACGTGCGAAACCCCCATCCTCTTACCTATATCTCTGGTAGTCAAGCCCTGGCTAAAATATTCCAGGAGCATTTTTTCCCTGGGGCTAAAACCGTTGTTCCGGATACTTTGCGCCAACAATTTATTATGCAGCTCCTGCCGGCAATCTTCACAGGACCAGTATTCTCCTAGAACATCTTCCATTGTGGCGCTGGAGTCCCCGCTCAAGGCCGCCTCAATACTGACCATGCCGGAGCGTTCATTTACCTTGCGGATATAGTTCTTCAGGTGAAAATAACACCCTTGCAGAATATAGCTGTCGGTTTTGTCGCTAAGTTTACCCCTTGAAAAATCGCTCCAGAGATGAATTATCGCTTCCTGGTAAAGATCGGCATGATCAAAGGAGCGAAAATGCCCGTTTAACCTGTAGGCGATCCGCTTGATCGTTGGCGATAACTTTTGGCGCAGCTGCTCAAAATCCATGTTTTAAGCCCTCTAAAAACAGAAACGTCCCTTACCCCATCTTCCAGGTAAAGGACGCCTTAGTCCCGACAAATAAAAAAGCCTTCCGGCAAACTTTCCGCCAGAAGACCTCTGTGTCTTTCGCTACTACATTGTAAGCTGATTAAAGTATATCACAACTTTTGCCGCTGTCAAGATTAATAATTTTAATTCCTTCTTTTAAATCTCCGCCTTGGGAGAAACGCGCCTTGCCCTGATAAATTCAACTATGCCCGGCACAATTGAAAGGCCTATAATCAATATCGTAACCAAAGAAAAGTTTTCTTTAACAATGGGAATATTCCCGAAATAGTAACCGCCGAATACAAAAATAGCCACCCACAATATCCCTCCGATTACATTATAAATAAAGAACTTGGTATAATCCATCCGCACGGCACCCGCCACAAACGGCGCGAACACGCGTATTATGGGTATAAATCTGGCTAAAATAATGGTTTTGCCGCCGTACTTTTTATAAAAATGATGCGTCCGATCCAGATATTCTTTTTTAAAAAAAGGGACGCGTTTAGAATGAACCAGCCAATTCCCCAAATATCTCCCGATAGCATAATTAACGCTATCGCCAAGGATCGCGGCCAGCATCAGGATCCCGGCTAAAAGTATTGGGTGGAACATTCCCTGGGCGGCAAAGGCTCCCACAACAAAAAGCAGCGAATCCCCGGGCAAAAAAGGCGTAACAACAAAACCGGTTTCAGCAAAAATAACCCCAAAGAGTATAAGATACGACCATAAACCGCACTGGTGGATAAGGGCGCTAAGGTGCGTATCAAAATTAAGCAATATATCGATTACCTTTTGGAACAGTTCCATAACCAGGCCTCTTCTTTTTTAGCCTCTGTATTTATTCGTGATCGGCATTCTTCTATCCCTTCCGAATGCCTTGGGGGTGATCTTTATCCCCGGTGGAGATTGCCTGCGCTTATATTCGCTTGCGTCAACCATCTTCAGGGCCTTTGCAACCGTTCCTTTATCAAAACCCAAAGCAACGATCTTCTCCAGCTCCTTATCATCTTCAATATAAGCTTTCAGAATGGGGTCTAAAATGTCGTATGGCGGCAAGGAATCCGAATCCTTCTGATTGGGCCGTAACTCGGCGGTAGGCTCCTTGGTAAAGACGCGCTCGGGTATGACCGGAGATAAAGAATTCCTATAGCGGCATAATTCATAAACCAGCTTTTTCGGAACATCCTTGATAACGGCAAACCCTCCGGCCATATCCCCATATAGGGTAGCATAGCCGGTGCTCATCTCCGACTTGTTGCCGGTTGCCAGGACAATCCAGCAAAATTTATTGGAGAAGGCCATCAGCATATTCCCCCTTATGCGCGCCTGCAGATTCTCCTCGGCGATATTCCTCTCCATGCCGAAGAAATGCTGCTCCAAGACCGCCAAATACATTTTATAGATCTGTTCAATAGAGATGGTGATGAATTTCAAGCCCAAATTCTGGGCCAGCTGCCTGGCATCCTCTTCGGATTCAGGGGAGGAATAACGGGAAGGCATGAATATGCCTGTGACATTGTCTTTGCCCAGGGCATCTACGGCTAAACTTGCTACCAGGCTTGAATCTATCCCTCCGCTTAAGCCCAGCACTACTTTCTGAAAGCCGTTCTTTTTCACATAATCGCTTAAACCCAATAACAAAGCCTCATAAACCTCTTTAACCGGTTCCAAGACCTGGCGCCGGTGAACCGGAAATGGGGGCTTTTCCTTTGCCGCAAGCTCATCCGCGATCTTAATTACCGTTTTGCCGCATCTTCCTTTTGATTGGGGGATCTCCAGGTCAACTGCCAACAACTCCTCCTTAAATGCTTCGAGCCTCTGGATCACCCTGCCTTTATCGTTAACCACCATACTCTGTCCGTCAAAAACCAGCTCATCCTGTCCGCCGACCAGGTTTGTATAAACCATGAATAACTTATTTGCCTTTGCTTGGCCAGCTATAACCTTCTCCCTCAAATTTATCTTCCCCATATGATAAGGAGAGGCATTGATATTCAGGATCAATTTCGCCCCACAAAAGGCCTCCTGACTCGTGGGGCCGTTTTTACACCAGACATCTTCGCAGATATTCACGCCGAAGCAGATATTGCCCAGCTTAAAAACAAGGGATTTCTCGCCGGCAGTAAAATATCGTTTTTCATCAAACACCCCATAATTCGGCAGGCACATTTTGTGATACACGGCAAAGATCTTACCCTTATAAATTATTGCCGCGGCATTATAAATATCCTTGCCTTTCCTGTCCACAAAACCTACGATACTGACGATCTCTCCTACTGTCCGGGCCAATTCCTTTATTTTTTTTAGATTATCGTCAATGAAATGCTTTTTGTGGAGCATATCCTCGGGAGGGTATCCTGTGAGGCACAATTCCGGGAAGGAAACTATATCCGCGCCTATACTTTGAGCCTTACCTATATATTCGCATATTTTTGAAGCATTGCCTTCAATATCGCCGACAGTGCAATTTATTTGCGCTAAGGCCACGCGCAGCTTCTGCTCCATTCTATTTACTCTTTCCTCTTATGTCTTTTGCCAGGATTATAGCTTCGGCTACCTCGCGCATGGACTTGCGCATATCCATGCTTTGCTTCTGGATCAGGCGGTAGGCTTCAGAGGGGAGAATTCCCGCTTCTTGAGAGAGGATCTCCTTTGCCCGTTCAACCGCTTTGCGCGTGGTCAGGGCCTCCTCCGCCGAACGCGCGCGCAGGTCAAGCTCGGCGTTCTCAATGGCAATAGCTGCCTGGTTAGCCAGCGCAGCCAAAAGATCCAGCTCATGCTTTGAGAATTCATGCTTTTTTGAAGTATAACAGTTAAGCACTCCGATAACCCTTCCCTTGACTGCCAGCGGCACGCAGGCCAAGGAGCATAACCCCTCTTTTTTGGCTACATCCTGGTTCAGATAGCGCGCGTCTTTCTTGACATCCGGAACGTATATAGGTTTATTATCCCGGGCAACCATTCCGGCAATACCGACCCCCAGGGGGATATTCGGTTTTTTATTGTAGGCCTCGGAAATCGACTGCGTGGCTTTAACCACCAGCTCTTTTTTTTCCGGATCAAACAGCATAAGCGATGAGATCTTTGAGTTCATGATTTCGGCAGTAACATGCACCACCAGGCGCAGCAATTCCTCCAGATACATCCCGGAGGTAATCAGGTTGGCAACCTTAGAGATCGCCTGGATCTGTTTTACATAAATACCGTAATTGTCTTTTTTCTTTACAGCCATTATCTTGTCTTTTCCAGGAATCTCTTGATCCTGGCTAAGGCCTCCTTAAGGTTATCTAAGCTGGAGGCATAAGAGATCCTGATATAGCCTTCACAACAGGAACCAAAAGCAGTGCCGGGCACAACCGCTACTTTCTCTTTCTCCAGCAATTTGCGCGAAAAATCCAGGGATGACATACCCGTGCTTTTAATCGACGGAAAGGCATAAAAAGCGCCCTGCGGACGCGAACATTTAAGCCCCAGGCTGTTAAGCTCGGTAACCACAAGTTCCCTTCTACGGTTATATTCGCGTTTCATTTCTTCTACCGAGCGCTTGCCGCTGACTAAGGCCTCTGCCGCTGCCATTTGGCTGGTGATCGGCACGCACATGATCGTATATTGATGAATCTTGGTCATTGCCGCGATGATCTCTTTCGGGCCGCAGGCAAAACCCACGCGCCAGCCGGTCATCGCGTAGGACTTGGAAAACCCGTTAAGATAAACCGTGCTCTTCTTCGCCTTCGGCAGCGAAGGAAAAGCAGTATGATTGAAATCATAGGTCAGATCAGTGTAGACTTCATCGCTGATGCAGAGTAATTTATGTTTTAATAAAACCTTGTTTATCCCTTCAAGCTCCTTGCGCCGGTAAGAAACCCCGGTCGGATTAGTCGGATAATTCAAAATGATCCCTTTGGTTTTTTTATCAATGTATTTTTCCAAAAGCTTCGGGGTGATCTTAAAACCGTCTTTTGAGGTATCAATATAAACCGGCCTGCCTCCTGCCAGCTCGGTAACCGGGCCGTACGAAACATAGCTGGGTATAGGAATTAATATTTTATCTCCGGGGTTGATGACCGCCCGCAGGGTAAGATCCAGGCCCTCGCTTACTCCCACGGTAATCAGGATCTCTTCGTCAGGCGAGTATTCCAGGCCGAACCTGTTTTTTAAATAACGGTGTATGCCTAAGCGCAGTTTATAGAGTCCTTTATTGGAGGTGTAGCTGGTAAACCCCTGCTCCAGGGAATATATCCCTGCCTCGCGGATCTGCCAGGGGGTGACAAAATCCGGCTCCCCTACCCCTAAAGATATAACCTCCTTCATCCCCAGCACCAGGTCAAAGAATGCTCTGATCCCGGAAGGCTGCATTTTTTCTACGACTTTTGATATTTTCATTTTTGATATCTAGCTGTCAATATGAGATCGCTATCCTTTTATTCTCCGACTTGTGCTTCAGAATTACCCCATCCTCCTTGTATTTCTTCAGCAGGAAATGCGTGGCTGTGCCGCGCACATGCTCTAAGCAGGAAAGCTTTTCCGCCACAAAATTAGAAACCGTGTGCAGGTTTTTGCCTTCTAC
>Ga0172371_10012312_pt1 | contig 11286 bp, 11 predicted proteins | sample Lak12m_FD_114543 | JGI IMG/M metagenome (GOLD analysis project Ga0172371, IMG submission 114543) | Freshwater microbial communities from Kabuno Bay, South-Kivu, Congo - kab_022012_12m | ecosystem: Environmental > Aquatic > Freshwater > Lake | place: Democratic Republic of the Congo: South-Kivu...
CATCCTCTGTTCCGCCCGTGCGGTCAGCACGATTATGGCGGCGACCAGTGTGAGCAGTCCGGCCCGGAGCCTGCCGCAGGCGACGTTCCTGTGCCCCCATGCGGTGCGCGCCCATGCCATAGGGCAGCAGACCAAGCCCACCACGACACGCACCGTAGGGTCGTCCAACGCGTTCAGGTGTTCCTGGTAGGGACACCCGCGCAGTTCGCCTTTGCGGGTGTGTCGTTGCTCGGTGGGCGTCAGCGCCGCCCAGGCGGTGTCCCCCTGTTCACGTCGCTGCCGGCGACACGGGGGGCAGAGGGTCTGCGCGACGGACTGGCGGTACTCGGATGGGGCCAGCCCACGTCACAGAGCAAACCGATGGCGAACTCGCGCTTGGCGGCATGGTTCAGAACGCTGCGCAGCAGCGCAAAGTACGATTCCGACAGATAGGGTTGGGGCATGTCCTGCCAGGGAAAGATGATAGCCCCATAGATGCCCTGCGCGATCATGCGGTCAATCTGTGCGTACAGCCGGTTCTCGTCCACATTGACGCCCCAGAGCCAGTATGGCCATAGACTGTAACCGGGTTTGGGATCTGCAAATTGATCGTATAGACTCATGGTCTAGCTCCGAATCTGATGGCATACAGGTCCGCCTGGTATAGCTCGAACTTCAAGCGGATGGTCTGTCCCCGCAGGCGGCTGACATCAGAACTGCCACTCCAAACCAGCGGGACATCGAGGTGGTTGCCGGAAACCACCGTGCAGTCCTCCATGGCAAAGCCCTCCACGGTCCGGCCCTCTCGATTACCCTGGGCGGTATCACCTACCGCTGCGGCCATAATCTTGCAGCGCAGAAATCCAGAGCTGGCGGTACGGACATTAACCCGGATGGAATCTGAGGTCAGCTCAAAGGGGACGGTCCAGAAGGTCCCATGGCCTTCCGCTGAGAGGGAAACAAAGCCATCCTCGCGCACCACGGCACGGACGATCCTCGACCGCGCATCCTGTTCCGGCGTGGGCGGTTCGTTATGCCCACAAGGATGTACGCCGAGATAGGTGGACCACTCACCGGGAGCCGTGGGGATCACGCCAGCGCAGGCATAGACACTTCGATAGGGATCGGGCCACGAAGGCACACTGCCGACCCAAGGAGAGCGTCCCAGCGGACGATGCCAGGTTCGACCATCGCGGCTCGTCGCCAGGTGCACGTTTATTACATCGGGCGTGCGCTGGTAGAGAGATAGGAGCATGAGGTGGGCGCTGGTAGCCCCGGGCCAACGAGAATAGCCACTGCAATAGAGGTCCCAGTCCGGAGGTTCCAGTGGGTTGCTCTCCAAGACCGGTTCGGAGGGGGGGAAGCGCGAAAAGTCCTCGGACTCGGTGCGGTTGATCCCTCGGCGCGCCGACTGATCGTCTGCCTGCCGTGTGTAGAGCACGTACCTGCCAATCTCTGGGTCGTAGAGCGCGATGTTCTGGGTATCGGCGTTCTGATATCTCATCAGAGGATCGGGCAGCAGCGTCCAGTGCAAGCCGTCAGGAGAGACGGCGCCCATGATGAATCGTTCTGTACCCGCCCAATGGCAACGGACCATCTTGTACCGCTCGGCAGGGGGGGCTATCGGGTCCTTGAACACACAATGGCCGTGCGGAGCCAGGTCAAACATGTTGTTATCGGTCGAGCCCTGGAACTCGCGCAGGCCCAGGGTGGGCTTTCGCCAGGTGACCCCATCGTCCGACTCTGCGTACGCCAACCCGCCTCCAATCCCGTTGCCATCATCATAGGAGTGCTCGTACCAGCAGCGCAATATGCCCTCATCTTCCATAAAAGTGGCATAAGGCGATATGCCCCTGTTCTCCCAGGGACGGTCCGGCACGATGATCGGCGTCGGATCGATATATGGCGTGTGGACCTTAAGGCTGATGCCCTGTGGCACACAGAAACCCCGGAATGGCTTCTCCTGTCGCTCGGTGCAATCTGGCCGGAAGGCCGTGCCGTATCCGGGCTCGATTCCCATCCAGTCGACAAACACCCATTTTCCATCTCCAAAGCTGTTGCAGCGCATTGATTCTCTCCTCCAACCGGCGCGGGTCTAACGTGGGTGTTTGCCGTCGCCTGCATCCGGCCTGTTATGTTCCGGTTCATCTATCTGGAAAACCCTCACGTAGTCGACCTCCATTGAGGTCCCGTCAATTACGTCTGTCACAGGTCCAGCCCATTGCATAATGGCCAGACTGAGCCAGACGGGGGACTCGCCGTGGCAGATGGTGTTGCCCTCCCGGCGGATTTCTTTTCCATCGAAATACCAGATGAGTTCATCTTTGTTCCACTCAAACCCATACGTGTGGAACTCGTCAGCGAGATTGGCGCCATCGACCGTCGTGGACTTGTGCTTGTCCCAATGCTCGCCTGACCAGTTGTGGATGTTCATATTGAGGATGTCGGGATAGTTTCCCTCATTAATGTCGACCTCGAACCTGCCTGGAGCATCCTCGGGTAGGTCTCGCGTCATCAGCCAGAATGAGTTGTTCGTGCCCGTGGCCCTAGCGTACTTGTAGCGACATTCAAAATAGCCGTATTTGAACTTGCGTTTCGTCCACAGGCTGGCCGCAGTCCACTCCTGCCCGCCACGCTGCTCTTTCTTCGCATTGAGTTTCAACACCCCGTTGCAGATCACGGCATTGTCACGCCAGCGACTGCAGAGAATATGCCCGTTGGGTCCATTTTGGAATTCCCAGGTCTGATCCAGCGCCTCTTCTGGACCCGTGAAGTCGTCGTGGAAAACGAGCTTCCACGCTCCGGGAGGCAGGTGAGATATTTGCTCCGAGGCGTGCGATCTCACATGCGTAACCATATTCGACCTTTTCTGCTGCATTTGGTTGACTCCTTATATTGAAACATGATTGGCGATGAGAACACGTATAATTAGCCGATTCATCAGATCACAAGCTGACGATCTTCATGGCAACCCCGGCCATCCACGCCTCGTCAAAGACGCTGACGAAGATGCCGTGCGGCATCTTTTCGCCGATATCCGGTGTCGAGTAGCCGTAGAAGGCGCACACGATCGAGCCATCGGCAAGCTGGATCGTCATTCCGCCAATAATATGCTCGCACTGTATGCCGGTAGATTCTGCGCAATATCGTGCGATGGTCCTGTTGGCACCAGTGTCCCGTCAGAGGGGTTCCAGATCATCCACCTCCGCGCTTCGATCATGTGGCAGGTTCCCGTAAAGGGCTGGGCATTGGCGTTCCAGAGCAGGACCGCCGGTGCGCCGTCGAAGTCAAATTCCCGTACCCACACCCCGCCATCGTCCTCGTCCTCATGGACATAGGGATCGGACAGGCGCGGGCTGACGGGCCGCGGGTGCGGTTCGGACCCCGGACCGGTGACTCGCACCCGCGGCCCCAACCGACGGTCCACTTCCGCGATGCATGCGTCGGGATGACGGGAGCCCTGCAGAATCACCTCGCCGGCGAATGACGGATGCGCCCCCGCCGGCACGACCAGCAGACGGTCCGCAACGCGGTCGAGCCACCCGCGCGGGACGAGATCGAAGTCGATCCCCCGCCGGATCAAGGCATTCATGATATCCCCAAGCTGCCGATGCAGGGCACAGGCCGACGCGTTCCGGACTGGTGCGGCGTCGATATACCCGAGCGTATACTCCGGGTCCGGCACGAAGTCGCGTTGAAATTCCTCCAGCGGATAATAGACTGCCACGCGCCGACGCGGGGTGGCCCGCGCCAGGAAATACTGCATCCGCCCCGCCCAGCGGATATACTCCGCCATGCCGGACCAACCGGACCAGCGGAAGAACAGATCCGGCGGCCAGTCTGATGCAGCCTCACCGTCCCGCGTGTAAAAGAACCCATGCAAGATCATGCGGGTGACGCCGTTGGCATACAGCCAGCCGCTGATCCGATACAGATCGCGGGGCGTCATCTCCCACGGATTTCCCGCGAAGGTCTCGGCCGTGATCTCGCGTATCCCTGACAGGGCGGCCACCGAGGCGGGCAGGATCGGATGATGCCCCTGCGCGGCTGTCCCGAGATGGTCGACGCCGGGCTCGTGATAGCAAGTAATCGCCGACCAGGCATCGCCAAGGTAGCGGGTCTGGCTCCCCAGCGTCTCCTCGCCCATCACGTGGCCGATGAACTTCACCCCGTGTGCTTCGCACCATTCGCGCAACAGCCGGAAATGGTTTTGAACGATCAACTCCCCGAGCCGTCGATAATGGTCGGCAGGAGTGGGTGGCGCTTCGTCGAGTGAGGGGCTCCAGGGATACGGCGTGGCGAAGCGCACCTCATCGTTGAAAAATCCCGCGATGACCGTACCGAAATACTGCCCGAATCGCTGGAAATAGGGTTCGTAGCACCGGCGGAGAAACTCCTGCGTGCAGGCCGGGTTCAAATAATCCACACAGCGGTCGGCGGGCAGCATGGGATCTTCGACGGGGGTGAGGGTGCCCGTTGCAGTGAGGTAATGCTCGCGATGACATGGATCTGCCGTGATGGTTCCGTCGGCGGTGCCGCTCGGCCAGTTGTATTCGTCATAGATCCAGACCCGCATGCCATGGGCCGCCGCGTTTTCAACCGCCACCCCGATGGCCGCGAACCATGCCTCCGACAGGAACGGCGTTCGCAACCCTGTCCGTCCATGAATCATGAACTCTGTGATGCCGACCGTGCGCATCATCGCCAACTGGCGTCGGATTTCATCGGCCTCAAGAGCTCCATTCCAAAACCAGAAGGGATAGGGTTGATGGTATGGGGGAACCTGGTTGAGTGCCTCAATCAATTGCCTGCTCATCGTTCGCTCCATGGACGTGGCGCCACCGCATCGACGGCCTGGCCATGATACACCCGCGTGAGCAGCGCCAGATGCCGCTCGTCACCGTCGAGTTCATCGATCGGGCGTGTCAGGATCGACTCCAGTGGCAGCAGGGAATCCGGGCCGGGAGCGGTAAAACCGTAGAGCCCGATGTTCTCCGCCAGGGCTGCCGGAATCACCTCCAGCGCGTTCTGACCGTTCCAGTCGGCGAGGCACGTGATCAGCCGGGTCTGGGCGCCGATCATCCGTTGCGCGTCCGCCGTACGTTGAAGATCGCCCGCCTCGTTCAACAGCCAGTCGGTTTCTTGCAACGCCCGCGAATACGCGATGTGCGGGTCATTGACGTCACAGCAAGTCAACCAGACGATGCAGTGCGGATTCGCCCGTTTGGCCGCCCGGCGGATCGTCTCCCAGCACCGATCCACCGCTCGCCGACCGAACGCCACCGCGTCTGCCTCGCGCAATCGGTCTTCTCCGGGGAACGGTTCATGCATGAGCTGGGCATACAGCTGTTTTTCACAGGCCAGCCAGCATCCGCCATGGCTGTCTCGCGTCAAGGGCATCCGCAACCAGTCCAGCATGAATCCGTCGATCCCGGTGGTGCTGACCGCGTCACTAATCGCGGCATCGAGATACGCGAGGTAGGCGTCCGTGAAGGGTATATGGGGCTCGGCCGGCGTGCCGTAACTGAGGTCGGGGTGGTCGAGCCCCCACCTCGTATTGGCGCTTGCACAGAAATACCCCATGACGCGCATCCCCTCCCGGTGGCCGAGTCGGACAACGTCACGGAGAAAATCGTGCTTGAGGCCGGGTTGCTCGGCAACCGCGCCATCCTTGTACCAGGCATACCCGTTACAGGACACACAGAAGGTCTGAATGACATTGACCCCCACCGCCTGGTACCAGGCGACATGCCGGGCAGGGTCGGCATCCGCCCACAGGCCGGGCCGGGCGAAACCGGTCAAGGTCGACCACGGCGGTTCCCAATTAAAATCCAGGTCGTAGGATCGAATCAGCATCGTTCCCTCTCGTTGAGCCCCATCGTCTGCAGAAGCTCCTCACGGCCTTTTTCATAGTCGGGGCACGGCGCAGGCGTTGCGCCGCAACTGTCGCGCCAGCAAGAAAGCGCTGGCAGCTCACGAGTGAGCGCGCAGACGCCCGCCGTGAGCGGGATGCGGGCAAAGATCAGCTCGAACAATTCCCGCGCGGGCATGGTGGCGCCGAATGTCAATCCCGTCGCCAGCAACACGTTCAGGTCCTTCATCTCATTGTAGAGCCCTCCCGACCTGACACGACCAATCGCGCAGGCATTCCGCCCGGCGCAGCGATATGGGCACGGAGCGCACATCATCCAATCTGCGGCCGGTACCAGGGTGATCGGTGTCTCCGGCTGCTGCAGGAGGTGCTGCAGCAACTCGGGCAGGTTGTCTTCCGCAAACGGCGGACGGATGCCGGCGCCATATTGCGCGACGGCACAGACCAGGATGTGCGGGCGGATGCGGATAGCTTCCGCCGCCAGCATCGTAGTCATGGATACGGCTTTCTCCTGCTGCATCTCTTCCATGGTTCTCTCCGCGAGAAGTGCCGACAGCCCGCGCGCATGGCCGCGTTCGTAGCGGCCTGTCCCGGCAAACCGGCACCCCTGCCATGCCGGCGAGGCGGCGGCGCCGAAGCCGCAGATGTTGTCTACGGAGGTGATTGTCTGGTGCATGCGCGCGAGCGCGATGTTCGCCGGCAGCACCGCGCCCGGCGTCAGATCTAGCCGGAGCAGGATTTCCATGTCGCGCTTCTGATTGAAATCCGTGCCTTCCGGCGTATCGGCATCTCGCCCGGGTGATTGATACGCGAACTGATCATCAGAATGGCAACACAGCGCGATGGGCACCCCCGGATCGTGGCGGATCGCCTCGCGGAGGCGCGCCAGCGCCGGCTCGCCCGGCACAGGCTCCTCATCGCCAAGGGCGCAGATCAGGCACAGCAGTTGATACGGTCTGACGATCAGCACCGCGTCAGTATAGATGGATGTCATCGGTGGCTCCTTGTGCGGTTTTACGCGCTCAACAGATAGCGCTGTCGGTCCATCCGGAACTGCACGCGTTCTCCCCGCTGGAAACGGCGCAGGTTGCTCATCACGAGCGGATGAATCAGCCCGTTGGCCACCGACTGCATGGCCTGCTCCCAAGCTCTTTTGCGCCAATTCCCACAAGGGACGTTTTTGATCTCATAAGCAGACGTCTTGCGCTATGACCTTCATCGTCGTCACGTATCTCCTTGATCCGCCGTTCCGTCGCTCTACCGCAGCGCCAGCTAGCCGATGTTGTCGATCTCGGTCGATCTGGCTTCCATTGTGACGCACGAGCTGCCCGTCTCCAGGTAAGGTATGAGGACGGTGACTTGATCTGCGCTTTTGTAGGTCCACGCCGTTATTGAATAGGTTATCGTCACCAGCCGGCCGCTATCTTGCATGGTTATAACACAACTCAACGAAAGAGAATTGCCATTTCCTTTGTTTTCCTTGCCAATTATTTTGGAAAACTGCATCTTCCTGTCGTATGATGCAGGAAATATTCATCTGCAAGGAGTATGGGGTGATCGTATATTAAACAGACGGTTGATGCTGTGCAAGCCTATCGGCACACTCATGCTTGCCATATGGTGTGAGAAGGGGCATTCTTCATGGTCGTGACACCGATGACTTCAGGACTGGGATTCACGCCATTTAGCCAGCAATCGGAGTCGCGGATGATCGGGATGCCGCGCTCCTTATACGCCATTGATCAGGCCATCCAGCTGGGGACGAACGTGAGTGCGAAAGATCTGCTGCCGCTTCACCAGCATGACGAGCATGAAGTCAGCCTGGTGGAACAGGGATTTGGTCAGGTGGAAATGGCGACGGGTAAGACATTCTACCTTGGGGCGGGGCAACTGCTCTTTCTGCCCAGCGGAACCCCCCATCGGATTGATGCCTCCTGCCAATTACTGTTGAAAGGCGTACATTTACATCCACAGATTATGGGAACGGTAGTCTCCTCCTCACTGCTCCAGGCGCTGCCGGCATTTTTCCACGTGCCGTCACTACTGCCAGTGAAACAGATCAACACCCGTTTTTTCCACCCGCTGCTCGATATGATCGATTCATGTCTGAACGAGTGGCACCTGTCCTCTCCCTGGCAAGCAGATATATTGCTGTCGCTCAGGCTCGGGATCTGCGCGACACTACTCCGGCTCCTGTGTGATGACACCCCGATAGACAACGACTCGTTGACAATGCACCGCATCGCGCAGGTTAAAGCGTGGATTGATACGCATTATTTCGAAAAGGTCTCGCTCGCAGACCTGGCGGCGCGGGCCAACCTGTCGCCGGCGTATTTTTCCGTGCGCTTTCAGCAAATGTACCAGATACCGCCCAAAGCCTACCAGCGCCAATGCTGTTTGCGGCATGCCGCGCAACAACTGGCGCTGACCTCTCTCCCAATTCATCTGGTGGGCGAGCAGCATGGCTATATCAGCATGGCGCATTTTTCTCGCGCGTTTCGAGAGTATATGGGAGTCTCGCCGACGCAGTATCGACAGACCAATCAGCTGGCTGTTATGAATGAGCGCCGTAGGCAAGATACCGAGTAGATGCATACGATGACGATGGCCTGCGTGCTTGAACCACAGATGCACTCTCGTTTGCACAGACTGAAAGGATGCATAACATGGGGATGACTGTCACCCGGCACGGAACCGGCCTCGATATGATGCATGTCATGAGCAACGGAGCACTGCGCCTGGAGATCCGCAGCGGACTGGATGCGCGCATCGCCTCAATACGGCATGTGACGACCGGACGAGAGTTGCTCAAACAGGACTGCCCACACCCGTATGCCGCGAGCACGTATCCGTATGGAGTCAGCGTCTGGGTGAAAGCCGGAGATGCGCTGGATGTCAACAGAGGTGTCCTGAATCGCACCTTACTCCCGTATGAGTATTCCGTCTCCAGGCGACCGCAGGTGACACAGGATGACAGATCTACCAGCTACACCGCCATCCATGAAGCGGCGGGCATTCGCCTGGAAAAGCGTTACATCCTCCCATGCTCCGGCAGTCAGTTCAGCATGGCGGTCAAGTTGACGAATATCTCCCGTGCCCCGCTGCGCCTGCAGCTGGAATTACCCCTGTCCTGGCACTCGGGATCCACACGCCCGAAGCAAAAGTTCATCATTCCTGCCTTCTCCGGTGTCGATTGCACGGAAGTCCCCATATACGATGTGGTGGAAATCGAATCGTTTGTTCTCGCCGAGCCCTGGGCGGCGATCATCGACGATCTCGAGTCGGCGGAACTCCTGATGACCCTTGCCGGCGTGGAAAAAGTGAGCCGACTGTATTATGGCACACACGGCATCTTATGCTTGTATTCGCCTATTGCTGACCTGGCACCCCAGGGAACGATCGAAACGGTGCAAACCTTGTACTATCTGCCCAACCTGATGCCTGAAGCTGTGCCGAAAGATATCGCTGCCATGCACACGCGCGCGCAAATGGGGCCGCTGAGGAGCTACACGAATTATGTCGCGAGCACATTGAGTCACTGGGACACGTTATTACCCCGACCGCGGCAGACAATCCGTGAATTGGGCACCTGCCCGGTCGCCCTCGGTTCTCTCATCGCCCCCGCCAGCCTTGCCGAGGAAGCCCGACTCTTTCAACAACAGGGCGCGAAAGCCTTTCCGGACTCTGCCGGTGGCCGGCCCATTCGCCTGGTCGAAGGGCTGGAGGACCAACCCCGCGAAGCCTATGAATTGGTTATTACCCCGACCGGCGTCACCATCACCGGAGGCCCCCACGGTATCTGGAATGGCTGCCAGACCTTGTTGGATCTGCTCAAGCCAGAGCAAGGGATGTTGCAGGCGCCGTGCGGACGCATCGCCGATGCCCCGGATATGCCACTGCGTGGTGTGATCCTCTTCCCGGATGGTCCCGAGTGGGATGTCTGTCTGGAAACGTATGCCTTGCATGCGCTGGCGCGCCTGAAGCTGAATACCGTGGCCTTCCCCATCACCGCGCACCTCGTGCATGATGACGCGTTATGGGGAGAGCAGGCAACCACAAATCCCGTGGCGCTTCCGCTGTCTCGCCTCGCTGACCTCTGTACCCGGCTGCGGCAGATGCATATCGAGGTGTTGCCCACCTGTGGCTTTACCCCATCGCGCGATTTCACTGATGCGATCACCGCACAGAATGATGCCCGCCTCGAGCGCCTGATCGCAGCCTGTCAGCCGCAACGTCTGACGCTCCGCTTTCAACAGCTGGGCCAGGCCCTCTTTCCCCTGGCGCATCGCCTGACGCAGGCCGCGTCGGAAATCCCTCCTGTCTTTGACGGACAGTTATTGATCTCTCCGGACGACGCCGAATCGGTGGCTTTCCTGAAGCTCATCCACCGGTATTATCAGTTCCTGCATGAGCGCGGCGTGCAGATGGTCCTCGGTACCGATGTCATCGAAGATGTGCGTATGCATCAGTGTCCGCCTCTCGTCGAGCATGCCCAGCGGTTGCTGGATCAACTGCCCCGCGGTCTCATCTTACACGATGTGTCGAATGATGCGGACTCGTACTATCGCCAATACCTGCATGCCAGCCAGTCCTCGATTATCGGCTCACCCATTCCTATGCCGCGACAAATCCGCCGATATGGCCAGGCCCTGGCACGTGATGGTGGGTTAGGCATGTTAACCTGGGGCAGCGATCTGTCGCCGGAAGCCTGCGGAGCCGTCGAAGGCGTGATCCTCAGCGCGGTCTACGGTTGGCATGCCGAGGGGCCAGAGATTGATGTAGCGCGCGTGCTGATGTGGGAACGCATTAATTGGATTGCTGATCGCCGCTGGGCATAATCAAGCAAGCGAGACACCGTTCCCCATATGGCCAGCAAGGCATTAACCAGGTGCCAACCAGAAGAGCACCTCTTCCTCCTTCCCAGTGAACAATTCATGTGTCAACCGACAAGTAAATGTTGACTTCCCAAATAGTCGGCAAGAAAAACGAATAAATAGACAACCATCTTTTGTCTAATTGTGTTCTAATCACGTGTGGTAGCTGACAAGCGCGGGAATGGGGTTACATGCACAGTCAGCTGATTGACGCGCAGCACTGGCAGGATAACCAAACGACGAAAGAGATCTCGCATGAAACACGCGTTACTCGCCTCACCGAGGACGCCGGAGAAAGGGTAAAGCCAATGCATTCGGAAAAAAAGGCGCGGCAGGACCGCGTCGAGACCATGCCGGACGGCACGACCTGCTCGCCGGACGAGATTTTACATTGGGCGTGGACGGAAGCCTGTGCGATGCTCTACTGCGGCGAAGATCCAAATGAGGTCTCCCAGGAGGAACTCCAGCGCCGCTTCTACCGCGATCTGCGGGAGAACAAGCCCACCCTGATGGTCTATGTCGATCCCCGCTGTCGCGTGGTGAAGATGGATCAACTCGGCC
>Ga0172371_10012313_pt1 | contig 11282 bp, 8 predicted proteins | sample Lak12m_FD_114543 | JGI IMG/M metagenome (GOLD analysis project Ga0172371, IMG submission 114543) | Freshwater microbial communities from Kabuno Bay, South-Kivu, Congo - kab_022012_12m | ecosystem: Environmental > Aquatic > Freshwater > Lake | place: Democratic Republic of the Congo: South-Kivu...
AATCTTTTCATCCTTTAGGGGTGGGCCACAGGTCCATGCGCGACTGATTGGTAACGTACTTGGGCGAAGCTGCCCTTCGTCCGTTGGTGCGCCGAGCGCACCCTACGAATACTTTATTGCACTAATAAAACTAACTAATAAATCGTTGTCTCTGCTGAATGCTGAATGCTGATAGCTGAGCGCTCACTCGCCCGGCAACAACCGTCGCCTAATAAGCCCCCTTCATCTTAATTACCACCAAAAAAGTTTTTAAGATGATGTGGGCATCGAAACGCAAAGATTGATGGTCGATATAGAATATGTCCAAGAAGACCCGCTCGGGATAGCGCACCAGATTGCGACCGGAAACCTGCCAGAAACCGGTTAATCCGGGTTTTACCGAGAGGAATTTTTTGCCATAAGGCCCATATTCTACAATTTCCGGGGGGACGATGGGCCTGGGCCCCACTACGCTCATATCTCCTTTGAGAATATTGAAAAATTGCGGGAGTTCATCCATGCTGGTTTGTCGCATGATTTTTCCCCACCTGGTTATCAATGAATTATATTCGGGGGGGATTTTGTAATTCTCTTTGTATTTATTAAATAATGAAGTGTTGTTTTGCATAATTCCTTTCACATTATTTACCATAGTCCTAAATTTCAATGCCTTAAAAATCCTGCCATCTTTGCCGAGCCTGTCCTGCTGAAAAAATATAGGCCGGCCGGATTCAATAAATATCATGATGATGCATAAAGAATAAATAGGAGAAAATAATATTATCCCAGTCCAAGCCAAAATTATGTCGATTATTCTTTTTGTCAGTTCGCTCATTTCTGTTCGATATTCCCTGGATTAATATAATTATCCATCAATCCCTTGATGATACCCAATAACTGCCCCGCAGATCTTACCAAGAGAAAAGCCGGAGATAAAACCCCCACGGTAAAATCTCTTTGCAAGGCTTTGACGATAAAAGGAATGGCAGTCAGATAATAAAGGGTGATCGCAAAAAGCCCCGTCTTCCAGGCTATATTGAGGAAAGGCGTGAAAACGAGAGATGCTGTCAGGAGCGAGAAAAGCATTAATTGAAGTTTCATTGCTTGAGGAGTATGCGCATCCTTCCAAACCTTGTTCGGATGTTTCTTGACGGCCAGTATCCGCCACCTGGCGAATTTATATTTTTTTTTGAAATATTCCCAAACTGATTTAGGATGGAGATGGAAAACCCTGGCCTTGGGATTGAATGCCATTTGATAGCCTTTATTGGCCAACCGGAAAGATAGTTCAGCGTCCTCGGCGCAGGCCATGGGAAATTCTTCGCTAAAACCGCCGGCCTGCAAAAAAATCTCCCGTCGAAACCCGGCTGAATAAGTATCTATGAAATCAATATTTGCCTGCCGCTTCATCCGATCATACTTGTCTTCGTATTCAATCTGCACGAACCGGGCGGTCAATTCCCTTTGCCTGGTCTCATAAACGCCTTTGACGGCCACTATTTCCGAATTTTGGGCCAAAGGTTTCACCATCTCTTCCAGCCAATTATCCAAGGGCTGACAATCCGCATCGGTAAACAGGATAATATCCCCCCGGGCTTGCCGGACGCCGTGATTGCGGGCCGCCGCCGGTCCTTGATTGCTTTGGCGGACCGATTCAACCCATGGATGTTGTTTAATGATCTCCAGAGTGCCATCCGTGGACCCGTCGTCCACCACAATGATCTCATAGCGATCGCGGCTCAAGGTTTGGCGTGCCAAACTATGGAGGCAAGCCTCCAGGGTCTTTTCTTCGTTAAAGGCAGGGATGATTACGGAAAACATCTGCCCTTGGCCTTGAGCTAAAGCCGATTCGCGACACTTGTAGCCAGAGAGTTGCTTCAAAGCCTTGGACTCCAAGCGTCGGCCAGATCGGACGGGAGGGAAGGGAAGGAGTTGTCTTTACAGGGAATATAAGCCTTGTTTAACATTCTCGGTCGGCATTTTTGCGGAAGATAAACTTGGAAAAGGTTCGCATCCCCTTCAACAGCCTTTTGAACTCATAATAATCGGTGAGTCCCTGAGCGATTTTCTTGCCAATAAAAGACGGCCTCAGGTAGAAGGCCCGGCGGGCGTAGTCGCAGAAATCCAGCAAATCAATATTACTGAGCCCCGGCCGGTTGATGACGCAACTATGCAAGCCCTTGTCGGTGATCCACTGGCGGAAATCGCCGGTGAGCAAGTAATCCTGATCCTCGGCCCAGTGGTAGGCTTCGGTGCCGGGATAGACCATCATGGGGAAAAATTGGGCCGTGTCGGGATTGAGCTCCTTGGCCAGGGTCAGGGTTTTCTCCATGGTTTCCCGGGTTTCGCCGGGGCCCCCCACGATGAAGCAGCCATGGATCAAAATTCCCGCCTGTTTGGCGTCATCGAAGAATTGCCTGACCTGCGGCAGCTTGAGATTCTTTTTCATCCCGTCCAGCAACAACTGGTCGCCGCTTTCGATGCCGACGCAAAAGAGTCGGGCCCCAGCCCGTTTGAGCATCTTCAAGGTTTCTAGGTCGACATCCGCCCGGGAGTTGGCCGACCATTCAAATTTGATGTTGCGGCGCAAGATCTCTTCCGTAAATTCAAAGCATCTTTCCTTGTTAATGGTTAAGGTGTCATCCTCAAACATTACCTCCTTGACGCCGGGAAATTCCTTTAAAATGAATTCGATTTCATCTACCACATTACCTATACTGCGATACCGCAACGCCCGGCCGGTGAAGGTCTGGGGATATACGCAATAGATGCAATGATAGGGACAGCCCCGGCCAGTGATGGTGGTTATTATGGGATAGCGGCTATGGGAATAGAAATAATTTTGATAGTGGAGATGCCGCTTGTAAACGGAACTCACAAACGGGATGGCGTCCAGGTCTCTGGTTAATTCCCTGGCCTGGCTGTGGAGAAAATGCCCATTGACCCGCCGGCACAGCCCCGAAACGTTATTCAGGTCGGTATGATCCCGAAGCGCCCGAGCCAGGTCCAACAAGGTGTATTCATATTCCTGGATTGCCACCGCGTCGATGCTCTGGCTGCAATTCAACGTCGCCTCGGGAAGTGCGGAAACGTGGGGCCCCACCATAATTATAAAAGTTTCGGGGCGTTGGGATTTGATGATTTCGCCTAATTCAATATCATTGTAGATGCTGGGCGTACTGGTATCAATCACCGCCAAAGAAGGTTTATGTTGTTTTACATAAGCTTCTATATCGCTTATCTGAATGTTTTCTGCGGGGCAATCCAGTAAAGTGGCGTTGAATTCATGTTGTTCCAAAACCCCGGTGGCATAGGAGAGCCACATGGGGTAATACAAGGTCCCGCTCTTGGTGATGGCGGGACTCCGCTGTTCACGGGAAAATTTGCCGTGGCGGCCCAAAAAAGGCGGATTAATTAACAGGATATTCATAGTAGTCGGCAGCGCGGTTTGGGGTGCGGTTCCCGTCTAACCCATCTTTACCAAGATTTTGCCGTCAATCCGCTGTTGGGCCCTGGCGAATGCTTCTAAGATATCCGCAAAGGGGTAGGTCGAGGTAACCATCGGCTGGGGGTTGAATCTCCCCGAGGCCATCATCCTGATAATATTAGGAAAGATCCCGTAACCCGCGTGTCCCCGGGCCCCCACAATTTTATTGGCCCCCGATACCAGGGCATCCAAAACCATGGGGGTGGATCTTTCGGCCCTCCCGAGATAGATGATCCGGCCATTGGGGGCCATGGCCTGTTCCATCTCGGGAATGGTGTATTGGGCGTCTCCCGCGGCTTCCACCTGAATATCCGCGCCTTCCCCGTCGGTTAATTCCAACACCTTCTCACCGGCACGGGAGTTTTCGGCGGCCAGGCGGACAACGTCAAAAACGAAATCCGCGCCCATCTGTTGGGCCAACTCCAGTCGCCGGGTCAGTTTGTCAAAGGCGATGATTTTGCTGGCCCCGGCAAGTCTCCCCAGGGCAATGGCGGCCAGGCCAATGGGCCCCAGGCCGTAGACGGCCAGAGTCTCACCGGGCTTGAAACCGCCGGCGCTGATGAATATGCCATTATAAGCGCAACCGATGGGTTCTATCAAGGCCCCGATTTCAAAAATGTCCGCCGAGGAATATCGCGCTTGCAAGCTGTTAAGCTTCCAGCAGTACTTTTCCTTTATCGCGGCGTACTCCGCAAAGGCGCCATTGGTGCTTAAACCCAGAAGCTCAATATTTTGGCACTGGTTCACCGCACCGCTCCGGCAGGATTTGCATAAGCCGCACCACTGGATACTCTCCACGGCCACGATATCGCCGACTTTGAGATTGGCGACCCGGGGGCCGATTTTTTCCACCACCCCGGAAAACTCATGGCCCAAAATGCACGGCAGTTTCACCACGCCGGAGAAAATAATGTAGCCCTCGGCGTCGGTTTCATAGAGATGGCTGTCGGAACCGCATATGCCGCAGGCCATGATCCGGATGAGCACCTCATCGTCATCCGGGTTCGGGGTGGGGGTCTCCCGGACGGCAAACTGCGGATTTCGCCATACCTGGCTGCCGCAGAAAGCCCTGCGGTTCACGCCTTCCGCTTCCGTCAGGCCATATCCCGGCCGCGGCCTCCACTCGCAATCCACCACTAGCGCTTTCATCACTCTCCTAATTTAAGGCTTTTTTATTGATTTTGCCACTGCCGCTCTTGGGCAGCTCCGCCCGGAATTCGATGACCTTGGGCACCTTGTAGCGCGCCATGGTTTCTGCACAATACTGGAGCAGTTCCCGCTCGGTGAATTTCTGTTCATTTTTTAAGACCACGAAGGCCTTGGGTACCTCGCCCCGCAAATTGTCCTCTATCCCGATGACGGCAGCTTCCCTGACGGCCGGGTGCCCCAGCAGGGCCAACTCCACCTCCAGGGGATAGACCTGGAGCCCCGCCACCTTCAACATGCCGCTCTTTCTTTCGATAAAGTAGAAATTGCCTTCTTCATCCTGCTTGCCCAAATCGCCGCTGAAGTACCAGCCGTTACGAAAGGCCTTCTGGTTATTGCCGTCTTTGAGAAAATATTCCTGGACCACCCCCGGTCCCTTGAAAATGAGCTCCCCAATCTGGTTGGGAGGCAATTCCGTCCCGTCCGCCGCCACCACCTTGACCTCGTAAGATTTGCACGGCTTTCCCACGGACCCCTGAACTACTTTCTGGGGATTGTTGGCGATGGCGATGCCGGTGGTTTCGGTGCTGCCCCAGACGGGAACGATGGGCACCCCAAAGGTCTCCCGGAACTGTTCAATGAGTTCCAACCGGGTGTGCATGCCGCCGCTTTCCGGAATCCGCAGGCAGGAGAGGTCCTGGGGTTTCGTCCGGGCGATCTCCATCAGCGTCTGGAATATGGGGGCGATGGCCATGAAGCTGGTGACCTTATGGTCCTGAATGGTTCTGATGATGGACTTGGGCCGGATGGTCTCCAATAAGACACAGGGACCCCCCAGATAGAGAGACCTGGCGAAAAATTCATGGGGATGGGCGAAGGGGGCGAACAGGCATAAATGGACATCGGCGGCAGTAAGCCCCAAGGTTTCCACCGACGCCAGGGTGTTCCAGAAGATATTCGCATGGGTGGTGATCGCCCCCTTGGGATTGCCGGTGGATCCGGAAGTGAAATTGAGATAGACCGGGTCATCCCCTTTAACCTCGAAGGAGGGATTATCCGTATTGCCGTTCTTCAAGAGGTCGGCCCAGCGGTAGGCGCCCCGGTCCTGGGTTTCTCCCACGACGATGACGATGATATTGGCGTTCGGGGGGAGGCTCTTCCGGGCGAGATCGGCAAAGGCCGCGTCAATCACCATGAATCTCGGGGAAAGATTCGTGAGCAGGGTGGTGATTTCCTGGGGGCGCAGCTCAAAACTTATGGGCGCCGCGATCCCCCGGGCCTTGGCGGTCGCCAGGAAGGTGACGACCAATTCGGGGACCCGGGGCAGCATGAAACCCAGCCGGTCGCCTTGCTGCAACCCGAGACTCATTAAGGCGTGGGCCAGACAATTGACCTGATTATTTAAGGCCCCGTAAGTTATTTCCATATCTTGATAAAAGATGGCCGCCTTATCCGGAATGTCCCGGGCCTGCCTTTCCAACATCTCCACCAGGGTCACTGCAGTTCCTCCCCTGTTGCCGCCATATCCAACCCTAAATCTCTAATCGCCTTCACCGTGGGATTCCCGGTGACTAAATCCCAGCCGTGAATGCGATAATAGTCGTCTAACATCCCGTTGAAGGCTTCCCGGTCCAATCTCTGCCCTTTGAAGGGGCCCGAGGACAGGGGCTCGTCAAAGTATCTGTCCGGCAGAGAGTCGTGCCGCCGGTCAATGCCCTCCCGCTGCAGAAACAGTCTTTCCAGGGTGATAATTCGTTCCCCGATCTTTAGCAGTTCCTCTGTCGATATAGACAGGCCAAGGGCATAATAGATTAAGCGGGAAAATTCTGCAAGGCCCAAGTGATTTATATTGTTAAATTTTTGGGAAAACCGGCAGATGCCCAGGGCGTCTCCCAGGGCGAAGTTGATCTCAGACCACCAGACCATATGGGCTTTTTCCTCATAGGCGGTGGGATCGGTGGGCACCCGGCGGCCGTAGACGCTCGTCAATTCCTCGCTGGTCAGGTTCATGGCCTCCATGGTGGGCCGACTCCGCAGATGGTCCGCGCCCCGGGTGGCGGTGGCCACCCCCAGGGCAAAACCTCGATAGGCCCGCAAATCAACGGAGTCGGACTGGGGCAGGTATTTGGACCAGATCAAATACTTCCGGGATTCCGGACCGAATCTGGCCGCCGCGGCCTTGGCCCCGCCGGCCAGAATATCCCCCAGGCCCCGCCGCGCCACAATTTGTTCAATCAGGGCCGTAATCGCTTCTTCGTCGCCCCAGTTCAAGGGTAAGCCCCCGGTATCCTGGGCCGTCAGGATACCCCGCTGAAAGAGTTCCAACACCCAGGCGATGAGATTCCCGGTGGAACTGGCGTCAAGCCCGCAGCGATTAAGCAAGTCGTTTATCCGGAGGAGGGCCCCCAGGTCCTGGAGGCCGCAGATGGGGCCCAAGGCCCCGATCACCCCATATTCCAGGCCATGGCCGGTGATCTCGCCCTTGTCTGGATCCGTCATCTTATAGCTGTGCTGGCATTTTATCGGACAGGAAAAACAGCCCCGGGAGTGGGTGTAGTAATTCCGCAGCTGAGACGACCTCAAGCCCCGTCCCTCCTTGAACTGGCTGAACTGGGCGTTGCGGGTCCGGAGGATGCCCCGCAAGTTGTGGAGATCGTATAAGAAAGGCGTGCCATAGCGGTGCAGCGCCTTGGAGGTCCGGCTCTCCTCAAGGAGGCGCCGGAGTTCCCCGGCATAGCGGGCCATGTCCTCAGGGTGTTTCACCGTCGGGGGCCGACCGCCTTTGACCACGATGGCCTTAAGGTTTTTGGAGCCCATGAGGCAACCCATGCCGGTTCGCCCCGCAGTATTTTTCTTGCCATGCCTGACGGTGGCAAATCTCACCAGGTTTTCCCCTGCGGGCCCGATCACCAGGGATTGACAAGATTTTCCATGGAGTTCCTGGAGCCGGTGCAGGGCCTCCAAAGTATCCTTGCCCCATAGGCCGGCGGCATCTTTGACTTCAACCCGGCCACCCTCCAGGTAAAGATAGCTCGGCGCCGACGCCTTTCCCTGGATCACCAGATGGTCATAGCCGCTTTTCCTCAGTTGCGCGGCAAAATACCCGCCGATATTCGAGTCTCCCAACAATCCCGTTTCCGGGGATTTGCCGGAGATGGAGCACCGCGCCGCCGTGGGCGCCGCGGTGCCGGAAAGCAATCCGGCCCCGATAATCAGGGGGTTATTGGGATCAAGCGCGCCAGTCTGGTGAGCAGCATGCCTGTAAAGCAGATAGATATTGATGCCCCTGCCGCCCAGAAATCGGGAGCGGATCTCAGGAGGGACTCTCATTCCCTTAACCTCTTGGCGGCTAAGGTTGATAAAGCAAATCTGTTGATCATCCATTGCGAATGGTTTTAGGTTATCTCAACTGACTAATAATTATTTACTTCTCTTTGGAAAATTAACTACTTCACCTAACCTGACAATTTATAAGTTATATTAATAATAATTTAATATGTCGGCGAATTAATTATATAACTTGCCCTTCGTCAAGGGCGCCATTTGCACGTTTGCAATAACAATTATTGTACATTCTAATGTTACAAATGTCAAACATGTAGCTATCAATTTAATATAATTGAGAATTTTACCAAGGCCGTGCCATTCCCATCTTGCCTATTGTCCAAAAGCCTAAAACCCCTTGGATCCGAGAAGACGGCTTCTGCAGGATAACTTACTAATTATAACCGAGTTTTTCGAGTATGGCCCTATGGCTGTGAAAATCTCTGATCAAAGACGCAAAAAGATACCGAGATGATTTTCCCTCAATGGGGGGCACCCGGGCCATCAGCTCACAACTGATCTTCTGTCTAGTAGAGCCAGGCATGCATTTTTTGTTTAAAAATTTACCTACCATGTTCAGTTTTCGAAACAAAGGAATGGGCATCCAGGCCAGGGGCAGGGGGTCTTGAACCTTTGGGAGCGCAGCCCACGCCCAATTCCATTTCCGCCGCCGGCCATAACCGAGCCTCAGGTTTATTGGTGTGGGCCATGACAATTTCAAATAATTAGTGCATTTTATATACCAAAAAAGAGGGTTCGGCTGACCATCCAACCTCGCCTCTGGTTAATTGGTGCGCAAGTCGCACGGCAGACTTTTGCCGTGGGAATCCCGCTGTCGGGGCGACCCGGCGGGTACCCCTAGAAAAGATTTTTATGGTCAAGGAGATGCTCCACCGCCTGCCGCACCGGAGAGACTTCCAAGGCGGCCATGCAGATGGGAGAGGGGCAGCCAGGGAAGCGTCCATAGGCATAGCAAGGACTGCAAGGCAGGGGACTTTGCAGGGCCAGGCGCCCCGGGCCCGAAGGACACAGGGCCCAGGACGCCGTAGGCCCGAAGAGGCCCACCACCGGAGTCTGCAGGGCCGCGGCCAGGTGCAGGGGCGAGGAGTCATTGGTGATCAACAGGTCCAGATGATGGATGACGGCGGCCAGTTCCCGCAGGGTGGTCCGCCCTTTCAAATTGAGCACCTGCACTCCTTGTCCGGCGACTTGGGCGGCAATTTCGTCCGTTTGGGTGTCATGCCGGTCCCCCAACAATACGAACATGACCCGGTGTCGCCGGGATAGCTGGATTGACAGGTCGCGATAGTGTTCCGGGGGCCATTGTTTGACCGAAATCTGCTCCAGGGGGTTTTGGCCGCCGCCCGGCGCAATTCCCACCCACCACTGGCCTGGGGTCCTATCCGGCAATAACCGTCGCGCCGACTCCAACTCGTCGGCCTGAAGAAATATGTCCATTTCCGGATTTCCCGCCGGCAGGCCCAAGATGCGCACCAGATCCAGATTCACGTCTCCCAGGTAACGGCGCCCCCCGGTATACAGGGGGGCTTTATGGGTCAGGGAAAAGCCGGAACCCTGGCTGTCAAACCCCACCCGCAAAGGGGCTTTGAGCAGGTAGCCCCAGAGATGCAGGAGCGACGAAGCGTGAAACAGGATGAGGCCGTCTTTCGGGGATTGCCGCAGCTTGCGGGTTAAGGTCCAGATCTGGTCAAAGCGATGTTGGAACCACCACGACTCCGGAAACGACAGGATTTCATCGAGATAGGGATTGCCTTGCAGAACCGGGAGGGAGGAGCGCCCCACCAACATGGTCAACCGGGTTTGGGGCCAGGCCTGTTTGAAGGCCCGGATTACCGGGGTGGTGAGGAGAACGTCGCCGATGGCATGCGTGCGCAACAGCATGAGATTCCGGGGCGGGGCGACCGCCCCGGAGAATTGCCCGGGAGTTATTAGCCGGATTACCCTGGCCAGCAGGTGGTATATGACCTGCCGCCGACGGTCGGCGGGGCTTGAAGATTGGTGGTGCTGCATTGACAGCATTCAAAAGATAATATAATTTTTCATAGCATTTATGAGTGCCCCGGTCCCGCCCTTAGCTGACCTTCCAGGCTTGACGCCCGCGCCCTGGCGCTTGATTCCGGGTGGCCTAAAGATTCCATTCATCCCAGAAATGCCATTGTCCGGGAGCCAGGGTAAGATAATGGGCCAACCACTCGGCAAATTGCCTTTGGGCGGCTTCGGGGCCCTGGTCAACCGCCAAGGGCGGGTGGATAATTATCCGGTAGAATCCCTGCCGTTGGCGCAAGGCAATGACCGGGAGGATCGGCGAGCGGTTTGCCCCGGCCAGACGATAAGCCCCCTGGGGCATGTCCAAGGCGTGGCCCAGGAATTCCACCCGGCGGAACTTGCCGATGCGCAGACCCCGGCCGGTCCCATCCCCCGCGGTCATAAGAATTCGGCCCAGTTCCAGCCAGCGAAGAACCGGCCGGAGATAACTGTCGGCATAGAAATGGGTCACCGGCATGGTATTCTCAATCCGGAGCCGCAACTGCTGGGTGGCTTTGCCGATGGTACTGGTGCCGGCATTAAGCCGCAGTCCCATCTGGGCCATGGGATAGCCTTTAAAGCCCAGGTAGATCAAGGGCAACTGGCTGGGACCAAAATGCCCATGGATCAACAACACCCCTCGCTTCCGGGCCAGGGCCAGGCGGAGATGCTCCGCCCCTTCCAAAACGGCGATCCGGTCAATGCCCCGGCGGTCCAGAGCCGGTAAGAGATTGATGATGAATCGGTCGACAAAATAGTTGCGAAAACTGGCTCGGACTTCGACCTGCAGGGCGGCGGGATCCATTTGGGGAAAGACTTTGGCCATGCGGCCGGCCAAAAGGGCGCGTTTGGAACCATAAAGATAATAGGCCAGATCGCCGATGGCCTCGAAGATGGCGATATCAGGGATTGGGGGTAACAAATTGGTGAGCCAGCGGAATGGATACCAGATAAACATCCGGCCAAGGTCTTGCAGCAAATTTTCCTGAGCAAGATTCATGGGTAGTCCTGAAAAGAGATATAGCCGGCGGTTCCTCCTGTCAGTGGTTTGGCCAGAGAGGTCTTTTGCGCGGCGCCGCTAGAAAATGATACCAATTTTGGGAGGGAAACAAACCCTTAATGATAAACATTTCGCCGGCGCCGGCGCCGACCGGACCCCATAATGCCCGTCTGGCTTGGGTTTTCTGGTTTCCGGGAAAAACGCCGTAAAGTCCCGATCAGTGGAAAGGACTAGGGCGTATCGGTGAACCGGGGAATCGTCGACCAGTCCGCCAGGAAGCCTCCGAGAAGTTTAAAACTG